>Ga0302319_10010991_pt1 | contig 17210 bp, 12 predicted proteins | sample Bog_T0_2_FD_203319 | JGI IMG/M metagenome (GOLD analysis project Ga0302319, IMG submission 203319) | Peat permafrost microbial communities from Stordalen Mire near Abisko, Sweden - Bog_T0_2 | ecosystem: Environmental > Terrestrial > Soil > Wetlands > Peat | place: Sweden: Abisko, Stordalen Mire...
GTCCATTTCGTGGAAGCCGGCGAGGAGTTCGCGGTAGGCCTCGGGGCCGATGGCGATCATTGTGGAGAGGCCGATGGCTGAGTCCATGGAGTAACGGCCGCCGACCCAGTCCCAGAAGCCGAACATGTTGGCGGTGTCGATGCCGAATTTCGAGACTTCGGCAGCGTTGGTGGAGACCGCAACGAAGTGTTTTGCGACGGCTGCGTGTTCGCGAAGTTTTGCGAGGGACCAGACGCGGGCGGAATGCGCATTGGTCATGGTTTCGAGGGTGGTGAAGGTTTTGGAAGAGATGATGAAGAGGGTTTCTTCGGGGTCGAGGTCGTGGGTTGCTTCGTGAAAATCCGTGCCGTCGACGTTGGAAACGAAGCGGAAGGTCAGATCGCGGTTGGTGTAGTGGCGCAGCGCTTCGTAGGCCATGACCGGGCCGAGATCGGAGCCGCCAATGCCGATGTTGACGATGTTCTTAATGGGCTTGTCTGTGAAACCGAGCCATTTGCCGCTGCGGATGCTTTCGGCGAAGGCGGACATTTTGTCGAGAACTTCGTGGACCTCGGGAACGACGTCTTTACCATCGACAAGGATGGAGGCACTCCTCGGGGCCCGCAATGCGACGTGCAGGACGGCGCGATTCTCGGTGATGTTGATCTTGTCGCCGCGGAACATGGCGTCGATGTGTGCGCGCAGGCCGGACTCCTCGGCGAGCTGGCCGAAGAGCTTAAGAGTCTCGTCTGTGACGCGGTGCTTGGAGTAATCGAGGAAGATTCCAGCGGCTTCTGCGTTGAGGCGTTCTCCGCGTGTGGGGTCGTCTGCAAAGAGTTGGCGAAGATGAGTGCCGCGCACGGTTTCCGCATGTGCTTCGAGGGCTTTCCATGCCGGTAACTGCTTCAACGGGGTAATGCTCTTTGACATCTTATTCTCCTGCGAATTCCGTTGGGATTCCTTTTCGTTGGTAAGAACCTGAGCGCAGCGTGCGCATGGTCTATTCGTGGCCATTCATGCGGATACTCGTTATTGCACAACGCGGGATTATACGCCGCACGGCTGTCTTCGACGATGAAACGATTCCGAGACGGTAAGGCCCGCGAGAACTTTGATTCGCGCGGGCCTCAACCAGTTGCAACTGGTTTTACTTGGCGGGAGCGGCTGCGGCTCCGGGGAAGATACCTTCGAGGGGCTTGCGCTTTTGTTCTTCCTGTTCCGGCGTGGGCAGCGGCTTGCGGGGCAGCATCTGGTCGCGCTGGGCTGCGTTGTAAACGAAGATCGCTTCAACAACGGCGATCTGCTTCAGGTCGGCGGGCTGAAGACGCTCGACGGTGTCTTCGTTAGAGTGGTGGGTGCGGCTTTCGTAGTCCATGTCATCCTGGATGAACTGGAAGCCGGGGATGCCGACGGCGTCGAAGCTGAGGTGGTCTGTGCCGCCGGTGTTGCGGTTGGTGACGGTGGTGACGCCGAGGTCCTTGAGCGGGGCGATCCATTGCGCGAAGATTGGCGCGACTGCGACGTTGCCCTGGGTGTAGATGCCGCGAACCTTGCCGGTGCCGTTATCGATGTTGAAGTAGCCGGAAATGAGTTTCTGTTCCGGCTTCAGTGCGAGCGGCCCTGCGGCGCGACGCATGAATTCGGGTAGCTGTAACTGGTCGGGCTCCGTGGACAGCGGAGCGGATCCGAAGTGGATGCTGGCATAGCCCTTGGAGCCGAAGAGGCCTTGTTCCTCGCCGGTCCAGAGGGCGATACGGATGGTGCGGCGTGGCTTAATGTCGAGAGCTTTGAGGATGCGGACGACTTCCATGGCGACAACTGTTCCCGCTCCGTTGTCGGTGGCGCCTGTCCCGGCGATCCAGCTATCGAGATGGCCGCCGACCATGACGACCTGATCCTTGAGCGCGGGGTCGGTGCCGGGGATTTCGGCGACGGTGTCGAATCCATGCTCATGTTCGCCGGTGAACTTGGTTTCGATGTTGATTTCGACGGAGACAGGCGCGTGAGCCTGGGTAAGGCGGTAGAGACGGCCGTAGCTCTCGATGGCTGCGACGGCGACTGGAATCTTGACTTGCTTTTCAGCGATATAGGGAGTGCGGCCGAGGGTTGCCCCGTTGTCGTCGAAGAATGTGCCGCCGGAACCTCCGCCATTCTTGGCGTCACGGCTGGGCTCGATGACTGCGGCGACCTTTTCGTCGGCAAAGAACTGCGCGACTTTGTCGATGAGCTTGTTGCGTTCAATGTATGCCTGCAGGCGTTTCTGCATGTCGGGGGTGAGGCCGCCGCTGGCGCCCGCGGTTACCGGGAACTCGGCCAGGTCTTCGAGCTCTTTTTCGGTATAGCGCTCAAACAAGGCCTTATCGACGGGGGGGACTTCGCGCATGGCGCCAAAGAGCACTATCTTGCCGCCTAGCTTGCCTTTGTAGGTGTCGATGTCCTTTTCGGACTGGATGCTGACATAAACGACGTCGCCGGTGACCGGACCGGGTGTGGACGGAGACCATGGCGTCGCCTGCAGGATGAGGATTGCAGTGTCGGGAGTGACCATGCGGGCCCAGGTGTTGAGCTGCTGCCAGCCCAGACCGAACTCACCCCAGTCCTCAAGATGGGAGTTTTCAAGTCCAATCTTCGTGAGGGTGTCGCGGGTCCATTCGTTGGCCTTCTTGAGATTCGGGGAGCCAGTGAGGCGCGGGCCTATGCCGTCCATAAGCGCAGAGGCGAAGTCCATTACGTGCGAATGGTTGAATCCTTCATCGCGGATACGCTGGTAGGCTGCGAGGTCGATGGTTTCTGTTGCAGGTTGAACCTCTGCGTAAGGATCGACGGCAGCCGGGGCCGCGGCCTTTGCTTTTTCAGCCTTGGTCTTGTCTGCTGCGTACGATGCGATCGGCGATGCGAGAGTCGCAGCGACGCAAGCAGCAGAAACCAGGCACAGTAACTTTGACTGCAAAAAATTGGCCATTCCAGAAATCTCCAAAAGAAAGTTGTGCGTGCGTGACATTGAGAATGATTGTAGCCTGCGAGCGTGGCGCTTCAAGGTCGAAGGGTTAATGCGCGCCGAATCTGGAATCAGTCAGACATTCGTTCGACCGCGCTGTGGGCTACTTATACGATAGGAAAATGACGGATCGAACGTTCGACCGGAAGCGTGTTAAGACTCAGTGGCTGTTGCGCACCAGGAGCCTGCCTGTGGGCGATCGCACGCTTGTGATGGCGGTGGTGAATATCACGCCGGACTCGTTTTCTGACGGCGGATTGTATTTTGATTCACAAAAGGCTGTTGCGCATGCCCTGAGGCTACTGGATGAGGGGGCGGATCTGCTGGATCTCGGTGCCGAGAGTACAAGGCCCGGATCGCATGCCGGAGAACCGGGCACAGCCGCCGTCAGTGCGGAAGAGGAGCAGGAGCGGTTGTTGCCGGTGATCGAGGCAGTGTTGAAGGCGAGGCCGAAGACGATTATTTCCGTAGACACTTACAAGTCAGCGACGGCTCGCGCTGCCATCGAAGCGGGCGCGGAGATCGTGAACGATGTGAGCGGGCTTGTCTGGGATTCGCAGATGGCCAGTGTTTGCGCTGAACTTGCGTGCGGTGTGGTGCTGATGCATTCGCGCGGTAGGCCGGGAGAATGGAGCGAGCAGCCCGCATTGGACAGAGAATCAGCTTTAATGCTGGTGCGTGATGGACTTATCTCCAGTCTGCGGACAGCAGGCGAAGCGGGCGTTGCATTTGAACGGATTGTGCTCGACCCGGGATACGGATTTGGTAAGAGATTCGACGAGAACTACGCATTGCTGGCGTTGCAATGGGAACTGCTGGCGCTCGGGCGTCCCCTGCTGGCCGGGGTATCGCGCAAATCCTTTCTCGCAAAAACGCTCGAAAGGCTGAGAAATGACGCGGATTTGAAAGTAAGCAAAGAGTCGCGTGAGATCGCGAGCATCGCCGCGCAGGTGGCCGCGATTCTCAAGGGTGCTTCGATCGTTCGAGTGCATAAGGTGAAAGAGGCCGTAGAGGCAGCTGCGATTGCTGACGAAGTTCTCGCTGCGGAATGAGGCCATGCGGCTTGGGCGTCGAATATCTTTCGTATAGCGTGATAGGATTTAGCGCAAACCGCATGACTGTACGTGCCTGACTCGTCTTTCCCCGATCTTTTAAGAATTTCCTGGAGGTTCGCTCGTGAGTCTTTCTGTTTCTCCACCTCGTCTCGTGTGTCTTCTGCTTTTGGGCGTTGTGATGGCAGGAGTGCCGCTTTGTGCTCAAATGGCGCCGAAAGAGCCTGCACCGCTGCCTGCGCTGGACCTGGTGCTCAAGAACGCAACGGTGATGACGGCAAGTCATGGGACGATAGAGCACGGTTCGGTCTGGATTCATGCGGGCAAGATTGCCGCGGTTGGCGCGACGGTGAATGCACCGGCGTCGGCTGTGGTTGTCGATGCGACGGGGAAATGGCTTACTCCGGGAATCATCGATCCGCATTCGCATTCGGCGTTGAGCAACGATGTGAATGAGGCGACCAGCCCGGTTACGCCCAGCATGATGATGATCGATGCCTTTGACAATCGCGACAAGGCGCTCTATCAGGCTTTGGCTGGCGGTGTGACTACGGAGTTGCTGCTGCACGGCTCGGCAAACATGATCGGTGGCCAGGCGGTGGTGATCAAGAACAAATTTGGCATGTCGCGCGATGCGATGCTGTTTCCCAACGCACCGCGGTCGATCAAGTTTGCCTCGGGAGAAAATCCCAAGCGTGTCTACGGAAGTCGCAACCAGCTGCCTTCAACGCGCATGGGCAATTTCGAGATTATGCGGCAGTCTTTTGAGGACGCCAAGGCTTACATGGCTAGTTGGGATGCATACGATGCCAAGGTTGCGAAGAAGGATGCTACCGCGGTGGCTCCCAAGAAGGACTTGAAACTGGAGGCCCTCGCGGACGTATTGCACGGCAAGCTCTATGTACAGATCCACTGCTATCGGGCGGATGAGTTTCTGACGGAAGAAGCTATCGCGCATGAGTATGGCTACAAGATCCGCGCCTTTCATCATGCGCTGGAGATGTACAAGGTCGCGGGACAGATAGCGCCTGAGGGCACAGCGATCGCAACGTTCACCGACTGGTGGGGCTTCAAGGACGAGGCGTGGGATGCGATTCCGTGGAATGCTGTGATGAGCATGCGGCAGGGTGTTCGCGTAGCACTGAAGAGCGATTCGAATGATCACATTCGCCGGTTGAATCAGGAAGCGGGAAAGATGGTGCATTATGGGGGAGCGACCGAGGATGAGGCGATTCGCATGGTCACGCTGAATCCTGCTTGGATCATTGGTGTTGACGATCGAGTTGGTTCGATTGATGTTGGCAAAGACGCGGACCTGGTGATCTGGAATGTCGATCCATTGTCGACCTATGCGCGTGCCGAAAAGGTTTATATCGATGGAGATCTCTTCTTCGATAGCTCCGCGCCTGGCTTTGGTACTCCGCATTTTAGTGGCGCGATGCATGGTGCGGGCGATGGCGGGTCGGACGACTCGGATGAGGATGGCGAATAATGATGACTGGCATAAAGACTTCCTCGCTTCTGGCGCTCTCCGCTTTTGTAATTTTCGCTGTGTCGGGATATTCGGAGGCGAATGGACCTGTCCAGGCCTCGACAGACAAGGCCGGACCGAAAACCGGACCGATTGCGATCACCGGCGGCAAATTGCTCACTGTGAGTCATGGAACGATCGAAAACGGAGTACTTGTCATTGTCGATGGCAAGATCGCCGCCGTTGGCGCTGCGGGCAGTGTTCCTGTGCCGAAGGACGCCACGATTGTCGATGCGCATGGATTGACGGTTTACCCGGGACTGATCGATCCGGATACTACGCTCGGACTCACGGAGGTCGCAGCGGATCAAAACAGCAATGATCTTGCCGAACCTTCGGACGAGATTATGCCGCACATGCATGTGGCCGATGCTTTCCACGCCGAAACAGAGTTGATACCGGTGGCGCGGCTGAACGGCGTCACCAATGCTGTGGTTGCGCCAGGGACGGACGACTCGGTCGCCGGCCAGGATATTTTCATCCAGCTTGCAGGCAAAAATCGAGATGCCATGATCCTGGGACGGGACATAGCCCTCGCCATGAACTATGGCGCGGATCAGAGACGGCGCGGAGGACGCGGAAGTTCGCAGTTTCCGTCAACTCGGATGGGTCTGATCACCCAACTTCGCCAAAGCCTGCTCGATGCACAGCATTATGAAGATAGCCGCAATGCAGCTGCGAAAAAGGCGGACAAGAGTGACAAGGCCTCCGACAAGTTGGGAGCTGCGACAGCAGGCGGGGATGAGAAGCATGAAAAGCCAATGGAGCGGGATCTGAAACTTGAGGCGCTGCTGCCGTATCTTCACGGCGAACGCCCCGTGGTGGTTGGGGTCTACGAAGCCTACGATGTTGAGACCATCATGAAGGTGGCGCAGGAGTTCCACCTGAAAGTCATCCTGAACCATGTGACGCATTCTCAGGAGATTCTGGACGAGTTGGCTGCGTGGAAGATGCCGGTGATTGTTGGTCCCATCTATGATCTGCCCGCGGCCAATGAGCGCTATGACTCCGTCTATTCATTGCCTGCGGAGCTTCAAAAGCGCGGAGTCAAGATTGCCATCTCTTCGGGCGAGGCGGGTGGACCCGGCGGCGCACACACGGTTCGCAATCTTCCGTACGCGGCCGGATTTGCGGTGGCCTACGGACTTCCCTATGACGAGGCGCTCAAGGCAATTACCTTGAATGTCGCTGAGATGTTCGGCTTTGGCGATAAGCTGGGGTCGCTCGATGTCGGCAAGAGCGCCAACATTGTTCTTGCCAATGGCGATCCGCTGGATGTAAGAACCGACGTGAAATCCGTCTACATCGACGGAGTCGCACAGCCGATGGTGAGCCGGCAGACGATACTGCGCGACGAATACAGCAAATGAGTCTGAACTGAGTGGATCCAGAAAAGCCGAAAGTGAAATGGCCTGCGAGATGTCTCGCAGGCCATTTTTCAATCCATGAGTTTCTCTGGAAATTCGCCGTCAGGCTTCCGCTTCTTCGAGGAGATCGGATTCCATTTCAGAGGCGCGGGAAGAAGACCACTTTTCCAGATAAACAATACCCAGAAGAAGCCCTACGAGAAAGACCGAAACGGAGGTGTACTCCATAATCGAGAGTCTTTCGTCTTCTTTCACTGTCTGGTAAATCACGATTCCGTGAACATTGCGGGGCGTCATCCGCTGTTCACTTGGTGTTGGGGATTTTGGCAGATTCTCCAGATAGTCAGTCGAAACCATCGCACTGAAGACCAGGCCCCCCAGGCCAGGTAAGAGAAATAGCAAGGCAAAGAATTTTAGGATTACCAAGTTGGCACGATGCATAAATCCCCCCATGCGAATCGACGATCACTGGCTCAGCTTCGGAAGTGCGCACAATAAATGCCGAGAACGCGCAAGGCTCTACTGGCTTTCAAAAAGAAAACGCTCGCCGCACGATTGGCGAACTACTCAGTGCATACAAGATGACGCGGATGAGTAAGGAAAGTCAACCCTGATAAAAGTAACTTGCTAAGTGCGTAAAGGTAATGGGTTCAATTTGGAACCGTTGAGGAGAGTGTTTCAATTTGATTCTTCAGCCTTAAGAGTTAGATAAGAAAGAGAGTTACTCAATTGTAATTGTTTACTTGCGATCGCCAGGTTCCTGAATGCGGCTCGCTTCGAAGCTCACAATCTTCCATTGACCCTGAAGATTGCGAACATAAACACGGGTGTATCGGTATCGACCGCTGATTTCCTGATCGCTTCTGCTGCCGGTCAATTCCGCCAGAGAGGTCACGACGGCTGTGGTTCCGTAAATGCGAACCTTGCGATCTGAAATCGAGAGGGAAGTAAGTTGCAGCGTGCCGCTTTTGAGATTGTCGAGCGCCTGTTCTTTCGTCTGGATTGCACCCTTGGCAGTAATGGCGGTGTAATCATCCGCAAGAAGGGTATCCATTGCCGCGCTGTTGCCCTTGAGCATGGCGGCGCGCCAAGCGTCTTCGAGCTGATCGATTTCGTGGCGATACTCATGGCGATGAGCGCGGGGAGTGGGCTGTGGAGCGGCGGCCAGGTCGGGCACGGCTGCGCCAACCTGCAGGCACAGGGCAACAATGGCAGAACAGGCCACAGACCGGACCAGTAGTGCATTCCGAAGGAAATACTCTGGAGGCATACGCGTAACGAATCGTAGCCTTGGACGCAGGCCCAGGTCAAAAGGAATCCGCGAATGTAATTGCGAATGTACTGAAGTAGGAAAACAGGTAAGGCAGGAACGATCATTGACGGCGTTCGAACGCATCCAATTCAGCTCAATTAACGCGCATTTATTGCAGGGGCTTAAGGGACTCTACGCCAGCGCGGTGAGGTTCTCCACGAGTCGTTCCCGCATTCGCTGGTAGAGCCCGCCCACAGCAAGCTTCTGGAAATGTTCAGAAGCCCGGTGAGCGGCAAGGGCCTTGGCGTCCCGATATTGCTCATAGATGACGACGGTATCCGGGTCGTCCTCGACCTGGTGGGGGATGTAGCTTACACAGCCCGGCTCTTTCCGGGAGGCCTCGGCCAGCAGACGGAGAGTTTCGGCAATATCGGCACGCTCTTCGGCGGCAAATCTGAGTCGAACTGTGAAACTAACCATGGATCTTCCTCTTCCTGGGGCGAATTCTTTACGAGCTTAGAGACTCCAGCATATCGGTGAATCCCGGCAAAATCATGGTCTGGTCGCGATCGGGGCCCGTGGAAACCATACCGATTTTCGCGCCGCTCTCGCGTTCCTGGAAACGAAGATACTCCTGGGCTGCCAGCGGAAGCTCCTCAAATTCTCGAATTCCTTCCGTGGGCTGCTGCCAGCCTTTCAGGGTAGTGTACCGGGGAACAATCGATTCGAGTCCCTGCACATCGGCTGGGACCAGATCGGTGAACTTGCCGTCGATTTCGTAGCCGATGCAGACCGGGATCTCCGCTAATTCGTCGAGGACATCCATCTTGGTCACAACCAGCCATTCGGTGCCGTTGACCTGGTTGGAATAGCGAAGCAAGGGAATATCCAGCCAGCCACATCGCCTCGGACGGCCAGTTACCGCCCCATATTCGTTGCCGCGCGCCCGGAGGGCATCCGCAGAGTTGTCATGAATTTCGGTTGGGAATGGTCCTTCGCCGACGCGTGTCACATAGGCTTTGGTTACCCCGATCACTGTGCCGATGGCGGTTGGTCCGACCCCTGTACCCGTGGCAGCTCCGCCGGCTGTTGCCGACGACGAGGTCACAAAGGGGTAGGTCCCGTGATCGATATCCAGCATGGTTCCCTGGGCGCCCTCGAACATGACGCTGCCGCCATCTTTGATGACCTGATTTAGCAGATTGCCAGTGTCGGTGACGAATGGGCGAACCTGATCAGCTGCGGCAGCGTATTCGTCAAACATTTTGGCCGGGTCAATGGGTTCGCTACCGAACAGAGCACGAGCGATGGCATTCTTTTCCTGACAGGCATTTTCAATGTGGGCTTTGAGAATCCCGGGGTTGAGCAGGTCAACAATCCGAAGACCACTGCGGGCCATCTTGTCTTCATACGCAGGCCCTATGCCGCGGCTCGTTGTGCCGATTTTCTGGCGTCCCGGGGCGCTTTCGGCCGCCAGTTCGATCATGCGGTGATAAGGCAGAATGACCTGCGCGCGATTCGACACAAAAAGCTGGCCGTCGACATCGACACCAAGGTCGCGAAGTTTTGACACTTCCTTAAGAAAAGCAATCGGATCGAGAACCACACCGTTGCCGATCACGCTTTTGCATCCCGGGCGAAGAACTCCACACGGAATGAGTTGGAGCACGAATTTCTGGCCCTGAATGATGACTGTGTGACCTGCGTTATGCCCACCGGCGTATCGGGCCACCGCGGCAAAACGGCCGCTCAGCACATCCACAATCTTGCCTTTGCCTTCGTCGCCCCATTGGGCGCCGAGCACCACTGCTGTCTTCGCTCGCATGAATTCCATTTCCTGGGTCGCCCGCACCCAGCCCGATGTCGGGCAAAGGCCGGATCAAACTTCTCGGGGCCCGGTGAGGCTCGGATCCCTGGCTAATTCGGATCGCATTGGTGCGGCCGTCGCCCCCTGCACCACTCGTAATGATATACCGGCCCTGCTTCGGACCCCTATTCTGCCGCCCTTCGGATTTTGGAGATTCTGGAGAAACTCAGCATCAATGTAGCGGTGGGTTACCGCGCATCAATTTTTGCACCTAAAATCCAGCGACTAGAATTTAGAGATGCCTGAACTTCCTGAAGTTGAGACGATTGCCCGAGGCGTGAACGAACGGCTTCGCGGCGATCGCATTGTTGAAATATGGTTCGGGTCTCACACGCAGCCCTTCAAGAACTCTCCCGCGGAGCAGGCTGCAGGACTCGAGGGCCGGGTGATTCTCGAAGTGCACAGAGTGGGAAAACATATCGTGTGCGAGTTGGGCGGCTCGGAAGGTGAAGTCGCGTCAGCTCAGTGGATTGTGCATCTTGGAATGACAGGGAGACTGCTGGTTACCACTCCTGAAAGCCCCATAGCGCCGCACACTCATGCGCGGCTGACTCTGGCAAGTGGCCGCGAGATGCGATTTGTCGATCCAAGGCGATTTGGCCGGCTGGAATTCAGGGATTTGGGGCTGAACAAATCGTTTACCGGGCCAGGCAGCGAGCCCCTGACGATTTCGAAGGAAGCGTTTGCGGAGCTTTTTCGCGGGAGGAGGCTGGCAATCAAGGCTGCTCTGCTCAATCAGACTTTGCTGCACGGCGTTGGCAACATATACGCGGACGAGAGCCTCTTTCACGCGGGGATTCGACCTCGACGGATGGCTGGTCGCCTCAAACGCACGGAGCTTTTCCGGCTGCATGGCGCCATCCAGGAAGTCTTGAGACAAGCCATCCATCTAGGCGGATCCTCGGTATCCGATTATGTCGATGCAAATGGCGTTCGGGGATTCTTTCAGCTGGAGCACCGCGTCTACTTAAGGACAGGGCAACCCTGTTTGGTTTGCGGAACGCCAATTCGAAGGATTCTTCTGGCGGGTCGCGGCACGCATTTTTGTCCTGTTTGTCAGAGCTGACCTGGGATGCAAGAGGCTTGGAAAAGGTTGCCCGCTCCCAATTCAAGGATCGAAGTCTCAGAAATCTTCTATTTTTAGGATATTCTTCGATGTTCGAAGATCGTAAGTTATAGATACGATTCAATCGAAGGATTGGCGTCTCGATTGCTATTAGTGAGATGCCAGTGATGAGCGGTAACTGTGGTTCAAACCAGTTCCGCGGTAGTTGAGGGCTCCAGGATGAGAAGAACGCCAAAAACGAGCGTTCCCCGGATGGAGTCACTCTAGGGAGACCTGAGGGTGGTCGTTAGAATCACCCATCAAGGTTTAAATCTTGGGAGGCCAGTGCCCAAGACGGACAAGATCGCAGTTCAGCGAGAGACATGGCGCCACTCCGCAATGCGGGTGGCGCTTTTGCCGTTCTGAAGCGTTTTCGGATTGATTCTCCGGGAACATATTGAAGTTTTCTGGATTGTTCTCAGTAAATTTCCGATATACACGTAGTTGAGCAATTCTGGACGTAGTCTCTTGCATTCTGCAGCCCTTTGCTGCAATACTCGTGCGCAGTTGGGCCAGCGGCAAAGAAGGATTCCCGGGGCGAATTTGTTCTACTGGTTGCCAGCTTTCCCGCTTATCTGTAATATCGGAGTTGCCCCTATCGCGCAGCGTGCAGGAGCCTCCCAAAGCTGGATGAGAGAGACCGCCGGGACGGTTCGAAGGCTGCGATACTCAAAAGTACGCTGTCTTTCGCGAAGGTTACCTTCCGAGCGAACTTTACAGCGGAAACCGGTTTTCCGGGAGACCTCGGTCAATAGTGAGATTAGGGCGGTTTCAGTGGATCAACGTAGAGAGATTCCGAGTTCTGCTGACCTGTTTTAGGAAGACCAGACAAGATTTCGAGATAGATCTCGATCGCCGGAAGCGACAACAAGGCATCCGGCAAATCAGTCTTCTACTCGGTTCAATCAATCCTGTGTCGGCTGGTATTGGAAGTGGGTTCTGCGTCGGACAATTGAAGTTCGATCCTTTGCTGCAGTGGGCAAAAGGGAAGATGGTCGATTGTCTGTACGTACCCGAATGGATCATTCCAGACGTTCTTATGGGGCTGGCAGCTCCCCGGCAGGTCAATAGCTGTACTGAGCATTTGAATTAGTGGATAAGCACCAGGAAGTGCAAGCATGACGACAGAATCAACGCAACCGCCTTCAGAGGCGGGGCAAGCCCAGGCTCCTGTGCCTGGGCAGTCGCAGGGGCATCGGCGCCGCCGACGCCGACGCAAGACGAAGTCCAGCCTGGCAGCCCAGAACCAGAATGGCTTTAATCCCACCAGCCAGTCTCAGGCACCACCCTCTCAACAAGCCGCGCCGCAATCCGCTCCACCGCAGACCCAGGGCCAGCAGCGTTCCAACGGACCCACGAATGGACCGCAGCAGGGTGGTGGCGGTCAGGGTCGCAAGAAGAAGAAATCGCGAGACAAGCAGCCCAGTTTCCAGGCGTCGCCGGGGAACAGTGTCAATGGCTCCAACGGAAACGGCTCCGGCGGCAAGAAGCGGAAGCAGCAGAAAGGGCCGCGGCAGTTTGTAGGGCCGATGGACCATAGCTACCGCGTCGCTAATGGCAACATTGCCGACGGTCCGCCGAGCACGATTCCCTTCCAGGGAAATGGTCACGGAGCGTACTACAATGACACGCCGTCACCTCGCGGCACGGTGGCACCGGCAATCGCCGCCGACGCTCCGACGAGAATTTTCTTCTTCATCGAAGATCTCTTTTTCCTGGCAAAGATTCAGGAAGCAAGTCGCAAGCTTGGGGTGAAAGTCGAGTTCGTAAAGGGAGACAAGGAAGTTCTGTCACGGATTACCGATGCTCCTGAAAACGAGCGCGCGACGCTGCTCGTATTCGACCTGAATAACGCGGCTGCCAAGCCATTGACGATTATTCCCAAGCTAAGGACCAAACTGAAGAAGTCGGTGTCGATCATCGGATTCCTCTCACATCTGCAGGGTGACCTCAAGATGAAGGCTGTCGAGGCGGGATGCGACACGGTGATGCCGCGTTCGGCTTTCTCGCAAAGTTTGCCGAATCTTCTTCGCCGCTACGGCATGGAAGAGGAAGAAGACAACTATCCGCAGCCTGTATAGCCGCGGGTTTCCTGCCAGACAATCAAGGGCGCTTCCGACCGGGAGCGCCCTTTCTGATTTGTGCATAACTCGATCATCGTTCTGCGTTATCCCGGCGGCCAGGTCAGGTGTCTGCCGCCGAGCAGGTGAAGATGCAGGTGATCGACTGTCTGGCCGCCGTCCGCGCCTGTGTTGATGACGACGCGGTAGCCTTTGGCCAGCCCCTTCTGGCGGGCAATTTCGGCAACACTGGCGAGCAGATGGCCAAGCAGGGTCGTGTTCTCATTGCCAGTCTCTGCGAGCGAGCCGATGTGCTTGCGCGGAACGACCAGCACGTGCGAAGGAGCCTGGGGATTGATGTCGGAGAAGGCGATGCACTCCTCGTCTTCGTAGACGCGGGTTGAGGGAATTGTTCCTTCGATGATCTTGCAGAAGAGGCAGCTCATGGCTCGTCCAGTGTACTTCAGGGGTATCGGTTCGTTGCTCGGGAATCCTGTGAGTTGTGACTTTCAACTATGACGGACATAGGCGCAAATTGCTGGAACAATGCGTGATGTGCTGTTTTCAACGTTGCGGCATTTCAGGTTGTCCTTTCGTTATGTTTCCCAGAGTTCTGGGATATCTCTCCGTACGTCCGAGTGCTTCGCAGGCGGCCGAAGCCGCGGAGAGCTTCAGCACGATGACGACATCACTCTGCTCACGTTGACGAGGCTGGCTTCGGGTGCAGAGGCTCGTGTGATTCACAGCAACCCGACGTTGGAGCCGGCCTGAAGGCGGCATGAATTCGGGGCTCAATTCGCGGTTATTTTGGAAAGAATCTCGGTGTGCTTCCGGGCGCCCATGGATCATACTGCTCGGCGAATCTTGCGCGAGACTGGGTAGACGGATGGTCGTAGGTCCAGAAAACAACGAAGGGGTAGGGGTCCGGGTCGTCGAGGTAGGCTTCGCCGAGTTTGTTGAATGAGTCTACGGCGGTCTTCTGCGGGTTAGCGACGAGGCCGTGAATCGCCTCCTGCCCATAGACGTCAGCCTCGTGCTCGATATAGCGACTGGTTCCGCTCTCGATGGGCTCGGTGGCAAACTGCAGGAGGGCGAAGGCGAGCAGCAAAATGACGAGACCCGGCAGACTCGCCAGCGTATCCACCTGCCACCGTTTGCCGAATTGTCGCAGCATCCACTCGGAGAATTTCGAAATTGCCCAGAAGAAGGCGAAAGTGCCAATTGCAGCCAGGGTGAGCCCTTTTGCGATGTGATGCAGGACGTAATGGCCCGTCTCGTGGGCGAATGTGAAAAGGATGTCGTCGGCCGGCATGCGGTCTGCGGTTGTATCCCACACCACGATGCGCTTGGAAGCGCCCAACCCTGTGACGTACGCGTTCAGGCCGTTACTCTTTTCACTGGCCTTCATCAGGAACATCCGGTCAGGCGGAATACTAGTCCCAGTGCGCGCGACGACGCGCTCCAACTGGTGCACAAGCTCGGGATGCGACTTTGCCAGCGGCTCAAATTCGAAAAACATCGGTTCGATGATTGGCGGCAGCAGAAAAGTGACGAGAAGCAGGAGAGGAGCCACCGTACACGCGAACCAGAACCAGTAGTTTCGCCGCGACCACTTCCACTGCATCAGGTAAAGGACCAGCACCAGAAGCGGAGTTTCAAACACGAGGGCCAGTCCGAGAGTCTTGCATTGATCGATCAGCCACGAGGGCCACGCCTGGATGCTAATTCCGTAGTGCAGGGAAAAGGCGTGGCTAACTGCCCCGAAAGGCAGGTCCACGGAGATAAAAAGTAGCGCGATCAGAACGGACGAAAACAGGAGAGCCTGAAGCCACTTTCGGCTGATCCTGAAAATGGTCCTGAAGGTGATCCAGTCTGCCAGACGGGTGGCACGGCCGGTTGCGAGCAGGAGCCAAAGTATAAGGATTTCCCAGAACACAGCGCCGAAGTAGATGACGGGCCGGATAATTCCGAGGGCCTTTGCCTGGGCGAGTTTGGCTGGAGGCAGACTGTACGGTTCCGCCGGTTGTTGAACGGCTGTGCGTGCGGAAGGGTTTGTCGGCGGGGGAATTGAAGGCGGTTGCGCGGAGGCGAATCCCGCTAGTCCGAGGCTGAGTGCCAAAGCCAGCCAAAGATTTCTCGCACCTGGCCAAAAGTGATTTCGATCAAAAGTCATGCACCCGCCGCGCGTGTCTGTGCTATCTGAGACAATAACCGACAGAAATGGTTTTATTCTGCAATTGTCCATTCCTACTATGAGGCCAATCTTGCTGTCAGTTCCCCATCGGCACCTCTCCGGCGGCATAAGATACCGACGAATCCATGGCTCCTGTGTCCTGTTTCTGCTAAGTCCTTTGTTTATAGCCAGCGCGGTGGCGCAGCAAGTTCAGCTTCCGCCGCTCCTCGACACGATGAGTTCTGAGCTGAATCGCGCGATGAGTTCGCTGGGAAAGCAGGGCGACAAACAGATTCCACCATACTTTTTGAGCTATTCGGTCGCCGACGCCTCGGGTCTTACGATCCGGGCGCAGTATGGCGCTCTTGTCAATTCTGAAGATAGCCGTCAACGAGTGGTGGATGTGCAGGTCAGGGTGGGCGATCCGAAGCTGGATAACACGCACGGAGCGCATCGCGGCTCTGCGGTCAACTCCCTGCAGTTACCGATCTCAGACGATCGTGAGGCGCTTTCGCGTTCTCTTTGGCTGGCGACCAACAGCGGTTATGGGACGGCGCTGGATAACTATCTTCGGGTGAAGACGGAAGCTGAAGTTCGGGCGAAGGAAGAGGATAATTCCGGGGATTTTTCGACGGAAGCGCGGCAGATGTTTGTCGGGAAGCCTGCACCCGAACCGTCGGTGGACAAGACCGCCTGGGAGAATCGGGTTCGCGAGCTCTCGAAGATTTTCCGCGAATTTCCCGATGTTTACCAGAACGTCGTAATGCTGACCGCGCAGAGCGAGACTGACTATTACGCTTCGTCGGAGGGGTCGCGGCTCGCAACGCCGCATCAGATGGCCCGGCTGATTGTGTTTGCCGTGAGTCGCGCTGACGACGGTATGGATCTTTTCCGCGCGCAGACCTTTGAAGCTGAGACTGTTGACGGATTGCCGAAGCAGGCGGAGTTAGAAACGGCGATGCGCGATCTGGGCAAGAGTCTGGAAGAACTTCGCAAGGCCCCGGTGACGGAACCGTTCAATGGGCCGGCAATTCTTTCCGGGCGAGCGGCTGCGGTCTTCTTTCATGAGGTTCTCGGGCATCGACTGGAGGGACAACGTCAGCGCGGGGATGAAGAGGGTCAGACTTTCACCAAGGAAGTGAACAAGCCGGTGCTGCCGAGTTTTCTTTCGGTATCGGACGATCCAACACGCACGAAGTTTGGAGACACGTGGCTGAGCGGTAGCTACACATACGACGACGAGGGTCAAAAGGCGCAGAAGGTGGATCTGATTCAGGATGGTGTATTGAAAACCTTCCTCATGTCGCGGCTGCCGATTGCGAGCTTTTCGAATTCGAATGGACATGGGCGCGCCCAGACCGGGCGGGTTCCGAATGGACGGCAGGGCAACCTGATTGTTTCTTCAACCAAGGCGGTGCCCGAGACGGAACTGCGAAAGATGTTGATCGAAGAGGCGAAGAAGCAGGGCAAGCCTTACGGGCTTTACTTTGAGGACATATCATCCGGCTTTGCGGTGACGACGCGTAGTTCTCCGCAGGCGTTTCAGGTGATACCGCTCGTCGTATATCGCGTCTATGTCGATGGGCGGCCGGATGAGCTGGTGCGTGGAGTCAGTATTGTAGGCACGCCTCTGGCGGCGATGAAGCGCATTTTGGCGACGGGCGACAAGAGCGAGGTCTTCAATGGCGAGTGCGGCGCTGAGTCGGGATCGATTCCTGTTTCGGCAGTGGCTCCGGCGATGCTGCTAACGGAGATGGAAACGCAGCGTCAGCCGCAGGGAACAGAGCGAGTGCCGATCCTGCCGAATCCGAGTGCGACGCCAAATG
>Ga0302319_10010993_pt1 | contig 17210 bp, 15 predicted proteins | sample Bog_T0_2_FD_203319 | JGI IMG/M metagenome (GOLD analysis project Ga0302319, IMG submission 203319) | Peat permafrost microbial communities from Stordalen Mire near Abisko, Sweden - Bog_T0_2 | ecosystem: Environmental > Terrestrial > Soil > Wetlands > Peat | place: Sweden: Abisko, Stordalen Mire...
AAGATGAGGGTTCCGATCAAGTACATGATCAGATCTTTGCGCTTGCTCAACTGAGCGGAGCGCACGGCCATCGCCATCGTCAAACTGGAGCAGATGAGCACGGCGGTGTTGGCAGCGCCAATCTTGACGTTCATGAATTCGCTGGTAGCGGCAAAGGCTTCCGGATAAAGGTGCCGGTAAACCGCATAGGCAGCGAACATGCCGCCGAAGAAAAGGACTTCCGTGATCAGGAAGGTCCACATGCCCAACGTGTCAGCATCCATTTGCTGAGCGGCGTTGACAAAATGGTGTTTAACGTACGGATCTGAGTGGACTTCGTCTACGTCGTGAACTATTTCAGGCAATTTGCTTTTCCTCCCAAGGACCGTAGTTATATGCTTCTTCGGTGACGGTCGGGGTTACGTCGAAATTGAAAGTGGTGGGCGGCGATTGGATCTCCCATTCGAGACCCTTGGCTTGCCACGGGTTATTGCCGGCCTTCGGTCCGAAGAACCAAGAGTAGGTCAGGTAAATCATCGGTATAAGAAAGGAGAAGCCCAAGATGGTGGCACCGGCGGTGGAAAGGACGTTCAACACTTGAAACTCTTCCGGATAGGCAGCGTAGCGGCGTGGCATGCCCAAATAGCCGAGAACGAACTGCGGTAAGAAGGTCAGGTTGAAGCCGGCAAAAATCATGAGCGCGGCGAATTTGGCCCACGGTTCAGAGTACATGCGGCCGCTGATTTTAGGCCAGTAGAAGTGAATACCTGCCAAGAAGGCGACGACCATGCCACCCACCATGACGAAGTGGAAGTGGGCGACCACGAAATAAGTTCCGTGCAAGGCAACGTCGGTGGCCATGGTGGAGAGGAACAAGCCGGTCAAGCCGCCGATCGTGAAGAGGCCGATGAAAGCGAAGGCGTACAGCATTGGGCTTTCGAAAGTGACTGAGCCTTTGTACATCGTCGCGGTCCAGTTGAACACTTTCACGGCGGAGGGAACAGCTACGAAGAAGGTCAAGAACGAGAAGACGATACCGGTGTAAACGCTCTGGCCGGTGACGAACATATGATGTCCCCAAACCAGGAATCCAAGGATGGCGATACCCATGCTGGACGCGGCAATGAATTCGTAACCGAAAGGACGTTTGCGAGAGAAGCAAGCGATCACTTCGCTGATCACGCCCATGCCCGGCAGAATCATGATGTAGACGGCGGGGTGGGAGTAGAACCAGAAAATGTGCTGAAAGAGAATGGGGTCTCCACCCACATTCGGGTCGAAGATCCCAACGTGCATGACACGCTCGACAGCGACGAGGACCAGCGCAATGGCGACTACCGGAGTGCCGAGAATTTGAATCAAGCCAGTGGCGTAATGGGCCCAGATGAAGAGCGGCATACGCATCCAAGTCATCCCCGGAGCGCGCATTTTATGCACGGTGACAATGAAATTCAAACCAGTGGTTATGGAGGAGAATCCCGCGATGAATGCGCCAGTGGCAGCCGTCAAAACGTAGGAGTTTGAAAATGTGGTACTGAAGGGCGCGTAGAATGTCCAGCCCGTGTCTATGCCGCCCGCGGCCACAGCGTAGATAGCGAAAAGGGCTCCGACCACATAGAGATACCAGCTCAGCAGATTAATTCTTGGGAAGGCGAGGTCTTTGGCGCCGATTTGAATGGGCAAGAGGAAGTTGCCCAAGGTGGCAGGGATTGACGGAATCAAAAAGAAGAAGATCATGATCACGCCGTGCGCAGTGAACAGGCGGTTGTAGATTTCGGGAGGGAACAAGCCTTGCGGCTGGGTGAGGTGAATGCGCACCAACATCGCAAAAGCACCGCCAACGATGAACATGACCGTAATCGACCAGAGGTAGAGCATGGCGATACGCTTGTGGTCGGTAGTGAACAGCCAGCTTTTCCAGCCATACTGCACATTTAGATAATTAACTGGTTCTTCAGCTGCGGCTTCGGGTGTTGAGGGATGGTATGTGGTCGCCATAATGTTGCGTCTCCTACTGTTGCGGCTGAGGTAGTTTCACAGCCGCCTCCTTGATCACTGCTTTGGGCTTCTTCACGGCCGGAGCAGGCGCGGCACCTGGTTGGGTACCGGTGGGCGCCGGCGCGGCGGGCGACAGCGACTTGATGTAAGCAATTAACTGAATTACGTTTTCTTCGCTGAGCTGTCCCTTGAAGTTCGGCATGACGTTTGCGTCGTAACCCTTAACGATCTTGGCGTTGGGTTCAAGGATCGATTCGCGAAGATAAGCGTCATCGGCGATCACTGTCCGTCCGTCGCTTAATTCAACGGGCTTGTTGTAAACGTTCTTGAGAATGGGGCAACGGCCCTGCTCGGCGAGCAAGTGACAAGTGGAACAGCCGTTCTGGGTAAAGAGTTGCTGGCCTTGTTCGGCGAGAGTGCCGGTGGATCCGCCGCTCGCCCACGTGTTGTAGTCGTCCTGATTGAGTACGTCCACGAAACCAATCATTTGGGAATGACGGTCCCCGCAGTACTCGGTACAGAAGATGCGGTAGTGGCCAGCCTTTGTGGGCCGGAACCAGAGAGCATCATAATGACCAGGGACAACGTCGTGGCGCACGCGGAAGGCGGGCATGGAAAAACTGTGGATGACATCTTCAGACGCCATGGTCAGTTTGACCGCTTTGCCGAGCGGGACGTGCAGAGCGTTCATTTCACGAGTGCCATCAGGATGTTGGACTTTCCACATCCACTGCTTGCCCACAACGAAGATTTCTTCGGCGTCCTTGGGAGGATTCTGGGAATCGAAGAAGAGGTCGGCACCCCACCAGAACATGACAAGCATGACCAGGAAGGGGATGACAGACCAAGTGATTTCCAATACGTTGGAACCATGTACTGGGACAGGGTCCACTCCTGGCTTCTTTCGGTATTTAAAGGCGAAGGCAATGACACCAACGAAAATCAAAACCGTCATCACCAGAGAGACCGCACAGAGAAACCACCACAACAGATCAATCTGGCCAGCTTCTTTCGAGGCGATGGGCGCTACAAACGGAATGTCAGCGAGAAAACGGTAGCTAGCCCACATGAGGCACCCTCTTCCAATTCATTGTTGAATGCTCTTTCTTCTCGTTTCTTCTTAAGATAAAAACGAACCCGGCTAGAAGCAAAACCGTCAGGCCAGCAGCCAACTTCATGATGTTGGTGATGGCTAGGGTGTACTTGCCTTGCGAGTAGTCGTAGTGAAAACAAAACAGGAGGATGTAGTCGGCCGGCGATCCGATTTTGCGGTCGGACGCCTCTACCAGACCCATGCGAAGATCCTGGGGCGCATAGGCGATTCCATAGAAATAGCGGGACAATTTGCCATCGGGCGTGGCGACCATGATGCCAGCGGCGTGGGCGAACTGCTTGCTGTTTTCGTCCCAGCGATATTTCCAGCCAACGGCGTCGGTCAATTTGTTAATGGCGTCTTGCGAACCCGTCAGGAAGTGGAAACCCTCGCCAAAGCCCGCGCGGTGAAACTCCTCAGAATATTTCTGCTTCTGGTCGGCTGCCATGGCAGGCGTATCTTGCGGATCGAAGCTGACAACAAGAACGTTGTAATCAGTGCCAGGCTTCATGGGTAGGCGGCTGAGTGAACGAGTTGTCTCTTTCATGCTCATTGGACAAACGCTGGCGCATTTGAAGTAGACCAGAGATAAAAGAACTGGTTTTTCGCCGAAGTAGGTGCGCAGTGGCACCGCTTGGCCCGTCTCATCCTTGAACACGAGATCAAGCGGGATCTGGCCGTTGAGTTTCTGCTGTAGATCGACACCGCGCGTGATAACCGGACGAGAGTACTGGGCTTGGGCGAAACTGGCCGCGAGCGTGCCGGCCAGAATGGCGATACCCAGGACTCGTTGATAGCCGCTACTGTGCATTCTTGCGGACTTCTCCCTGAATCATAGGACGCTCATTGCCGTGGGTTTCGCTTAAAGAATGTGAGTATTCGCGACCTTGGCCGCCAGGGGTAGTGAGCCCTTTAGGCGCGTTGGGGTCAATCTTTAAGTGCGAGAGAATATCGGTCATGGCTGCTTCAATCGGAATATGCATGCGTCCCGCTTGATCACGGCCGGTGGTTTCGAGCGCTTTAATTTCGTTGGCGCGCATTTCGGGCAGATCTTCCCAGGGGTGAACCTGCACTTGCGGTGCGTCGGGAATGACTCGGTCCGGTGCGAGCGCACTTGGTGATGCGCCGATCGGGTGATTTGCCTCGAGATATTTTTGAACACCCAGCATCAATACGAAACCAGCGACAGCCAGCGCTGCGATGATCAACAACGACCAGACTACGATCGGAGCCTTTACATCATTCGCTTCGTAGGCTATGCCGTCGTGACCATGGACGGGTGTTGAAGAAACTTCTGAATGATGAGTGTCGCTCATGCGATCACCTCCTGAGGCAATGCCGGACTGAGGCGCGGATCCTTCAACGGCAGCAGCGGCCGTTTACGAAGTTGGGTGATGAAGTAGTAGACCCAAATTCCACCGATGCCAAGGAAGGCTGCAATATCGGTCCAATAGATCGCAAAACTAGGACTGGTGTGCAGAGTGGTGCTCTCGCTGATGACACGGTAGGGTGGTTCCACCAGCCAAAACATGTAGATGGCATTGCAGAGCAGAATCCAGATGGTGACGCGCTGTAAGCGACGTGGATCTTTCTTACGCGACTGAGATAACAGTGCCGCGAAGGGGATGGCAAACATGGTCAAGCCGACGAAAACGGCGAGTGCCTTCCAAAGTCCAGCGGTGCGGTCGAGATACCAAGTGATTTCCTGCGGCAAACTGGCGGGCCAAATGATGATCAATTGCGAAGCAGAGAGATAGGTCCAGAAGATGGTGAAGGCGAAAAGCAGCTTACCGAGATCGTGAAGGATAGGTGCATTGACGCGACCTTGGAAGCGATCTTCTTTGGAAGTCAGGATCAGCGTCAGAATGCAAATAGCGAAGGTCGCTTGCACGTTGGCGATGAGCACCATGCCGGCGAATACAGTGGAATAGAATTGATTATCGGTGGACAGAATCCAATCGATGTAGGCGACGGTGACCGATAGAACGAAGACCAGCAAAGCGGGCGCGCTGAAACGGCGCAATTTGTCTTTGATGTCCGGATCGCCCGATTGGTCTTGTTCGTCGGTCCATTTGTTAACGCGCCATAGTATTGCCATCCAGATGGCGAAACAAACCACCGCGCGAATGATGAAACCGGGAACATTTAAATAGGCTTCCTTGTGCTTTAGGAATTCGTTGGCGGCGACGTTGGCGGGTGTAGCCCAGCCATAGATGTCTTTCAAGCCCAGGATGATCACGACGAAGAAAACGCCAATGACCGGCATGGTTTTTGCGCATGCTTCGAGGTAGCGGCGGATAGTCACGCCCCACTTGCCCCCGACCACGTTATTGAGCAGCAAGATACCGAGTCCGCCGATCGGAAAGCCGGCCCAAAAAAGAAAGGCGAAAAGATAGCTCTGAAAAAATCTTTCGGAATTCGTAAAGTAGCCCGCTACGCAGAGAAGCAATCCCGCGATGCCGATGATACTGGCGATGCGTTTAACGCTCTCGGCTTGGGGGCCCAGGGTGATTTCCGGTACGGCTAGATCAGCCGTTTGTCCATGACTACTCACTTGCTTCCTCCGGCGGGGCCGCCGCCCGTTTTCGTCTCGAAGCGCATGGCCACGTCGGCAGGAGCGTTCTGGCTCAACTGCAGCGCTCGAATATACGCCGCGATTCGCCAGCGGTCATCAACTGATACGCGGGATGCGTAGCTATACATAGATCCGTATCCGTTGCTCATGACGTCGAAGAAATGGCCGACGGGCGCATTGAGCAAACGTTCGTCGTGATAACTGGGCGGTTGACGCAAACCGCGCGCCACGATCATACCTTGACCATTGCCTTCGCGGCCGTGACAAGGCGAACAGTAAATATTAAAACGCTCTTGGCCACGCTCGACGTCTTCTTTGGTGATTTGAATCGGAATCGCTTCCACGTCTTTACCATCGACTTTGCCGGTATAACGGGCTTCGTCCAAATGTAACTGGCCGCGGGCGACAGTGTCTTCAATAGTAGGCCGTTCGGAGCGGCCGTCGCTGAAGAAATTGGTTTCGGCGTAAACCTTATAGCGCGGCTGCGAGTGCATATCGTTACGGCATGCGGTTGAGAGCAGCAATGCGCCGCCCACGAAGGCCAAGCCGAGGATTCGATTACTCCGGAACATAATTGACCTCTTCAGGACCGAGCGTCTTTAAAAACTCCAATGTGTGGTCCGGTTCGAATTTCGGGTCTTCCGATTCAATACAAAGGAAGAATTTGTCCACCGAGGCGCGTTCGAAAGATGGAACGTTGAACACCGAGTGATACGGGCGCGGCAAACCGTTCATGGCGAGCATGCTGATCATCGAGGTGAGCGCCGAGAACAGAATCATGCACTCAAACGTGATGGGAATGAATGCGGGCCAGCTATTGAGCGGACGACCGCCGATGTTATGCGGATAGGCGATTTGCGAAATCCACTCTAAAAGACCAAGGCCGAAGCAGATTCCGCTGCAGCCCGCGATTAAAACGCACAGGGCCACCTTATTCTTCTTGTAGCCGATGGCTTCGGCCAGGCCTTCGACCGGCATGGGCGCATAGGCGTCCATTTTGCGATAGCCGTCAGCATACGCCTTTTCGCAGGCATCGATGAGTTCTTCGGGTGTATTGAATTGGGCGAGGGCTCCGTGAAGTCCTGCGTACCGTTTTGTACTTACCGCGTGGCTCATTAGTGTTTCTCCACAGGGTCTTTATGTAAATCGTGATGCACTTGCTCACGAACCTCGAAAATTGAAATGGATGGCAGCGTTCGGACGAATAGGAAGATCAGCAACATGAAGAATCCAATAGTGCCGACGTACGTCATGATGTCCCATTTGGTTGGGAAGTACATGCCCCAAGAGGATGGCAAGAAGTCGCGATGCAGACTGGTGACCACGATCTCAAACCGTTCCAGCCACATGCCAATGTTGATGACAATCGAAAGCAACCATACGACCGTCAGGTTGTGGCGCATTTTTTGCGACCATAGCAACTGTGGCAAGGCGATATTGCACAAGATCAGCATCCAGTAAGTCCACCAGTACGGACCAAAAGCGCGGTTCGTGTACATAAACGCTTCGTACTTGTCACCGCTGTACCAAGCAAAGAACGCCTCGCAAGCGTAACCATAGGCGACGATCAACCCGACTCCTAACATCAACTTGCAAGCTGCCTCGATTGTCCGGAGTGTAATTAGATCGCGCATGTTATACCAGGCGCGCAACGGAATGATGAGAGTGAGCACCATGGCGAAGCCAGAGTAGACGGCACCCGCGACGAAGTAGGGCGGGAAGATGGTCGTGTGCCACCCAGGCAGTTGGCTCACGGCGAAGTCGAAGCTCACGATCGTGTGTACCGAAAGCACGAGCGGCGTGGATAAACCGGCGAGCAACAGATAGGCCTTCTGGTAGCGATGCCAGTGAATGGCGGAGCCGCGCCAACCGAGTGACATCAGGCCATAGATCTTGCGCTGCAGCATAGAGGGGGCGGTATCGCGCAAGCTAGCCAAATCCGGCAGCAAACCTACATACCAAAACACCAGCGAAACGGTTCCGTATGTGGATACCGCGAACACGTCCCATTCCAGCGGGCTACGCGGTTGCGGCCAAAGCCACATGGAATTGGGGTAGGGAAGCAGCCAGTAGAAGAGCCAAGGGCGTCCTAGGTGAAGAATGGGGAACATGCCGGCGCAAGCCACGGCGAACAGCGTCATTGCTTCCGAAAAGCGATTGATAGACGTTCGCCAATCCTGTTTGAGCAGGAAAAGAATGGCCGAAATCAGTGTACCGGCATGGCCGATACCAATCCACCAAACGAAATTGATGATGGCAAATCCCCAGGCAACGGGTATATTCAAACCCCAGATACCAACGCCCCTCATGAACAACATGTAAACGGCAAAGAACAGCACGTTGACTAAACAGAAAGCGAAGAATGCGCCGACAAGCCATCGCTTGGGCGAATTCTTCATCGGCAAATAGACAACGCCGGCAATGCGCTCCGTCACCGAACTGTAGTCATGTGGACCGCCCAGGACGATATTCGCGCCGGGGTCGGGAATGACTTCACTCGGGAGTTGGTAGTTGTTTTCGTTAACCTTCGTGATTTGATCCACGCGAGCCTCTTAGCGCCTCATTAGAATTTCGAACATGACCTAGATAAGTAGTACGGGGACGGGTGTTCAAGTCGTCCAACAGATTGTAATTGCGTTTAGAAGATGCGAACTGAGCGACCTTGCTGTTCGGATCGTTCAGATCGCCGAAGGTGATGGCTTGGGTCGGGCAAGCTTGCTGACAAGCGGTGATAATCTCGCCGTCAACAATCTTGCGATTGCTTTCCTTCTCGGCTTTGATTTTCACTTCCTGGATGCGCTGTATGCAATAGGAGCACTTTTCCATAACGCCACGGCTGCGAACGGTGACGTCGGGGTTGCGCATACCCTTCAAGCTGTCTGTATCCCAATCGGAGTAGAGGTAGAAGTTGAAGCGACGCACTTTGTATGGACAGTTGTTTGAGCAGTAGCGAGTGCCGACGCAGCGGTTGTAGACCATCTGGTTGATGCCCTCTTTGCTGTGAACAGTGGCGGCCACCGGACAGACCACTTCGCAAGGAGCGTTCTCACAATGCATACAGGGCACGGGCTGGTTGTAGGTTTCGGGTTCGTCCAACGTGCCATTGCCCGAATAATACTGGTCGATGCGGATCCAGTGCATATGGCGGCCGCGGGCGACTTGATCTCTACCCACAACCGCGATGTTGTTTTCGGCCTGACACGCAATGGAACAAGCGCTACAGCCCGTGCAGATGTTGAGATCGATAGTCATGCCCCATTTGTGATCGAGGTATTTCCACTCATTATCGTCGTAAAGGGTGAGTGAGCGAGCTAACGGTTTCTCTTCTTTTGTGGCGAAGCTAGGGTCGGCCTTAAACTCTACAAACTCAGCGGCACGAACCGGAGCGCGATCCTGCATGGTCTGTGTATCTTGTGTATTGGCGAGCGTATAAGTGCCGGCAGCCTTGCTGACTGTGCCGCCAGTGAAGAAGCGCGCTGTACTATCTTGTAGTTCGTAAGCGTTGTAACCAATCTTATTGCCAACCCGGCCGGAAGCGGTTCGACCGTAACCGAAGAACAAAGCAATGGAGCCTTGCGCCTGATTCGGAGTGACCCAAACAGGACCTGTGATGCTCTTACCCTTCACGGTTACGGTCAGCAGATCGCCCTTACTGACGCCGATTTTGTGGGCATCCTCAGGACGGACCATAATAAGGTTGTCCCAAGTGGTCTTTGTTTGGGGTTTCGGTAATTCCTGGAGCCAACCATTATTTGCGTAGCTGCCATCGCCGATGGTCGGATCGGGACGCAAGGTGACTTCCCACTCGCTCGCTTCTGGCGACGTGAGCGCGGGCAGGGCGGCAACCGACGCGTTCAGAACGGCCGCGCTTGTACCGGCAACGACGCCGTTATGCAGCGAAGTTTTCCAGTACGCATCGAAGCCATTGGGAGAAACTGTTTGCCAGTAGCCCTTGACCAAATCGTGGGGTGTAGCATCGGGTTTGCCCAAAAGAACGCTTAGGATTTCATGGGCGGATTTGCCCTTGTACAGCGGTTCGACAAGCGGCTGAATGATAGTGGCCGTGCCGTCAAACGCGCGCGCGTCAGACCAGGATTCAAGATAGTGAACCGAGGGGACGTGCCAGTGGCTCCAGCGCGACGTTTCGTCAAAGTAATTACCAAGGCGAACCACCAGGCGCGCCTTTTTCATGGCAGTCAGGAAGTCGAGCGAAGCGGGCGCATCGTACACCGGATTCGAATCCAGCACAATGAGCATTTCAACGTGGCCGCCGTTCAGGTCCGCGGTGAGATCGTCGAGGGAGTGCGTATCAGGCGCGAACGCTTCGAGCACCTTAACGGTGGTGCCTACATTGCCCAAAGCGGAGTTGATGGCGAAGGCTGCGAGGTGAACGCTCTCCGGCTGATAATCGCCCGCAATGACAACGCAGCGGCCCTTGTTCTTGTTGAGGTCTTCGGCTACTTTGCTAAGCCATTCCGGAGCGGTGCCCGTCACATCGGGAACTGCCGCGCCCACGGCCTTTGCTAACTGATAAGCAATGGGCGCAATGGCCGCGCTCTTGACGCTGAAACGATGGTCCGCGAGTGTGCCGCTCACCGATGGCGATGCTTCCACCTGGTAATAACGGACCGGCGTTTGACCGTTATCTACCGCGCGTTTCGCTGCGAATTGGCGCGCGTATTTTAAAGTGGCAGGGCCGGAGTTGAGGAAATCGCTTTCCAGGCTAACAATGACGTCCGCCTGCGAGAGATCGTAGCTAACGACGGCGCTGCGGCCGGCGATCTTTTTGGCGGCGCTGGCAACGGCAGGATTAACCGAAGGTTCGTGCGTGTACCACTTAGCGCTGGGCCATGTCGCCAGCAGAGTGTTCATCTGGCTGATCAGCGTGGGTGAGGTAGTGGCGCCAGAAAGAATGGCTAAGCCTTCACCTTTGCGGCTGCCGATGGACTGCGCTTCTGTGCTCAAGGCGCCGGTGAACTGGCCCCAAGTGCTCAGACTGCCGCGGAACAGCACGGTTTCGGAACGGTCGGGATCATACAAGTTGAGCAGTGAAGCTTGTTCGAAAATCGTGGTGGAACCGAGGCTGGCCGGATGATCGGGATTGCCTTCCACCTTAGTGGGACGGTTCATATGGCTTTCGACAAGAACGCCGCGCGCATAGCCCGCCGTGGTGTGAGCCGTGGCATAGAACATCGGCTCGCCGGGAATGATGTTTTCCGGCTGGCGCACGTAGGGGACGATGCTTTCTTTAGGCAGTTTTGTACAGGCAGCAGCACCGGCCATGGCGAGCGAAGCTCCCATGACTTTCAGCAGGTTCCGACGATCGACCCCTTGCGGAATTTGCCCGGAAAGACCTGGAAACTCCTGTTCCACGTACTCTTTTAGATCTTCCGTTTCGGCGGCTTCTTCCAAAGTTCGCCAAAAAGCGGGTCCGCGTCCGCTGGCGAGCTTAACCCGCAATTCGGCTAAATCAACTTTCTTTCGAGGCGTTTCGAGCAGCGACTCTAAGGGTACGAGCGCACTCGCCGTCGGTTTTTCGTGCTCGTTCATATTTCCGTTGGAGTGAGAAGGCGATTGTTCTTTCATCGGTGGCACGTGGCGCAATCTTGCAGAGACTGCACATGGTATTCCTTCACAAGTTTGGCGCCGAGTTCGTCTTGGTTGTCGGGGTATTTATAGGCGGCGTTGAAGATTTCCGGGCCGCGGGGTCGGATGTACTTGGCGGGATTGCGGTGACAGTTCACGCACCAGTTCATGTTCAGAGTGTTGACCTTATAAATGAGCGGCATCTCTGAAACGTTGCCGTGGCAAGCTGAACAGCCAATGCCTTTATTGATGTGGATGCTGTGGTTGAAGTAGACGTAATCGGGCAGATTATGCACGCGCGTCCAAGCGATGGATTTGCCGCTGGCCCAACTGTCGCGAATCGGTTGGGTGGCGGCCACATTGTTCCAAATCTGCGAGTGACAAGACATGCAGGTTTCGGTGGCAGGCAACCCCGCAAAGTGCGAGGTCTCAACGCTGGTATGACAATACCGGCAATCGATGCCATCGTCTTTGACGTGGTGCTTGTGACTGAAGGGGATGGGCTGTTCAGGGGCGGTGCCCACGGAGGTAATCCAGCCGCCTCGGTCTATCATGTAAGCCACACTGATTGTGGCGGAAGCCAGCAGGACTACCGCGGCGATGGACACCTTGGCAATAGTATTCGAACTAGGTCTAAAAAGTTGTGCCATACGGAGATCTACAACTCAAGGGATGATATCAGGTGTGATAATCACCACAATTTATGAGTATAGACGAGTCTCAGTAGAAATTATACGTTCTGGCAATAATTGTTCTTGTAGAACAATAAAAATTGCAGTGAAGAGAATTTTTGGAGGGGTGCTGGAGACCTTGTGCAAGATTTTTCTCGCGAATGAAACGGCATCGCCCGCTCAGCGAGAAAGGTGCCGCTTATGAATTGAGCTTTATTCAGACTAAACCTACCCGCTTCCCTGATTCAAATAGCGGGGAAAAGGGCTTAAAGTGGGACATATGCTCTCGGTCGCCATGCAGTCTTTGCTGTGCTCGTTCTGCCGCAAGCCGCAGTCGCAGGTACAAAAACTGATAGCGAGTCCGAGCGAAACCGGCCGCGCGTATATATGCGACGAATGCATTGCCGCCTGCGCAGCCATTGTGAAAGAAGAGGTGCCCGCGCCTCCGCCGGCCGAAGCGCAGATGGAAGAAGGGCATCCGTTGCTGGAGCATCCGCAGGCATCCGATTTGTTGCTGGCGCTTGAGCTCTGGATCAAACGCGAATCGCTAGGTGAAGATGGCGCCGAAGAGCTGGCCGACGTGCGGCTGATAGCCAGCCAGATGTTGACCGAAGCGTAATGTTTACTTGTAAACGATGGTGCTTTCGCCGGTGTACTTGTGGTAATTGCGGAAGTCGATTTCGTTCTTAGAGCAGATGCTGGTGCCACGTCGGCAAGCAATATTCGCAGCATGAACTGGTAGTAGAAAGGTTCCCGTCCCCAGGCGGATCGGTTCGTAGTCGACGGCAGTTTCCACCGAATCGTAAGGGAAGTCTTTGGGAACGCGGTCGGCCTGAAACTCGATGCGCCGCACTTGGCCGGTGGATTTCTCAAGCCAGACAGCACCGCTGTATTGGGGTCGAAGGGTTTGACCGCCGACGATGATACTCCACAGACCGCGATTCTTCTTCAACGGAATTGTGAAGTTGTAAATGGCGGATGGCGCCCCTTGCACGGCTGTGGATTGTGAAAACTTAAACTGCGCCGCATTGGTTAGCAAGATCGCTTGCAAGTACCCAGCAAACTCACCCGTTGAAGTGCTGCCACCGATCTCCATCATGCTCTTGTTAGTGCGGTGGCCGCCAACGGTAATGTCCTTGTAGCTTTCCACGCCGTTTTCGACCACCACTTTAGCCGTGACCACGTCTACGGGGGTCCAACCAGAAGAACGTGATTCTTCCTGGTAGCGAGTGGTGATTTGCTCAACAAGATAGTTGGGCAAACCCTGCGTAAAGGTGTCGGCCCATTCGCGGCTGCGCGCAATTTGCTCGTCATCGCCGGCTACTTTGGGGTGTTGTGTGTCGGCGCTGGTGATCGTGAAATCGCCAGTATCCTTTTTAGGTGTGGCCGAAGCGCTGGTAGCTGGCTTCGCTGGTTTGGGAGGTACTTCGTCTTCAGGAAACTCGTTCCTACCGGCAGGCTTGCCCCGCCGCAAAATCGGGCGGTCCGGCGCATCGGTGGCGGCGGGTTTGGCCAGTTCGGCTGCCACTTTGGGATCAATGGGAGGAGCCCCTGGCGCGGCCGTGCCGGCGGCTGTTTCTTCCGGCGTGCGGGGACCGGCTTCGCGCAAAACCTTAACGGTCACAGCGGTGAGATAGTCTTCGTCATCTTCCGCCGCAACCACGTGGACGAACGTTCCTTCTTCAATCTTGCTGGCGGGAACCTTGGCATCATCTTTGCCGGTGTAAGCTGTCTTGGCGTCAACCGTCATATCGAGCGTACGGCCATCGTCAACCACAACAACCAGTTTCTTGTCGTCGTTTTTAACAGCAAAGCCGTCGGCGGCAATGGTGTTCAGATTGTTGGCGTCGGCAGCTTTGTCGCTCTTCTTGTGCCGGTGCGGAATCTGCAGGCCGCCGCTATTGGGCTGGCGGTTAGGATCGTTGGGATCTTGGCCAGGCGGATATTGACCAGGAGGATACTGGCCAGGCGGATATTGGCCGCCGCCCGGCGGGTATTGACCGGGATAAATTTGTGCGCTGGCAGGCAGCACAGTGAAAATTGCCAGTAGACACGTTCCGAAAGCTAATCGCATATCGCCATCCATCTCTTATGTTAGATGGCCGAAAGCGAACGGGCGGTTTCGTAGAACTACCACTTGAGCAAAACGAGTTCAGAGCAGAAGCCTGGTCCCATGGCGGCCAGAATGCCGTACGTGCCCGGGGCGGGCCGATGATTTTGCATGGTTTCTTCCAGCACAAAGAGAACCGAGGCGGAGGAAAGATTACCGGTTTTGCGCAGGCATTTCCAGGAAAGATCCAGTGCGCCTTTCTTCAATCCAAGCGCGGCTTCAGTGGCATCTAAAACTTTGGGCCCGCCCGTGTGGATCACCCAACTCTGAATGTCAGAGCGCTTGAGCCCGTGATCGGCCAGGAAGGCATCGGCGTCGCGGCCCAGGTTTTCCATCACCACGTTCGGCACCTCGCGCGAAAGAATGATACGGAAACCTTTTTCGGTGATGTCCCAACCCATGACCTCTTCGGTGTTCGGGTAGAAGGTGGAACGAGTGGCAATGATTTCGGGTCCGGCCGTGGCGCCGGGACATTCGCTACCGGCAATCACCACGGCCGCGCCGCCATCCCCAAATAAGCCCGTGCTAATCAAATTGGCAGCGGACAGGTCATCGGGCTGCACGGTGAGAGAGCAAAGCTCAACAGACAATAAAATGGCTGCTTGCTTGGGATACGCTTTCACGTAATCGGCAGCGCGCGCGATGCCCGCGGCCCCGGCTACACAGCCTAAGCCGAAAATGGGAATCCGCTTCATGTTCGGATTCAACTTCATCTTGTTGATCAGACGCGCTTCAATGGAAGGGCTGCAAACGCCGGTCACCGAAACAAAGAAGAAGGCGCCGATGTCTTCGAGCTTCACGTTGGCGGCGGCAATGGCTTTGCCTACCGCTTCTTCGCCAAGAGCGAGTGTCGCGTTGATCCAGTGATTGTTGGCTTCGCCCCAAGATTTCAGCGGATACGTTTCCAGCGGCAACGCCAAATAACGGCCATCTACTTGGGCAGCGGCATGTAGTTTTTCCAGCACCGTAAAGCGCTCCAAGCGCTTGCCCCAATGCTTCCGGAAGGCTTCAATCAGCGTGTGTTGCGGGTAGTAGTGGGGTGGAAGCGCAGAAATGGCGCTTGAAATTTTCATAGTGATTTATGTAAGATGCCAAAGTGCTACGGCTGAGGTTAATCCATTGGAAGGCCGCCGAAGCTGATCGCTATTTGGCACTACTGAGAGACGCGGGCCACCGCGTTGAATACTACAACGAGTTTAGCCCACAGATGATGCGCGAATGGCGAAAGTCTCCGCCCGATGCGTTTGTGATTGATCTGTCGCGGCTGCCCTCACATGGGCGCGAAATCGCCATTGCTTTGCGGCAATCCAAAAGTACCCGTACGGTCCCACTGGTTTTTTGCGAAGGCGAAGCGGAGAAAGTGGAGAAGGTGAAGGCCATATTGCCGGATGCGGTGTTTTGCTCGTTTGCGGGGTTGAAGGCCGCACTTCGGCGCTTGCCTAAAACGTTAACGCGCGAGCCGGTGGTGCCCGCCGCCATGATGGATCGCTACGCAGGGCGAAGTGTGGCGCAGAAATTGGGCGTCAAGCCTGGCGATAAAGTTTGTTTACTGGAAGCTCCTGGCGACGTGGCGGAGTTGTTCGGGGATGTTGTGTTCGTGGAATCTCCGCTGGGCGCGGCAGTGACATTGCTCTTTGTTGCTGAGCCGCAAGAAATGCGCCGGCAGGTGTCGGAGTTGCGATCGATTGCGGGACAGACCAAATTTTGGGTTTGTTGGAAGAAGGGAAAGCGCGCCGATAACGGTGTGGGCGAGACGCTTATAAGAGAAACCGGTCTCTCCTTGGGCTTGGTCGATTACAAGGTTTGTGCGATTAACAAAGTTTGGAGCGGCCTGTGTTTTGCTGCGCAAAAAGTGAAAAACTCCTAGAACAAGAGGCTGCAGCTCCCCGGTTCGTCGCAAGGGAAGGCCGGCCACGTCGCCCAAGTCGCGGAGCTGTCGTGATGCGGTCAAGACCTAACGGTTCGACGTTCTTGAGCGGATTGTTTCTCACATAACCGTAAAGATTCCAGCGCTGGGGATCGGCCGCATGGTCAGTAAATGGCTCATTCGGACCGCTGAACCGTCCTAATGCTGATCCGTAATACGGCGCCCGAAAGTAAACCAGCCGACTCCGCATCCCGTTCCTTGCAAGTAAACTGCCGGTTCACGTGGTGAACAGTCCCGAATAGCCCGACATTGCTTGCTTGGGTGAGTTACTGCCGCATAACTGGAAACCACTCAACTCCGCTGCTTCCGCTTAAGCCGACATTTTCGCTTCCGCCATTGGAGCCGTTTCCGCAAGGGGGGTTCTTAGTTTATGCATTCTAGTGCATGTCCCGGAAACTCCGGAAACTCCTTCGTTTGTCGCGGATTTCTTCCTACTCGGCGGCAAGTGCAGATGCAACCCGGAAACTAGCATCCTGTACCCGCCCTTCAAAGCTCGCATCCCATAAGGCACCCAACAACTCATCTCCCTCAGGCCATGACTCCAACTGCGCGAGATCAATAATCTCTGAGGCACACAACACAAACGATCCCCACTCCTGCAACTTTCCAGGTTGATCTTTGTATTCAAGCAAGCCGAGGGCAATATCAATTGGACGCAATTCGATATTTACGGGAGTCCTCAGCCGCACTTTGATTCGGCGATCTCCGCCAGGCTCATCCTGCTGAACATCGAGCATTATTCCGGCTTCTGCTAGCGCCGAGAGCGGAAGCTTGCCTTGGACTACGGCTCGTACGATTTCGCCAAGGACCAAGCTTTCGTTCTGACTACTTGGGATCATAGTGGACAAGCGACCCTGCTGCGTCATATGCCTTCTGCACAACCTCCTTGTTGCCGGCTCGATCAATAACTAGGGGTTATTGGGGGTTATTGGGGGGTTATTGGGGGTTATTGGGGACATAGCACTCAAACACCATTCACCAAAACCAACTGTTCACCCGCCTCCTTCTTGATCGCCTTCGGCCGCCCAACCGCCTTCGCCCGCAACCTCCGCCCCGCTCGCTTCTCTAACTCCTCCACAAATGCCTCATCTCCCAAAGGCCGCCCCCTTCGGCTTGCCTCTCGCAATCTCCGGCCAAAGGCCTCCTCATCCAAACTGGTTGCCAGCACCTGCCGCCACTGCTCAGCGCTAAATCGCTCCCGGCTAGCCACCGCGTCCAAGAATCCTGGCCTCGCCGCCGCCACGTCCCCCGACCGCTCCGCCGCACTTGAC
>Ga0302319_10010994_pt1 | contig 17210 bp, 9 predicted proteins | sample Bog_T0_2_FD_203319 | JGI IMG/M metagenome (GOLD analysis project Ga0302319, IMG submission 203319) | Peat permafrost microbial communities from Stordalen Mire near Abisko, Sweden - Bog_T0_2 | ecosystem: Environmental > Terrestrial > Soil > Wetlands > Peat | place: Sweden: Abisko, Stordalen Mire...
TGCGGTTTAGCGCGGTCGAACCGGGATTCAGTCCGAGTACGGGGCTGGGTCGCGATGCGCCGGCGTTCCTCCGCTTCGTGTCGAAGTACGGGCTCTCGCTGTTGGCGCCTTACCTCAAGTACTGGAGTACACCGGAGCTGGCTGCGCCGGTGATCACGAAGGTGCTGCTCAATGAAGCGAGCGCGAGTGGCATGTACTACGACGAGAAGGGTAAGCCGATGCTTGGCTCCGCGCAGGTGCGCGATATGAGCTTTCAAGACCGCGTAGTGGCTGAGACACGCGCGTTGCTGGCGACGATTCCTCCGCAAACATTGGAAGCAGCATGAAGGTTGAACGCCTGTCGATTGGCGTTCTTTTTCCGAGGAGCTGTCTGTCCTCGGTGTCCATCCTCAACGAGTAGAACCTTAGAAGGAGAGCAAGATGTCGATACAACAGGATGATGTTTCACGGAAGAAGATTGCGATTGTTACCGGTGGCAGCCGTGGGATCGGGCGCAGCGTAGTGGTGAGTTTAGCCAGGCGGGGCGTGGACTCGATCTTTACGTACAACGCGAACATGACGGAAGCCGAGAAGGTGGTTGGCCTGGTTGCCGAGGCTGGGCAGACGGCAATCGCGTTGCAATTGGATGCCGGAAACGTTGGGTCGTTCGATGAGTTTGTGCAGGGCGTGCGAAGGGCGCTGGAGGATTTGGGGGCGACACGCTTCGATTACCTGGTGAACAATGCTGGAAATAATCACCACAACATGCCGTTCGACCAAGCGACGGAGGAAGAGCTCGATAGCATTTATAACGTTCACTTCAAGGGCGTGTTTTTTCTTACACAAAAGCTACTTCCGCTGATCAATGATGGAGGGCGAATTGTGAATGTGTCGACGGCGCGAACCCGGCTGATCTCGGTGGGAGGAGCTGCGTATGGGTCGATGAAGGCAGCGGTGGAAGTGCTGACGAAATATATGGCGAAGGAGCTGGGACCGAGGAAGATTGCGGTGAACGTGGTAGCTCCGGGAGCGACGGAGACGGATTTTAGCGGAGGGATCGTTCGCGACAATCCTGCGATGAACAAGAGGGTGGCGGAAGGGACGGCGCTGGGACGGGCAGGCCTTCCTGAGGATATTGGACGAATGGTTGCTTCGCTGCTGTCGGAGGAGAATCGGTGGGTCAATGCGGAGAGGATCGAGGTGACGGGCGGGTATGTGTAGCGGTGGCGAGAAATACAGGGGTCTCTCCACTGCGCGCTACGCGCTTCGGTCGAGATGACGAGGGGTTCAATGGCATGCTTTCCCAACCGTCCGCAAGGTGCTCGTACGAATGGGGCGCTGGGGGATGGTGTCGCTGCAGATGTTGGCTGATCGGTTCCTATGGGAGGGTTGGGGAACCTGGCGAGGAGGTGAGGGCGAGGTATTCGTGGATGAAGGCTATGGACATGCTGCCTTCTCCGACGCTGCTGGCGACGCGCTTGACGGAGCCGTGACGGACGTCGCCGGCGCAGAAGACTCCGGGGATGCTGGTTTCGAGGGCGAAGGGCTCGCGGTCGAGGGACCAGGCGTTGATGTCGCGGCCAGTGCAGATGTAGCCGTTGGCGTCGCGTTCGAGAGAGGGTGGCAGCCAGTGGGTTTTGGCGACGGCACCAATCATGATGAACAGGGCGACGGCGTCACGAGTGATGGTGGATTCCGGGGTGTTGGGTGGGCGAGAGATGGTGGTGATTTGCTGGAGGTGGACCTCGCCATGGACAGAGGTGACGTGGGTATAGGGCTCGACGCGGATGTTGGCCTTGTCGTGGATTTGCTGGATGAGGTACTGCGACATGGTTTGGGCGAGACCGGCTCCTCGAACGATCATGATGACTTCCGAGGCGTAGCCGGAGTAGAAGACGGCGGCTTGGCCGGCGGAGTTACCTCCCCCGATGATGAAGATGCGACGGCCGGTGACGGCGACTCCGTCGAAGCGGGAGGCACCGTAGAGGATACCTCGGCCGAGGAGTTTGTCGTGTCCGGGGAATTCGAGGCGATGCCAGGAGACTCCGGTGGTGAGGAGGAGGACGGAGGCGGTGAGGCGATCTCCTCCGTCGAGGGTGACGCAGTGGCCAGTGTCGAGTGCCTGGACTTCTTCTATGTTGCGCTTGACGAGCATCTCGACACCGAAATGTTTGACTTGCTTGAGGGCTCGCTCGGTGAGCTCGTCTCCGGAGATTCCGGCAGGGAAGCCGAGGTAGTTTTCGATGCGCGCGGAGGTTCCGGCCTGGCCGCCGGCAGCGAAGCGTTCGACGAGCAGGACGCTGAGGCCCTCGGACGCGCTGGAGACGGCGGCTGCCATGCCGGCGGGACCAGCTCCGGCGATGATGATGTCGTAGTGCCGGCGGTTGGGGATAGTCTGGAATCCGAGGGCTTCGGCGACGCGGCGGACGGTGGGGTTTTCGAGGGCAGTTCCGTCGACGGAGACGGTCGTCTCGGCTTCGGGATCTGTCATGATCGGGGTCCAGTCGAATTGGACTCGATTGGCGGAGAGAAAGGCGCGGATGGCGCGGCAGGTGGGGTCGTACTTGGAGCCGGAGATGGAGGCCCGTGCGGAGGGCGTGTCACGAGCCATGTTCTGGGCCATGCCGACGCGTGAGCTCATGGTGGCAAAGATGATTTCTCCGGCGGAGGGACTGTCGCGCACGAGCTCTTGAAGCTGCTGGCGCTCGAAGCGGGCGACTCGGCATTTGGTGACGGCTCGGACGGAGACGATGCTGGTCGTTCCCATGAAGATGGGCGTCTCGCCTGAGAACTCTCCGGCGAAGTTGCTGCCGAGGGCTCGCTGCTGGCCGAGGATGTCTTTGATGGCTTCGAGTTCTCCTTCGAGGATGACGAAGAAGCGAGGCTCTTCTCCCTCGCGGAGGAGCCACTCGCCGGGCTCGAGGTGGATGTCGGCGGCACGGCGGGCGAGACGTCGACGTTCTTCTTCATCGACACCAGCGAAGAGCGGGATTGGTTGCAGGTCGGCGGAGGTGATCATTGGTTTCAGGATAATGGCTGTTGGGGTGTCGGTGGCCGAGCAGATGATGCGAGAATTACGGGGACCGCGGGCCGAGGGCCGGCGGTGATGTGAAATCCCTTCGGCAAAGGAAATTTACCAAGATCCCATGGCATACAAACCAAATTTGGTGTTCGGAAACATTGTGTTGATCGGAGCGCTTGTTTTCGCGTTTGCAATGAACGCTGGCGGCGTGGCTGTCGCGCAGAAGGGCGAGCGCCCTTGCGACCTGCTGGCTTCGACGACGCCGTGTGTTGCGGCGATCAGTACGACGCGGGCGTTGTATGGAGCGTATGCGGGACCGCTGTATGAGGTGACGCGGGCGTCGGATAAAAAGCAGATGGACATTGGGCTGGTGCGGGGAGGGTATGCGAACACTGCGGCGCAGGATAAATTTTGCTCGGGGACGACGTGCACGATTACGAAGATCTATGATCAGACGCCGAACCATAATGATTTGACTCCGGCTCCCCCGGGTGGGGCAGCGAAGGGGCCTGGGCCGGATGGCTACGATGCTCCTGCGGTGGCGAATGCTCTGCCGGCGATGGTCGGAGGGCACAAGGTGTACGGGATTGCGATCCTGCCGGGTATGGGATATCGCAATGACACGGCAAAGGGGACGGCGGTGAATGGGCAGGCGGAGGGAGTGTACATGGTGACCTCTGCGCTGAATTTGAATGGCAAGTGCTGCTTTGATTTTGGCAATGCGGAGACAAATAATCTCGACAACGATATAGGACACATGGACGCGATCAACATCATGTGTAACGGCGATCCGTGCACTCCTGACGCGGGACTGGACATGGAGAATGGGATCTATGGGCACCTCAAAGTTCCGACGAGCAACATGTTCGCGACGGATATGGGTGTGTGCGATGGCCAGCATCATTACGCGATTTATCAGGGCAACGCGCAGGCGGGTGGTCTGACGAGTACCGGAGTGATTCCACTGCCGAAGGGATATCAGCCGATGAAGCAGGAGGGCGCGATTATTTTGGGAATTGGCGGAGATAACAGCAATTGGGCAAAGGGGTATTTCTTTGAGGGCGTGATGACGGCGGGGATGCCGGGCGAGGCTGCGCTACGCGTGGTGCAGGCAAATATTGTGGCGGCGAAGTATGCGGGGAATCTGCAGCCGTAAATGTGGCGGCTGGGCTGCGATCGGACTCAGTGGAGCTTCAGCGCGTAGAGTTGCTGAAGCTCGGCGGTCTTCTGCTCGAGGAGATGGGCGGCGGGCTGGATGAGATTGGGGTCGTCGAGGCGGATGTTGAGGGTGGCGAGGAGGGTTTGCGGATCGGCATCGAATCCGCGATGGAGTAGAGCTGCGTATTTGGTGGCGAAGTCAGGGTCAGTGTGGGACTTGTCGAAGAGGGCGACGGCGATGACGGAGGCGTAGAGATAGTTGACGAGATAGAGCGGGTCTTCGAAGAGGAGCGACTTGCGCATCCAGTCGCGCGATTGGCCGACATCGTCAATGGGCCAGTATTCATAGGGTGCGATGGAGGCGTGAAAGATTTCGTCGATGTTGGCGCGGGTTAGCAAGGGCTTGGTTGCGGCCTGGGTGTAGAGGGCTCGCTCGAAGGTGGTCTCTTCGGCGGAGACGAAGAGTTCGAGCGAGATCTTGGCGAGGAGCTGCTCGAGGGCGTGCTGCTTGGCCTGGGGCGTGGGAGCGGTCTGGGCAGCGTAGTCGAGGAGAAGGAGTTCGTTGAAGATGGCGAAGCCTTCGGAGAAGTAGTGGGGGCCGGAGTGCTGATAGATGGGGATGTTTGAGGCGTTCATCATTTCGTGGTGAATCGCGTGGCCTCCTTCGTGGGCAATTTTGCTGATTTCGCGAAGAGAGCCGTCGTATCCGCTGTAGTAGAGGGCCGTGGGCGCGGTGAAGGCATCGATGGAGGTGCCGGTATTTTTGCGGTGAGGGCCGCCGGAGAGGTCTAGTCGGCCGTTGGCTGGGTCGAGCAGTTGGGCGAAGCGCTGGGTGTATTCGGCGCCAAGCGGTTGGAGTGCGGCGAGGATCATGTGGCTGGCGTCGTCGAGCGGGATGTGCGTAGCGGTGCCTGCGGCAAGACTGATTTCGGAGGGATGGACAGACGGAACGCCGAGGACGGCGGCGGCGTGTTCGGCGAGCACACGCTGGTAGTTCTGATAGGCGGGAGCCTGGAGTTTAACGGCGGCGAGGGTGTTGGCGACTTGCGCGTCGTTCAGACCGAGGGATTGGTATTTGCGATCGGCGGCGTTGTGGAAGCTTTGCGCGGCGGCGTCGCGGTTTTCGAGATCGATGAGCTCTGCGAGGAGGGTTGCGGCTTCGGGGGCGGCGGTGTTGTAGGCGGCGTTGCGCTGGTCGATGGCCTCTCGGCGGGTGGCGAGGGTTGAGGAGGAGAGGCCTTTGGGGATGAAGATGCCGGAGTCGAGACGATCGTAGGCGTCGGCGATGGCCTGCTCTGCGGGAGGGATGACGGCTCCGCGATATTGCTCAGCTTGCGGCGAGAGGTTGTGGGTGGCGTCGCGCTGGGCCTGGCGCGCGAGGAGGGCATACTTGCCGAGCGATGGGATGGCTCGCGCGGGAAGCTGGCGTAGGCGAGCGTCGATGGCGGATTCAAGGACGGTCTGGTCGGGGTCGATTTGGTCGCGGGCGGTCTTGGCGGATTGGTCCTGGGTGTTTTCGAGGGTTTGGATCTTGATGTAGGCGGCGTGGGTCTGGAGTTCAGCGATGAGGGCTTCTGCGTGGTCGAGTGCAGAGAGTAAGCGCGCGGTTGGCGTTGTGCTGAGGAGCTTGATGGTGGGAGCGACGCGGGTGTGGAGGTCGGCGCGGGTGGAGGCTTCCATGGCTGCGGAGGGGAAGTATAGTGTTGGCGAGATGTGGGCGGAGGCGAGGGTGTTGGTGGCGGGAAGTTGCTGGGCGCAGAGGGTTGCGCAGAGAGAGAACGCGGCGGAGGCGTACAGGGGGATCCGGAGTTTGCGTTTCGTGAGCGTGGTCGCAGAAGAGTGTCTGGCGGCGGATCGCCTGGAGGGTTTGAGCATGGCTCATTTTACAAATGGCGGCGCTCCGCTCGACTGGAAGCTCACGCTTGGAGGTGTTTTCGGACGGGAGACGCTTAGGCTGTGCGACGCTGCGCGAAGATTGCTCCTGCGATTGCCATGAGGGGGAAGACGATGGTGATGGAGAGGACAGAGAGGCGGTGCGAGATCGGGCCTCCCTCTGCCCAGCCGGCGGCTCCGTAGAAGGCGAATAGGACGAAGGCGGTGAGGATGGCGAGGAAGGTTCGCTTGGGGGCGGAGGTGGGGAAAGGTTGTCAAGATGGTGTGAATCGACATGCGCTGCGTGCGTTAGAGTGGATGCACTGCTTCGTAAAAGCCTGACGCAAAGGGCGCGACGTATGCCGAGTCTCGACATAGATGTACGCGTGCGAAGGCTTGTTGGCGTTGGCGGGAATTTCATTCGAGGAGAGAGCAATGAGGATTCGTGTGGCTGGTTTGGTGATGGCGTCGATGACGTTTGCTTGTGGGATGCGGGCGCAGACTGCGGTGAAGCGGATCTATGCGGCGGGGATTCCGGTGGCTTCACAACGGTTTGCTGCAGCGATCTGGGCGGGGGACACCCTGTACTTGTCCGGGCAGATGGCTAGCCCGGTGACGCCGGCGGATGCTGCGAAGGGGACCGCTGCGGTGTATGGCGATACGGAGACTCAGGCAACGAGCGTGTTGACCAAGATTGAGGCGCTGCTCAAGACGCAGGGGCTCACGATAGGCGACGTGGTGGAGATGCAGTGCTTCCTTGCGGGTGATCCGGCTAAGGGCGGGAAGATGGACTTTGCGGGGTTGAATGCGGCGTATGCGAAGTTCTTTGGGACGGCGGAGCAGCCGAATAAGCCGGTGCGTGCGGCGATGCAGGTGGCGGCGTTGGCTACGGATTGGGGACTGGTGGAGATCCAGGTGGTGGCGGTGCGGAGTTCGTCGAAGACGCAAGAGAGTGTCGAGATGGGGGCGGCGAAGAAGTGAAGCAGATCAGAGCATCGCGGAGAAGGTGTACCTGGCTTCGTGACGGCGAGTGCAGCGGCAGTACAGGGGATCTCTCCACTACGCACACAAAAACAGGAGCGCGATGCTCCGGTCGAGATGACGACGCTTGGAAGTTTTGAATGAATTAGGCGCGGGGGCCCAGGGGGAAGAGGAAGAGGATGGAGGTTCCGCCCTCGGGGCAGTTGGTGGCGCGGAGGGTTCCGGTGTGGAGGCGGACGGCGCGGTCGGTGATAGCGAGCCCTACACCGAAGCCCCCGGTGTGGGAGCTGCGAGCTTGGTCGACTCGGTAGAAGGGGCGGAAGATGTTGGCGAGATCGGACTCCGGGATGCCAGGGCCGTGGTCGGTGACTTCGATGGAAGCAAAGTGTCGGGAAGCGGATTGGATGCTGTCGAGTTGGCTGGCGTCGGGTTGACGAAGGTCGGGGACGGTTTCGGAGATGCGGAGGGTGACCTCGGTGCCAGCGTCGGTGTAGCGGATGGCGTTGCGAACTACATTTTCGATGGCGCGATAGAGGAGGTCGGAATTGCCTCGGATAGTGCACTGATTGTCTTCGACGAGGGTGACGGTGCAGGAACGTTGGCGGGCTTCATACTCAGCGTCGGGCAGGAGTTGACGACAGAGCTGGTTGAGCGAGACGGGTTGGAAGGCAGAGGTGTTCTCTCGGGCTTCCATAGAGGAGAGGGTGAGAAGCTGGCCGATGAGCTGGTTGAGCTTGGAGGCTTCGCGCTCAATGCGGACAAGGTGTACGTCGATCTCGGGGGTGGTATTGTCGCGGGCTAGCTCAAGGGCGACGCTGAGGCGGGCGAGGGGCGAGCGGAGTTCGTGGGAGACGTCGCGGAGGAGAAGCTTCTGAGCTCCGACAAGAGACTCGAGGCGTTCGGCCATGTGATTGAAGTCGTGGACCAGGCCCTGGAATTCGTCGGAGTGAGATTGCGAGGCGGCGGCGGGGGACTGCTCGACGCGTGCGGCGAGGTTGCCGTTGGCTAGGGAACGGGCGGCTTTGCGCAGGCGAACGAGAGGTCTGGTGAAGAGAAGGACGAGGATGAAGGTGGTGAGGCCTCCGACTGCGATGGCGACGGGGAGTTGCGGGAAGGCGAAGTGGAGATAGGCCCACCGGCGCTGCATGGGGGCCCGGGTGGGGGGCGGCTGGAGCCAGATGTATTCGTAGTGCGTGCCGCTGGCGGAGGTGACGGGGACTAGCCAAAGGGAAAGATTTGCAACCGTGCGGCCGTCGACGCGGTTGGGAAAGGGTGTGGAGATTGCGGGGAGCGTGGGCATGGCGGCGGTGTTGCAGAGGAGCTGACCGCTGGAGTTGAGCAGAGCCGCGCCGGAGGGTTCGAAGCGCGAGGTGTTGTTGCGGAAGCCAGCGCAGCCGCTGGTTTCGAAGTCGCGGAGGGCAAGCGTGGCGATGTGATCGAGCGTGGTATCGAAGGCTTCTGAACCAGCGGGACCGGGGAAGTGCTGGCGGAGGATGAGCGTGGTGGTGATGATGAAGATGAGGCTTTGAGCTAGCCAGAAGATGGCGAAGATTTTTAGGAAGAGGCCGCGCATTTAGGATCGGCCTCCGGTGGAGAGGGTGCGGCGGAGGACTAGCTGATAGCCGGTACCGCGGACGGTCTTGACGCGGTCGTCGTTGGCAGAATCGCCGGCGGAAAGTTTACGGCGGAGGCGGCTGACGTGCATGTCGAGGCTGCGATCGAATGGGTTGAATTTGCGGCCAAGTACGGCCTCTGCGAGGGCTTCGCGCTCCACTACTTTGCCGGGGGAGCGCATGAGGGCTTCAAGGAGAGTGAATTCTACGTCGGTGAGATCGATGATTGTGTTGTCCTGGCGAACTGTGCGTGCGGCGGGATCGAGGACGAGGTCTTCGACGACGAGGGCGGAGGATTCTGTGGCGGGGGTGGGAGCGGTGGCGCGGCGGCGGATGGCGCGGATGCGGGCGAGCAGTTCGCGGGCATTGAAGGGCTTGGGGAGGTAGTCGTCCGCCCCCATCTCTAGGCCGACGATGCGGTCGACGTCTTCGCCGCGAGCGGTGAGGAGGAGGACGCTATCGGAGGAGAAGGTGCGGAGGCGAGTGAGCACTTCGAAGCCGTCGATGCCGGGAAGCATGACGTCGAGCAGGATCATGGGCCAGGGGCGGGAGCGCGCGGCTTCGAGGCCGGTGTCTCCGCGATGGACGGAGGTGACTTGGAGGTCGTAGCGGGCAAGATATTCGGTGAGCATGTGGCAGAGCTCTACGTCGTCGTCGATGAGGAGGATGTCTTCCATGCTTTGGCTAGGGTAACTCTGCGATGAGGGGCGTGCGGCGAAAACGATGTAAAGCTTGGTCACGGGGAGGGTGACACAACATTACAGAGCGTGACGCAATGAGGGGGCACAGACGGTCGGGATACGGTCTTCTAGAGGAGCGTCAGGGAAGGCGCTACGACTATGAATACGAAGATCGCGGTTCGGTGGATTTTGGGTTTGATGATGCTGGCGGGTGTGGGGCCGGTGATGGCGCAGGTTGCTACAGGTGGGATTTCGGGGATGGTGACAGATCCGGATGGGGCGCTCGTGCCGGGGGCGGCGATCGTTGTGTCGAGTGGGAGCGGGAGCGCGAGGAAAGCTACGAGCGATGCGGCGGGGGCGTTTGCCGTCGGGCGCCTGGTGCCGGGACGATATGCGCTGAACGTGTGGGCGAAGGGATTTGCTGCGGCGACGGTGAACGACGTGATGGTGACGAGCGGCAAGACGACGAGCGCTGCGGTGAAGCTGGATATTTCGGTGAACACGAACGTAGACGTCACGGCAGAGACGACGGGAGTGAGCACGAGCCCGGACGATAACGCGAGTGCGCTGGTGATCAAGGGGAAGGATCTGGACGCGCTGTCGGATGATCCAGATGAGTTGCAGAGCGAGTTGACGGCGCTCGCGGGGCCTTCGGCGGGGCCGAGTGGGGCGCAGATTTATATCGATGGATTTACGGGTGGGGAGCTGCCACCGAAGAGTTCGATTCTGGAGATTCGGATTAATCGGAATCCGTTCTCGGCACAGTACGACAAGCTGGGCTATGGGCGGATTGAGATTGTGACAAAGCCGGGGTCGAACAAGCTGCATGGGTCGTTCATGATCAACGGCGATGAGAAGGCGCTGAATTCGCAGAACCCGTTTGTGACGAATGAGCCCTCGTATTATTCGACTTTCATGATGGGAAATGTGAGCGGAGGGTTGGGGAAAAAAGCTTCGTGGTTTGGGAGCGTTTTTCAGAGGAACAGCCAGTCCAACTCAATTATTAATGCGGACGTGTTGGGAGCGAATGGGGCGGTGGTGAACTATACGGCAGCGGTGGCGAATCCGCAGACTCGGCTGGATGTGAGCCCGCGATTTGATTTTTCGCTGGGGTCAAAGAACACGATGAGCGTGCGGTACATGCTGGATCGGCAGAAGGAGACGAATAGTGGGGTATCGGGATTTGCGCTGCAGAGCCAGGCGTATGACGTGTCAAATTACGAGAACACGATCCAGGTGAGCGATACGTGGCTGGTGAGTTCGAAGGTGGTGAACGATCTGCGGTTTCAATATATGCGCGACCGTGATAACCAGGTGGCGGCCGAGACGACTCCGACGGTGACGGTGCAGGGCGCGTTTACCAGCGGTGGAAACAATCAGGGGACGGTGCGCGACAACCTAGATCATTATGAGCTACAGGATTATGTATCGATGGCAGAAGGGAAACATGCGTTGAACTTTGGGACGCGGCTGCGGCTTACGCATGATGTGAATTCGGCTACCAGTGGATTCAATGGGAATTATATTTATCAATCGCTGAGTGCGTATGCGGCTGGAACTCCGACGGAGTATGACGTTACGGCGGGAAATCCTACGGCTGGGGTGAATTTATTCGATGGGGCGCTGTTCTTTCAGGATGACTGGAGTGTACGGCCGAATCTTACGGTGAGCTACGGGGCACGGTTCGAGGGGCAGAATCGAATTAGCGATCATGCCGACTGGGCTCCGAGGTTTTCTGTGTCGTGGGCGCCGGGAATGAAGGCGGGCAAGAAGGCGAACACAGTGCTGCGCGCGGGATATGGATGGTTCTATGACCGGTTTGCGGCGGCGAATGTGTTGAGTGCGATCCATGGGAACGGCGTGAATCAGCAGAATTATGTGGTGAAGAATCCTACGTTCACGACGGATGCTCCTACGGCTGCGGAGCTGGGGAGTGGCTATGCGGCGTCGCCGACGATTTACGATGTGGCTCCAGGTTTGAAGGCGTTGGTGAATATGCAGGCGGCGGTGGGCGTGGATCATTCGTTTGGGAACTACGTCACGCTGTCGGCGACTTACATTAATTCGCGGGGCGTGCATCAATATCTGAGCGACAACATCAACGCGTATGAAGCGGCTACGTATGATGCGACGACAGGAACAGGCGTACGGCCAAATGGAGTCAACGAGAATATTTATCAGTTTCAATCGGGCGGGGTTTATAACCAGAATCAGTTGATGTTGAATTACACGGTGCACGCGAAGAAGGTTTCGTTGTTCGGCTTTTATGTGTTGAATTCGGCGAAGGCGGATACATCGGGAGCTACTTATTTTCCTTCGCAGCAGACGAATCCTGGCGCGGATTATGGGCGGGCGGCGTTTGATGTGGGTAGCCGGTTTTTATTGGGAGGAAATTACCAAGCTCCGTTTGGGATTTCGTTTAGTCCGTTTCTGGTGGCGGATTCGGGAACGCCGTTCAACATTACGATTGGCCAGGATCTGAATGGCGACAACCAGTTCAATGATCGGCCGGCGTATGCCACGAGTGCGAGCACGGATGTGATGAACACGGCGTATGGAGATTTCGATTTGAATCCGGGGGCGACGGCGAAACGGATTCCGTATGACCTCGGGACAGGCCCGGCGCAGTTCAGCATGAACCTGCGGGTGAGCAAGAGCTTTGGGATTGGGCCGAGAGTGGCGGGCGGTGTGGGTGGATCGGGTGGCGGACCTGGCGGCGGCGGGCCGGGCGGCCCGGGAGGTGGAGGACATGGTGGGCCGGGCGGCGGTGGACCTCCGGGCGGAGGGTTAGGGCCGGGTGGATTGAGTGGAAACAATGGTCCTCCGAAGCTGGACCAGGTGGTGCCGAGAAAGTATTCGCTGACGTTTTCTACGATGGGGCACAACGTGTTCAACCATGTGAATTTGGCTGCGCCGGTTGGGGTTCTGAATTCTCCGCTGTTCGGAACGTCGACGGCTCTGGCTGGCGGGTTCTTTAACTCGGCGGCGTCGAATCGGAGTATTGATTTGCAGGCTAGCTTTAGTTTCTGAGTGCGGAGCGGCGGGATGACAGAAGGGTTCGTCATCCTGCCCGTCGCAAGAGCTCGCGCGGACGGACACCACGGATTCAATTCAGATCGCAATGCGAGATAAGTTAGGAGTTATCGGCAAAGTGATTTTGATGACGTGAGGCAGGGGGCGGATGCAATAGTTTGGCGGCGGAGGGTGAGGAGTCTAAGAGAGGGTTTCGTGCGTCTCATAGCTGAACGTACTACAACCCCCTGAGGCGTCTATGTGGATCGTACGGCTTGCTCTTCGCCGCCCCTACACCTTCGTTGTCCTGTCGCTACTGATTGCCCTACTGGGCATCGGGTCGGCTATTGAGACGCCTAAGGATATTTTTCCGAACATCAATATCCCGGTCATCACGATTGTGTGGACGTACACGGGACTGACGCCGGTGGAGATGCAGGGGCGGATTGTGACTCCGTGCGAGCGGGCTCTGACGACCACGGTCAACGACATGGAGCACACGGAAAGCGAGAGCTACCAGGGCGTTTCGGTGATCAAGGTGTTCTTCCAGCCGAATGTGCAGGTGGCGCAGGCGCAGGCGCAGGTGACGTCGATTGTGCAGACGATTTTGCGGGTACTTCCGCAGGGATCGTATCCGCCTTTTGTGATCAAGTATGACGCGTCGTCGGTGCCGGTGGTGGAATTGGCTCTGAGTGGGCAGGGGCTGAGCGAGGCGGATCTGTACGACGACGGGTTGCAGTTCATTCGACCGCGTTTGGCGAATGTGAAGGGCGCGAGCGTTCCGTTGCCCTGGGGTGGCAAGGTGAAGCAGGTGATGGTGGATACCGATCCGAACCTGCTCTACGCGCACCATTTGTCGGCGAGCGACGTGTCGACGGCAATCACGCAGCAGAGCTTGATTTTGCCGGCGGGCACGGAGCGCATGGGCGATCGCGAGTACGTGATGAAGACGAATTCGAGCCCCGATGATTTATCGGCACTGAATGATATGCCGATTCGTGCGGCGAACGGTGCTGTGGTGTACATGAAGGATGTCGCGCAGATCCACATGGGATTCGCCGTGCAAACGAACATCGTGCGTGAGAATGGCAAGCGATCGGCGTTGCTGGAGGTTCTTAAAAACGGCCAGACGTCGACCTTGGATATTGTTTCGCAGACCAAGGCGATGGTTCCTCAGTTGACGGCGGGCTTGGGCAATTTGACGGTCACGCCACTCTTTGACCAGTCGATCTTTGTGCGGTCGTCAATTAATGAGGTGGTGCGCGAGGCAACGATTGCGGCAGCGCTGACAGGGTTGATGATCCTTCTGTTCCTTGGATCGTGGCGATCGACGTTAATTGTTTGTATCTCGATCCCGCTGTCGATCGCGACATCGCTGATTATTCTGAGTGCGCTGGGCGAAACGATTAATGTAATGACGCTCGGCGGGCTGGCGCTGGCGGTGGGCATTCTTGTGGACGATGCAACGGTGGAGATTGAGAACACCCATCGCAACATGGCGGAGCGACGGCCGTTGACGCAAGCGATTCTGCATTCGGCGCAGCAGGTGGCGGCTCCGGCATTTGTGTCGACGCTTTCGATCTGCATCGTGTTCGTTCCGGTGGTGTTGCTGACCGGCGCTGCGAAGTATTTGTTTACGCCGCTGGCTGAGGCGGTGGCGTTCGCGATGATGGCGAGTTATTTTCTGTCGCGAACACTGGTTCCGACGATGATGCACTTTTTGCTGGGCAAAGAGATTGCGCTGTACCAGGATCCGGGAGAGAGCGCTCGCGAAGAGCGGCGCAGCTTTGTGTGGCGGATTCACTCGAAATTCGACCGGCAGTTTGAGAAGATGCAGCACCACTACAAAGACCTGCTGGAGTGGTGCCTGGAGCATGCGGCGGTCACGCTTGGACTGTTCGTGCTGTTGTTGATCGTAAGTCTGCCAATGACGTTCTTCATCGGTAGAGATTTTTTCCCGTACGTGGATTCGGGGCAGATGAAGCTGCATGTTAATCCTCCTCCGGGACTTCGGTTGGAAGATTCAGAGCAGTTCTTCGCGGCGGTGGAGAAGGAGATTCGAACGCAGATTCCGGCCGACCGAGTCGAGTTGATTCTGGATAATATTGGGCTGCCGAATAGCGGAATTAATCTAGCGTTTGGAGGGACTTCGACAATCTCGAACTCGGATGGAGATATTCAGATTGCGTTGAAGCCGGGAAAGAAAGATACGCAAATGTACACGCGGATTCTTCGCGATGATTTGCGTAGGAAGTTTCCAGAGGCGACGTTCTTCTTTACACCGGCGAACATGACAAACCAGATTTTGGACTTTGGCTTGCCGGCCCCGATCGATCTGCAGGTAATTGGACACGATCCGGGCAATTACGATCTGGCGGTGAAGCTGCAGAGGCAGATCGCGGATATTCCAGGGGCAGTGGATGTGCATCTTCATCAGGAAGTGAACTATCCGACGATGCAGATTAATTCGGACAGGACGAAGGCGAGGCAAGTAGGGCTGACACAAGCTGACGTTGCGAACTCGACGTTGATTTCGCTGGCCGGGTCGGGGCAGACGACTCCGGACTACTGGCTGAATCCAAAGACGCAGGTGAACTATCAGATTGTGACGCAGACGCCAAACTATCGGATCGACAGTCTGCAGGCGCTGGCGAGGACGCCGATTACGTCGCCGAACGGAAACACCACGCAGTTGCTGGGTAACGTGGCGGACTTCCGGAGAGACCTGTCGCCGATCGTGGCCGACCACTACAACATTCAGCCGGTGTATGACATCTACGCCGATGTCGATCAGCGCGATCTGGGAGGCGTGGCGAGCGAGATCCAGAAGATCATGGACCAGACGAAGAAGGGTTTGCCGAAGACGACGCAGTTGACGCTGCGCGGCGAGGTGCAGACGATGAACGAATCGTTTCTTCGGCTCGGGATCGGCATTGTGTTCGCGATCATGCTGGTGTATTTGCTGATGGCGGTGAACTTCCAGTCGTGGCTGGATCCGCTGATTATTCTGATGGCGATACCGTGCGCATTTTGTGGAATTCTGTGGATGCTGTTTTTGACGCAGACGACGTTTAACGTGCCATCGCTGATGGGCGCAATTATGACGATTGGCGTGGCGACGGCGAACTCGATTCTACTGGTTGTGTTTGCGAATGATGAGCGGCTGGCGGGGAAGGATCGGCGAGAGGCGGCGCTGAGCGCGGGACACACGCGGTTGCGGCCGGTGCTGATGACGGCGCTGGCGATGATTATCGGCATGCTGCCGATGGCACTGGCGTTTGGCGAGGGCGGCGAGCAGAACGCGCCGCTGGGACGAGCGGTGATTGGCGGACTATTGTTCGCGACGATGGGCACTCTATTCCTGGTGCCGACGATTTACTCGTTGCTGAAGAAACATCCTCCGATTGATTACTCGAAAGAGATTGATGACGAGGCGGGCCCCACGCTCAGCGGACATGGGCAACTGCCACCAAGTGGAAGCAAGGAGCAACCAGCGTAATGGCCGACGACAGGAACGACCCGATTGATCCAAAGCACGAGCTGCCGTGGCCGGAGGAGAGTGATCCGGCGAAGGTGGGCGAGCAGTTTGCCGATCCGAACGCCGGGGACGATCGGCGGCTGGGCAAGGGCTTTGAGGAGACAAACTCCAGCCGCAAGAGGCATGGGGAGCCGCTGAAGGAGCGGATTCACTGGCCGGAGAATCGGAAGCCGCTGTACTGGTTTCTGATTGCGTTTGCGGTTCTGCTCGTGATCGTGGTTCTGATTGGGTGGTTGCCGCGGCACTCGCGCGATAAAGACATTGAGCGGCGGGCGAAGGAGCAGAAGAACGCGAAGGTGGTGGTGGAGACGATGAAGGTGGTTCCGCCGCAGGACCAGGCCGGGCTGGCTGTGCCGGGAACGACGATTCCGTTGACCGAGGCATATGTCTACGCGCGGGCGAATGGATATCTGCAGAAGAGGTACGCGGACATTGGCGATCACGTGAAGAAGGGACAGCTGTTGGCGGTGATTGATGCACCGGATCTGGACGCACAGGTGGCGCAGGCGAGGCAGCAGGTATTCCAGGCGGAGCGGCAGCTGGACCAGCAGAAGTCGCAACTGGCGCTGGCGACGGTGACGGTGCAGAGGTATCGCGTGCTGGTGGCGAAGGGCGTGTTCTCTAGACAGGATGGGGACACGCAAGAGGCGAACTATGCGTCGGCAGAGGCGAATGTGCAGGCGGCGCAGCGCAACGTGGACGCGTTCAACGCGAACCTGCAACATCAGCTGGCGCTGCAGAGTTATGAGCAGGTGCGGGCTCCGTTCGCGGGCGTGATTACGGAGCGCGATGTGGATGTAGGTGCGCTGATTTCGGCGGCGGGAGCGACGTCGGGGATGAGTAATTCGCCCGCGCCGCAGGGGCAGAATTCTGCTTCGGGGGGTACAACGCAGGCGGGCGCGAGCAATAACGCGGGTAGCTCGGGGAGCGGACCGACATCGGCGACGTCGGCACAATCTCCGGGGCAGGGAGGTCCGTTGTTTGGGATTGCGCAGGTACAGCGGCTGCGGATATTGGTGTCGGTGCCGGAGGGTTATGCTCCGGCGATCCACGTGGGATTAAAGGCGCCGATAGCGGTGCAGGAGTATCAGGGAGCTCCGCTGTATGCGGAGGTAACGCGTACGGCGAACTCGATTGATTCGAACACGCGGACGATGTTGACGGAGTTGCAGATTGATAACTCAGCGGGAAAGTTGATCTCTGGGATGTACGTGGTAGTGACGTTCCCAGCGGCGGCTGGAACGCAGGCTCCGCTGGTGATCACTGGAGACGCGATTGCGATTCGGAAGAATACGACGATGGTAGCTACGGTGGTGAATGGAAAGGTTCACTGGGTTCCGGTAACGATTGGGCGC
>Ga0302319_10010995_pt1 | contig 17209 bp, 11 predicted proteins | sample Bog_T0_2_FD_203319 | JGI IMG/M metagenome (GOLD analysis project Ga0302319, IMG submission 203319) | Peat permafrost microbial communities from Stordalen Mire near Abisko, Sweden - Bog_T0_2 | ecosystem: Environmental > Terrestrial > Soil > Wetlands > Peat | place: Sweden: Abisko, Stordalen Mire...
AGTCTTCTTGGCATACCGCTGAAACTCTGCCTGCTGGGCCAAACTCATCTGACGCATCCGTCTTCCGCCTCCAACTCCATTTTCAATCAATAGGCATAAGAAGAGAAGAGATTTTCAGAGGTTCCCTTACCGCGAAGAAGCATTGGTCCAGTGTTTGTCTGCCATTTTTACAGACCCGAAGTTTTGAATTGAAACTCCTCAGCACAATGCAATAGACTAGGCTGATCTTGCCGGGCAGCGTGGATGCCTGAACAGGGATCAATCGGCAACGTGCCGGCCCCGGCCTCCCAGACAAGTAACAGTTCACAAGAGAAAGGCGTGCCTCAAATGTTCATCCATTCCTCAATGAGCAGGGCGGTGATTGCCGCCCTGGCAGCGGTTGCGAGTCTCGGTTGTGCCGCGATTCATGCCCAGTCCGATTTTGTCACCACCGTCACAGCCTCGCATCCCATTGCATATTTCAGGCTCGATGCAGCAACCGGGAAGAGTCAGGTTGGCACGGCCACCTGGAAGCCGGTGGGCGGCGTTGCCATCGCTGCGCCGGGAGCGCCCGTTGCAGCTTCTTTGAGCAAGTTCGCTAAGCTCAACGGCGGCGACGCCTACATTACTACCACGCAGACCGGTGGAGTCGGCGGCGCCGCAAGCATCATGGCATGGGTGAACCTGGCGGAACTGCCCTCTAAAGCGGGCCGCCTCTTTTACGTGGCCGGCGAGTCAGAGGTCGGCAACGATCTCGATGTGCAATTTGAAACCGATAATTCCCTGAGGTTCTATACAGCCGCTGGGGGGCTCATCGCATTCAATCCTCCCCCCGCATCGCTCCTCAACCAATGGCACATGATTCTCGTTACGCTGGACACCGCATCGCATACGAGGCACATCTACTGGGATGGCAACTCCGTTGCATCGGACCAGGGGGGCGGCGAGGCCGGAAAGAAGAACGTCTTCACCATCGGCGAAAGTGTCGTGTTCACAGGGCGATTCTTTCACGGCGGTATCCAGGATGTTGCGCTTTGGAATCGTGCCCTGAAGGCTGCCGAGGTTAGCTCAATCTTTGCCGCAAGCAAGTCGAAAGCTTCACCAGCCGAAGAGAGTCAATCTGATTCATCAGCCGGCCCGAGCGCCCCTACGCCAACCACTGGCCCGTTTGCCACCACTGCCAAGGTCGAGATCGAAGATGCCAACGGCCCGGTCAAACTCAAGCGTGAAGAGGAGATCGCCTACATGTTTCTCTCTGCCATTGAGATTATCGAGCATGAATGTCAGCTCACTGTTCAGCATGTCTGCCCGATGAGCCAGCTTTTGTCCGGGTCGGACAGTCATGGCGGCCAGATCGAACATCTAAAGTTTGATCCAAACAAGGCGGACCCCAACTACGTCTATACGCTCGCGGCTTCCGGCATGGCCTGGGAAGCGCACGCCAATCCGAAGAAGCCGGGGCTAAAGGGCTTCTGCTCCATGTCCAGAAATGTTGGCACAACCACCGTAACCTATAGCAACGCCGGAAAAGCCGGGTGGACCGACACAGAACTCGGCAACCGCGGCATGGAAGGCGATTCCTTCTCAGCGCAATAGCGCAGAATTAAACCATCGTGATCTCAAGGTCTCGTCCGCCGCGGCGGATGAGACCTTGGGGCTTACTGATCTTTTCTTGAACTTCGCAGGCCTCGGAGTATGGTTGCTTCAACGCCAGAGGCGATGACAGTTACAAATCCGCCACGGCTAAGTCATCCCCAAGCCTGAGAAAAGCAAAAAAGAGACAAAAGCCGATCCGCGAGTTATGCGCGCTTACTGCGGCGCAGCCGCATCGGTAACGATGCGCGTCGTCGCGGCGAAACGATGATAGCCGATGAACAAGGTTTCGTTCAGCCACTCTGTAGGCGCATTCTCTTGCAGGCCCAGGGCGTCGGCAACCGCCAGTGACAAGGCAACGCTGCGTACCGGGCAGATAAATGTGCTGTCGCCAATTGCCACAGGGCCATACTGCACAAGAATGTCGGCACGTTTATACAGACCGCCATCTTTCGCGTCAGCTTCGAGGGTGATGCGAAGGATGGTTCCGGTGGCCGGGTCAAGCCAGATGGAGCCGTGATAACTGGGCACAGCGCGAACGATCGAGACATTGGCCGCGCCGGCGCCACTTGGTAATACCCCGATACTTGATACTCCCCTTGAGCCACCGCCGCCGGACATTGGACGGCCTTCGAGAGCCGCCTGCCGCTGAATTGACCCGATGACCTCGTAATGCGAAGCGGACTTAGGCACCGAATACTGGAAGACTGCTGCAATACCCGTTGCGGTCTGCTCCCAGTGGCTCCAGGTCACCTTGCCTTGGAGCGTGTCGGTCAGGATCATGCCTAGCGTTGTACCGAACTCGCCCCCGGAGATCAGTCCATTCTGTGCCTTCCAGATAGCGGAACCCTGCGCGGGCGGCTTATTTTCGCGCTCGTTACGGACTGAAATCTCCCGGCTCGAACTATCTACTAGATGCAGGCCCGCGCGCACCGGCCAGCCGCCTTGCTTGGGCGCCTGGGGACTATCGTCATAACGGTTGATGGTCCGGGTAGCCAGAAAGTTGGGCAGGTGCGGCAAGGTCTGCGCAACATAATCTCGCGCCGCATCGAGCATCTTCTTCTGTGCAGCATCATCGGGGGCAGCCGTCGTGGGCAACTCGCCGGCTGGCGGGTCAAGAAATGCCGACTGATAGGCAAGCAACTGGAGCGCCAGCGCTGCCTTTGAGCCTGAAACCAGATGCGCGCCAAGCTGGCTCAAGCTGCGCTCGGTCAACCGTTCGGTAAGCTCCATGCCGCCGATCATGTGCGCGAGGTCTGCGTCGTTCTTGCGCGCGGCACTGGCAGTGGTCAGCGCCTGCTCCAGTTGCGCCACCGTTACACGTTTTGCTGCGCAGGGAAGCGCCATTGCCGCCAAAAGCGCTAAGAGCATCCACCTCCGCATTGCCGCCCCTTCTGCGCCCGCGCTGCAAAAGCTCACTCTATCCCAGCGCCTGCACCGTCCCTCTGCCCACTAACTCCTCCACCCGTTCCACCCAGCCGCGATCTGCCGCTACGCTCATTCCCTCCGGCTCAAGAATCACAGCATACTCTCCTTTCTTCTCCAGATGCAGCATCACCTTTCCCGGCCCCGGTGCGGCATCTGCTGCACTCTTCAGTCCGGCAAACATCTCCTCGGTCGCACGATCCAGATTGATGCGAATCCGCACGCCGCCCGGCAGTTTCACCTGCACTTCTTCCAGCGACACAATCGAGCTCACCGCAAACTTCGGCGCCGTATCGTCATCGCCTGTCAGCGTTCCGCGCACCAGCACCGGCGCTTCCATCTTTAACTGGCCTTGCAGCCGTTCGTAATCCCGCGGAAAACAGACCAGCTCAATCTTTCCCGTCGCGTCTTCCAGCGCCGCCTGCGCGTAGAGCTTCTGATCCCGCTTGGTCTTCTGAACCTTCAGACCCAGAATCATTCCCGCCAGCTGAATCTCATCCGCTGGGTCGGCCTGCGCGCCCCAGCGCTTCTCCGGCGGCTTTCGTTCCAGCGCCTCTGCCGTTGAAATCACTCCCGCCAAATTCCGCAATTTCTCAGCGTACTTATCCAGCGGATGCCCGGAGACAAAGAACCCAAGCACCTCTTTTTCATTAGCCAGCCGCTCGCCCTCTTCCCACTCAGCCACTTTAGGCAGATCGTCGTTTCCGCGTCCCGCCTTCGGCCCCTCATCGAAGAGCCCAAACAGCCCGCTCTGTCCATGCTCTGCGTCTTTCTGCGCCTTCTGAGCGCGCTCCATCGCCTTGTCCACCGCAGCCATCAGCGGCGCGCGCTTGCCCAGCGAATCCAGCGCACCGGCCTTGATCAGCGATTGAATCACACGCGAGTTCATCACCCGCAGGTCAACCTTCTCGCAGAACTCCCACAAGCTCTTGAACCGCCCGCCAACCTCCTCACGCGCCTTCAAGATCGACTCGATCGCGTTCCCGCCCACATTCTTAACCGCCGCCAGCCCAAACCGTATCGCCTCGCCCTCAGGCGTAACATGCGGCGTAAACTGCGCCCCTGAGCTCTGCACGTCGGGCGGCTCCACGCGAATGCCCATCTCCTTGCACTCGCCGATATACTTCACCACATTCTCCGGCTTCGATGTTTCTGAAGTCAGCAGCGCTGCCATAAACTCCACCGGGTAATGCGTCTTCAAGTAAGCCGTCTGGTAAGCCACCAGCGCATACGCCGCCGAATGCGACTTATTGAACCCGTAGCCTGAGAACTTCTCCATCTGATCGAAGATCTCGCCCACCGCATGTTTCGGATGCCCGTGCGCAGCGGCGCCGCTCATAAACCGTTCCCGCTGCTCGGCCATCGCCTCGGCATTCTTCTTTCCCATGGCGCGCCGCAGCAGATCCGCCTCGCCCAGCGAGTAACTCGCCAGCAGGTTTGAAATCTGCATCACCTGTTCCTGGTAAACAATCACACCCAGCGAATCCTTCAGAATCACTTCCAGTTCAGGCAGCAAATACTCCACCTTGCGCCGTCCCCATTTGCGCTCGATGAAGTCGTCGATCATGCTCATCGGGCCCGGCCGGTAAAGAGCATTCAGCGCTGTCAGTTCCTCTACGCTGTCTGGCTTATAGCGCCGCAAAATATCCCGCATTCCGCTCGACTCAAACTGGAAGATGCCCGACGTCAGCGCGGAGTGAAACACCTTTTTGAAGGTCGCCTCGTCGTCCTGCGGAATCATTTCGATGTCCACGGTTTCTCCGCGGCTCAGCTTGATCAGCTTCAGGCAATCGTCAATCACCGTCAGCGTCGCCAGGCCCAGAAAGTCCATCTTCAGCAGGCCCATCTTCTCCACGGCCTTCATGTCGTAGGCCGTCACAATTTCGTCGTTCTTCGTCTTGTTTAGCGGCACCAGCTCAGTCAGCGGACGCGGCGCAATCACCACGGCCGACGCATGTACTCCCGCCCCGCGCACCAGCCCCTCCAGCTTCTTCGCCGTGTCAATCAGCTCCCGAATCACCGTGTCGTTGTCGTAAACCTTGCGCAACTCTGGCACTTCTTCCAGGGCTCGATCCAGCGTCATGCCCACGGTCATCGGAACCAGCTTCGCGATCCGGTCCACGTCTCCGTATGGCATATCCAGCGCGCGCCCGCAATCCTTGATCGCCGCCTTGGCCGCCATGGTATTGAACGTGATAATCTGCGCCACCTGCTCGCGCCCATACTTGCGCGTCACATACTCGATGACCTCGCCCCGCCGGTTCTGGCAAAAGTCAACGTCCACGTCGGGCATGGTCACGCGCTCGGGATTTAGAAACCGCTCAAACAGCAGCGAATTCTGCAACGGGTCCACGTTCGTAATCTCCATGGCATACGCCACCAGCGACCCCGTTGCCGATCCGCGCCCCGGCCCTACCGGAATCCCATGGTCCCGCGCATACTTGATGAAGTCCCACACAATCAGGAAGTATCCCGAGTAGCTCATCTGCTTGATGATGCCAATCTCAAACTCAAGCCGCGCCTGATACTCCTCGGCCTTCTTCCGCAGCACACCGCGCAGCTCCAGTTGCCGTATCGCCGTCTCCTGTCGCTTGCGCAAACCCGCCCGGCACACCTCCTCAAAGTAGCTGTCGATGGTGTGCCCCTCGGGAACCGCAAACTCCGGGAACGGATTGTCCACTGCGTGCAGCTTGAAGTTGCACCGCTCGGCAATCTCCATCGTCCGCTGCAACACCGCCGCCGAGTCCGGAAACACCCGCTCCATCTCTTCCGCGCTCTTCACAAAAAACTGATCGCTGTCAAAGCGGAACCGTTCCTTGTCGTGAACCTTCGACCCCGTCTGCACGCACAGCATCACGTCGTGCGCGTGGCTGTCCTCCCCGCATAAATAATGCGAGTCGTTGGTCGCCACCAGCGGAATATTCAGCTCCCGCTCCATTCGGAACAGCGCCTCATGAATCTGCTTCTCTTGCTCCAGCCCCTGATCTTGAATCTCTAAATAGAAATTGCCCTTGCCGAAGATATCCTCGTACTGCTGCGCCACGCCGCGCGCCTTCTCATAGTTGCCGGCTGTCAGCTCCTCACACAGCTCCCCGCTCAGGCAGCCTGAAAAGCCAATCAGCCCCTCCGCATGTTCCGCCAGGTAGCGCTTGCTCACGCGCGGCTTGCGATAGAACCCATGCAGCGATGCCTCCGATGTAATCCGCACCAGGTTCCTGTAGCCCTCTTCGTTCTGGGCCAGCACCAGCAGGTGATTGTTCTCGTCTCCGTCGCCGGGCGCGCGGTGGTCCTCGTTCTTGCAGATATAAAGCTCGCAGCCCAGAATCGGCTTGACCCCGCGCTTCTTCGCCGCCTCAAAAAAGTGAACGGCCCCATAGATATTTCCGTGGTCCGTCATCGCGACCGATTTCTGCCCCAGGTCGGCAACCCGGTTCACCAGCTTGGTCAGGTCGCAAGCCCCATCCAGCAGCGAGTACTCCGTATGCAAATGCAAATGCGTAAATTCAGCCATAGGACTATGATTTTAGCGGTTGGACGGCCTAGGCGCGCTTGCCGGAGAGCGGTTGAAATCCCGCCCATTTGAGGAAAAAGCGGTCAGGCGTTGCCCCAAATTACGGTGCTAAACCAGTGCATGTGAAACAGCGAGACCATAGAGTCTCGGCTATGGAACCGCCTGATTGCGGCCTTCCGCGCAATACCCTGATAGAGTCAGGGCTGAGAGCGTCAAACAGATTATCGTGAACACCCAATATGCGGCCCCAGGGTCATAAAAGATCATCGATCCCCGTGCCTCGTTCCCCTGCCGCAACAACAGGTCAAAAGCCTCGGCCTCAAGGATCGCCATAAAGATCAAATAGTTAATTGAGAGAAATGCAACTACCACCGCACCCAAGAAGCTCAGGTTACGCACAATTTTTCTCAGTCGCGGCCAAGCCAGCAAATGCTCGAACGCAGATAGTGCGCACAAAACCAGAAAGGCCAATGCAACCAAAATTTCGAACCGCACCTCCTGAAAAAGAGTGAGATTCATCGCCTGACCCGCCGCCCCGATCCAGCGATTGCTAGGGTCATGGTTCAAGAGCCATTCGTACCCATAAATTGGCCCTCCCCAGTCTCGCCAGGCCAAAGGGAAAAACATGCACCCGACCGCAATTGCGACAAGGACGAGGGTCACCCACTTGCTGACTGAAACGAAGACCATGCGCATTCCGAAAAGAAAACGAGGGATTCCACCCGCCGGAGCAGAAATCGTAGCGCGAACGGTGCTTGTTCGAACAGGCCCTATCTGCACCGCAACAGTTGAGCTTTGACGCCGACTCAAAATCAGTATCAAGACTGCGGCGAACACTGCCGTATACAGCCCGAAAGGATAGCTCCAAAAAATGGAGTCCGTTATAGTGTTAAGTTCCGAGATAAACTCTCCGGTTACCCTAAATAAGAGGTAGATTGCTGACAGAAGAAGCATGACAGTGGCAAATCTGTCAGGAGAATACAAGAATGCAGGAGGCCAGATGCTGCCAGCAGAATCACATGGAGAGACGAGATATTGTGAATTCGATACGAAAAGGTCGGGCGAGTTGTCCTCCTCCGAACCATGTCTGTCCAGTTGCAGCCGCAACTGTGTCCTTAGACCAGCTTCTTGAAAACCGATCATAAAATAAAGAACCAATAGACCTACAGCTATAAATGGAATCACCTCCGCAACAGACAGCGCGTTTGCCTCGATGCTGCTCTCAGAATACCCCGAGGAAAGTCTCACATCGAGACGAAAGGCCTCCTTCCGTCTAATATCGTAATCAGCAAGCCCGTCCAGCACGCTCTGCTGCAACTTACGTATGGCTTCGGGCGTCTTCGGATCCCAAAGAGAAGATTCCAGCGCGAGCTGTTGGTATTGAATCCAATATCGAATGTCCCCGATTCTAGAGCAGTAATCAGCGGAGCCGAGGATAACATTAGCCGGGGCATCCGATCGGGGAGGCGGCGACTGTTGCAGCTTCCAAGTTGCCAGGTCTATTTGCTGCACCCCTTCCGAGACCTTCAAGCAGAAGGAGTTGTCAATTTCCAGGGCTTTCCGGTTACCAACCTCTAACGAGGACCATGTAATGAGCAAGACGACGATGCAAAGCAGCAGGATGGAGACCCTTAGTTTAATGGCTCTCCAGATGAGTTCCGAAAGCCGCGAGTCGTATTGTTGAGGATTCGACATTACCAGTGCCACCCAGTTTTGAAATCACACTTAATACTACCGCCGGGCGCCTCATCCTTAACGGGCACTTTGTGGCATGGGTGGGAGACCACAGAAGCCAGCCACCGGGTCCATCCCTTCTCCCGGCAGGGAGAACACGAAAATAGCCCACGGGTGAAGTCCGCCCCGGCGGACGAAACCCTGGGTCAGCGTCCCCCAACCACCGGGCCGGGTGCCCCATCCATGCCGCGTACTTTGCGGCATGGGTGGGAGACCACAGAAGCCAACCATCGGCCCCCAGGGTCCATCCCTTCTCCCGGCAGGGAGAACGCGAGAATAGCCAAGTGTCCCGCACAACCGTAATCTGGCAACTGCTGCTATCCTGCCAGCTTTGATGACGCAGAGGCCTTAATGCGGGCCTCCACGTCATCGTAGTATGTGAGCCTTCATCCTGCTGTTATGGGTTGAAAGACCGAATGGTGTTGGCGACGGGGCGCAAACTGCCATTGGTTTCCAGCATCTGATAGATATCGCTTTCGTTACCCGAATCGTAGCCGTAATCCCAGATACCGAGGCCAGCGTAGCCGCCATTGCTGGTATTTGAAAGGAAATTTGCCTCTGCGGTGTTCTGCAGCGAGTCACTCCATTCGTCAGTCCCCTGGCCGCTTTCGCCCATATAGATCGGCTTGTCCATCCCGAGCGAAGATGCGGTTGGAACATATCCATTGTCCGCATAGACATGGAAGTCATAGAAATCGAGTCCCAGTCCCTTGAACATATCGAGATTGGTCCATGTATGCCAGCCGGTTGACGTGCTTACCAGGCGATTCGAGTCGGCATTATGGATTGCCGCGGCGACCGTCTTCATGTAAGCCTGAGCCTGAGCCCAAGTGGCTCCGGTGCTGGTGTAGTTGCCCGAATTCCCTGCAATCGTACCGTCAATTTCGTTCATGGCATCGATCGCCCAGACACCACTGTTGCCCTTGTATCTGTTGACCAGCGGGATCAGCGCGTTGGTGATGAACGATTGGACCTGAGCCGGATTTTCCAGCCAATCCTCGCGTCCGTTGTTTATCGTCAGGTAAAGGGCGATATCGTTGTTTTTGGCAAGCTGCACGGCGTTGTCCAGGTTGCTCCAGAAGGTGGAAGTGACGCCGGTGACATAGTCGCTGCCGTTGATCGTGCATCCCATGTCGCCTTCCATGATCCATACACGCACGACTTTAATGCCGAGCGAGTGCATAGCCGCCAAGGCCGCATTCATGTTGGTGGAGTTATACGCTATTCCATAACTCGGCTCCGTCGGGTCCTCGCCCAGCCAGGTGTTGTATGCTCCGTCGAGCCAGGCCAGGTTCGCTCCCTTGATGTACCCGCAAGAGCCATTCACCGGCAAAAAGGTCGATCCGCAACTGGTCGATCCACCGCCGGTTACCGTGATTCCGAAGGCTTGCGTACTCTTGCAGCCGCTGGCATTGGTGTATGTGGCTTCATACGTGTCTGTGCCCACAGTCAATGGAATGCTATCAATCTCGCGCGATGCGGAAGTGTATCCATTAGGCCCGGTCCAGCTCCATGATCCGCCTGTTTCCGGCTGGGGACCCAGGTCGACCGTAGACCCGGAGGCTACGCTTGCACTAGATTCCTGATCCCAGGCTCCGTTCGCAAAGATGTAGGGGGTGATCGCGGTAGGGGTACAAGTGGATGATCCACCGACTAGCGTGAAAGCCCACAATTGGTTGGCGTTGCCACTTATCGCGTACTGGTCAATCGCCGCCCCCTCGGTCGTCGAATCTTCGTTTACGTCCAGTGCCTGACCGCTGTTCTCGTTAATTAGCTCATAGTAGCCGCTGCCTTTGCTGACCACCTGCCAAATCTGGTTTTTGCCAGAGTTGTAGGGCCACTGGTCGACCAAGGCGCTATCGGCCGTCGATGCGCCATAGACTTCCATCGCCAGGCCGCTGTTCACATTGATCAGCGATACGTAGTTGTTGCCGAGGTTGTTGAGCTTCCATTGCTGGTCGGAATTGCCGCTCGACGCCCATTGATCAAGGTAGGCGCCTTGAGTCTTGGAAGCGCCGGTCACGTCGATGACCTGTCCGCTGTTCTTGCTGGCTATGGTGTACGTTCCGTTGGCGATGAGGTTGGTCTGGGCGAGGGCGGGAACCGCCGACGAGACAAAAACCAATGTTAGTGCGAGAACTCCGCGTGGCAATATTCCACCGAGTTTCGCTGAATTCTTTGAGTCGTTGAGATTCAAGTTAGAGACCATGCTGTTCCTTTCGGGAGAGTTGATTCTGGGAGGACGACCGTCCGCGGTTGGTAGCGTTATCATGCATAGGTGCGATGGCGTGCATACGCAACGCCGCAGAGGTGCGATAGTATGCACCCGCAACGCCACAGAGTGAGTGTTCAGTCAGTGCTTGCGATGGGCTGAAAGCGTCTTGAACTATGCGCATTGCACCCTATTCCTACAAACAAACCATCGTCAAGAGAAAAATTCAACCAGCGGGTTCTTTTTTTCAACTGTTCGATGGCACTCGTTCCGATTTGGCATGGTATCCAGATCATTGCGATGCATACGAAAGGGTGTATTTGTCCAACGCATGGCTTGGATCAAGTTTGCTTAAATACAAAGGCGTGGCGGTTTTGCCCAGACGATGGAGATTTGTTTCCATCTAAAATTATAGTCAAAAGGCAAATAAATTGGTTGCTCCTGAAAAAGCGATTTCAGGCGAGATTGAGTTAGCAGGTTGCCGGGTGGGAGACCGCAGAAGCCAACCGCCGGCACCCAGGGTCCATCCCTTCTCCCGACAGGGAGAACGCGAGAATAGCCCGCGGGTGCAGTCCGCCCCGGCGGACGAAACCCTGGGTCAGCGTTACCCCAACCACCCCGCCGCCCCGCAGGGCCGGCACGAAACGCGGAAACACAGAGGTACAGCTCAAGCTATCCAGCATTCTTGAAACTAGACGAATCAGCGGACCCGACCTTCGTGATAGGCTGATTTGCGAGGAGGGTACGATATGCCAACTTTTGCTTTCTGGAATACCTATCGGCTTGGAAGCGGCTCCGACGACAATAAGAAGCTTCTGTACGAGGGCATCGTCGCGCAGATCATCGATGCAGCTCACGACTTTCAGTTCATGGCCCTGTGCGAAGTTACCGGCGAACTTCAGCTTGGTGTCGCTACCGTCGAAAAGACGCTGGTGAGAGCTACCGGCACGAAGGGACAATTGGCATATTCCGGGATCAATGAAGATATGTCTTCCAGTGAGATCGAAGTGCAGGACATAGGTAATTTCATGGACACCTTTGGCATTCCGTCCTGGAAAAAAGGCGGCAATGCCTTCACCAGGATCAGTAAGCGTCCCGTGGCGAGATTCAATGACGGGTATGGAACTCCGATCTTCATCTACCACGCCAATGCCTCGGCAAAATCTTCCTTCGTCGTAACATGGGTCGCAGCATCGCTGGCTCAGGAGTACAACGATGACTTCATTCTGGCCGGCGACCTGAACTGCGAGCCGCTTGCATTCCTTAATGAATGTCAGCAATTTGATCGTCAAATGCGACTTGCGGGCAGCGGGACGGCCTTTCCTGTTTTCGGCTACTTCTATGGCACTCCTACCCACAACGCAAAATACGGGGCTACCAGCACCTATGACTGGGCCATCACCGGATCGAACACTGCTCCTGTCACGGTTACGGTCATGGACTATACCCAAGCCATCCAGGAGATGAACTGGAACGCGAATGCCTCCGACCATCTTCCCATCCTGATCACCTATGCCTGAGGCCCACGCGCCTGACTCCGCGCTGGACTCTCCATCAATAAGGACATCCCATCCTTGACGCGCAGTCGCCGCGGCGACCGGCAAGGGTGGGAGGCGACACAGAAGCCGGTCACCGGCCGGGTGCCTCAGGTCTCGCGCCTGAGACCCTGGGATTTCAATCAATAAGTATTCTCCCGCCGCAGCCCGCAAAACAGCAGCAACCCCTCGCCTCTCGCAACATCGTCGCGACCATCAGGCGCGTTTCACTGCGCGGCAGGGAGATAGAAATCCAGATTTCTCGCGCGGTTCAGCTTGAGAGTCGCTGCGCGGTCCACCTCGGTCATGGAAATTCGCATGTGCCTCGCGTCGGGATCGACGTAGTGCAGGCCATCATCGGAAGCGAAGACCGCTACAGCGGAGAGGGTCGAACCGTTCTTGAGGACAATGCCAAAGGGCTGCGGCTCAGGCTCGGAGCGTGTCGAATGCGCGGAAGGGGAAGTAGCCGCACGCTCGGCTGGCCATTTGTATTCCGTGATCACAGCATGCCCCGTCGGCTGAACGACGGCCGGCGCAGCCGCCTGAACCAACGGGGGCGGCTGCTGAACAAAAAGGACCGGCTGGGGCGCATACTGGGGCGCGTAGTCGTACGCGTCGCCAGAGTCGTAGGGCAGGTATCCGTACCCAAGTCTGGAGGGCGAGACGGCCCGGGCACGCCTGAAACCGTTGCCACGCCGGACGAGGCCAGGCCCGCCTCCGCCGCGGCGCTGTGCGCAGGCATCGTTCGCCGCACTCACAGCAAGAAGCGCAATGATGCTGAACAGGATCGTCCGCCGCATGGCCACCCCTCCTGAGGAGGAGTCTAATACCCGGGCCCGCGCTTGTAAACTTCGCCGGGGCGACTCATATCCCAAGACAGCCGACACGTTGACCAGTAGCGGCCCGAATGCCCCCAAAATGAGCGGCACCTCAAAAAAAAAGCTGAAATGTGGCCAAAATTGAACAGATGCCTTTTCTTCAAATGGCTACTCTCGAAAAACAAGTTTAGCTCTGGTGGAGGTGCATCATGGTCCATCAATACAGGCCGAACTTTCCCCACAGATTTAACGCGGATGGTTCATACGATTCAATCTGCAGTTTGTGTCGTCTGGCGGTTGCCACGGCAAGAATTGAAGCTGAACTTTCCCAGCATGAGCGGAACCACAAATGCGGTCTGGACGCATCAACTCCGCGAATACGCTTGCCCATTCAGTCAAAGGCTCTCTTGAGCTTCTTTAGGGGTCTAACGGCCACGGCTTCTTGGGTGGCCTACCCTTGGCGTGTGCCCGCTGCCATTTGGCCTGGTAAGCGGCCTGTTCGGGACGAAGGCTTACAAGTGGTGCTTTAAGATTCTTCCTCTTGCAAGAGACTTCTCCATAAAAGTACCAGCGATTCTTTCGCCTGCGCACGGCCCTGGCATATGCGGGGTTTAAGCGCAGGGCGCGGACCATGTCCTCCCCTGGCATGGAGCGTAGCGGGTGGCAGTGAGGGACCCTTCTCCAGAAGGTTGCCCCAGTGTCGTCGGCCGAAATGTTGCCTGGCACATCATTCACTGGGAAACCCCATCGGAAAAGGAGCAACCTATGTCAAATCCCAGGAAAGTTGCCCTGAAGGGCAGTGATCGCGTTCCGCTCCCAGGAGCGCGCGCAATTGGACCGACCGATCCGCACCAACTCATCGAAATCTCGGTGATTCTCAGTCATCGCCAGGCTCTTGCGACGGCCAGCACCAGTGGCAAGTTTCTGAGCCACCATGAGTTTGCCGCGCAGTATGGCGCCGATCCCACACACGTTGACATGATCCGGAAGTTTGCCGAGAACAACAACCTGCACATGCTGGAGCGGGGTGACGAGGTTTTGCGTCGCACGGTGACTCTGGCCGGAACCGCCTCAAAGATGGAGAAGGCCTTTGGCATTGAGCTGATCGATTACGACCATCCGGACGGAAACTACCGCGGACGCACGGGCGCGATACAGATTCCAGAGGGAATAGCCCCTGTTATTCAAGGCATCTTCGGCCTGGACGACCGGCCCGTGGCCAAACCGCATTTCCGCTATCGCGGCAACAATCGCGCGTTTGGAACCCGCGCCTCGAACACCGCCTACACGCCTGTAGAGGTAGCAAAGCTCTATGACTTTCCGCAGGATGTGAACGGCGCCGGGCAGGTGATTGGCCTGATCGAGCTGGGCGGTGGCTATCGTCCGGCAGACATTCAGGAGTACTTCAAGTCCCTTGGTCTTCAGGCGCCGCAGGTCCAAACTTCTTCGGTCGATCAAGCGAAGAACCGCCCCTCCACGGCGGATAGTGCGGATGGCGAGGTCATGCTGGATATTGAAGTGGCTGGAGCGGTGGCTCCGGGGGCGCTGATCGTCACCTACTTCGCCCCCAATACATCGCGTGGATTCCAGGATGCCCTGAGCATGGCAGTTCACGACCAGCTCCGCAAGCCCACCGTGATTTCGATCAGTTGGGGCGGCCCGGAGTCCACCTGGACGCAGCAGTCGATGCAAAACTTCGACGAAGTAGCCCAGGAAGCCGGTTTGCTCGGCATCACCGTTACCGTTGCGGCCGGCGATAACGGCTCGAGCGACGGGGTGAACGACGGCCAGAATCACGTGGACTTCCCGGCCTCGTGCCCCCATGTGGTGGCGGCCGGCGGCACGCGCCTGCTAGCGGCCAACGGCTCCATTACCAGCGAGACAGTGTGGAATGACGGCGCACAAGGCGGGGCCACAGGCGGGGGATACAGCACGGTGTTTGCGCGACCGGACTGGCAGGCCAACGATGTGACGCAGTCCAACCGTGGGGTGCCGGATGTTGCCGGAGACGCCGATCCGGAAACCGGCTACAAAGTCCAGGTTGACGGGCAGCAGCTAGTCGTTGGTGGAACCAGTGCGGTGGCGCCTCTTTGGGCAGGGCTCATAGCCTTGCTCAACCAGAAACTTCAATCCCGTATTGGGTTCATCAACCCGTTACTCTACAAAGTGGACGAATCGACCTGCTTCCGGGATATTTCGTCGGGCAACAATGGCGCGTATTCCGCTGGGATGGGATGGGATGCGACCACGGGTCTTGGATCGCCGCTGGGAATTCAGCTGATTCAGGCAGTGGAAGGAATGACGTCACAATCCCACGTGAACAAGGAGACTCATTCACACTCTTCATCGTCGCGTTAGTCAAGGCCGGGTGCCCCACCCTTGCCGCGCACTTCACGGCAAGGGTGGGAGACCACAGAAGCCAACCACCGGCCCCCGGTCCATCCCCTTTCCCGGCGAACGAAACCCTGGGTCAGCGTCCCCCAACCACCCTTCCCGTCCCGTAGGGCAGGTGCGAGCGCGCTTGACGAAAACTACGGCTTAGCCGTACCATGAACCCATGCAGTACGTCTGGGATCCGGCGAAAGATCTCCTGAACCAGAGCAAGCACGGCCTGTCCCTCCCCGATGGCATCCCAGCCCTCGAAGACCCGAACCGGGATTCCTGGATCGACGGTCGATTCGATTACGGCGAAGAGCGAATCGTCACGCTGGGTAGGGGGATGAAGCAGGTTCTATATGTAGTTTCAACGGAACTGAATGAGGATTCGATTCGGATCATTTCGGTAAGAAAGGCGGACGATGATGAAATTGAACGGTATGGTTTCGGTCTATCATGAGCCCGGCGATCCGCCGATCCAGACGGATACGGATTGGGATGCGGTCGCTGCGCTGACCGATGAACAGATTCATGCGGCGGCACTCGCTGACCCGGATTCGCAGCCGCTTCCGATGGGTACCGACGAGGAACTGGCGAAGCTAGGCTTGCATCATGTGGTCAACGTGAAGAAGCTCCGCGAACGCCTCGGGCTGACCCAGGAAGTCTTTGCCGCCACTTATCGTATTCCCATCGGAACCCTGCGCGATTGGGAACAACGCCGCAAACTTCCCGACGCCCCAGCACGCGCCTACCTCACCGTGATCGCCCGCAACCCCGAGGCCGTAGCCGGACTCCTGGGTGCCGCTGCCTGAGCGTGGCCCGCCCTTCTTTTGCTTTTTTCTACTTATACAAATGAATTGGGTGGGAGATCGCAGAAGCCAGCCATCGACCACCGTGCGAGTGGCCTAGGCCTCGCCTTTCAAACCGGGGATACGTGCGGACACCCCAGCCTCAATTCCTTTGCAGAGATTTACCCCCAATCGGCGCATGATCATAGAGGTCGGAGATTGACCCGGCATGGACAGTTCAACAGCTGCGGGAAACCAGGCCGCTCGGAATGCCAAAATGTTTACCACTTAAATAATCCCCCCTCTATTTATTTTCAAAATCTTGCAGATTAATTCAGACACAAAGCCGCCGGGTGCCCCAGTTCTCGCTTTTGATATCTGTGATTCTCGTCGCCTGCTCACGGAATCCTTACCCAGCTCTCGGTTCGCCCCAACAGGGAGATGCCGATAAAGCCTCGCATCCTGAGTTGGTCTTTCCCGACGGACCAGATCTTGCCTTTGTACTGCTTTCCGTTCTCCGGGTCCACAACAGTTCCCTCCACCCAGTCATCTCCCTCCGGATGAAAATCGCGCATGTTGACCATGCCCAGAATGAGCTGGTTCTTGTACTCGCCGGAACACTTGTCGCACACATCCTGCGGAGTCCGCCCTGGGCGAACCTGCGTGACACGGCCAAAGAGTTTGCCGTTCTCAATGTAGGTGTCCACCCGGCCGCCGGGGCTGCCGTCGCTGTTCACGACCTGCCAGTGCCCGACAGCGTTCTGAAGTTTCGGCGAGAGTTGCTGCGCGCTGGCTCCAGTGCCGAAGCCCAGCGCGAAGAGACCAAGAGCCAAGGCGCAGAAGCATTTGTGTTGGGTAGTTTCCAGCATTTCATCTCCTTCCGGGTGATTATAAGACCGCGTGCGTCAGAGCCTCTACGGAGCGTGCCGAAGAATCTGGCCTTTGAGACTTGCGAAACCGCGCCCCGTCCGCCATGCTCAACGATCCAGCCGTGCAGATAATTATCTCCCGTTCATGCACAATAGAAGCACTCGATAGAGCGGGAGCCATTGCTGTTCCCTGATCTCTGATCCCTCTTGAACGTGAACGGCCGGGGACATTCCTGACACTTTAGCGCATTTCCCGCAATAGTGTAGACTGTTTATGGCGAGACTCTGCGGCGAGTGAAGCGATGGGGAGACCCTATGGGGATGATTTGCGCCGTAAGTTTCTATTGGCCTACGACGAAGGCGAGAGTT
>Ga0302319_10010996_pt1 | contig 17209 bp, 17 predicted proteins | sample Bog_T0_2_FD_203319 | JGI IMG/M metagenome (GOLD analysis project Ga0302319, IMG submission 203319) | Peat permafrost microbial communities from Stordalen Mire near Abisko, Sweden - Bog_T0_2 | ecosystem: Environmental > Terrestrial > Soil > Wetlands > Peat | place: Sweden: Abisko, Stordalen Mire...
TGGAGAGGTTCAGGTTTGCCGCGTTACTGCCCTATAGCACAGCCCCAGACAAGACCGAATTCATGAGCTTGGGCTTCGACACGGACTTGAACCTGCGGGAGGGCCAGAAGGTCGTGGTCGGCAAGTCACACATCGGGGCTGGCAACTCAGCGCTGATCCTGGTCCTGTCGGCGCGCGTCGTAGAGTGACGTCCGCACGAGCCCTTCTCGCCACCGCCGGGGGCACAAGCCGCGAACGCGACTTGCCCGCCGCCCCGCGCGGATCGGACTGATTGACGCCCAAGGACCAGACGGCCCGCATCCCGGCGAATGGCCGCGGGGATGCGGGCCGTTTCGTCATCGACTCTCCCCGCGCGCCTGCTATGCTACAGGCATAAGTAACGGCAGAAAGTCAGCCCGGCTGACTTTCGGAAAGCATAGACGCAAGATGAACACCGCGCTCATCAAACTCCAACGAAAGGGCCAGATGGTGATTCCACGCAGCTTGCGGGAGCAGGTCGGTGTGTCGGAAGGCGCACTCATGGAGGTCGCCGTGGTCGAAGGAGGTCGGCTCCTGATCACGCCACAACTCACAATCGAACGGGCAATTGTCTCCGACCCGAAGAAAAGCCGGAAGCAAGTACTTCAAGATCTGTCGGCCGTGGTCGCAGGCATCCGGCAGGAGGCCAAAGCGAACGGATTGGACAAGTTGACCATGAAGCAGATCAGCGCCGAAGTGGAGGCGCACCGCCGCAAGCCGCGCAGGAAGAAAGTCAGCGCCGCCCCGAAATGATCCGGGTCGTCCTCGATACCAACGTCCTGGTTTCTGCCCTCATCAGCAGCCAAGGACCAAACGCACGGATCTTCGACCTGGTCCTGTCCGGCGAAATCCAACCGTGCGTTTCCGAAGACATACTCACGGAATAACGGGGCGTTTTCGTTGGCCGTCCCAAGTTCCGCCGGCTCAATCCATCACGAATCACCGCCCTGATCGACCTTCTGGAGCGGGTGAGTATCAAGGTTACGACCGGAGCCGCCCTGAACCTCTCCAAACACGAACCCGACAACCGGATTTACGAATGTGCCGAAGCGGCCCACGCCCGCTACATTGTCACCGGCAATCGCAAGCACTTCGCGCAATCGCACAAGTCCATCGAGATCGTCAATTCCCGCCAGTTGCTGGATCTGCTCGCCGCGGAAAGCGGGCCGGGCCGATAGTCTGCTTCGGCTGTCCGCACTACTCGCCTCCGCATTGGGTCCGCGCAGTTCCAGGTCAAAAAAGGGAGAAGCAAACCGAACCGAACGAAGTAGAATGATGACCGTGTTACGCCGTCATCTCATCTGTGTCCTCGCGCTGATGTCCATCTACCTCTTCGCCGGGTCGCCCCAGGACCGCGATTACAATCAGCCCTATCGCCCCCAGTTCCATTTCTCGCCGCGTATCAACTGGACCAACGATCCCAACGGGCTCGTCTACTTCGAGGGCGAGTACCACATCTTTTTCCAGTACAATCCGTTCGGCGACCAGTGGGGGCACATGAGCTGGGGGCACGCCGTGAGCACGGACCTCGTCCACTGGAAGGAATTGCCCGTCGCGATTCCCGAGAGCAATGGCATCATGATCTTCACCGGCTCCACGGTGGTTGACCGCACGAACACGAGCGGCTTCTGCACCGGCGGCAAGCCGTGCATGGTCGCCGTCTACACCGGCCACACGCCGGAGTCTGCCTCGGGCAAGCCGCTCCAGACGCAGAACCTCGCCTACTCGAATGATCGTGGCCGTACCTGGACCAAGTACTCCGGCAACCCCGTCCTCGATCTGCACATGAGCGACTTCCGCGATCCCAAGGTCTTCTGGTCGGAGCAGGGAAAGCACTGGGTGATGGCCGTGTCGCTGCCCGATGAACACAGGGTCCGCTTTTACGGCTCAGCGGACTTGAAGAAGTGGGAGCATCTTAGCGACTTCGGTCCCGAGGGCTCGGTCGCGGGGCAGTGGGAATGCCCGGAGCTTTTCGAACTGCCGGTCGATGGTCACGCCTCGCACACGCGCTGGGTTCTCAAAATTGGATTGAATCCTGGGGCGCTTCAGGGGGGATCGGGAGAGCAGTACTTCGTCGGGCGTTTCGATGGCGCGCGCTTCGTCAACGACAATCCTCCATCGCTCCAGCTCTGGACCGATTACGGCAAGGACTGTTACTGCGCTCTCACCTTCAACGGCTTGCCGAAGACGCCTCTGCCGGCGCATCCGCAAACGCAGGCACTCGCTCCGGTTCCAACCATGATCGGGTGGATGAACAACTGGCAGTATGCGGGCAAGCTTCCGACGTCTCCCTGGCGCGGCCAGATGACCTTTCCCCGCAAGCTCGCGTTGCGTACCACCGATGATGGTTTACGTCTGATCCAACTGCCTTCCGATGCGATCGCGAAACTCCATACGCCTCCGTTCACGCGTCTCATCGGAACTGAGAAAGAAGTCAACAAACGCCTCGCCAGGCGCAATCGCGGCGACAAGATGGTCGATCTCACCTCCACGCTCACGCTCGGCGGCGCCAAGGAGGCCGGTCTGCGGCTGCTCTCTGGCGACGGCGCCTATACGCTGGTCGGTTATGATCGCGAACGCCGGGAACTCTTTGTCGATCGCACGAATTCGGGCGAGATCGGATTCAGCCCGGACTTTCCCGCCCGCGTCAGCGCTCCCTTAACGCTGTCGAATCCGGCACAGTTGCAGATCCGGATTCTGGTCGATCGCAGCTCTATCGAGGTCTTTGCCGAGCACGGCCGGCTCGTCATGACGGAACTGGTCTTCCCCAAGCAGAACGGCCGCCGGATCGCTGTTTATTCCGAGGGTGGCGAGCTGGGCGGAGTCTCTTTGAGGATCTGGACTGTGGCGTCCGTCTGGTAAGTAAGTGGGGCGGCGCTCCAGCGCCGCGCGGGCTCTTCAGAGCCCGCTCCGGACAAACTGGCGGGCTCTGGAGAGCCCGCGCGGTCCTGGAGGACCGCCCCACATTACGGACTCCTGCCAGACCCGTGGCAGAGGCTGATATGCTATCCGGAAAGGCGCCTCACATTTCAACAGTTCCTCATCGGATCTTGAAGTGCCGGTCGGCCGCACGAGGACTCCTGGTCCTGCTGCCGCTTTGCGCGCTCGCGCAGGAATCGCCGCTGGCCGGTGATTGGGTTGGAACGCTCGATGTGCAGGGCACGCGGGGCCGCCTTGCTCTGCACCTGACCAGGCTTGACGACGGCACCTTGAAGGGCACGCTGGACAGCGCCGTCGAGGGCGTAAAGGGTGCGACGCTCGATGAGATCCGTCTCGACCTGAATCTCGTGCGTTTTCGCTGCAACGCTATCGGCGCGTCGTACCTTGGTAAGCTCAGCGGCGACACGATCAACGGCACGCTGAAGCAGCGCGGTTTCGCCATGAAGCTGGTCTTTGAGCGCAGCGTCGCGAACCCGTCGCCGCCGCGAGCGAGGACACGGTCCGAACTGGAGGGCAAGCAATGAAGAAGACGAGAATGCCAGAGCGAACGTGCGTTCTGCTGGCATTGTTTCTCCCCTCAATACTTCCGGCGCAGATGGCGAAGCCCGTCGCCAGCTATGACCTGAAGGCGTCGCTCGATGTGAAGGCCCACATCATCCACGGCAGCGAGACGCTCGTCTGGCTGAATGACTCGCCAGACACCGTCGCCAGCCTGCGCTTCCATCTCTACATGAACGCCTTCAAGAACGAGCAGAGCACCTTCATGCGGGAATCCGGCGGACGGTTGCGCGGCGACTACTCTTCGAAGAAGGACTGGGGCTGGATCGACGTGAACAGCCTGCGAATCGACGGCGGGGCTGATCTCACAAAGTCCATCCGATTCATCCAGCCCGACGACGCCAACCGGGACGACCAGACCGTGATCGAGGTCCCTCTTCCCGGGGCCGTAAGGCCTGGAGCGACGCTCCGGTTGAAGATCGGCTTTGAAACGAAACTCCCGGAGGTCTTTGCGCGCACGGGCTATCACGGGACGTTCTATCTCGCCGGGCAGTGGTTCCCCAAGATCGGGGTCTGGGAGACGGCCGGCTTCCGCTACTCGCAAAAAGGCGCATGGAACTGCCATCAATTCCACGCATTTAGCGAGTTTTTTGCGAATTTCGGCAACTATCGCGCGGAGATCACTCTGCCTTCGGATTACAAAATCGGCGCGACGGGCGAACTCGTAAGCCGCCGCGACGATGCGGCGAACAAGACGACCACCTGGACGTTCCAGCAGGATAGCGTCATCGACTTCGCCTGGACCGCGCAGCCGACTTATCTGAAGCTGGAGCGCACCTTCGTGGCCGCGCAGGAGACCACACGGGCAGAGATCGCGAAGGCCGTGAAACTCTTCGGCATCTCCTCCGAAGACGCGCGGCTCAGCGACGTGAAGATCACGCTGATGCTCCAGCCGGAGCACTCCGAACAGGCCGAGCGTTACTTTCGAGCGGCCATCGCGGGGATCAAAGGCTTTGGGCTGCGCTACGGCCGTTATCCCTACAAGACGCTGACGCTGGTCGATCCGCCCTATGGCGGGATGGGGGCGGCGGGCATGGAGTACCCCACCTTCATCACCTGCGGGACCTCGTGGCGTTTGCCCAAGGACGTTCTGGAATTGGAAGAAGTGACCGTCCACGAATTCGGCCACCAGTTCTGGATGCAACTGGTCGCGACCAACGAGTTCGAAGAGTCGTGGCTCGACGAGGGTTTCAATACCTATTCGACGACGAAAATCGTGGAAGAGAACTTTGGCGCGACCGCGATTCCGCTCCGCCTGTTTGGCGTACAGGTGGCCAGCCTGTTTGGCGTGCCGAAGATATCGGCAGACGTGGAGAACCGCTTCGAATACCAGATGCTGCCCGTCTCGGATCCGATCTTGCGCAACGCCTGGGACTACGCGGACATGATGAGCTACGGCATCAACTCCTACCCGAAGACGGGCGTGTTCCTGCTAACGCTCGAAAAGCTGATGGGCGAAGATACCATGGCCCGCGTGATGCGGACCTACCAGCAGCGCTTTCGTTTTCACCACCCCGACAGCAACGATTTTCTGAAGGTGGTGAACGAGGTCTCGGGCCGTGACTTTACCTCGCTTTTCGATCAGTTCGTTTTCCACGCGCGCCGTCTCGACTATAAGGTGGACGACGTCGAATCGCACCCGATCGGGACTTCGGTCGGCGTTTTCGATTTGGGTGGCAAGCGCCGCACCGTGACGGTGGAAGAGGCCGAGAAGTCCGATGAAAAGGCATCGAAGGCCAAGGGCCACAAGGACCTGTACGAGTCCACTGTGCGAGTGCGCCGCGAGGGCGACGCCGTGTTACCCGTCGAGGTGTGGATCCACTTTGACGACGGTTCGCTGGAGAAGCGCCAGTGGGATGGCGTGGACCGTTGGGCCAAGTTCAAGTTCCAGAAAACGGCCAAGGCCGATTGGGTAGAGCTGGACCCGTACAAGCGCCACGTTCTCGACGTGAACTGGACCAATGACAGTTGGCAGAGCCAGTACCCCGCGAAGCTCGCCGTCAAGTGGGGCGGGCAACTCGCTTTCTGGATGCAGAATCTCGTGCTCTGGCTGAGCGCGCTGGTGTAAGGAGGCGTATGACTGCATTTCAGGCATTCCGTCGCGGCTGGTCGGTCGCATCCCGCTCGAAGGTGGCGCTCCTCCTGATGTGGTTCACCTATGCGTTGATCGCGAAGATCGTCGCCGTACCCGCCATTGTGCTGTTGCTCGAGCCGCTGGCGCATAGCCGCATGTCCGGCAGACTTCTGGCGCAATTCGATGTGGGCTGGTTGGGCGACCTGGCCGATTCCGCCAATGCGGCCGCCGGGGCTCTCTCGGGGGCCGCGGCTCTGGCCGGCGTGCTGACGTGGCTGGTCGCGGTGCTGTTTGCGGGCGGCGTTCTCACCATGCTGGACGAGCACTGGGAGCGCTTCTCGTTTACGCTCTTCTGTTCGGGCGCCGGCGAGCACTTCTGGCGCATCCTGCGCCTCAGCCTCTTCGGGCTTGCATGCTACGGACTGGCATGGGGCTTGGGGCGGGTCCCTTCCATCCTGGCGAAGAAGATTTACGGCGAGGGCATGGTGGCCTGGCCGCTTGGTGTCGCCGGGATCGCGGGTTCCGTGCTGACGGTCCTGCTGCTGGGCTGGGTGGCGACCGTACTCGACTATGCCAAAGTCCATCTGGTGAGCGGCCGCACGCGAGGCGCATTCAAGGCGCTGCTGCGTTCGTTCGTGTTTGTCTTTCGCCACTTCTCCATAACCATGGGCGTCTGGCTCATGAACGCGCTGCTGTTCGCGCTGCTGGGCGTAGTCTACTTGCTGGTCTCGAACGTAATGCAGCCCAGCGCGACTGTGACGATCCTGCTGTTGCTGGTCGTGCAACAAGTCTTCATCCTCTTCCGCACCGCACAGCGCGTTGCGGCCTGGGGCTCGGCTCTCGAAATCTACGACGCGCTCTGGCCGCCGCATCATCTGCCCTTTGAGCCGGAACTTGTCCCTGCTCTCGTTGTAGACGGTCCGCGGGAACTCACAGCCGGCGCGGAGGCAACGCCCGAGCCGCAAGATGGAGAAGGCTCAGACTTCTGATCTCTTCACGATCTCCGATGTGAGAGGCCGGCGGGGATCGGCGTACGATCTGAAATCAATCTAGCGGTGCGGCAGGGCGGCGGCTGCATGACCGGCCACCAGACCGCCCGGCAGGATGTGGAACGGGTTGACGGGCTCCGCGATGGGCTCGACAGCCTCGTCAACCAGGTCGCCCACCAGGTCGTAGTCGTGCGCCTTGGTGATGCGCATCACGCGCATCTGGCCCTGCGCGAGGGGTGAGTCGCCGGGATCCGAAATGTAGCAGACGCCGTCGATCCCCGGAGCCTGGCCCGCGCTGCGCGCTTCCCACAGCAACTCGCTCTCCGCCGATGGCCCCTCGATCAGCACGGGAATCTCCTGGCCGACCCAGCGGCGATTCAGCTTGCGCGAGATCTTGCGCTGCACGGCCATCAGATGGCGCTTGCGATTGTAAATCGTGCGCGCGTCCACTTTTCCGCCAAGGGCATAACTGGCGGCGGTCTCTTCATCCGAAAAGCTGAACACGCCCAGCCGGTCGAGCTGTGCGGCCTCGGTGAACTGGCAAAGCTCGTCGAAATCCCGATCGGTCTCGCCGGGGAAGCCGACGATCATCGACGTTCTGATGGTCACGCCGGGGATCGTGCGGCGGATCTTTTCAAGAAGCTTGAGGAAGATGTCGCCCGAACTGCCGCGCTTCATGCGCTTGAGGACGCTCGCGGAGGCGTGCTGCAACGGCATGTCGATGTACTTCGCCAGCGACGGGTACTGCGCGATCACGTTGAGCAGGCGCTGCGTGATGCGGTTCGGATAGCAGTAGAGAAAACGGATCCAGACCGGCTGCGGTGTTGACATCCCGATTTGAGCCAGCCGCTCCAGCAGGGATGCGAGCCCGTCCTTCATGCCAAGATCGTCGCCATAGGCAGTCGTGTCCTGGCCGATCAGGTTGATCTCGCGGACGCCTTGCTCGAACAGGCGGCGCGCCTCGACGAGAACGCTCTCGAAGCGGCGGCTGCGGAAGCTGCCGCGGTACTGCGGGATCACGCAGAACGAGCAGGGGTGATCGCAGCCCTCGTTGATCTTGATGTAGGCGAAATGGCGCGGCGTGGCGAGCACGCGCGGCGTCGCGTCGTGATAGAGGTACGGCACGAGCGGATTGGCCTTTACTTCCAATCCTTCGCACAGAGCCACGATCGAGTCGAGTTCGTTGGTGCCGAGCACGGCATCGACCTCGGGCAGATTCACGCGAATGTCATCTCGAAAGCGTTCGACCAGGCAGCCGGCGACCACCAGGCGTTGCGCGCGGCCGGTCTTCTTGTACTCGGCCATCTCGAGAATCGTGTCGACGGACTCCTGCTTAGCCGGGTCGATGAAGCTGCACGTATTCACCACGAGCACGTCGGCGTCCTCGGGCGACGCGGTCAACTCATGGCCGCGGGCAGTCAACTGCCCCATCATCACTTCGCTGTCCACCAGATTCTTGGGGCAGCCCAGACTGACAAATCCAATTTTCACAAGGGTTCCGTAGGTAGGAGAGATCTCTACCCATCATTGTAACGGGTGGCAGAAGCGCAAACTGCACATTTCGGGCACACTTCGGCGTTGCGTGGGTTTGAAGATGCTCAGGGCAGGGTTCGGCTTCGCTGGCGTCTCCCGCGTCGCTTGCATCGCCCTGCATTTGTTTCAGACTGAGATTGCCCGTGTTGGAGCCGGTGTCGCAATGAGGGACCGGGCAACTGGGCCGCCTGCCGGCATGTGCCCGCTTTCTGAGGGGCGTTGGAAGACCGGCTAATTTGATTTCGCTTGGGTCGTCTGGACCGGTACACTGGCTCCACTCGTAAAAGGATCGAGCAGGGCGGACTGTTAAGCTCATCCGGGGTCCCATCCTGGGGGGCCAAGCCGCTCGACGAATCGAGACGGGCCTAGAAAGCCGGAAGGCCGCTACTAAGAGGCTGTTCAGCCACCTGAGCGCGGGTCAAAGATTGCTGGCCAGCAAATAAGATCAACCCGAGAGGAGTAAAATGCGCGGGGCAAGCGCGGGCAAAGGCGATCAGGCGTATGTAGCTCACAATAAACAGCGAATTTTGCGTGGGCCGGTGTCACTGGCGTTGGCGGGAGCCGCAAACGGCGTAGCCTTCTCCGGTGTGCCAGGTCCTTGGAGCAGAGGAGCCTGAACAGGGACAGAGGAAAATGTTTTGCACGTCGCTTGGTGTGTCCCGGTGGCCTTTTCGCGACGGCGAATGCTGATGCGTTGCTCCTGAATCAAGCTCCGTAGCGGGCAGATCATCGCCGTAAGTTGCTGACAGATAGCGAGTTACTGGCGCTGACGGACGCGGGTTGCGAGACTGGCCGGTGGAGCGGTTTTTCTGGCGCGCGAGGTTATGTTTTATATAACTCGTGCATAATCAATCAGTTAAGGCACGGGACAGACCAGGACGTCCCTACTCCCTACTCCCTACTCCCCTACTCCCCCCTACTCCCCTACTCCCCTACTCCCCTACTCCCTACTCCCTACTCCCCAGGACGTCCCTACTCCTGGATGTCTGTGGATTCAATTGTATTGTCGGATGTTGCGTTTGGCAGTAGAATCATCCTACCAGCGCGTCGCTCCTGGTTTACCTCGAAGCCCAATTGGCGCTGTTGTAAGGTGGCAACATGGGTATATATGGAGATTATCTAAACTCACCCCTTCTGGGCAATATTGATGCATTAACTGCCGAAAGGAAGCAGCAGCTCGCCCGCATATCTAGCGCGCGCGGTGGCAGAGACGTCCTTGTCTTCGCCGCCGATCTGAACAAAGATAATGCGGCGATTGCTATCGGCTACGCTGATTTACTCCCCATCAATGATCAGCTTTCCAACCTGCATGGGATCGCACTGGATCTCATTCTCGAAACACCCGGTGGCTCTGGGGAGGTAGCTGAGGACATAGTTCGCATCCTGCGAGGCAAATACAAAGAAATAGCGGTAATTGTACCGGGTTGGGCCAAGAGTGCGGGGACCATCATGGCGATGGCTGCCGACGAGTTACTGATGGGGCCAGCGTCTGCCCTTGGCCCGATCGACGCTCAGCTTGTTTACCAGGGGAAGCGCTTTTCAGCGGACGCATTGCTGGACGGCATGGATAAGATCAAGAAGGAAGTCGCGGATTCAGGGATCCTGAATAAAGCATACATTCCGATGTTACAGGGGATTTCACCGGGCGATCTTCAGAATGCCTTAAATGCGCGTAATTTTTCAAAAAACTTGGTTGCAAAGTGGCTCGCCGAGTATAAGTTCCGGGAATGGACAAAGCATTCATCTACTGGCCAAGAAGTAACTACGGATGAAAAAACTGTTCGAGGAATGTGTATTGCCGAGCATCTTTGTGATCATAGCGAATGGTTAACACACGGGCGATCAATCATGATCGCAGAATTGCGCGAGATGCGGTTGATGGTGACGGACTACAGTGAGCAGGCTGATTTGGCTGATGCGATTAACAGGTACTTTGCTCTTCTCCAGATGACGTTCGCTGGAAATCTGTACAAGCTCTACGAAACGGTGAACTCACAGATTTTCAAGTTCTTCCTTCCGACGCCAGCACCCGGCGCCGGCGTACCAGGTGTACAAGCCCTACAGCAAAATGCCGACGCAGCGTTCGTGGATCTCAGGTGTGCCAAATGCCAGGCACCGGTCAGAATTCAGGCAAATCTCCGACATTCAGTTCCGGTTCAGCCTGGAGCGATTGCGTTTCCTGCCGATAATAAGATCAGGTGCCCGAGGTGTGGGTTCATGACGGATATCACGCCACTTCGCGCACAGATCGCGGCGCAGTTCGGTAAACCTGTGGTTTAATCAGGGAGGTACTCTAGATGGAAGACACTAGCTACGGCGTCGTATTTCTAAAGCTGTCCGAAGGGATCGCGGAATTGGGACAGGCTCTCGTGCCCGCCAGCGTAGGCGAGGCAAGTCACGCCGAGATCGATCAGCTCGCTGAGTTGCGCCGGTTTGTCGAAGAAACCACAGTAGAGGATCCGATCTCGTTTACGACGGTCTAGGTTGGCCGGAGCGCCCCAATCGGGAATCCTCTAGGTTGATCTGTACTCTGGATTCGTGGATTCACGACAGACCGACCTGCGGAGCGTCACTGGGTCATTCACTACATTACGATCAGTTCGAACGATTGCGGGCTAGGCGACGACGCTCTTCTACGGCGAGTCCTAGGAGGTATGCCGAATGCGAAGCAGTTGCACTTCGCCCTTGAGGACTTCGTACACCGCAATGTAGGGCCACGGGGCGAAGACCAGCTCGCGCTTGTCTCAGCTGCCAGCAAACGGGATTGTCCCGGATCCTAATGGGGGCAGATCCGAAGACCGTCACGCCCGCCGGCGCTCCTTCTCCAGGCGTTCGGCCAAGAACACCCTGAATAGCGATTGGTACGGGACGTCCCGCCTGTTGGCCAATACTCTCAGGTCCTCGATCAGGGAGACAGGCAGGCGGAGCGAGATGGCGCGCAGCGTGGGCTTCAGGTTCGGGAGTTTGCGGCGCGTTGCGGAAGCCCAGTCAATGAACTCGGTCGAATCGTGTTCTGCCCAAAACCTTCGTTCGTTGTCTTCGGTTGAGAATTCAGGCACCGGCTTCTTCTTCGCGTTTGCCATAAGCATCGCTCTCCTTTAGGCCATCGCATGAGCGATTGCATTGATCGCATTCAGGAGCGGGTTTTGTGCGTAGCTTTCGACTTGGTCGAAGTCCGACGCGGCTTCCTGGCAGCATGTGTCGAGACACTGGGGCGCGCGGCTGCGACCGCATCCGGCTTCGCGGGACGCAGGGCAGCTATCACGGCAGCGGGATTCCTGGCGATGACCGTGAGGAAGGCCCGGGCAGAGGACTCTGGCGTGCGCCGCCCTCCTTCCCAGTGCTTCACGGCGTCGAGGCTAAAACCGAACGTGTCGGAGAAGCGGGACTGGGTCATGTTCAAGCGTTTGCGGATCGCTTTGACATCGACTTCCGCGGGAACGATTACCTTATGGCCCGCCAACTTGCCCGCCAGGAAGTCGTCAACCTCATTGAGTCCGGTCATCAGGTCTTCAAACAATGTGGCCACGGTCTACCTCTTGTATTTCTCGAATATTTCGTTCGCTCGCTTGGCCAACGCGTTTCGTTCACTCATCGACAGGTTGTCCTTGCGGTTCTTCGGATAAGCGGCAATAAGAAAGAGCGGGAACTGCTGGTTGCGGAAAATATAAATCACACGCGCCCCGCCGCGCTTCCCCAGACCGCTTCGGCCCACACGCACTTTTCGAAACCCGCCCGTCCCTTGCATCACCTCGCCGCATTCCGGATCGGTGGCGACCATGGCCACGATGCTTTCACGTTCAGCTTCGCTGAAAAGCGCCTCGGCAGCCTTCAGGTAGGAAGGCGTTTCGACCACGGTTAGCATCTCTATTGTGTACTCCATTGGACACCTTTGGTCAAGCAGAGGGACACTGCTAAAGCGGCCGCCAAGTCCTGGGAGAGCGGATTTCCATTCGATTAGGCCGGTCGCCGTGCAGCCTTACAGGAACGGCGCCACGCCCGACCCGGGCAGGGCCCCCTCCTCCCCGGCGTCACCGCTCACGCGAAAGTCGCATGAGCCGATCTGGAGATCGGCGATCCCGGGAGCGCCGATCTCCAGACGGCTGGGCAGAACGTCAGCGGCTTTCATCACCATGGGGGGCACGCAGGGCCATCCCGACTCCGATGAAAGTGTGGGATCTTCATAAAGTCTTGTCCGATTTTTTCCTACAATGGAAGTGTTCACGCGCGCTCCAAAGTGGAAGCCCCGATGGGCGAGCGACGCGCCGCCCGGCTGCCATGCAACTGCCCGAGCGCGATTTCCAAGATCGCTTTTGAAGCCGAATCGTTACTGCGGCCCTCGCCTTCATTCAGGCAAAGGCTGCGGCCTTAGACTCGGCTCAGGCGGCTTCGTCCGCGCGATGCGACGCGGTTTACTGTTTCACTGCGATGGACGAGATCTCGATTTTCGCTCCACCAATCAAGCCCGCGACCTGCACCGTGGCCCGGGCTGGTTTCGGATCGGGCATGAGCTTCTTATAGACCTCGTTCATCTTCGGGACATCGTTCAGGTCCGCGATGTAGACGGTCACGGCGACGATGTCCGTCATCTGAAAGCCCGCCAGTTTGACCACCCGTTCGATGGCTGCAATGGCATTCGTGGTTTGGGCCACGATATCGGTCCCTTCGAGCTTGCCGTTCGTGGGCCCCTCCTGGCCGGCGATGTAGAGCGTGTTGCCCGCTACGTAGCCATTGCTGAAGGGCATACCCGGCTTGAAGTCGATCGCCTTGTTCTGCGCGAAGACTCCGCCGCAGCCGAACAATGCAAGTACGACGATCCACCGGATACACGACTGAGTTGTTGTCGAGGACTTCCTGCTTGTGTTTGACTTCATGCGGCAATTCTACACCGCTCGCCTGCCGCCGACGCTCGGGCTTGCGTCCACGCCTGGACAGGCGGCCGGTTCAACCACTCAAGGGGCCGCCTCACCATATCTGAGTGAAAGGTGTGGAATCTTCATACAGCCGTGTCCGAATTTTTTCATACAATGGAAGAGTTCAGGCGTCCTCCGCGGTAGAAGCCAAACGGGCGAGCGAGGCGCCTGCCGAGGCGCGGTCGTCTCCGCGCCACTCAACGAAGCCTTTGGCGCAGTTTGCTGTGCCTGCTGTTGAAGCCCGTTGCGCAGCCCACTGCGCCGTTAAGCAAGAGCCTGTCGCGCAGTTCGATGCGGCGGCAAGCCAGGAGAATGCAACACGATGAGTTCAGTCGCCGTTCCTAGCGGCTTTGGCCGGACCGCCGCGCTATTTAATTCCGTCGTCGGCAAGAAAGTCGTGATGGCCGTGACAGGCTTGATCCTGTTCGGCTTCGTCACGGTACACATGATCGGGAACCTGCAGATCTATCTCGGTCCCGACCGGATCAACGCCTACGGCAAGTTCCTGCAAGAGAATGTGGAACTGCTGTGGCCCGCGCGCATCATCCTGCTCACGGCGGTGGTGCTGCACATTCTGGCCGCCTGGCAGCTCACGATCCTCAACAACTTCAAAGCCAGGCCCGTGGCTTATGCGAAGAAGACGGCGCTCGTGTCGACTTACGCGGCGCGCACGATGGTGTGGAGCGGACCGATCATCGGGTTCTTCATCATCTATCACATCCTGCACTTCACGACGATGCAGGTCTATCCAGGCGTGGCGCCGGACGACGTTTACAACAAGGTGATCTACGGATTCCAACGGCAGCCCGCCGCGGCGGTGTTCTACATCATCGCCAACATCATGCTGGCCACTCACCTATACCACGGCGTCTGGAGCCTGTTCCAAACCCTGGGTGTCAACCACCCGCGCTATACGCCTTGGATCAAGGCCGGCGCGAAGGCGTTTGGGTTCGTGATCGGGATCGGCAATTGCTCTATCCCGCTGGCCGTGCTGCTGAAGGTCCTGCCCCGCACTCTGTAGGGGAGAGAAGGAGAAACAAAGATGTCATTTAACCTCGACGCCCGCATTCCTTCCGGCCCGTTAGAGAACAAGTGGGACAAGGCCAAGTTCGATTTCAAGCTGGTCAACCCGTCGAATAAGCGGAAGTACAACATCATCTGCGTCGGCACGGGTCTGGCCGGCGGCGCCGCCGCGGCCTCGCTGGGCGAGCTGGGCTACAACGTTAAAGCTTTCTGCTACCAGGATTCGCCGCGCCGCGCGCACTCGATCGCCGCGCAGGGCGGTATCAACGCGGCCAAGAATTATCAGAACGACGGCGACTCGATCCAGAGGCTGTTCTACGACACGATCAAGGGCGGCGACTTCCGCGCCCGCGAAGCGAACGTCTACCGCCTGGCGCAGGTCAGCGTCAATATCATCGATCAATGCGTCGCGCAGGGCGTGCCGTTCGCGCGCGAGTACGGCGGGACGCTCGCCAACCGCAGCTTCGGCGGCGCGCAGGTTTCCAGAACGTTTTATGCCCGAGGGCAGACGGGCCAGCAGCTTCTGCTTGGCGCTTATCAGGCATTGGAACGGCAGATCGACGCCGGCACGGTGAAGATGTATTCGCGGCACGAGATGCTGGACCTGATCGTCATCGACGGCCGGGCGCGCGGCATCGTCGTCCGCGACATGGTGAGCGGTCAGCTCGACGTGCACATCGCCGATGCGGTGATTCTGGCAACGGGTGGCTACGGCAACGTCTTCTATCTGTCGACGAACGCGAAGGGCTGCAACACGACGGCCATCTGGCGTGCTTACAAGAAGGGCGCCGGCTTTGCCAACCCGTGCTTCACGCAGATCCATCCAACCTGCATCCCGGTGAGCGGCGACTACCAGTCGAAGCTGACGCTGATGTCGGAGTCGCTCCGCAATGACGGGCGCATCTGGGTGCCGCTGAAGGTGGGCGACAAGCGCACTCCCGATCAGATTCCAGAGGCTGAGCGCGATTATTACCTGGAGCGGATGTATCCGGCTTACGGCAACCTCGCACCGCGCGACATCTCGTCCCGCGCCGCCAAGCGAGTCTGTGACGAAGGCCGCGGCGTAGGGACGTCGGGTCGCGGTGTGTACCTCGACTTTTCCGAGTCGATCGGTCGTCTGGGCCGCGGCGCCATCGAACAACGCTACGGCAATTTGTTTGAAATGTACGAGCGCATCACCGGCGAGGATCCCTACAAAGCGCCGATGCGCATCTATCCGGCCTCGCACTACACCATGGGCGGCCTGTGGGTGGACTACCACCTGCAGAGCACGATCCCGGGCCTGTTCGTGCTGGGCGAAGCGAACTTCTCCGACCATGGAGCGAACCGGCTCGGCGCTTCGGCGCTGATGCAGGGCCTGGCGGACGGCTACTTCGTCATCCCGTTCACGATGGGCGATTACCTGGCCCGGGTGAAACCCGGCGGCGTGGACGAGAATCATCCCGAATGCGTCGCGGCAAAGCGCGACGTCGAAGAGCGCACGAAGATCTTCCTCGGCATCAATGGCAAGAAGACCGTGGACGACTTCCACCGCGAGTTGGGTCTCGTCGTTTGGGAAGAGTGCGGCATGGGCCGCAACGCCAAGGGGCTGGATGAAGCGCTCAAACGGATTCCCGAAATCCGCGAAGAGTTCTGGCAAAACGTGAAGGTCCCGGGTACCGGGAACGAACTGAACCAGGAACTGGAAAAGGTCGGGCGCGTGGCGGACTTCCTGGAACTCGGCGAGTTGCTGGTCCGCGACGCCCGTGTTCGTGAAGAGAGCTGCGGCGCGCACTTCCGCGAGGAATACCAGACGCCCGAGGGCGAAGCGCTGCGCGACGATCAGAACTTCTGCCACACGGCCGTGTGGGAGTACGCCGGCGAGAACAAAGAGCCGGTGCTCAACAAAGAAGAACTCACGTTCGACAACGTACACCTGCAGCAGCGGAATTACAAATAGAGGGGCATGCGGAAATGAGACTCACGCTAAACATTTGGCGGCAGAAATCCGCTACCGAGCCGGGCAAGATGGTGAAGTACGATGTGCCCGACGTCAACGAGCATATGTCGTTTCTCGAGATGCTCGACGTTCTGAATCAGCGGCTGATCAAACAGGGCGCAGAGCCCATCGTGTTCGAGCACGACTGCCGCGAAGGCATCTGCGGTTGCTGCGGCTTCATGATCAACGGCGTTCCACACGGCCCGCAGCCCGGGACCACGGTGTGCCAGTTGCACATGCGCCACTTCAAGGATGGGGACGAGCTGTGGCTCGAGCCGTTCCGCGCGGCGGCGTTCCCGGTGGTGAAGGACTTGCTGATCGACCGCTCCGCGTTCGACCGCATCATCGCCGCAGGCGGCTATGTGTCCGTGAATACGGGCAGCCCGCAGGACGCCAATTCCCTGCCGATTCAGAAGAAGTGCGCCGACATGTCGATGGACGCGGCCGCTTGCATCGGTTGCGGCGCCTGCGTGGCAGCCTGCCCGAACGCATCGGCCATGCTGTTTGTTTCGGCCAAGATCTCGCATCTCGGGCTGCTGCCTCAAGGTCAGCCGGAGCGGGACCGCCGTGCGCTGCGCATGCTCGCGCAGTTGCAGGACGAGGCCTTCGGCGCTTGCACCAATTACGGCGAATGCGAGGCCGTCTGCCCGAAGAACATCAAGCTCGAAAACATCGCCCGGATGAACCACGATTACCTGAAGGCTGCCTTGAGCTATCGCGACGAAGCATCGGCGGGCGGCGCGGCTTAAGGTCCGAACGCAAGATCGTATTGATGAGGCCCCGGGACCGGCGGCGACGCCCGTTCCCGGGGCCTCATTGCTTTTGACGCGGTCAGTGCCTGGTCAGTAATGACCCTTCCAGCAACGCAGGCTTACTACGCATGGAATCGCCGAAGCGGTGCTGCTACGCGCCGTGGGCGAGGGTTCAACCGGTGCTCCGGGCTGCACATAGCCATGGGACAGACCCAGTGGTTGCCGGCTCCCCGCGCATCAGCCTCTTGTATACTTGCCCCGGGAGGCCATATGAAACAGCAATGCCATCTGTCGATGATCTACCTCACTTGGGTGATGTACCTGGGCGGGATCGCATATCTGCTCACCACGTCTCGATGGGCGTACGCCGCAGGCTGGCTCATCTGTGTGCCTCTCTTCGAGTGGTATTACATCCGCAACTTCCCCCGGTT
>Ga0302319_10010999_pt1 | contig 17205 bp, 14 predicted proteins | sample Bog_T0_2_FD_203319 | JGI IMG/M metagenome (GOLD analysis project Ga0302319, IMG submission 203319) | Peat permafrost microbial communities from Stordalen Mire near Abisko, Sweden - Bog_T0_2 | ecosystem: Environmental > Terrestrial > Soil > Wetlands > Peat | place: Sweden: Abisko, Stordalen Mire...
GTTACGACTCGGCGATCAACCTACGAAAGGCTTTGCCAGCCACGGGGAATCGTGGTCATTCGCGATAGCCCTGCGGCTGGCGGCCTACGAGCTGTTGCGGGCCGACGGCAGCGAGCCGGTGCTGTTGCTGGACGATGTGTTCGCCGAACTCGACGCGACCCGCAGGCGCGCACTGGCCACGGTTGCAGAGACCGCGGAACAGGTGCTGGTGACCGCGGCGGTCCCGGAAGACATCCCTGCCGATTGGGACGCTACCCGGGTACGCATCGATTTACGCGACAGTGACTCTGGACGCATGTCGGAGGTGCGGCTATGACCGACGCCGACGACCAACAGGTTGGGCCTGACCCGGAGCGCACCGAAGAAGCGGCGAAGTTGACGGGCATCGACTTGGTCAGGCGAACCCTCGAGGAAGCCCGCGCCACCGCACGCGCGCAGGGAAAGGACGCCGGTCGCGGGCGCGCTACGCCGGTTTCCGGCCGCCGTGTCGCGGGCCGGCGGCGCAGCTGGTCGGGTCCAGGGCCGGACATACGTGATCCCCAACCGCTTGGTCGAGTGGCGCGGGATCTGGCAAAAAAACGCGGCTGGTCCGCGCACGTCGCCGAGGGCACGGTGCTCGGGCATTGGCCGTTGGTCGTGGGTCAGCAGATCGCCGACCACGCGACGCCGACTGCGCTCGATGAAGGTGTGCTCAGCGTGACGGCCGAATCCACGGCATGGGCGACCCAATTGCGGATGGTTCAGGCGCAAGTGCTGGCCAAGATCGCGGCGGCCGTCGGCAACGGTGTGGTGACATCGCTGAAGATCACCGGCCCGGCGGCCCCGTCCTGGCGGAAGGGGCCACGCCACATCTCCGGCAGGGGGCCTCGCGACACTTACGGTTAGGGTTACCAGCAGCCCATTTGGTTCCCGGAATCGACCCCGAAGATCGGCCGCTCAGATCCGCCAGGACGAAACGGACCCGTACGGCAAACGTCGGGACGCGCGACGAGCGAAGATATTGAGCGCACGGCACGATCAGATAGGTGGAAACGCCGCCTGAAAATCGGTGCCGTCGGTGGATAACGGTAGAGTGGTTGGATGCGACTGCTGCGGTGACTGGACCGCTCGCATGCAACCCCAAGGAGCACACACGGACCGTGGCTGCCCAGACTAAGAAGGCACAAAACGAATACGGCGCTGACCAGATCACGATTCTCGAGGGGCTGGAGGCCGTCCGCAAACGCCCCGGCATGTACATCGGGTCCACCGGCGAGCGCGGTCTGCACCACCTGATTTGGGAGGTGGTCGATAACTCGGTAGACGAGGCGATGGCCGGCTACGCCACGCAGGTCGACGTCCGGTTACTCGACGACGGCGGTGTCGAGGTCCGAGATAACGGCCGCGGTATTCCGGTCGCCATGCACGCGACCGGGGTGCCCACCGTCGATGTGGTCATGACCCAGCTGCACGCCGGCGGCAAGTTTGGTGGCGAGAACAGCGGCTACAACGTCAGTGGCGGCCTGCATGGCGTCGGCGTGTCGGTGGTCAACGCCTTGTCGAGGCTGCTCGAGGTCGATATCTCCCGGGACGGCCACGAGTGGTCTCAGGTTTACGACCACGCCGTGCCCGGCACCCTGAAACAAGGTGAGGCGACCAAGAAAACCGGAACCACGATCAGGTTCTGGGCCGATGCTGAGATCTTCGAGACCACCGAATACGACTTCGAGACGGTGGCCCGCAGGTTGCAGGAGATGGCATTTCTGAACAAGGGTTTGACGATCAATTTCACCGACGAACGGGTGACCCAAGAAGACGTCGTTGACGATGTGGTTAGCGATACCGCCGAAGCGCCCAAGTCCGCCGAAGAAAAGGCGGCCGAATCGAAGGGTCCGCACAAGGTCAAGCACCGCACCTTCCACTACCCCGGCGGCCTGGTCGACTTCGTGAAGCACATCAACCGCACCAAAAGCCCAATTCAACAGAGCATCATCGACTTCGAGGGCAAAGGCACGGGCCACGAAGTCGAAATCGCGATGCAGTGGAACGGCGGATATTCGGAGTCGGTGCACACCTTCGCCAACACCATTAATACGCACGAGGGCGGCACGCACGAAGAGGGCTTCCGCAGCGCGTTGACATCGGTGGTGAACAAGTACGCCAAAGACAAGAAGCTGCTCAAAGAGAAAGAGGCCAACCTCACCGGCGACGATATCCGGGAAGGCTTGGCCGCGGTGATCTCGGTCAAGGTCAGTGAACCGCAGTTCGAGGGCCAGACCAAGACCAAGCTGGGCAACACCGAAGTGAAGTCTTTTGTGCAGAAAATCTGCAATGAACAGTTGACCCACTGGTTCGAGGCCAATCCTTCGGAAGCCAAAATCGTTGTTAACAAGGCAGTGTCGTCGGCGCAGGCTCGGATGGCTGCGCGCAAGGCGCGGGAGTTGGTGCGCCGCAAGAGCGCAACCGATATCGGGGGCCTGCCCGGTAAGCTGGCCGACTGCCGATCCACCGATCCGCGAAAGTGTGAACTGTATGTGGTGGAGGGTGATTCGGCCGGCGGTTCGGCGAAGAGCGGCCGCGACTCGATGTTCCAAGCGATCCTGCCGTTGCGCGGCAAGATCATCAACGTCGAAAAGGCCCGCATCGACCGGGTGCTGAAAAATACTGAAGTCCAGGCCATCATCACCGCGCTAGGCACCGGGATCCACGACGAGTTCGATCTCACCAAGCTGCGCTACCACAAGATCGTGCTGATGGCCGACGCCGACGTTGACGGCCAGCACATCTCGACACTGCTGTTGACGTTGTTGTTCCGGTTCATGCGACCGCTGATCGAAAACGGGCATGTGTTCCTGGCGCAACCACCGCTGTACAAGCTGAAGTGGCAGCGCAGCGAGCCGGAGTTCGCCTATTCCGACCGAGAACGGGACGGTCTGCTGGAGGCGGGTCAGAAGGCCGGCAGGAAGATCAACAAGGAAGACGGCATCCAGCGCTACAAGGGTCTGGGCGAGATGGATGCCAAGGAGTTGTGGGAAACAACCATGGACCCGTCGGTCAGGGTGCTGCGGCAGATCACCCTCGACGATGCCGCCGCCGCCGACGAGCTGTTCTCCATTTTGATGGGCGAGGACGTCGAGGCACGCCGAAGCTTTATTACCCGCAATGCCAAGGACGTTCGCTTCCTGGATGTCTGATGAGTCAGACGCGCCAAACGATACGAGGACGAAATGACTGACACCACGCTGCCACCGGGCGACGACTCCGTCGACCGGATCGAGCCGGTCGACATTCAGCAGGAGATGCAACGCAGCTACATCGATTACGCGATGAGCGTGATCGTGGGCCGCGCGCTGCCGGAAGTGCGGGACGGCCTCAAACCGGTGCACCGCCGGGTGCTGTACGCGATGTACGACTCGGGGTTCCGTCCGGACCGCAGCCACGCCAAGTCGGCGCGCTCGGTCGCCGAGACGATGGGCAATTATCACCCACACGGCGACGCGTCCATCTACGACACGTTGGTGCGGATGGCGCAGCCGTGGTCGCTGCGGTATCCACTCGTCGACGGTCAGGGCAACTTCGGTTCGCCGGGCAACGACCCCGCTGCCGCCATGAGATATACCGAAGCGCGGCTGACCCCGCTGGCAATGGAAATGCTACGTGAAATCGACGAGGAGACAGTCGATTTCGTACCCAATTACGACGGCCGGGTGCAAGAGCCGACGGTGCTGCCCAGCCGGTTCCCCAACCTGCTGGCCAACGGTTCCGGTGGCATCGCCGTCGGCATGGCGACCAACATGCCGCCGCACAACCTCCGCGAGCTCGCCGAGGCGGTGTTCTGGGCGCTGGAGAATTACGACGCCGACGAAGAGGCGACGCTGGCTGCCGTCACCGAGCGGATCAAAGGCCCCGACTTCCCCACGGCCGGGCTGATCGTCGGTTCGCAAGGTATCGCGGATGCCTACAAGACCGGGCGCGGCTCCATCCGGATGCGCGGAGTGGTTGCGGTAGAGGAAGATTCGCGCGGCCGGACATTGCTGGTCATCACCGAGTTGCCGTACCAGGTGAACCACGACAATTTCATCACCTCGATCGCCGAGCAAGTCCGGGACGGCAGGCTGGCCGGAATCGCCAACGTCGAAGATCAGGGCAGCGACCGGGTCGGAGTGCGCATCGTCGTCGAGGTCAAGCGCGATGCGGTGGCCAAGGTGGTGCTCAACAACCTCTACAAGCACACCCAGCTGCAGACCAGCTTCGGCGCCAACATGCTGTCGATCGTCGACGGCGTCCCCCGCACGCTGCGCCTCGACCAGATGATCCGCTACTACGTCGAGCACCAACTCGACGTCATCGTCCGGCGCACCAGATACCGGCTGCGCAAGGCCAACGAGCGGGCGCACATCCTGCGCGGCCTCGTCAAGGCCCTGGACGCCTTGGACGAGGTCATCGCGCTGATCCGGGCCTCGGAGACCGTCGACATCGCCCGCACCGGGCTGATCGAGCTGCTCGACATCGACGAGATCCAGGCCCAAGCCATCCTGGACATGCAGCTGCGGCGGCTGGCGGCCCTGGAGCGCCAGCGCATCGTCGACGACCTGGCCAAGATCGAGGCCGAGATCGCCGACCTGGAAGACATCCTGGCCAAGCCCGAGCGCCAGCGCGGAATCGTGCGCGACGAGCTGGGCGAGATCGTCGAAAAGTACGGCGACGACCGTCGCACCCGGATCATCCCGGCCGACGGCGACGTCAGCGACGAGGATCTCATCGCCCGCGAGGATGTTGTCGTCACCATCACCGAAACCGGTTACGCCAAGCGCACCAAGACCGATCTGTACCGCAGCCAGAAACGCGGCGGCAAGGGCGTGCAGGGCGCCGGGCTGAAACAGGACGACATCGTCCGGCACTTCTTCGTGTGCTCCACGCACGACTGGATCCTGTTCTTCACGACCCAGGGCCGGGTCTACCGGGCCAAGGCGTACGAACTGCCGGAGGCTTTACGCACGGCGCGCGGGCAGCACGTAGCCAACCTCTTGGCCTTCCAGCCTGAGGAACGCATCGCCCAGGTCATCCAGATCCAGAGTTACGAAGACGCCCCGTACCTGGTGTTGGCTACCCGGAATGGCCTGGTCAAGAAGTCCAGGCTGACCGACTTCGACTCGAACCGGTCGGGTGGAATCGTGGCGGTCAACCTGCGCGACAACGACGAACTGGTCGGTGCCGTGCTGTGCTCGGCCGACGACGACCTGCTGTTGGTCTCGGCGAACGGGCAGTCCATCAGGTTCTCGGCGACCGACGAGGCACTGCGGCCGATGGGTCGCGCCACCTCCGGCGTGCAGGGCATGCGATTCAACACCGACGACCGGCTGCTGTCGCTGAACGTGGTCCGCGAAGGCACCTACCTACTGGTCGCCACGTCCGGGGGCTACGCCAAACGCACCGGGATCGAGGAATACCCGGTGCAGGGCCGCGGCGGCAAGGGAGTCCTGACCGTCATGTTCGACCGCCGGCGTGGCAGGCTGGTCGGAGCATTGATTGTTGACGACGACAGCGAGCTCTACGCGATCACCTCCATCGGTGGTGTCATCCGGACGGCGGCGCGCCAAGTCCGTAAGGCGGGACGGCAGACCAAGGGTGTTCGGTTGATGAACCTCGGTGAAGGCGACACACTGTTGGCTATCGCGCGCAACGCCGAGGAGACGGGCGACGAAGCCGACGATGCGGACGACCAGACATAATGCGACTACCACCGCCCGGGTGGCCTTGGTACACAGGTAAGGAGTCGGTGTGACGTCACCGAACGAGCCGGGCGCCCCCAAAAAGGGCGACAGCCTCAATGGGGATGGTGCGGTCGAGCGGACCCCCGCCGCCCGGGCGACGCCCGCACAGGCTCAGGACGCAGGAGATTCGCCGCCCTGGCAGCGGGGCGCCGCGCGGGCTTCTCAGGGAACGCGCCAGCACACAGAACAACCCACTGAGGTGCGGCCCGCGGCCCAGCCCGTCGGCGCTGACGCCCGGCTGAATCGCTTCATCTCCGGATCGGCGACACCGGCGACAGGTGGCGACAGTGCCCCCGCCGATGCCTACGCCAGTGAGTTGCCCGATCTGTCTGGGCCGATTCCGCGGTCGTCACAGCGCACAGCCACGCCCGACCGTAGTTCGGAGCCGCCTAGCTCAGCGGGGCGTTCAGCCACCTCAGAATCCGGGGAACATCGCGTTCAGGTATCCCGGCGCGGCCGGGGACCGGTTCGGGCCAGCATGCAAATCCGCCGGATTGATCCGTGGAGCACGTTGAAGGTGTCCCTGACACTTTCGGTGGCGTTGTTCTTCGTCTGGATGGTTGCGGTCGCATTCCTCTACCTGGTGCTCGGCGGCATGGGTGTGTGGGCCAAGCTGAACAGCAACGTCGGTGACCTGTTGAACAACACCAGCGGCAGCAGCGGTGAACTGGTCTCCAGCGGAACCATCTTCGGTGGCGCCGTGTTGATCGGCTTGGTCAATATCGTGTTGCTGAGTGCCATGGCCACTATCGCCGCGTTCGTGTACAACCTGGCCACCGATCTGATCGGCGGTATCGAAGTGACGCTCGCAGACCGGGATTAATCGCAGTTTTGGGGGTGCGGCGCCGATTGCGGTAATCTCGGCGCTCGGCCGTACTCGTGTATGGGCCTATAGCTCAGGTGGTTAGAGCGCTTCGCTGATAACGAAGAGGTCGGAGGTTCGAGTCCTCCTAGGCCCACAACCATGTGCCCGTCAGGACGTTGTGTGAGACTCGCATTGCCGTTGGCATTGATCGCTGTGGCGGTCGTGGCGGTGGTGCGGTCCCGACGCAGCGTCGAGGTCTGGCATGTGGCCGACGAGGGGCCTTAGCTCAGTTGGTAGAGCACTGCCTTTGCAAGGCAGGTGTCAGGGGTTCGATTCCCCTAGGCTCCACAAATTAATAGCGCAGCCTAGTCAACAGCGCGGCTCAGGGACGCGGCTGCACGTCCACGCTGGGTGGCCGGGGCGACGGCTCCGGGCGGGACGAACGCCTGACGATGCTGAACGCTATGGCGCCGCCGGCCAACACCGCGACGACGACGCCCGCGATGACTAACGGCCGCTTGTTGCGGCGTTGCGACCGCCGCGCCTGCTGCAGCGCCTGCGGCAGGTTTGCGACCACTTCCTGCGCGGCGGCCAGCTCCTGGGCGATCGTCTCTTGGGCCGCGGCGATGTCGCGTGCCAGTTGGCCTTCTCGATACCGGCGGCGAAGCTCCGACGCGGTCGTCTGCGCGGAGTGGACTCCAAGCCCGACAACCCCTCGGGTGACGTCCAGCGGTCCCACGGCCGAGTAGGTCAAGCCTCGGGTCAGTCGCTCCCGGGGGGTCAACTGGGATTCCGCCTGCGCTTTCATCGGGCACCTTTCTGTGCTGCTCGCTGCCGCGCTGCGCCAACTCAGCGCCATCTTGCGTCGACACGTGAAACCTACAGACTGCCACCATAAGCGCGCCGGCGGGACCGATGCGCGCGCGATGTTTTCGGCGCGGGGACTCTGGTCGAGTGGCACCGGCTGCGGGCGTGCGTGCGCGTGGTGGCAGACTCTCGAGTCGTGACTAACAGCCCCATTCAGACTGCCACCGCCACGCTGCACACCAACCGCGGCGACATCAAGGTCGCCCTCTTTGGAAACCATGCGCCCAAGACCGTTGCCAACTTCGTTGGACTGGCGCAGGGCACCAAGGAGTACTCGACCCAGAACGCGTCGGGCGGCCCGTCCGGCCCGTTTTACGATGGCGCGGTTTTTCACCGGGTGATCCAGGGCTTCATGATCCAGGGTGGAGATCCGACGGGTACGGGTCGCGGCGGGCCGGGCTACAAGTTCGCCGACGAATTCCACCCGGAGTTGCAGTTCGACAAGCCCTACCTGCTGGCGATGGCCAACGCCGGGCCGGGCACCAACGGCTCGCAGTTCTTCATCACCGTCGGTCAGACACCGCACTTGAACCGGCGCCACACCATCTTCGGTGAGGTCATCGACCCGGCGTCACAGAAGGTCGTCGACGCGATCGAAACAACGGCCACCGACGGCAACGACCGCCCCGCTGAAGCGGTCGTCATCGAGTCAATCACGATCACGTAAGCAACCCCGGCCGGCTCGGGCCCAGCGCTTCTCAGCGTCCCTTGTGCCCGGCGTAGCCGGCGGCGGTGAGGGCGTCGAGCACGTCCAATGGGTTGGTGCCCAGGTCCCAACGGGAGAAGATCACCAGCGTCCCGTCGACCATTTCGATCTCGAGTAACCGAGCCTTGCGGCCAAAGCGCCGGAACTCGGTGATCGTGATGATCTTGATGTCGGGTTCGCGCAATAGTTGCGTCCGGAACCAGCCCCGCAGCGCCAGACCGTCGGGGGTAATTGCCAGTTTCGGGCGCGCGCGCCATGACACGCCCGCAAACAAGATCATGCCCAGTGCCGCAACGCCGGTCAGGAGACGCCCCGGCGTGTCTGTGACAATGGTCACAGAGGCGATAGCCATCAAAACGCCAACGGCCCCGCAACCAGCGATTCCCGCGGCAGGCGGCTCCCAGGTTGTTTGCTGCATGCGCTTTCCGGCCCTTCCACCACTGCCAACGCGGTTATCCACAGCAGCTATCAACAGTGGGGATAAATCACACGCGTGTGATTGCGTGGCGTCATGGTTGCTGAATGAGTAATGCATCGACCGCGAGATGAATTCATTTCGGGCGCGGTCGTGGGGTCAGTGCCAACGCATGGTGAGCAACAAGCCGGTGATCATGAAGGCGAACGCGATCGCATAGTTCCACGGACCGAGTTGCGCCATCCAGTGCAGCGCGGTGGGAGCCTGGCTTCCGACGGCCGCCAATTGGAACACCATCAACCAGATGAGCCCGATCAGCATCAGGCCGACGAACAAGCAAACGAACCACACACTCGACGGTCCGACCTTCACTTTCACCGGCGTGCGGCTGACCGCGGCGACGGTGAAGTCGTTCTTCTTGCGGACCTTGGACTTCGGCATGCTTTCCTCGGGTTACCTTGGGTCTACTCGGGACCGACCTCAACAACACGGTGCTAACTTGGCTACGAGACTAGCTCACCCGGCCCGGTGACCAGGAAACGGAGAGCCGATGAGCGATACGCGCCGCTCACCGTGGCGTTTCGGCGTCCCTGTGGTGTGTCTGCTGGCCGGGCTGCTGCTGGCCGCCACGCACGGGGTGTCAGGTGGCTCCGAGATCCGCCGCAGTGACGCACCGCGCTTGGTCGACCTCGTCCGCGCGGCGCAGTCGTCGGTCAGCGGTCTCAACGCTGAACGCGACGAGCTGGTCAACAAGATGGACTCCGCGCACGGGCGGTCTCCGGATGCAGCTCTGGCGGCGATGCGGAGGCGGTCTGCCGAGCTGGCTGGCGAGGCCGGGATGGATCCGGTCCACGGGCCGGGCCTGGTGGTGACGCTGCAGGACGCGCAACGCGACGCCAACGGTCGCTTCCCGCGCGATGCGTCGCCCGACGACCTGGTGGTGCACCAGCAAGACATCCAGGCCGTTCTCAACGCGTTGTGGAGTTCCGATGCGGAGGCCATCCAGATGCAGGACCAGCGGATCATCGCAACTTCGGTGCCCCGGTGCGTCGGGAACACCTTGCTGCTCAACGGGCGTACTTACAGCCCGCCCTACACGGTTACCGCGATCGGTGATGCCGCGGCCATGCAAGCGGCGCTGGCCGCAGCTCCCCTAGTGACCCTCTACAAGCAGTACGTGGTCCGCTTTGGCCTCGGCTACCACGAAGAGGTCAAGCCTGACGTAGCGCTCGTCGGCCATTCCGAACCGGTTCGGATGCATTACGCACAGCCCGCGGGCCCGTTGGGGTACTAGGGGCCGGGCGGTAACCTGACACGATGCGGATCCTGGTTGTCGACAACTACGACAGCTTCGTGTTCAACCTGGTGCAGTACCTCGGCCAGCTCGGTGTCGAGGCCGAGGTATGGCGCAATGACGACGCCCGGCTATTCGGTCAGAGCGGTAAGGGGGGTGAGGGCTATGCCGCCGAGCGTTTCGACGGTGTACTGCTCAGCCCCGGCCCGGGCACTCCGGAACGCGCGGGCGCGTCGATCAGCCTAGTGCGGGCCTGTGCCGCGGCGCGGACCCCACTGTTGGGGGTGTGCCTGGGGCACCAGGCTATCGGCGTCGCATTCGGTGCCACCGTGGACCGCGCACCCGAGTTGCTGCACGGCAAGACCAGCAGCGTATTTCACACGAATGTCGGTGTTTTACAGGGGCTTCCGGATCCATTCACGGCAACCCGATACCACTCGCTGACCATCCTGCCGGAGTCGTTGCCGTCCGTGCTGGAGGTCACGGCCCGCACCCAAAGCGAAGTGATCATGGCGGTGCGTCACACCGAGCTGCCGATTCATGGCGTGCAGTTCCATCCGGAATCGATTCTGACCGAGGGTGGGCACCGGATGCTGGCCAACTGGCTCGGCTACTGCGGATGGGTGCGCGACGATACGCTGGTCCGCCGGCTGGAGAACGAGGTCCGAGCCGCGGTCCGGCCGTATTTCCCCACCGATCCCGAGGCTACTGACCGAACTTCAGCGTGATGATGCCGTCCTTGTTGACTCCGGCGCCGGCCGGCGGGTTCTGAAACACGATCTTGGCGTGCTGGGACCCACCGGCGTCGACGTCGGGACCCTTGTCCAGCAGTCCTGCCCAGCCCAGCGCGCGCAACCGCGGCTCGGCGTCGTTCCAGAACATGCCGATCACGTCGGGCATCACGATTTGGTTGCCCTTGGAGACCTGTAGTTCGATCACCTTGTCGAGCGGAACTGTCTGGCCCTTAGGCGGATTGGTGCCGAGCACCTCACCGGCCGGCCGGGGGCTGTCCACCGGCGCCTGGCTGAACTTGGTGAAGCCGTTGACGGTCAGGTTCTTTTGCGCGTCGTCGACGTTCTGGCCCGTGACGTCGGGCACCTCTTTCGTCTCCGGCCCGGAGCCGACGATGACGGTGACGACGTTGGTGATCGCCGACGTCTGGTTGGCCGGCGGGTCGGTTGCGATCACCTTGCCCAGTGTCTCAGGGGACGACGGTGAGTTCGCCTGCTTGAACTTGGTGAATCCGGCGGCCTTCAGCTTGGTGACCGCGTCGGCATAGGTCAGCGAGGAGACGTCGGGTACTTCGCGTTGCTCGGGTCCGGTGGAGACATTGACGGTGACGTCGTCGCCCGCACTCACCGACGCGTTGGCGCCGGGGTCGGTGCCAATGACGTGGTCGGGCGGAATCGTCGAATCCGGTTTTTGCAGGGTGTGCGGCTTGAAGCCCCGGTTTTGCAGAACGGCGATAGCGTCGGCCGACACCTGGCCCCGCACGTCGGGGACTTGAATGTCGCGGGTATTGCCGCCGAACGTATTGAAGCTGATCACGACGGCGAGCGTTAGGACCGCCAGCACGGCGACGGCCACCACCCAGCGGCCAACTGAACCACCGCGATCACCGTCGGTGTCCACGGCCTGGCGCGGTAGCGGATCGGTGCGCGGGGCGTGTTGGTTCGAAGGCGCGGCCGACATCAGCGAGGTCCGCTCGGCGTCAGTGAGGACCTTGGGCGCTTCGGGAGCCTCACCGTTGTGCACGCGAACCAGGTCGGCGCGCATCTCTGCCGCGGTCTGGTAACGGTTCTCCGGGTTCTTGGCCAGCGCCTTGAGCACAACGGCGTCGAGGTCGGGTGAGATGCCCTCGTGTCGCTGCGACGGTGGAATCGGATCTTCCCGGACATGCTGGTAGGCGACTGCGACGGGCGAGTCCCCTGTGAAAGGTGGTTCACCGGTGAGCATTTCGTAAAGAACGCAGCCCAACGAATAGACGTCGGAGCGGGCGTCCACGGATTCGCCACGCGCTTGTTCGGGTGACAAGTACTGGGCGGTGCCGATAACGGCCGAGGTCTGGGTGACGCTATTGCCGCTGTCGGCAAGCGCGCGCGCGATCCCGAAGTCCATCACCTTGACCGCGTCCTTCGTCGTGATCATGATGTTCGCCGGCTTGACATCGCGGTGGATGATGCCGTGCTGATGACTGAAGTTCAGCGCCTGGCAGGCGTCGGCGATGACCTCGATGGCCCGCCGGGGCGTCATCGGGCCGTCGGTGTGCACGATGTCGCGCAGGGTGACGCCGTCGACGTACTCCATGACGATGTAGGGCAGCGGCCCGGCGGGTGTCTCTGCCTCGCCGGTGTCGTAGACCGCCACGATGGACGGGTGATTGAGAGCGGCGGCGTTTTGCGCCTCGCGCCGGAAGCGCAGGTAGAAGCTCGGGTCGCGGGCCAGGTCGGCGCGCAGCACCTTAACCGCGACGTCTCGGTGTAGGCGCAGGTCGCGAGCCAGATGAACCTCCGACATGCCCCCGAAACCGAGGATCTCGCCTAGTTCATAACGGCCGGACAGGGGCTCCGGGCTGCTCATTTCGGTGTCTCGTGCCCGGGCCGGCCCTGGGGTCCAGGATTGCCTGTTTCTCCGGGATCCGTCCAACTGAGCCGCAGGTTGTCGTGGATCCCCGAACCGCTTGGGGTCTTGCTGGGCGGAGGGGGCGGAGCGGCCGGTGGGGTCCCGGTATCGGTGACCGTCGGGGCGGGCGCCTGCTGTTGGGTCTCACCGCGGGAGTTGATGACGATAAGCACCGCGATGATGATCGCCAGCGCCCCAAGCACACCCGCGGCCCACAGCAGCGCACGCTGGCCGGATGAGAACGTGCGACGCGCTGGCGGCGGGCGGTGACCGCCGGTTGACGGGCGGGACCGGCGGGGCACGGCGTTGCGGCCGCTAGAGGTCGTGGTGGATTTGGTCGGCGGGCCCGCCGGCATGATCGCGGCCGGGGAGGCCCGGCCTGCCGGCGGTGACTGGCTGGGTCGCGGCGGACGGCGGCCGGCCCGCACCGCGGCGACAGCGTCGGCGAACGGTCCCCCGCTGCGGTAGCGCATACTCGGGTTCTTGACCAGGGTGATCTCGATGAGTTCCCGCACGTTGGGCGGCAACTCCGAGGGCAGCGGCGGCGGCGGCTCCTTGATGTGTTTCATCGCAACCGTCAGTGCGCCATCACCGGTGAACGGCCGTTTCCCCGAAACTACTTCGTAACCAACGACTCCCAGCGCGTAAACGTCACTGGCCGGGGTCGCATCATGCCCCAGGGCCTGTTCGGGTGCGATGTATTGGGCGGTGCCCATCACCATGCCGGTCTGGGTCACCGGCGCTGCGTCAACGGCCTTGGCGATACCGAAGTCGGTGATCTTCACCTGTCCGGTGGGGGTGATCAAGATGTTGCCCGGCTTGACGTCACGGTGCACCAGGCCGGCCGCGTGCGCAATCTGAAGAGCGCGGCCGGTCTGCTCGAGCATGTCCAGCGCGTGCCGCAGCGACAACCGCCCGGTGCGCTTGAGCACCGAATTCAGCGGCTCGCCGTTGACCAATTCCATCACCAGATAGGCGGTCCGCCCCTCGCCGTCCATCTGGCTTTCGCCGTAGTCGTGGACGCTGGCGATGCCCGGATGGTTGAGCATCGCGGAGATGCGCGCCTCAGCGCGGAAGCGCTCAATGAACTCTGGATCCTGGGAGAACTCTCCCTTGAGCACCTTGACCGCAACGCGCCGGCCCAGCCGGCTGTCCACCGCCTCCCAGACTTGGCCCATGCCGCCGGTGGCGATCAGCCGTTGTAGGCGGTACCGGCCCGACAGCGTCACCCCAACTCGCGGGCTCATGGTCCCCCCTGCAACGCGGCCTCGATTACGGCCCGGCCGATCGGCGCGGCAAGAGCACCCCCGGTCGCGGACAGGCGGTCAGCGCCATCCTCTACCAGCACGGCCACGGCGACCTTAGGCGATTGCGCAGGCGCAAATGCGATGTACCACGCGTGCGGTGGAGTATGACGCGGGTCGGTGCCATGCTCCGCGGTTCCGGTCTTGGATGCGATCTGCACGCCGGGAATGGCCCCTTTCTGCTGGGCCACCTTCTCGGCGCCGACCATCAGCTCTGTTAGCTTAGCGGCGACCTGCGGCGACACCGCGTGGCGCTGCTGATAGGGAGCAGTCGTGCTGATGTTGGCCAGGTCTGGTCCCTTGAGCCTGTCGATCAGGTAGGGGTGCATCGTCACGCCGTCATTCGCTATGGTGGCGGCGACTTCGGCGTTCTGCAGCGGTGTCAACGCGACGTCCTTCTGGCCGATGCTCGACATCCCCAGCGCAGCGGCGTCCGAGATTATCCCGACAGTCGATTCTGCGACCTGCAGCGGAATGACGCTGGGAGTGCCGTCCATTCCGAACGAGTGGGCCATGCTGCGCAGCGCGTCGGCACCGGTGGCGATGCCCAACTGAACGAATGCGGTGTTGCACGACAAGGCGAATGCCTGCCGAAGCGACACGGTTGGTTCGTTGCCGCACGGGGACCCACCGTAGTTCTCCAAAGTTGCCGTGCTGCCAGGCAGCGTGATTTTTGGCGCCGCGGTGAGCTGCTCGTCTTCGGTGGCGCCACCTTGCAGCGCCGCCGCGGTGGTAATCACCTTGAACGTGGAACCAGGCGGGTAGGTCTCGGAGATGGCGCGGTTGGTCATCGGCGAATCGGGGTCGTCACGAAGCCGCTGCCACGCCTGCTGTTGTAGCGCGGGATCGTGCGACGACAACAGGTTGGGATCAAACGACGGCGCCGACACCATCGCCAGAATTTTGCCAGTGGACGGCTCCAGTGCGACGACGGCTCCCTTGCACGGCGGGCCGCCGCAGCCCCGTTGCATCGAGTCCCAGGCGGCCTGCTGGACACGCGGATTGATCGTCGTTTCGACATTGCCGCCGCGCGGGTCGCGGCCGGTGAAAAAGTCAGCCAACCGACGTCCGAACAGACGCTCGTCGGAGCCGTTCAACAACGCGTCCTCGGCGCGTTCGAGGCCGGTGCTCGAATAACGCAGCGAGTAGAAGCCGGTAATCGGTGCGTAAACAGCCGGATTGGGATAGACCCGCAGGAAACGGAAACGGCTGTCGGTGGCTACCGAATAGGCCAGCAGTTGTCCACCCGCGATGATCTGACCGCGCTGACGTGAATACTCGTCAAGCAGGACGCGCTGATTGCGCGGATCGGCACGCAGACCGTCCGCGGTGAACACCTGGGTCATCGTGGCGTTGAGCAGTAGCAGCACGATCAGCGCCATCACGGTTACCGAGATCCGACGGAGGGAGGCGTTCATACCCGCTCGATCACCTCGGTGCCGGCAGCTGCGATCGGCGACTTCTTCGGCGGACCGGTGCGCAACGGACGCCGGGCGCTGTGCGAGATGCGAGCCAGGATGGCCAGCAGCACGTAGTTCGCCAACAGTGATGACCCGCCGTAGGACATCCAGGGTGTGGTCAATCCGGTCAGCGGAATCAGCTTGGTCACGCCGCCGACGACAATGAACAGCTGGATGGCGAGCGTCGATGCCAGGCCTGCGGCGAGTAGTTTGCCGAAGCTGTCTCGCGTCGCGATCGCGGTGCGCAAGCCGCGGACGATGACGATTGTGAAGAGCATCAAGATGCTGGCCAGCCCCACCAGCCCAAGCTCTTCGCCGAACGCGGCGATGATGAAATCTGTCGACGCCGCCGGCACGGTATCAGGTTGACCGTTACCGAGGCCCGTGCCGAAGATCCCGCCGGTGGCAAAGCTGAACAGCGATTGCACCATCTGATAGCCGCTGCCGTCGGGGTCGGCGAACGGATCCCACCACGTTTGCACGCGAACCCGGACATGTTCGAAAATGAAATACGCCACAACGCTTCCCGCGGCGAACAGCACCAAGCCGATGACCACCCAACTGAAGCGCTGGGTGGCGAGGTAGACCACCACCAGAAACGACGCGTACAGCAGCAGCGATGTACCCAGGTCTTTCTCCAAGACCATCACACCGACCGAGATCACCCAGGCAGCCAGCAGCGGCGCGAGGTCTCGCGGGCGGGGCAGGGTCATACCCATCAAATGCTTGCCGACGCTAGTGAACAGGCCGCGCTTGGCGACCAACACCGCTGAGAAGAAGATCAGCAGCAGGATCTTCGAGAACTCGGCCGGCTGTATCGAAAAGCCCGGCAAGCGGATCCAGATCTTCGCGCCGTTCTGCTCGGACAGCGACGCGGGCAACAGCGCGGGAATCGCCAAGAAAATCAGGCCCGCCAGCCCATAGATGTAGCTGTAGCGGGCGAGTTGTCGATGGTCCTTTAAAAACGTCACGACCAGTGCGAACGTGGCCACCCCGACCAGGGTCCACAGCATCTGCTGGCTCGCGCTGGCGTGATGGCGTCCACTGAACTCGTTGTTGACGAGGTCAAGCCGGTGGATCATCACCAGCCCAAGTCCGTTGAGCAGGGCCACTATCGGAAGCAGCAGGGGGTCGGTGTAGGGGGCAAAGCGCCTGATGGCCAGGTGGGCGCCGCCGAATACGGCCAGAAAGGCCAGCCCGTATCTGGTCATTTCCCATCGCAAACCCTGCTCCTGGTTGGCCTCCACGATGAGTAATGCCGCGACGGTGATCAGCGCGGCGAAGCACAACAGCAGCAGCTCGGCGTTTCTGCGGGTAGGCAGCGGAGGTGTCACCGCGACCGCCGGCTGAATTTGGGTTGTCATGCCGAGGCCCGGCAGTCGACGCCCGGTTGCTGTGGGGGTGGCGGGAGCGCGGTCACCGTCGGCGAGGTGGTCGTCGGCGCGGGCGCAGCTGGCGCGGCGCTCGTGGCGCTCGGCGGAATGCCATTGGGATTGGCGGTAGTTGGGGGCGTGCTGGACGGTGGCAGTGGCGTGGCGCTTGGCTCCGGTGTCCCGCTTGGATCGCCCGGCGGGGATGTGGCGCGAGGTGGCGGGCACGGCAATAGGGCCTTGGCGGATAAGGTGCGCAGCTGCGCTTCGGCCTCGTCCAGCGAACCGGCTGGAATCACGCCCTGAACCTGTGCGCGTTCAGGAGAAGGTAGATCCCGCAGCTTCATTACGTGGCAGTTGAGCTGCTCGGCGGATTGGCTGTAGTTGAGCAGGGAAAGTTCGTTGTGTGCGTTGAGGCAGCCCACCAAATAGGGCTCGTTCAGGGATATGCCCAGCAGCGACCCTTGAATCCCGCGCATCAGGGCGACGATGCCGCTGTACTCGGCGACGTAGTAGTTGCTCCTGATGACCCAGCGCCCAACGCCGACGCCTGCCAGCATCAGCAGCAGCACCACTGCGAGCACGATAGCCATCCGCGACCGCGACCAA
>Ga0302319_10011000_pt1 | contig 17205 bp, 15 predicted proteins | sample Bog_T0_2_FD_203319 | JGI IMG/M metagenome (GOLD analysis project Ga0302319, IMG submission 203319) | Peat permafrost microbial communities from Stordalen Mire near Abisko, Sweden - Bog_T0_2 | ecosystem: Environmental > Terrestrial > Soil > Wetlands > Peat | place: Sweden: Abisko, Stordalen Mire...
GCCGTAGCTTCCACGCCGGGCGCGCCGCGCAGCGATTCGGCCAGCAGGGTTGCCTCCTGGTAGGGGGCCTTCAGGGTGGCCTCGTCTTCCGTGGAACTCAGGGTGACGACGGAAATCCGCTCGGTGGAAAAGCCCGTGGGCACGGCGCGGAGATTCTGGAAGCTGCGAATGAAGACCGCGGCGCCCGCCACCAGGACCAGCGACAGGGCCGCCTCCACGACGACCAGAGTCTTCCCCGCGCCGAAGCGGGGAGCCAGGCGGTGTTCCCGGGTAAGCGCCAGACGGCCTCCGCGCCAGAGCTGCAGCGCCGGGGCCAGACCGAACAGGATTGCGGTGAGCAGCGAGAGCCCGGTCGCAAAAGCCAGCATGCGCGCGTCGGGCGAAAGATCCAGGCGGCGGTCCTGCCAGCGGAACGCCAGCACCAGAAGGCGCTCTACTACCAGTGACAGCGCCAGCCCGGCCGCACCGCCGGCCAAGGACAAGAGACAACTTTCGAGCAGGGATTGGCGCAGGACGCGGGTCCTCCCGGCGCCCAAGGAAACGCGGATGGCCATCTCCTGCCGGCGGACGGCGCCGCGCGCCAACAGCAGGCAGGCGACGTTGGCGCAACCCATGAGCAGGAGCACGGCCACAATCGCCGCCAGCAGCAGCAGGGAACGGCGCTGCTCTCCCCGGGCGCCGGGCGTACCCGTGGAAGCATCTTCGCAGACGATGCGTTCGCCGGGCGCCGCCAGGGTTTGCAGATTGGCCTGGGCGGCGGCCGGCGCTACGCCAGGCCGCAGCCGGCCAAACAGACGCAGCCAGCGGCCATCGCTGTATATGCCGGCGGCCGATTCGGGAAGACTGGCGAGGGGCACGTAGGCGTCGGGATCGGCGCCGCGGTGCAAGCCAAAGAAGCCGCGCGGCAGCACGCCCACGATGGTGAATGGCGTGTCATTGAGGTAGATGATGCGGCCGAGGACATCGGAGGAGCGGTGGAAGCGATCGGTCCAGAAGCGGTCGCTGAGCACGGCTACCGGGGAATGGTCCGCGGCGGTCGGAGCGCGGCCCAATTGCGCACTGATTTGTAAGACCTGGAAGTAGTTTCCGGAAACGGCGTTGGCCTCGGCGGGGTGCGCGATTTTCTCGTGCCCGCGGCGTTCGGTGACGCGTATGCCGGCTTCCGCCGCCAATCCCGCAAAGGTCTGGTTGTGGTCGCGCAGACTATCGAAAGCCTGGCTGGTGAAGGCATCGCGGCTGGAATCGAGCAGCAGCAACTGTGAGGGATGGGGCACCGGGAGCGGCGCCAGCAGGAGGCGATCGAGCAGCGTAAAGACAGCGGTATTGGCGCCGATTCCCACGGCCAGAATCAGGATGGCGGTGAGGGTGGAAGCTTTGGCGCGGCCCAGGCTGCGCGCGGCGTAACGCACGTCTCGCAGCCAGCCCGTGCAATACTCGGCGCGCGAAGCCCGCACCTGCCTGCCGCTGCCGATCTGAGCGCATTCCCGGCGAATGGTTCGCAAAGGCCCGAACTGTTTGAGGGCCTCGGCACGGGCCGTTTGCGGCGGGCAGCCGGCGGCGATCAGGTCTTCGATCTTGGTTTCCAGGTGGAACTGGAGCTCGTCATCGACGTCGCCGGCGGGGTCGGCTCCAAAGAATCGCAGATAGCGGCGCCAGGCCGGTTCGCGCTTCATGGGATTACTTTACGACACTTCCCCTAAGGTTTCAAGGGGAAACTTCCCATTGACGCGGGAATTTCGAGGTTGTGTAGCCTGCTACCGTAATTATCATGTTGTCGAGACGCAGGCTTGGGAAGGTGGTTTTGGGGGCGGCGTTGCCTTTCGCTGCCGCCGCGGCGAAGAAGATCGATTCCGTGGTTCACGGAATTCAGTTCGGGCTGCAGAGTTACATATTCTCGGGGATCGGGTTGCCCCAGGAGGGCATCCTCGACGTGGTGGTCAAGTCCATGGCCGAAACGGGCTTGGGGGAGTGCGACCTGTATGCGCCGCTGTTAGATCCGGCAAAATGGCGCGCCGCCCTCTCGCCGGAATATCTCCGCGGTATCCGCGGGAAGTTTGCGGACGCGGGGATCGACATCTACGGGCTCAGTGGATTTCCCGGCAACACGGAAGAAGATCTGGGACGGACTTTCGATATCGCCGAAATCCTGGGTGCGCGGCTGGTCACGCTGGGCATTACGCTTTCGGCGGCGAAGCGCCTCGCGCCATTCGTCGAGAAGCGCGGTTTTGCGGTGGGACTCCAGGGACGCCCGGACATGAACGCGAGCAATCCCGACACGATCGCCAAGCCGGAGAATTTCGAGGCGGCGATGGCGGTATCCAAGAACTATTGGACGAGTTTCGATATCGGCGACGCGACCGGCGGCGGGTATGATGCCCTGAAATTCGTGGAGGCGCATCACGAACGCATTGCCCTGCTGTATCTCAAAGACCGGCGGAAAGACCGCCTCAGCATGCCGTGGGGCGAAGGCGATACGCCGGTCAAGGAAATTCTCCAGTTAGTCAGAGATAGAAAGTACCCTATCCGCTGCTATCTGGATTGCGATTACAAGACCACCGACCGGCCCGCGGATGTGAAGCGATCGTTCGAGTATGCGAAGGCGGCTCTGGGGTAGCTGTGCGAGCCATCCTTGAGGGGATGCGGCGGAACGCCCAGCCGTTTATTCGGTCCACGCCTTACTTTTCGTAGAGACCCTTGAATTGTGCAAGTTCCGGGACCGCAACATCGGACACCGCCCAAAAGGTCATGGATCCATGCGACCAATGGATCGCGTTGTAGCCATTTCTCGAAAACTGGCTCTGCGATATGGGCTCCGGCCCTGCCGGCCAGGTAAATACATTGATGATGTGTTGGCGCCGCCCGTAAACAAGAGCCGCTACCGGCCTATCCATCAAGTAGTCGAGCCGGCCGCCGATCAGCGGAAATCCTTGCGCGGCGAAATCCTTCACTTCGGGTGAAAAGTCGAGCTTGCCGTTGAACCACGGTTTTACGGTGTGCTGGTCGGTGGACGGCACGTCCAACAGGTGTGTACCGATTAAGGAGCGGACGTGATCGGCGAGGATGTTCCGCGCCATGACATCGTTCTCCGCGACGCCCTGTGCAGACGGGCGCAAATTCCACGAAACCGATATGGCCAGCAGAATCGAAGCGGCAATGGCAAGCCATCGCCACGGCGGATTGTTCGCTGCCGCTTTGGTTTCATTCGCTGCCGCCTGCCGCAGCGACTCGCGGATCGACCGCTCCAATTGTGCCGGCGCAGTGTAGTAAGGGGCGGACGATCCGATCTCCGCGCTCTGTTCACGGAAACGCGAGTAGATTTCGGCGCAGCTCCGGCAGCCCGAAAGATGCTCTTCGACGGAGGCGCTCAGGCCGGGATCCAACTCTTCATCCATGTAGGCTGCGATCAAATCACGAGAACAGTTCATCTATCGGGCTCCCTGATTCCGCGCCTTGGCGCACTCTTCCAGCCGCTTACGCGCCCGGGAGAGCCTTGACATCACGGTTCCTGGCGGTAAGCCGGCCACATCGGCAATTTGCCGGTACGACATTTCCTCTAGCTCTCGCATCACAAGAATTCCTCGGAAGGCGTCCGGCAGACCCTCGATGCAGTTTCGGAGAATGGTTTGCTTGCTCGCCACGACGAGCGCCTCCTCGGCATGCGGTGGATTCCCGCTGGGCGAATGGGCTGTTTCGTCAAACTCGAGGCTCGTCACATTGCGCTTCTCTCGCCGCTGAAATGTGAAGCACGTGTTGCGCACGACTTCGAGCAGCCAAGACTTTCCATCCCCGCCCCGATAGCTGTCGAAGAATCGAAAAGCGCGCATGTAGGCTTCCTGCACCACGTCCTGAGCGTCGTGCTCATTGTGAGTCAGCCACCGTGCCAGGTTGTAAGCCGCATTCAGGTGCGGCAGCATGACCTCTTCAAACAGGCGCAACCTGGATTCGGGGCTGCCGATGGAATCGCTCACAAGATGGGGCTCCGTTAAGGCGACGTCGCGTCCGTCCAAGCGCCTATTGCCGCTGGTACTGGAAGGCTCGCGCCGCTCGTTCGATCGTTGTGCAGAAGTCTGAAAGTTAATCATACGCCCCCGCTAGCGGGACGGCCAAGAGCGTTCGCATCCGAGTCATCCGCCCCGCCCCCATCCAGTAGACGCGAGTACGGCGGCAAATATTCCCGCCTTCGTAACTAGCGAATCATAGATACTTTCCTACCAGCACGAAGGGCGCCCAATAAAATGGGTGAGGGTATGCGCCGCGGATCTCCGCCATCGCCTTCTGCATGGCTTGCGCTTTATTTTTTCCGCTTTCCAGATGCCGATAGAACAGCTTCATGAATTCCGCGGTGCTTTGATCGTGCACATCCCACAGCGTCAACAGGAGGCCTTGCGCTCCGGCATAGAGCAAGCCTCGTTTCAGGCCCAATTGCTCGTCGCCGCCCACCACTACGTTCAGTCCTGTCCCGCAGCCGCTTAACGTCACCAGTTCGCAGGGAAGGCTAAGGTCGTACAGGTCGAAGAGGCTCAGGTCGGAATTCCCCAGGCTGATGGACGAAAACATAGGGTTATCCTGACGGAACCAGCCGTGGGTGGCTATGTGCACGATGCGGCTCAAGGGCCCCTTCTCGCGCAGCACCTGGTGAGTGACCGAGGGTCCGGTGAAGACCTCGGCGTTGCGGAGCACTTCGGCTACGGCGGTCACCTCGTCCAAAATATACGGCGCGGCCGCATCGGCGACACCCAGGATCAGAGACCCTCGCGAGGGGGTGGCTTCTTTGGTGGCGCACAGATAATACACGCTGGCGCTGGGCGTGTAAGAGATGGTGAAGCGATCTCCCAGCGCGGTGTCTCCATCCAGTAAGGCGTGGAAGGGCAGATAATGCAGGAACTCGTGGGGCGCGACGATCAGGTGCGCTGCCTTCAGGTCGCCGGCCAGGGGTGCAATCAATTGCCGGTAGAACTCGCGTAGATGGGCGTTGGCGGCTTCGCGCAATTGTTGCTGAAAGGTCTCGACGTAGGCCGTTCCCAGGCGGAACTTCGAGAGTTGAAAGCGCAGTAATTGCAGGTTGCGGCGCAGTTCGGATGCCATTCCCACGGGCACGATCTTCAGGCCGCGCCGCGAAAGCAGACAGGCATGGAAAGTGTCCCGCAGGCGATAGTACTCAAGCAGGATGGCGTCTTCGGGGAGCACGGCCTGGATGCTGGCGATATCCACGGAGCCGGCCGCCTCCAGGTTGGCGAACTCCGGGTCTTCGGCGCGCAGCCCGGCCATGATCTCCACCAGCCGTTGTTCACAATCGCGAGCGGCTCGGCGCAGGTCGTCGCGATGGCCGGATTGCAGAGGGGCGGGGCCGTTTTCGGCGAGCTGCAGGGCGCGGGTGTACCAGGTGAGTTCTTCGCGCAGCGTGGCCGCCCGCTCCACCAGTTCGGGATTCTTTTGGCGCGGGCTTGCCGGACGCGCGCCGCGTAACTCGATGAGGTCGGCAAGGCTGCGGGATTTCGCCTGCTCGATGTAGCCGAAGGCCTGTCGGCGACTCTTGTCCGACGAGCCGCGGCGCAGGCACATGCGCACCAGGGCCTCGTAGACTGCCAGCTTGTCTTTCAAGAATGCGATCTTGGTTTCTTCGGCGTTGAGATGACTGCGCAGGTTCTCCAGCCGTTGGTGCGCCTGGCGGTATGCTTCGTACGCCGCCTCGCTAGAGCCTAGTTCCTCCTCGATCAGACCGAGCACGAAGTACGCCTGGTAACTCAATGCCGGGGACTCGGCCTGATCCAGGTGGCCGATGCCCTCCAGGCACACGCGGCGGGCTTCTTCGCGCCGTCCGGCATTCAGATGGATCCGCGCCAGCAGCAACTGGCACAGCACGGCCTTACCGACCCACGGCGACGGCGCGAAATACCGCTGCGCGCTCTCACAGAGGGACCGCGCCTCGCCCAAACGCCCTTGCTGGTGATACACCAGCGCCTGATACAGGTCGGTGATGGCGGTCCAGGCCAGGTTTTTCTCGCTGACGAATAGATCGCGCGCTCGGCGGAACATCTCCAGGGCCGCGGGCGCGTCGCCGTGATGATGGGTTGCAATGGCCAGGTTGGTGAGCGCCTTGGCAGTCTCGTACCCCATGCCAAGTTGGCGGAAGGTGTCCAGCGCCCGGCGCGCCAGGTGTGCCCCTTCCTCCACCAGGTTTAGCTCCAGGTACATTTCCGACTGGTCCAGATCGCATAAGCCCTGATGGTAGGTGTCGCCCAGTTCCTGGCAATGCTCGCGGGTAGCGCGGTAGAGTTCGATGGCGCGGGCGTATTCGCCGCGCAGATAGTAGAGGTAGGCGATATTGTAATCGGACTCCGCCACCACCAGGGGCATGCCGTGTTCCACCGCATAGGCGCGGGCGGCGCGATAACTTTCCAGAGCCTCGCGGAAGCGGTTCAGGCTGATCTCCGGGGTGGCCATGTTCTTCAGCGCGATGGCTACGTCCTGCGGCTCGCCGATCTCGGCGAACGTGGCGTAGGCTCGCTGGTAGAGGCTCAGAGCCTCGGCGAAGCGGTCCTGGCGGTACAGGATATTGGCCATGTTGTTGTCGAGCCGAGCCAGCCGCAGCCGGTCTCCATGGCGCGCGAAAATGTCGTAGGCGGTTTGCGCGGCGGTATAGGCCTCGTCATAGCGGCCCAGGTAGATCAGCGCCTGCAGCGAACCGCTCAACGTCCTTCCGGCTTCCAGTTCCATGCCCAGGCGCAGGTAGATTTCGAGGGCTTTCCGGTAGTGCTCGCAGGCCGGTGGATGGTCGCCCTTGAGGAAGAAAATGTGGCCCACGGCGCGCAGCCCGGTGGCGCGCGAGGCTTCGTCGTCGAGCTGTTCGGAGAGCCATGCGGCGGCCAAAGCGAGGCGTTCCGCCTGGCGCAAGTCGATGCGCGCCAGGCGCACCATTTCGTCGTACAGGCGCGTGACCGTGGGCGGTTGCCACCACTCGCGTGCCGCTAACAAAAGCTGACGCCGGCGCCGCTTCAGCGGCTCGGAAGCCAGTTGCTCCAAAAGGAAATTGAGATTCTCCGCCATCAGAATCCCTTCTCTTCCAGAATCTGTTTCAGCCGTTTGAGACAGCGGCCGCGGATAAAGCCGATGGAGCCGGTGGCCAGTTGCAGTTTCTGCGCCACTTCGGAATAGGGCGGTGGAGGCTGCTGAAAGAAGAGCAGCTCGATCATTTCGCGGCAGCGCGCGGGCAGTTGCGCGATGGCGTCGCGAACCAGTTGTTCGCGCTCCAGTTCCATCAACACGTCGGGCGCGAGTTCCGCCCCGGAAGGCACCTCGGAATCGGCATCGGGAAGATCTTCCCGCGGAGGCCCCAGGCCCCGTCTCCAGTGATAGCACTTGTGGGTGGTGACGCGGATCAGCCAGCCCTGCAAGGCTTCGGCGTCGCGTATCCGCGGCAGTTCGTGGAACAGATCGAGGCACACCGCTTGAAAGATATCGGCGGCATCCTGCTGCGGGGCCCCGTAGCGCAGCGGGATGGCGTAGAGCAGATTCTTATAGCGATCCACCAGCACGGACCAGGCCTGTTCGTTGCCGCGGGCGCATTCCTCCACCAGGCGGGAATTGCTCCATTCCTGGGAGGGAGAATTCATCGGTGTGCCCTGCGAAATTCCACCTGGCAAGCTTCCACCTGGCAAGCTAAAGCATGCCCCACCGTGGGGCATGCTTTAGCTTGCCAGGCTTCTCCTACTCCAGGTTTCATCGGCGCGCTCCGGCGGCTGGGCGCCAATAAAGCTCCTCGATATTCCACAGGGTGTAGTGGTCGAGCTGCGCCGGGCGGAAATTTCCCAGGTTCTGGCGCGCGCCCACCAGGATGTCGGGGGTCACCAGGGGAATCAGCGGCAGGTTCTCCATGAGGATCTCCTGCACGCGATCGAACAGCCGTTTGCGTTCCGCGTAGTTCGGGGTCACCATCTGTTGGCGCATGAGGCGGTCGATCTCCGCCTCCCAGGGTGTGGCCGGCGACTTCTGATCGGGATGCCAGAGATGGTTGCCGCCGCTGGAGAGCCAGACGTTCATGTCGGGGGTAGGGTCGGCGTCGCCCGATGCCAGGCTCAGCAGGCAGGCATCGTAATCGTGCGTTTCCAGCACCCGGTCGAGCAGGCCGCGAAATTCCAGGGCGGCCACGTGGACGTCCATGCCGAGCGCCTTCAAGTCATCCTGGATCAGGGTGGCCATTTGCCCCCGCTCGGCATTTCCCGAGCTGGTGACAATGGAGAATTCCACGCGCTTACCTCCCGGATCGAGCAGGCTGCCTTGCGGCGACCAGGTGAAACCGTCGCCCGCGAGAATTTCGCGAGCGCGCGCCACCGCGCGGACTGGCTGCGGCAGTTTGCCGTTCACCCACGCCTTATTCCCCAGCGGCACGGGACTAGAGAGTGGCGCGGCGTGCCCCAGGTAAACCAGGCGGACGATCGCGTCGCGGTCGATCGCCAGGGAGACGGCGCGCCGGAAACTGATACGGCGCAAGAACGCCTGATGCGCGGCCACCTCGGGCAGGGAACCGGGCGCCAGGTCGTTCAGGTTGAAAAACAGAAAGCTATATTCCAGCCCGGGACCGGCATCGCTCAGCGTGTAGCCGCGGCGCTCGTGGTCTTTTTCCAGAACCGCGTAATTGCGCGCGCCGGCGCGGCTGAGGATGTCCGATTCCCCCGCCTGAAAGCGCATCACCTGCATATCCTCGGTTCCGGCAAACACAAAATCCACCTGGTTGAGATAGGGCAAATGGGTTCCCGATTGGTCCACTTTCCAATAATAGGGGTTCCGCTCCATGACCAAATGCCGGCCGGCGACATACTGCTGGAAACGGAACGGGCCAAGTCCCACAACCTCGGCGGGTGGCGATCGCAGTCCCCAGGCTTCGGTCAGTTTCCCCTCGCGGTAGGGGCGTTCCAGAATGTGACGCGGCAGAATGGCAAAACCGTCAAACAGCCGCTCGGCCGCGGCGTAGCGGCTGGGAAGATCGCAGGCGATCTTGTATTGGTCCAGCTTGCGCACGGCGACCGGTTTGCCTTCCAAAAGCAGCAGGTCGCGCTGCGGCGAGTGCGTCTTTTCATCGAGATACACCTGAAAGGAAAAAACCACGTCGTCGGCGTCGAAGGGGTGGCCGTCGGAGAAGCTGATTCCGCGGCGCAGTTCCAGAACAAAATGCAGTCCGTCGGGCGAGACGGTCCACGACTTGGCCAGCGCCGGTTCGGTCTGCTGGGTAGCGCGGTTGATGTGGATCAGGTCGGCGGTGAGGCGATGGATTACCTCGCGCGAGGCGTTATCCGCGGCCACTGCGGGGTTTAGGGTCTTGGGCTCGTTTCGTTGCGCAAACTCCAGCGTTCCGCCAGGATGGCCGGTGATTCCGGGCACCACCAACAGGTCGCCGCCCGCCCCCAGAAACCGCGACGCCAGCACCAATGCAGCCGCTGCAACCAATCCCGCTGTGCGCACACCATCACCACCTCTCTGGGTAGTTTATATGATTCGTAGGTAGAAGAAATGCCGCTGCCGGAGGATAGTTATCGAAGGGGCTATGGAGGTTCTGGCAGTCCTCCCTCTTCTGCCACCCTGCTCGGATGGCAAGGTCACGACGGGCGGGATTCAAGCAAGGCATCGGCAAGGACCAAATACGCCAGCAGGACGGGAATCAGCACCGCTCCCGGCGCCAGCAGCCAGGGGTGCGAGACCAGGGCGTAATACTGGCGCGCTTCGGCCAGCATGTTGCCCCAACTGGGCACCGGCTCCGATACGCCCAAACCCAGGAAAGAGAGCGACACTTCAGCCAGAATGTACTGTGGAATCAATATGGTGGCCTGGGTTACCAGGATTCCGAGGGTAAGCGGCAGGATGTGCCGGCGAATCAGGTAGAGGGGGCCTGCCCCGAAGCCCTGGGCGGCGGCCACGAAGCCGCGCTCCCGGCCGCTCAGAGCCACCCCGCGGATCAACCGCGCCGGCCGCACCCATCCCATGCAGCCGATGAGGATGGTCACCAGCAGAAACGCCTCCACCGCCCCGATGTGCAGTGGCAGCAGCGCCCGCACGGCCAGCAGAAGATAAAGCCACGGAAGCGCCATCACCAGTTCTCCGCCGCGCATGAGCAGGCGGTCGAGCCAGCCGCCGAAGAAACCGGCCGCCAGCCCCAGCAGCAGGCCGATGGCCAGAGAGATGGCGGCTGCCAGCAATCCCGCAAACAGTGAAATCGCCCCCCCATAGAGCAAGCGCGAGAGAATGTCGCGGCCGAAGCCGTCCGTACCCAGCAGGAAGGCTCCACCCGGGGCGGCGAAGGGAAACTCGCGATGCTGCTCGGCGTAAGGGTAGGGGGCCAGGATGCCGGCCAGCAGCGCCGCCAGGTAGATCGCCGCCAGGAAGGCCAATGGCCCGATGATGCGCGTGCGGCGGCTCATCGATCCACCGTCCGGATGCGCGGATCGAGGCGATACAACAGCAAGTCGGCCAACAGGTTGCCTGCCAGCAGGAAGATGGCCGAGAGCATCACCACGGCCAGCACGATGGCGAAATCGCGCGCCATAATGGCTTCCACGAATAGCGGGCCCAAGCCGGGCCAGCCGGTCACCACTTCGACCAGCAGCGATGCGCTCAAGAGTGTCCCCACCGAGAAACCAAAAAGCGAGACTAGAGGGTTCATAGCCGCCGGCAGCAGATGGCGATACAAACGGCGGCGGCGGGGAATGCCTTGGGCGCGGGCGCTCAAGGCGAAAGGCGAATCCATGGCTTCGCCGAGGCTGGCGCTCACGTGGCGCACCAAGGCCGGCGCCAAGCCCAAAACCAGCACAGCGGCAGGCAGCGCCAAATGGTTTCCGCCCACCGGAAACCATCCCGTCTGGGCGGCCAAGGCCAGCAGCGTCAACGCCAGCAAGAGGTCGGGCACCGCCAGCCAGATCGCCGTCAGGCTGCGCGCCGCGCCGCCGCGCCAGGTTCCGCGATGAGACGCGCTCCAGATTCCCAAGGGCAAGGCGATCAGCCATGCCAGGAGCGTAGCCGTGCCGGTGAGCAGCAGGGTGGCCTGAACGCGCTCCCCGAGTAGAGGCGCTACGGGGCTGCGATACGCCAGGGAATAGCCGAAATCCCCGCCCAGCGACGAGTGAATCCACTGACCGTAACGCATCAACAGGGGACGGTCCAGGCCGGCCTCACGGCGCAATCCGGCGATGGTTGCAGGAGAAACGCGGGGGTCGTTGCGCATTTCCGAATAAAAGTCTCCGCCGGCCATTTGCGACAGCACAAACGAGAGAAAGGAGATTACGCCCAGCAGAATCAGGCCGTGAAGCAGGCGCAGGGCCAGGAATTTCGCCCAGGGGGCACGTGCAGGCGGTGAGGTATGCAAGTCATCTTCAGGCGGGGTGCGCGTCGGCAGGAGTGCCGGCGCGGCACGCAGGAGTGCGTGCGCCACCTCAACTGCCGGCGCGTGAGCTATGCCGGCGGGAACGGTACTCGGACTGGCATTGAACAGGCTCAGCTCGCGCGCGGCTGCGACCAATTCGCGGCTACGAATGTGGCGCGGGGACGCGAGCAACTCCCCGGCAGCGGCTTGTTCCACGATGGCGCCCTCGTCCATGACGGCGATTTCATCGGCCAATTGCGCCGCCAACGCCAAATCGTGCGAGATCAAGATGCAAGTGAGGGCGCGCTCCCGGCGCAGGTCCAGCAGCAAGGCGGCGATTTGCGCCCGAACCGAAAGGTCGAGGCCGGAGAGGGATTCATCCAGGATGAGCAGTTTCGGTTCCAGCACCAGGGCGCGCGCGAGGGCCACCCGTTGACCTTCCCCGCCGCTCAAACTACCGGTGCGTGCGTGGGCCGCTGCGGCGGGAAGGCCCACAATTGCCATCCAGCGCAGAGCTTCCCGGCGGCGGGTGGCAGGCGTTCCCCGGTGATGAATCTGTAAGGGTTCCTCGATGGCTTGCGCCACCGTGAAACGCGGATTCAGGCTGGCTGCCGGCTGCTGCGGAATGAGCTGGATCTGGCCGCCGGCTGGCCGCGGCAGAGTGCCATCGAGCAGCACCTCTCCGGAATCGGGTGGATCCCATAGCGCTAGGCAACGCGCCAAGGTGGATTTGCCGGCGCCGGAAAGGCCCACCAGCGCCAACGTCTGTCCGCGATTCAGACAGAAGCTGACATTACGCACCACCGGGCGGCCAGCCAAATTCTTGGTGAGCCGGCGAACTTCGAAGAAGGGATTATCCGCCATACTTGAAGCAGCGCACGTAGTGCCGCTCCTCCGGCATGCACTCGGCCGGCATCCGGGCGGCGCAAGGCTCCAGGCGATCGGGGCAGCGCGGTTCGAAGGGGCAGCCGCGCGCCCGCGCCGCCAAACCGGGCGGCTCTCCCGCAATCGCGGCCAGACCCACCGAGGCGAGAAGCGCCACTGTATATGGGTCGAGCGGCTTGGCGAGCACGGCGTCTGCCGGGCCCCATTCCACCAGGCGGCCGCCATACATCACCAGCACCCGGGAGGCGATTCCCGCCAACACGCCCGGGCTGTGGCTGACCACCAGGAACGCCGTGCCGAGCTTTTCCGCGAGGCGCATAAACAGGCGGGCCAGTTCGACCACGCGCGGGGCGTCGAGGGCGGTGAAGGGTTCGTCGGCCACCACTAATGCCGGCCGGCGTGCCAGCGCCAGTGCCAGCACGACCCTCTGCCGTTCGCCGCCGCTCAACTGGTGGGCGTAAGCCTTCAGAATGCGCGGGGAGGACGGCAGATCCACCATGGCGCACAACTCGGCCGCTGCGATACCGCTCTGGCCGGCGGCCTCTTGCAATTGCGTTTGAACCCGCAGGACCGGGTTCAATGCCGCCAGCGGATCCTGAAATACGAGGGAGATTTGCGCGCCTCGTATGGGCTCGAGCCGGCTCTCGGGGAGGGAGAGCAATTCCCGGCCGCGGAGTTGCACGGACCCGTCGATGCGGAAGCGGCCGGGGGGCAGGAGTCCCAGGAGCGCGAGGGCCAGCGTGGTCTTTCCGCAGCCGGATTCCCCGAGCAGCCCGAGGATTTCCCCCGGCTGGATCTGGAACGAGACGTCCAGCAAGACCGGCAGAATCTTGCCGCCCTCGCCGAGCAGATGGACGCCGAGCTGGCAAACCCGAAGCAGCGGCGCGGGCGGCATGCTCCCATTCTGCCTCAAGGCGCGGCAGCGCGCTGGAATCAATGTTGCGCCGGCGGGATGCCGAACAGCGCGTGAAACTTCTCCGGGAGGCGGGTCTTGTGCATTTCGCGATTCACGAAAACGTGGCGGGTGTGTCCGGTGGCCAGAAGGACATCTCCCTCGGCCAGCCGCATCTCATACTGGAAGATCACGGTGCGGGTGTTGGCTTCTTCGATCCAGGTTCTGACGATCACTTCATCGTCGAAATGAGCCGGAGCGCGATAGCGGCAGGCGGATTCCGCCACCGCCAGAAAAATGCCGTCCTCGCGCTCCATATCGCGGTAGTTGAAGCCGCAGGCTTTGCACAGTTCGACGCGGCCCACTTCCATCCACACATAATGGTTGGCGTAATAGACCACGCCCATCTGGTCGGTTTCGGCATAACGCACGCGGAGACGCGTTTCTGTGATGGGTTTCATGCGGGAATTCGCATTGTAACCCGGCGCAACCCAGGCCTGCGCACAACCGTCTGATAGACTGGACGTTACCAGTTCAAGATGCGCGTGCGAGTGCTCTTTTTCGGAATGCTCAGGGAAGTTGTGGGCCTGCCATCGGAGGATGCCGAGTTCCCTCCGGGGGCCGACTTGCGCGCCGTTTTTGAGAACTACGCGGCCCGGTATCCACGCCTGCGCGAGTTGGCGCCGAGCATCGTAGTAGCGCGCAATCAGGAATTTGCGCAGCTTTCCGCAGCCATCGCCGAAGGTGACGAAGTGGCTTTTCTGCCGCCCGTGAGCGGTGGCTCCTCGGACCTCTGCGAAATCGCCGGCGACGGGCACTATTTTGCCATCACCCGCCATGCCATCGACACCCGCGCGGTGATTGCGCGGCTGCTGACCGGCGCCGAGGGCGCGGTGGTCACCTTCGAAGGCACCGTCCGCAACAACACCAAGGGGCGCGCCACACGTTACCTCGATTACGAAGGCTACGATTCGATGGCCCTCAAGAAAATGTTGAATATCGGGCTGGAAATTGCTGCTAAATATGAAATTGGCCGTATTGCCATGGTGCATCGCCTGGGCCGTTTGCTGATTGGCGAGACCAGTGTGGCGATCATCGTCACCGCGCCGCACCGCCGCCCGGCGTTCGAGGCGGCTCTAGAGGCAATTCATCTCCTCAAGAAGACCGTTCCCATCTGGAAGAAAGAACATTTCGCCGATGGAGAAGTGTGGGTGGAAGGAGAATGGGATGGCAACGTTCCCCTGGTTGGCTGAACATCGCCCGCTGGCGACGGTTGTGGCCGCGATCGCGGTGTTCGGCGCCGGCGCCGTCCTGGCCCAGCAACCGGTAGCCATCTTTCGCGCCAACGTCAACCTGGTGAAAGTCATCGCGTCGGTGAAGAATTCCAAGGGCGAACTGGTAGGGGCGCTAAAACAAGCGGATTTCCGGGTCTTCGACAACGGCGTGGAACAGAAAATCGCCGTTTTCGAACCGCAAAGCTCCCAGGCGGTCTCCGTTGCTTTGATGATCGACGTCAGCGGCTCCACTGCCAAAGACTTGAAGTACGAGACCGATTCCGCCGCCAAGTTTCTGCAAGCTCTGCTTGCCGGAGGCAATCCCGCCGACTCTGTGGCGCTCTACGGCTTCGATTCCGACGTGCAGCGATGGCACCCGTTCACCCACAATTATTCTTCACTGGAAACCTCCCTGAAGACCATCCATGGTTCCGGTGGTACTTCACTTTATGATGCTATCTATTTAGGAGCAAACGAGCTGGAGCCGCGAAGCGGTCGCAAGGTGATCGTCGTGGTGAGCGATGGCGGGGAAACCACCAGCAGCATCAAAGACATCGCGAAACCTCTGAAGGCGGCTCAGTTGGCCGATGCCGTGATTTACGCGGTGGTAGTAGTGCCGATTACTAACGACGCGGGGCGCAACACCGGCGGCGAGCATGCCTTGTACTATATGGCGGCGGGGACCGGTGGCCGGCAATTCTATCCCAGCTCAGGCAAGGAACTGGATAAGGCCTTTGCGGACATCATCGCTGAATTGCGTACGCAGTATTTTCTGGGATACTACCCCACCGGCGTGCCCCTGCCCAAGGATCCCTATCACAAGGTGGAAGTGCGCGTAGGGTCGCCCGATTTGGTGGTTAACGCCCGTAACGGCTATTATGGAGATGCGGAGGGCGCCGTCAATTCAGCCAATGCCCCCGTTGCTACTCCAGTGGAAAGAAAGAAGAAGTGAATATACCACAGCAGGGCGCCAAATCCGCGCGCGCGCCGGAACAAACGTTTGAGGAAGCCAAGTACCTTAAACAACTGATTGATAATGCCACGCCTATCCGCGTGAAGATGGAAGATGGCGAGGAGGTGGCGGGCATCATCGAGTACTACGACCTCTCCTTCATTCGCCTGACTCGCAAGGGTGAGCCGAACCTCTTTATTTTCAAGCACGACATCAAATATATTCAGGAAGTAGGTTAAGCCCGCCGGCACATGTCCTTCCTGGAGACAGCTGTCGAGATTGCCCGGGAATCCGGCGCATTACTCGCCAATTACCTGGAGCGCCACGTACCGTACCAGACCAAGGGCGAATTCGACCTGGTCACGGAAGCGGACCGCGCGTCCGAAAAGCTGATTGTGGAACGCCTGCGAACGCATTTTCCGTCGCACGCCATTGTGGCCGAAGAGGGCGGGGGCCACGAAAGTTCGTCGGAATACCGCTGGTTCGTGGATCCGCTGGACGGCACTACCAACTTCGCCCATAGCTTCCCCATGTTCTGCGTAAGTATGGGGTTGGAGCGCGCGGGCGAGGCCATCGCGGGAGTGGTTTACGACCCCGTTCACCAGGAGTTGTTCACTGCCGAGCGGGGCGGCGGCACGTTTTTGAATCAACACCGCGTTCGCGTCTCGGCGGCCGCGAGGGTCAGCGAGAGCCTGGCTTCCACCGGCTTCCCCAGCCGCAAGCGCCACCATAATATCAACATCCATTTCTACTATCAGTTGGCGATGGCATCGCACGGCGTGCGGCGGACCGGTTCGGCGGCGCTGGATCTGGCCTATGTAGCCGCCGGCAGGCTGGATTTTTTCTGGGAGTTCGGGCTGAAGCCGTGGGATATGTCCGCGGGCGCGCTGCTGGTACAGGAAGCCGGCGGACGGGTCACCGAAATGACTGGCGGGCCGCTGGGGGTGACGACCTCAGATCACATCCTGGCCGACAATGGCGTCTTGCACGACGAAATCCGGGCGTCGTTCGATGAGATCTTTCACGGGCATCTGCGAACGCCGCTGCCGGAACTTTAGGTCAAACTTAGGCGAACAGTTCTTCCAGCGGCACAACCATGGCGGGATTCTCGGTTCGCAGCTCCGAAACTCGGACCGTGGCGCCGTGTGTGTAGCGCCAAGCCTCGCGAGTCTGAGGGTCTACAACCCAGACGTAAGGGACCCCGAACTGAAGGTAGTCGGCAACCCGTTCGTTCATACGGGAAACGCGATCCTCCGGGGAGAGGATCTCGATGCAGATAAAAGGCGGCTCGCGTAAGATCTGGCTGGTGGGCTCGCCGAGGATGACGCAAACGTCGGGTATTCGGAAACGCGTGGGCGATACCTGAACGCGTTGCTCAACGACAACGCGAATGCCCCACTCCTTGCGGCGAGCGCCGAAATATATCGCGATTGCCGTCTGCAACCGGGCATGATCGAATTCTCCCAAGTTCCGCTCCTGGACCTCGCCATCGATATAGTCGCAGTCCGGGCGATATGAAATCGAAAGGTACTCTTCAATGGTGACCGCGGTAGTTGCCATAAAAACAAATGGGGTATCCCCGAATCAAGGATACCCCAAACTTTCAGCCGGCTCACAACTGGCGGGAACTGTCAGGCGAAGAGTTCTTCCAGGGGCACAACCATGGCGGGATTCTCGGTTCGCAATTCGGTGACTTCGACCATCGCGCCAGGAGTACAGCGCCAGGCCTTGCGGGTTTGAGGATCGAAAAGCCACACGTAGGGGACGCCGAACTGAAAGTAGTCGGTGACCCGTTCATTCACGCGGGAAACGCGATCCTCCGGGGAGAGGATCTCGATGCAGATAAAAGGGG
>Ga0302319_10011010_pt1 | contig 17196 bp, 10 predicted proteins | sample Bog_T0_2_FD_203319 | JGI IMG/M metagenome (GOLD analysis project Ga0302319, IMG submission 203319) | Peat permafrost microbial communities from Stordalen Mire near Abisko, Sweden - Bog_T0_2 | ecosystem: Environmental > Terrestrial > Soil > Wetlands > Peat | place: Sweden: Abisko, Stordalen Mire...
CGATCGCGACTTTAATCGGCTTAGAAAATTTTTGAAAGGCCTGGACTTCTACCAGCAAATTCCTATTCTTAAGTTTGTGCGACCAGACTGCGGCGATTACACCGTCAACGAGCACGACTGGCGAGATCCAGCCCTGGTTACGGTAGACGCGCTTGTAATGCTGAGTGCTCAGCAAATGGTCTTTTTCGCGGTGCGCCAGCAGATAAGGATCGAACAGCGGCAGCAGCCGGACCGACTTTTCTTCCCTCGAACTTTCTTCCAGAACGGCGACATCTTCGCGAAGCAGCATCGTGCCTTTCTTCGCATCTGGAATCTCCGCCAATTCCGTTTCGAGCAGCGCAGGTAACTTTTTGACCTCAGCCATGGAGAGCCCGGCCCAGTGCGCAAAGTCCGTGATCGTCGCGGGACCGTAAGCCCGCAAATATTTTCGCAACAGTTCGCATTGCGCCTCCTGCACTGGAATCGATTTTCGCAAAGCTTTGGGCAGCCACTGGTCTGTGCGGATGAAGACGATTTCATTCCCTTCTCCGCGCCCGTAGCAGATATTTCCTTCGGCCACCGGAATCCGGATCATGCTCCATGAATTTTCCATCCAGAATCGAACCCGCTTGCTGACCTTGGGCCGAACCGCCGCGGCAATATCGGGCCGGCGCAACGGCCCGGCGGACAGGGCTTCCATGATCATCGGCGTGATGGCATGTCCTTCTTCGGGCGAGATTCCGCACCTCGCCATTACCGATAGCGCTTGAGCCACGCGGCACGGGTTCAACGCCGCAATGTAGGTGGGAAACTCATCGGTCGGAATAAGATGCAACGTCTGCCGCATCAGCGAGGTCTTAACCAGCGTTCGCGTCGTCCAAAGAGCATTTTCAATTTCGGCGCGCGTGAGGGCATGGTTACGCGTCCACAGCTGAAGATATGCCGCGGTCATCACCTGGGCCTGCGCGCCGCACATGTCGCGGCAAATGGTGACAGCGTCGGTGGGCTGTTCGGGCAGTAAATGATGGCGCCGTAAGCGGAAGGTAGCAATGTCACCCTTCGGGATTCGCGCAACTTTCGGCATTGCCTCAATTTATCGCCCCTCGTTCGGAATGTCCAGAAACTGGCCGGCGCAAAGCCGAACCGAGATCATCGCGATTATGAGTTGACCTCAGAATCGATAATTTTGATTCAAGTTATTAAATCTTTGACTTACTAAAGTCTTCTTCTAGCCTGTTTCTGGTTGACCAGTCCATGCGCTCGACCTATTATCGAGACTGCATGATTAGCATCACTACCGTTCGCCGGACTTCCATGTGTGCATGTTGTTGTTGTGCATGCGTGTGTTCTGGCACGGGAGGAATGCTGACTTAGAAATCTCATAGCATTATCAGCAATTATCACCCGCCGCCAGAAAGCATCTGGCGGCGGGTTTTTGTTTTTACGGCAAGAAGATGAGGGTCAGACACTATGGAAACTGCTGCAGTCAAAGAAACTAAAGCGCAAAAATCGGAGCGCCTGAAGCGGGCGATGAATCCATGGGACGGCCTGGCCGAGATTCGCCGCTTCGCCCGCGAAGGCTTCAACTCAATTCCGCCCGAGTGGATCGGCACCTACTTCCGCTGGTGGGGTGTTTACACCCAGGGCGACGGCGCAGGCGTCGTCGGCGGCAAAGATGGCATGGGAGTGGCGCTCCCATTCTTCATGCTGCGTATTCGTATCCCCAACGGCTTTTTACGTTCCGACCAATTGCGCACCATCGCCGCTCTCACCCGCACTCACGCCCGCGGGATTGCCGATCTCACCGTCCGGCAAAACATTCAGCTGCATTGGGTCACCATCGAATCCTTGCCCGAAGTGCTGGACGCTCTATGGCGCGTAGGTCTCAACACTACAGGTTCTTGCGGAGACGTGACCCGTAACATAACCGGCTGCCCCGTTGCCGGCGTGGACGCCGATGAGATTTGCGATGCGTCTTCCCTTGCGCTCGAAGCGGACCGAATGTTGGCGGGCAACGCCGAGTTCTACAATCTGCCGCGCAAGTTCAAAATTTCCATCACGGGATGCCGCGTCTGGTGCCCGTATCCAGAGATCAATGATGTCGGCTTGACTGCGGTCGAGCGGCAGCTTCACGGGAAGTCAGAAATTGGATTTGCTCTGCGCGTGGGCGGAGGGCTCTCCACCGATCCTTATCTGGGCGCTCCGCTAAACGCGTTTGTGCTTTGGAATCAGGTTCTGCCGGTGTTGCGAGGGATCGCCGAACTGTTTCGCGATTCCGATCAGTTGCGCGAACATCGCGAGCGCGCGCGCTTGAAGTTTCTCTTCCTGCGGCATGGCTGGACGCCGGAGCAGTTCCAAACCGAATTAGAGCGGCGCATTGGTTTCCAGCTTGATCCCGCCGTGCCGGCAACTGCTCCGAACGACGTTTACCGCGACCACATCGGCATCCATCCCCAAAAACAGCGTGGCTGTTGCTATGTCGGGGCAACCGTCTTGCGGGGAAGAATCACTCCGGAACAAATGCATTCTGCCGCCGATCTCGCCGATCGCTTTGCGAACGGTGAATTGCGCACTACGAACATGCAGAACCTTCTCATCGTGAACGTGCCTCAAGTGCGGGCAGACGAGTTGGCAAGGGAGTTGGGAGAGATAGGGCTGCCGGTGAGCGGCTCGCCATTCTTCCGCGGCATCGTGGCTTGCAGTGGCACTGAATTTTGCAAGCTCGCCATAACGGAAACGAAAAGCTTTTCCCGCTGGCTGGTCGAAGAATTGGACGAACGCCTGCCCGGCTTCGATCAACATTTAAAACTGCACGTCACTGGATGTCCCAATAGTTGTGGACAACACTGGATCGCCGACATCGGGATCGAAGGCAAGAAAATCAAGGTGAATGGCCACATGGAGGACGCTTATTACTTCTGCCTGGGCGGGGCGCTCGGTCTGAATCAGAAGATTGCGCGGCCGGTTGGATTTCGCTGCCCGGCTACGGAAGTTCCGGAAGCGATTGAACGCTTGCTGCGACGCTACCTTGCCGATGGCCAGGCGGACGAAAATCTCCGCCACTACTTTGCGCGGCATAGTGACGCTGAACTGCGCAATTTTTTGGCTGGCGATTTTGTGGAAGCAGTTCCACGCGATGTGCCAGAAGGTCGCGTCCCGAGTTCCGTGGAGGGGTAGGACCGAGAGCAAGAAAGTTAAGAAGGAAGAAGCGAAAAAAATGAGCAGCCTATTCCCAATGTTTTTAAAACTCGAAGGCAAGCGCTGCCTCGTGGTCGGCGCCGGCAAGGTTGGCGAACCCAAGATCGGCGGCCTTCTCGAAACTGGCGCTCACATTCGTGTGATTGCCCTGGAAGCGTCAGAGGCAGTGCATGGGTGGGCGAATGCCGGCAAGATCGAACTCGAACTCCGCACCTTCACTCCCGCAGATCTCGAAGGTACCCTCCTGACTGTAGTCGCGACCGCGTCGAAAGACCTCAACGAATCCATTTATCGCGAAGCCGAACGACGTGGCGTGCTGTGCAATGTGGTCGACGTTCCCGACTACTGCGACTTTTACTATTCCGCAGTGGTTCAACGCGGAGACCTGCAGATTGCCATTTCCACGAATGGAAAAAGCCCAGCCCTGGCACAGAAGATTCGGCAACAACTCGAGCGTCAATTCGGCCCGGGATATTCCCGTTGGGTCGCTGAACTGGGTGCGACGCGAAAGCTCGTGATGGCCAGTGATCTTGATCCGAAAAAGAAAAAAGAACTATTGCTTTCGCTGGCCAGCCGCGAAGCTTTTCAAGCGGCTTTAGCGGCAGCATCGACCGGTGAATTCGAGAAAGCAAAAGGAGTGACGGCATGAACGGAAAAGTCTATTTAGTCGGCGCAGGTCCTGGCGATCCCGACCTGCTCACGTTGAAAGCCCTGCGGCTGCTGCGAACTGCCGACGTCGTGCTTCATGACGACCTGGTGAGTCCAGAAATTCTGGGACTGATTTCTCCGGGAGCCGCGGTTCGAAACGTTGGCAAACGCTGTGGCAGCAAAATCATCCGCCAGGAAGAAATTAACTTTCTGATGGTGACGTTCGCTGCTTCGGGAAAACAAGTAGTCCGCCTGAAGAGCGGAGACCCCTTGATCTTTGGCCGAGCCGGGGAAGAAATCGAAGCTCTGCGGCGAGCGAATATTGACTACGAGATCGTTCCCGGCGTCACTGCGGCATTCGGCGGCGCCGCCGCCGCCGGCATCCCGCTGACTCATCGGCAGCAATCGTCCACCCTCGTATTGACCGCTGGGCACCGCGCTTCCGACAATTCGGATTCAAGTTGGAGTCCTCTGGCCGGAGCGGAATCCACTTTCGTGCTCTACATGCCCGGTCAGAAGTATGAAGAAGTTTCCGGCAGACTTCTGGCCGCTGGATTCGAGGGCGAGACCCCCTGCGCGATTATTTCCCGTGCGACTACTCCGCAGCAGCGCATACACCGCACCACAGTTTCCGATCTACATCTTTCTCCAAAACTCGCATCCCCCACACTGCTGATCGTGGGAGAAGTCGTGAAATTTGCCGATCCTGATTTTGCCGATCCCAATTTCGCCGATCTTAATTTCGCTGAGCTTAGTTTCGCCGAGCAGGGTTTCTCCGAGGAACCGCTTAGCGCTGCGTTCTTACAGGATGAAAGCCCAACCAACAGCGAGGACCACGCTCTATGAAAGAGAAAGTCGAACAACTACAACGCGCCGCCGAAAGCTGGAAGCCCGATCGCGTCCTCGCATGGGCATTCGATACTTTTTGCGACTCCGTGGCGATCTCGTCCGCCTTTGGTGTCGAAGGCATGGTCGTGATCGATATGGCCTCGCGCCTCAACCGGAAATTTCGCCTCTTTACCCTGGATACCGAATTTCTTTTTCCCGAGACCTACCAACTCATGGACCAAGTCGAGCAGCGCTATGGCATCACGATCGAGAAAGTTTATCCGCTCTCATCGCCCGAAGAACAGGAGCGCGTTCACGGTCCGGCGCTTTGGAAGCGCGATCCAGATCAATGCTGCAATCTTCGAAAGGTCGAACCATTGCGCCGGAAGCTGAGCGAACTCCAAGCGTGGATTACGAGCATCCGCCGCGATCAGACCGCCTCTCGCGCAGAGGCCGGCAAAATCGAATGGGATGAGAAATTCAGCCTGGTAAAAATCAATCCCCTGGCAGACTGGACTTCGATGCAGGTGTGGCAATACATCCGGGAATACGACGTGCCCTACAACTCACTGCACCAGCAGAATTATCCCAGCATCGGTTGCACGCACTGCACCCGGGCAGTTCGCCCCGGAGAAGATCCCAGAGCAGGCCGTTGGTCAGAAACCTCGAAGACCGAGTGCGGACTGCACATCATCCAGCCGCTCGATAGCCCGCCGGGAACCGCAGTCTGACGGCAAGAATGAAGTGGTGAGCGCGGTAGGAATCGAACCTACAACCTACTGATTAAGAGTCAGTTGCTCTGCCAATTGAGCTACGCGCCCGGGGTGGAGAAATCTTATCCGCAGGGACAATTGGTGATTGTAGCATCTTCGGCGCGGTGAGAATACAACGCGACGCGGTTCTGCGGCACGGCTAGACGCGGTTCTGAAACGCAATCGAAACCAAAGTTGCGAAGCCTGCGAGATGGAACGAAGGAAACGGCTTCGCTAAGAACGTTGCCGCACTTCGGCCGCCAAGCCCGCCGCACCTTCGCTGACCACGGGGCGACGCGGAGGCAAAGATTCATGCCCCATCTTCGGACGCCGCTCGACCGTGCCAATCACAGGCGCATCGTCTAATCCATCGGCATAAGCCATGGAGACAAAGCGCTGCTCGGAGCACAGTTTGTCGATCATTCGCTGTTGGCCGGGACTTAACACGGCATGAGGGAGAATGGGAAAATGCCGGAACATCCACAGAAAATATACCCGCTGGAGAAATGAAGGCATTAAGTAACGAGGTCCGATGGGCGTCTGCAAGTGCACCACACCGTCCGAAAGCTTTTCAATCCACATACAAGGCCCACCTGATCCTGAGTTTGGCCAGAGCAATTCTTGGGCCGCATTATTGCACCAAGGTAGGTGTCAGGGGAAGGGGTTTCTCAAAGATTTCGTCGATTTCTCAGGAATTCAGTTAATTCTTGCCGGGTTTATGGGCAAATGTAGCACTCTTGGGCCACACCTCGCAGACCCGACTTTGCTTCGTTTGTCCGCATGGACCAAGTTGGGAGACTGGCTAAGCCGGGATTTCGGGCAGGATGTCCATGCGTTTGATCTCCGCTGCAACCCCAAATTTGTTGCCCGGCCCGTCTTCTACCCGCAATATTTGCGCGTGGCAGCATACCCAGCATTTTTCTCCTGAAGTCAATTCGGGAGGCAGAATCAGAACCAGTTCCACATCGGAACCTTCTTTCATGCGGGACTGAGCATAGAGGAATACGCCATTGGTGCTCACGTCGCGGGTCTCGGCACTTGACTCCGAGTCGGCACTGCGGACGCGCACCGGAACCTGGGTGGCGATTCTTTCGCGGGAGCGGCGATTCTGGAAGCGGCGATCGATGTCAGCGGTCACGAATGTTGACCTCCAATCACAGGGCGGTTCGAAGCCTGATCGTGAACCGCATCCTAATCGCTCTCCCGCACAAACGCCAGCAGAAGATTAAATTTTCCGCTGGCGTTGGAATTACGGGCGAGCCCTTTACGTTGGCGACGGCTTAGATTTCCGGACGGCGCAAACGAACCGCCCGGACTACGAGAGCCTGCTCCATGGTAGGAACATTGGTGCCGCGAAGCCTGGCCTCGGCCTCGTGCAACTTCTCGGGCTGGTTGGTCTGGTAGTAGGCCTGCACTAAAAGTTCCACGGTGAAAGGATTGTCCTGATCTTCTTCCAGATAGCTAATGGCCTCGTCGAATTTTTTCTGATCCATCAATAGCGCTCCGGCAGCGCCGTTGTAAGAATTCTGGATGACGCGGTTGCGGCTTGCAGCAGCCATGGCCTCAAGCTGCTTGATGGACTTGTCGGCCAATTCCCGGTTTCCGGCGCGAGCGGCGCGGACCGCGCGGTTACGCAGAATGCGGGAGAACTCATCCGATTTATCGGACTGAGAAATGGCGGCCCGATGATCCAACGCTTCTGCCGCTTGCTGCAGATATTTCAGCGCGGCCAGATCGCCGGTTTGATATTCGGCCAGGTGCCGGTAGGCTTGCGCTTCCTGCAAATCCTGGTCCTTGGCGTGCGCGGTCCCTGCGATCTCTAAAAAGCCTTTGTCGGCTTCCGCGAAATTGCCTTCGCGAACATATGTCATTGCGTTCTGCATGCTGTACGTCAGGCGGTCGGCTTCGTTATGAGCGAAGCGGATCGCCTTCTCGTATTCCACGCGCGCCCGCTCTTGATCGCCCATCAGAGCGTAGGTGTCGCCGAGACCGACCTGTGAAGTCACAAAGTCCGGATCGATCTTGAGCGCGGCGCGATAATGCTGCAGAGAGCCTTCAAAATTTCCCGCCATGCGCAGCAGTTCGCCATAAGAGTCTTGTGGATTCGGTTCTTTCGGCAGCAGCGCGACGTAGCGATCCATGTAGACGAAGGCCTTGGCGAATTGCCGGTTGCGGGCGTAGAGATATGCCAAATCATTCAGCGCGGCGGCATAGTTCTTGTCGAGCGCCAGCGCCTTCTCCATAATCTTCAGCGCTTGCTCGTCGCCATCCTCCAGCATGAGCCAGTTGCCGGCGAGATAGAACAGGTGCTTGTCCTTGGGATACATTTCGAGCAAATCGTTCATGGCGGAGATACCACCGATGAAATCACCTTCCTGCACCTTGACGATCCAGGAGACCATCAACTGCTCGCCGAAACTGCCTTTGGGGGCAAAGAACTTGGCATAGTTGCGGGCCGCACTAACTTCTTCGGGATTGCTGCTGTTCATGGCGATCCAGGCCCAGGCCACAGCAAGATTGGGATCTGCCTTCACGGCGGCGCGCCAATCGTCGTTGCAGCGTTCCAGATAGAGGTATTCGTAATCCTGCATGCCCTTGGCATACAGAGCCCGTGCTTGCGCGGATGAAGTGGTCACCGGCATCGAAGCCGAGTTCGACGGCTTCACATGGTGAGCGGAGAGCGGCGTGACGAAGCACACGCCGAGCATGATTATGAAGGCAGGAATGATGTAGACAGAGCGGCGCATCAGGTTCTCCGGGATAGAAGCTTTGAGGGGAGGAAGACGAGAGCAGAGTAACAGCGTCGTAACCGGAGAGGTAGTGACGGAAGACGTATGCCGGGCGGGGATGGACTGGACGGGAAGGTCGTCTCCGCGAAGAAAAAAGAAAAGCCCCCGCCGCGAGGGCAGGGGCTTGAAGTTAGAGGCCGCTAGAATTTGAAGATAGCTGCGAACTGTACTCCTCTCGGTCCGCCGCCGCCAAGAAACGGGTTACCGATGCCCACGTCGCCGGTGGCCTGGATCGGATAGTACGTCTGCGGCGCATAGCCACCCGTAAAGTTGCCTGCACCGTTAACGGCATTCGGCGCGCCGATATCTGCAATGAAATTGGGCAGGAACGGATTCGTGAAGTTGGGATGGTTGAGTATGTTAAAAAATTCCGCCCGCAGCGACATGGTCAATCGCTCCGAGATCGCCGTATCTTTGAATACGGAGAAGTTGAACTCTTTGAAGCTGGGACCTTTCAGCGAGTTACGACCCTCGGTGCCGAAGTGGCGTGTGCCGCTTAGACAATTACTATCGCCATTTGACCCCGGTACCGCCGTCGTATTCCCGAACGTGCAGGGGGCCGCGAATGCCGACAAATCCAGGTAGTCGTTGGGGTTGCTCGTGTTGTAATGAGGGGTCGAAATCTCATCCGGACGGTCAAAACCCTCGCCCGCTCCCGAGTAGTCACCCTCGAACTCGTAGTTCAGATGCCAAGGCTGACCGTCCTGTAGGTTCAGGATGCCATCCAGTCCCCAGCCATTCTTTAGCTTCTGCATAGAACCGCCCATCTTGGGGAATTGATAGGTGAAGTTCAAAGTGAAGCGGCGGCGAATGTCGTAGCTGGAATTTCCTCGGTCTCCGCCCGGATTGGTGCTGTTGGTCGGCTGAGCTTCGTTCGGTTCGAAATCTTCAAGGTCGCTGGCATCGTCGATGGCGTGCGACCACACAAAATTGGCCTGCGAAGTTAAACCGTGCCAACCGTTTGTATGCAGGCTGGCTTGTAACGAATGATAGTTAGAGTTGGCGGACGATTGCTCCTGGTTGAGATAGTAGAAATTCGGAGCCACCGTGCGAGGCACGGAGCCGCCGTTGTCGTATCCCGCAATCGGGCAGTTGGGAAAAGTGAACCCGGCACAGGACGGACCCGAATCGTAGGCCGTAATTTGCGCCTGACTGGGCTGATTGATATCGAGGAATTGAAAAAGCTTAGTCCCAATCGACCCTACATAACCAACTTGAATCGTCGCTTTGCTCCCGATCTGCTGTTGGAAGTTCAGGTTGAAGTTCTGGATATAAGGCGTGCGCATATGGGGATCGACGGTGAAGAAATCGCCTTCGGGTCCGTAGTTCGAGTAGACCGGAACGCCTGGCGTAATCACATTTCCGGTCACGCTGCCCGTAGCGAGAGCATTCGGTCCTAATCCCGGATACGCAGGTCCCGGGCAGAATCCGCAATTCCAAGGCAAGTGTGCCAAGAACATATCCTGCGAAAATGCATCGTAGAACAATCCCCATCCGGCACGAACCACAGTCTTGCCCTGTCCGGTCACGTCGTAGGCCAAGCCCACGCGAGGAGCGAAGTTGTTGAAGTCCTTGCCATACAACTGACTTGTGAGAACGTTATTTCCCCCGCTGGCGTAATCGACCGTATAGAACTGCCCGTCATGCTCTCCCGTGACGCCAAAATAGTCCCAGCGTATTCCGTAGTTCAGTGTCAGCCGGGAAGTGGCGCGGAAAGTGTCTTGAAGAAAGAATGCGTCGCTGTTTTGATAAGTGTGCCGCTCCGTATCGCCTTGCACCTGTTCTCCGCCGTCGGGGATGCCCTGCAAAAAGTCGCTCAACGTATCGAAACTGAGCGTCCCTCGGAAGTTGTGATCGAACACCTGTGCAATGGTCGTGCGACGGAATTCGTAACCGAACTTGACATCGTGCCTTCCGGATTTCCACGAATAGTTGTCCACAAAGTGCCAGTTGGCGTCAACGCGATTTTTGGCTAAAGAACTGGTCGCGCCAAACTGTGAAAAGCCGCCTACGCTAGTGGCCGGAAGTCCACCATTGTAAGAAGTTGTAATTCCAGTATCCAATCCAATTGAGTTGGGGTTGAAACTCTGGTCTTCAGGGAAAAAACCTTCGGCGAATCGATTCCATCCTAGACGCGCTTCATTCACCTGGTTGGCATTAATCACCTTCACGTACGAAAGAGATACGAGTTGCACGCGGGTCGGCGTCACGGTGTTGAAGCCAGGCAAAAGGCCGCCAGCCAACTGTGCAAACGGAAAGCTCTGATGGCTGTTGCCGAAGTAGTAGCGGCCGGCAATCATATTGTTGGGATTGAAATCATGATCGATCTTTCCGATAAAGCTGTCTACGCGATTGTAAAAACTGGTGGAATCAGACAGGTTGGGTCCGTTTGGACAACCGGCGTCTTCCGTTCCCACCAGAGCGCCGCCGTACGTTCCGGGAATGTTCGGGGCCGGATAGGGATTACGCGCCAGGATTCCAGCAATAACTGGATTCGGCGGGCCATTCAACGCTTCGTCGGCTGCGATCTGCGCCGGGTCAGGTACGCACGTGGTTCCGGCTTGCGCGCCGTTTTCCGCCTGCCCTTCATAATCGGCGTAAAAGAAAGTCTTGTCCTTGACGATCGGTCCGCCCAGCGAACCACCGAACTGATTGTTATTGAACGGGCTCTTGGGGTCGGGAGCAAAATTGAAATAATTGCGGGCACCGAGCTTGCCGGTGCGGAAATACTCGAGTAACGATCCGTGCAAAGTGTTGGTTCCACTCTTGGTGACAATATTAATCACTGCGCCGCTATTACGGCCATACTCTGCTTCGTAATTCGAAATCACCTTCAATTCGGCAACGGCATCGAGGGGCAAAATCGTTGCAGGATCGCCGAACACTCCCGCTTCGTTAATGGCAGGATCGTTACGGAAACCGTCATTCATATCGGTGCCGTCGAGCAGGAAATTGTTGGCACGGCCGCGAGAGCCGTTCATCGAAAAAGTTCCGTACGAACCGGGAGAATCGGTGATCTGATCTGGAGAACCCGCAATGCCGGGATTGAGGTAGATCAGCTTCTGATAGTCGCGACCATTGACCGGGAGAGCTTCAATCCGGTCGGCGGTGAGGGTGCCTCCCAGTTCGGCGGAGGTCGTTTCCACCTGCGGAAGAAGGTCGCCCGAGACTTCGACCTTGGTCGAAACCGCGCCAGTCTTCATAGTGGCGTCAATACGCCGTTCTCCAGCGACATCGACCACCACTCCTGTAGTCACAGCCGTCTCAAACCCCGCCAGGGTGATGGTCACCGTATACGTGCCGATCTGCAATTCCGGAAGCGCGTAGCTGCCGTCGGCGCTGGTTTGGGTGGTGCGCTCAAGTCCTGTGCCCACGTTCTTGACCGTTACTTTGGCTCCCGAGACCACTGCGCCTGAGGGGTCGGTGACGGTGCCGAGAATCGTGCCGCGGAAAGTCTGTGCCGGCAGGCTGACGGCGGCCAGAAGCACGAACACGAGTCCAAACACGAGCCCAAACACGGGGATGATGCGCGCTTTCATACACTCTCCTTGAAACTGTCTTTTTATGGGACTACCCAATTATGGGACTACCCAATTATGGGGCTAACTCATATTTAAGGACTAATCTAGGGCGCGGTACACGGAGTTGCAGGCCGACTACCTGGGAGGCTTGCAATTCCTTGCATACTAACAAGATGCAGTGCGCAACCGCACAGGAAACACTATCCAAACCCTATCCCAAGAGTCAACCACTGAGTTCGCATGGAAGCAATAGATTTTATCGATACTGCAACTCGCAGGTAACGTTACCAGGCAAGCAGCAGGCGGCAGACAAAAACCAAGGTTCCTCGCTGCGCTCGGGATGACAGAATCAGAGGTTGGAGAGCTAGAACGTTATACTGACGCCGCCGCGGACGGCGCGGGCGGACTGAACCAGAAACACAGTCTGGCCGTCCTGTCCCATCACTGGCACGTAGCCCTGGGCCAGCAGGTTGCGTAGATCGACCAGCATTTCCATGTGAGTGGGAAGGAATCCGAGCGTCGGAATCGGCTGGCGGATGAAAACGTTCAAATAAGGGTCGCTCTGGCCGGGTGAGGCGTTGAACATGTCGACGGGCGTCAAGGCGGACCCGTTCACCCAGCGATAGGACGCAATCCATTTGGTGTGCGCATGCGGCAGCGTGCCACTGAGCTTAGCGGCGAGAGCGTGCCGGCGCTGAGTTGAAATCCACTGCTGCGCATTCTGAATCTGGATGTCGGGCTGGGTGAGATCCAGAACACCGCCGTAGGCGTAATCCAGAGTCGCGTTTAAATCGGAACAAAACTTGTGTTCAAGCACAACTCGCAGGCCGCGCGTATCCAGATCGTTGCCGCCGTAGGTGAAGGTGCCGGAGTAAATGTCTGGGAGCAGGAAACCTCCGGAGGAAGAAACCTCGCCCGTACCCACCAGCGCCGTGTTCGAGACGCGGTCGCTAAACAATGCGACTTGCAGATTGTTTTGTCCCATGCGGCGCGAAACACTCAATTCCTGGTGATGAGCGCGCTCCAGGTGAGTGGTAAAGTTCGTCATGCTCACGCGGGGGTCGGCTTCGCTCAGGTCGGCGGGAGAAGAGTCAAATCCCTTCTCGTCGCGCGTATTGGGCAACGATGTAGCGTAGTCGTATTCCACAACTGTGTTCGGAGAAGTATGCAGATCAACCGAGCCGTAGGGACGGAACGCAGTCATATGCCCCAAAAATTGGACGTTCTGCATTTCGCTGCCAACTCTGAGTTCCACCGTGTCCCCCAGGCTGAAATCATCGCCTGCATTGACGGCCAGGGCCTGCAAAGCCGCATAGTGCAGATTCGGATCGGAGGGCGCGAAACGTCGCATCGTGACCGCCATGGAAGGTCCGGAACCATCCGGCAGACGATGCGAATACAGGGCACGGAGAACAGCTGAGGGAAGACTATCCCCATATCCAACGTTGCCACTAACGCCCACGCGGTCGACCGAAAAAATGGAGCGCTCCACGGAGAAGGCGGTGCTCATATCGGACCCGCTTCCGTACCCTCCAGAGGCGGAGCCGGCGACAAATGAGAGGGTACCCTTCAAATCGCTGCTTTGCTGTTCCGCCGCGGTTGCGGGATCGTCGAACACGCGCAGCACAGGGCGGTTCGCTGCCGAACGCAGCGTCCACTTCCAGTCATCGTCGTCATCTTTCCCGCGCAGCGGCGCCACCCGCACACTTTCGAGCAAATTATGCAGGGTGAGATCGATAATCAGATGAGTGCCAGCATGCAGCCCGATCTTTTCGCGAAGCGTGGGCAGGAAAGACGGAACGTACGCCTTGATGGAATAAGACCCGGGGAGAAGGCCAGAGGCGGAGTAGAAACCATCGCTATCGGTGAACACAGTCAGAAGTTTCGCGGTCGTGCTGGCGATCTCGACTACTGCGCCCATCTGCGGCTGGCCGGAGGCGTCGCGCACAAATCCCGAGATTGCGCCCGGGCGTTCTCCGGCCCACGCCGGCAGCGACAGCGCGACGATCACCGCCCAATATTCGAGCTGGCGAAGCTTCACTCCAACCCCCAGGGAATCAAGTAGCGAGTTACTCTACAGCAAATGTCGCCGACGGATCAATGGTCTGCTTGGAGACATTGTCGTTCACTTTAATATCGATGCGATATACACCTGGCTGCAGGTTCGCCGCGGCGATTGATTTTTGCAGCGTGACCTGCTCCCCTACATTGCCCATGGTGTCGGTGGATTCGGTTTTCTGAACCACCGATTTATTGGTCGCAACATTGACGATGGCGTACTCGAACGTGGCTGAAGGCTTGTGCGTTTTCCCGTCCACAGTCAGGTTGTAAACCTGAACCCAGAAGTTGACCTTCTGATCGCGGCTGCGCTTAAAGAGCGCGGGCTTGCCATCGGCGGGAGGCACGCGCGGTCGAACCTTGTTCAGGCCGATCACGAAACTGCCCGTGCTCACGTCTTTGGTGGGCACCGGCTCCATAACATCGGCCACAATGAGTGAAGAGGTAGATAGCTTGTCGTCGGAGTACTCAGGCACTTGAATGCCGCGGCTCCAAACGCCCTTGCGATCGCCGTTCACGTCTTTCACTGCTATATCAATTTTGTAACGGCCGGGGCGCAGCGGGACTGCCTTCCAATAAACCGAGGAATTCTCCGCCATCTTCGGCAGCAGTTCTGCTGGAACATCGATCTGCGCGGGATCTTCGAAGGTCTGCACCACTCGTCCCGTAAGCGTAGTGATGCGGCCAAAAATGTTTACCGTTCCCCGCTGCACTCCATCTTTGTTGGCGAAGGTGATGTCGCGGTATTTCATCTGAATAGTAATCGGCACCAACACGGTGTCCCCGGTGACCTTCACGAAATCGGTGCGCACGTCGAAGGGCATCAGGTTCGTAATAATCTTTGTGTTAACGATTTCTTCCAGATCCTTATATTTAACCGGGGGCGGCGCCTGCAATTTGGCATATTGTTCCAACCGGTCAAATTCCTTGGATGCGTTGTTGGCACTCATGGGGCCGGCGCCAAGCTGCTCGAGACCGCCGCCACTGAACCTGTCCGCCTTGCTGGACATACCCATTTCTTCGTATTGGGTTAGACCAGCATTCGGCGTGTATTTCAAAGCATCTTTTTCGGAGCGATCCAGTGTCATGTGGAAATCGCCGCACATGCAGGAATCCACAAATTCGATTATTACTTCCTGACCAATACCCTCCAGATAGCGGTAGCGCCAGTCTTCAAAGGGGAAGGTCGAAGTCTCGCCGCCCCCTTCTTCCATGGGACGTTCGTAGGTTCCTCCTCCCGGACTGCCACTCACCTCATCCGCAGGCCCGTACATAATGTAAATTCGACCACGATCGCTCTTCCATCCCGGAATACCGGCGGCATAGTGCTCGTTGGCGTATGCGATACGGCGGTAGTGCTCTTCTTTGTATTCGTTTTCTTCAGTATCGGGAGTGGGATCGCGGCGCTGCCAGAAGGCTTCAATGAAGTTGTCGCGCTCTTCGTCGTTCGAAAGCTGTTTGAAGGCGGCTCGTTCCTGATCGGTGATGATCCAGACGACGTCCTCGTTCAGCCACTTTTTGTAGACGCGGCTAAGTTCGACTTTGAGAGCCTTGCCCTGCTGTTTCCGTTGTTTTTCCGACTGCGGGCGCTTGAGCGGATCGACACCGTCGGTGGCTTGCGCCGGAGGGGTGCTCACCGTAGCACTCGACTGAGGGTCGGGGGCAGGTTTGTCGCTTTGAGCGCAAGCCGAAGGCGAAAAACCAGCCGCCACCACGAATCCAATGATAGATAAAAGGTAAAAACGAACCCGGAACATGAGAGGGACTCCTGCCGACAAAGGAAACTTTTGTCGCTCTATTCTAGGCCCTCAGTTGGGCGAAAGCAAGACTAAGTCGCTGCAAAAGATCGGTTTTGCGGCTTCCGGCCTTGCTGGTGGTTGGAGTCGGCGTCTCCTCTTCTGAGTTGTCCCGCTAATGATGAATATTTTCGGACCCAGCTCGGGATCAAGTTATAATTTTGCGTTAGCAGTTTGCATTTCCGGAATGGCTGCTCGCCAGTCCCCAGGTTTCCGGCACTCCAACCAGATTGGAACTTTCCTGTGCTTAGGATCGTATCTGAATTTGTGCGGTCACCCTGGGACTCGGAGGACATCATCTCGGTAAGCTTGCTGCGCGGCGAAGGCTATCCGGCTAGCCGCACTTGGTGACGCATACGATGAAACCCTGGAAAAAAATAGCGATCGGCATTGGCGTTCTATTAGTGCTGGTCATCGTGGTCGGCGTGACGGTGCACCAAAGCGGCAAGAACGTGGCCACGGTGCAAACCGGAAAAACGTTGCGCCAGGACTTGTCGTCGGTGGTCAGCGCCTCCGGCGAGATCCGGCCTAAGACCTACGTGAACCTGGGTGCCAATGCCTTTGGCAAGATTACGCATTTGCTGGTCAAGGAAGGCGACCACGTAAAGAAGGGGCAATTGCTGGCGCAACTGGAGAACGTGCAGTCGTCGGCGGACGTGAACGCCAATCAGGCTTCGTTGCAGGCCGCCGAGACCGACGCGCTTGCGGCCGATGCCGCCCTCAAGACTTCCGATGCCGACCTGCACCGCGCTCAGGCTGACTACGACCGCAACAAACTGGATTGGGACCGCGCGCAGAGCTTGTTCAAAGATGGCCTGATTTCGAAATCCGATTTCGACAGCCGCAAGAATGCATGGGCCACTGCGGACTCCGGCCTGGTGCAGGCGCAAGCCCGAGTGGCGCAAGCCAAGGCGCAAAAGGACTCGGCCGATAAGCATATCGCGCAGAACCGGGCGACGCTGACCCGCTTTGCCGACGTCCTGCAGAAAGCTACCTACACGGCGCCGTACGACGGCGTGATCACAAACCTTCCGGTACGCGAAGGCGAAACCATGGTGATGGGCATTCAGAATGCGCCGGGCAGCACTCTGATGACGCTGGCGGATATGTCGGTCATTACCGCGGAAGTAAAAGTGGATGAGACCGACATCGTGAACGTTCATCTGGGCCAGCCCGCGGAAGTGACCGTGGACGCCATTCCGAAAAAGATTTTTCACGGGACGGTTACAGAGATTGGGGACAACGCCATTGTGCGTTCCACGGGCGTGGCAACTTCGCAGCAATCCACCACCAGCGAAGAGGCCAAAGATTTCAAAGTCGTGGTTACATTGACCGATCCTCCGGCGGACTTGCGCCCAGGTCTCTCGACGACAGCCAAGATCACGACGGCAGCGCGCAGTAATGTGTTAACCATTCCGATTCAAGCGCTCTCGGTTCGGAGCAAAGCGCAGTTGGAACAGGAAAAATCAACTCCCGGTTCCGTGCACGCCGCTGCACCGGTTGCAAACGATGCCGCATCCAAGGAAAAGGACAAAGATCTGAAACAGGATGTACAGGGTGTGTTCGTCATCCGCAACAAGAAGGCGGAGTTTGTTCCCGTCGCCACCGGCATTGCCGGAACTACCGA
>Ga0302319_10011012_pt1 | contig 17195 bp, 12 predicted proteins | sample Bog_T0_2_FD_203319 | JGI IMG/M metagenome (GOLD analysis project Ga0302319, IMG submission 203319) | Peat permafrost microbial communities from Stordalen Mire near Abisko, Sweden - Bog_T0_2 | ecosystem: Environmental > Terrestrial > Soil > Wetlands > Peat | place: Sweden: Abisko, Stordalen Mire...
CCCGAGAAAAACAAACGCGAAGTGGTAAAGGTCATCTCGCGTCAAAACCGTGAATGCCAGATCGGTATCATGTCCTTTCGTTACAGCGGTGGAAATTCGAGACGCGATGAACCAGAGAATGGTCGCTAAAATCAGCGTTGCCAGTGGCATCAGGAGGAAGGAATAGAGAGAAAAGGGCGATTGTAGCGCGCTTGCTTGCGAGGATTGCCACGCATGTGTTTTCGACATTTGCAAATTTACGGCAACCACTGCCGGACCAAAGATCAGCAACTGCGAGAGCCCCTCCACCAGCCAATAAATCGCATAAAGCCTCAGCGCGATAACAATGAGTGTTTTCAGCGGCATAAATCGTATCCGGCCTTTCCCCTTGATTGCACTTTGCACGCCGCGGCGCAATCAGGAATAAAAGATAATCACATCGCGCGATTGACCCACACCACGTCTGTGTAGATTGGCTTTATGAAGATGTATGTCCAGGCGCTTGCCCTTTCTCTCCTTGCTCTCACCAGTTTGCCTGTCTCGGCCGATGCGCCCTTCAGCCTCAAGAACGTCCAGGACATCGCGCAGAAATTATCCCAAAGCCCCTATCACGACGACATGCCGCCCCTCCCCAAGCAGATCGACAACCTCGACTACGACGCCATGCGGGACATCCGCTGGAAAGACGAGTACACCCTCTGGAAAGACAAAAACCTCCCCTTCCAGGTCAAATTCGCCCAGCGCAGCGGCTACCTCCGCTACAGCATCAACTTCTTCACCATCAGCCCCGATGGCGTCAAGCCCTTCCCCTACTCCTCCGACTACTTCAACTTCGGCCGCACCAAACTAAACGGCCCGCTTCCCTCCGACGTCGGCTACGGCGGCTTCCGCATCCACTACGCCATCAACAACCCCAAGTACCTCGACGAAATCATCGTCTTCTCCGGCCCCAGCTACTTCCGCTCCCTCGCGCAGGACCAGGGCTACGGCCTCTCCTGCCGCGGCCTCGCCGTCAACAGCGGCATCGTCGGCGTCCCCGAAGAATTCCCCGTCTTCACCACCTTCTGGCTCCAGCAGCCCGCCCCCCACGCCACCGAAATCACCTTCTACGCCCTCCTCGACGGCCCCAGCGTCACCGGCGCCTACCAATTCAAACTCCGCCCTGGTCGCGAAACCCAGGCCGACGTCACCGCCACGCTTTATTTCCGCAAATCCATCGCCTACCTCGGCATCGCCCCGCTCACCAGCATGTTCTGGTTTGGCGAAAACACCTCCAGCCACTTCGGCGACTTCCGCCCCGAAGTCCACGACACCGACGGCGCCCTCATCGCCAATGGCGTGGGCGAGTGGCTCTGGCGTCCGCTGGAAAACTACCCCAACACCCACTTCAACAGCTTCGCCGATGAAAACCCCAAGGGCTTCGGCCTCTTCCAACGCGACCGAAATTTCGACCACTACCAGGACCTCGAAGTCAACTACCAGCTCCGCCCCAGTTGCTGGGTGGAACCGCTCGCGCCCTGGGGCAAAGGCAGCGTCAACCTCGTCCAACTCCCCATCCCCGATGAAACCACCGACAACATCGGACTCAACTGGCAGCCCGCCAAAGCTCCCGCCCCCGGCGACAAAATCGACGTCCAGTACCGCCTCCACTGGCTCATGGACGACCCCAACTTACCGCCCCTGGCCCACGTCTCCGCCACGCGCGTCAACCACCCCACCCGACTCTTCCCCGACCCGCGCATCGTCCTCGACTTCGTCGGCCACGGCATCGACGGCCTCGCCGACAAGGACCTTCCCCACGCCAACGTCTCCGCCACCTCCGGCGTCCCCATCACCGACGTCCAGGTCATCCGCAACCCCTACGAGAAATCCCTGCGCGTCAGCTTCACCATCCCCGACAAAGACAAAATCGCCGAACTCCGCTGCCAGCTCCAACGCCCCGACGGCTCCCCCTTCAGCGAAGTCTGGACCTACACCTGGGAAGGCGCGACGCCGTAGAGCCTATCGGCACTAATCTCAGGTTCATTTGGCAACCCCAACGGGGTTGTGATCAGTCAGCCCAGCAGGCCTACCCTGGGCTGAGTGACGGCCATTCTTTCAGAATGGCTCAGAAGCCGCACAACTTGAGAGGCAACTCATGGGCGCTTGGCGTTAGCACGCCGTAGGGCGCTTGGCATCGCAATCAGGCCAGGGCGGCTTCGCGTTCGAGGAGGTCGTCCGCCGCCCTCGTGCCGGTTGACTGCGGCAGCTTCGGAATAAAGGCGTAGTTGGGATTGGTCCGCTGCTGCCGATGAATCTCGAGGATTTCCTTCCAGGTGGCGCGGAATCCGTGCGGCGCGGGCGGCAGATCGTGCTCGATGGCTTTTCTCAGCTTGGGCAGGTTATAGAACGGCACGGCCGGGAACATGTGGTGCTCGACGTGGTATTGCATGTTCCAGTAGAGGAACGCGGGCAGCCAGGAGCAGGTGAAGGTGCGGCAGGAGAGCCGGTGATCGGGTACGTCTGGGGACATGCCGTAATGCTGGGCAGTCCCGCACAGGAAACCGAGCCAGCCGCAATATTGCGAGCCGAGGTTGAAGATGAAGATCAGGAACCAATGCCCGGTGGCGATGAAGATCAGCGCCAGCAGCGCGTGGCCGATGAGAGTGATGCGCGCCCAGTTGCGGTGAGCGCGGCGTAGCTTCGCGTCGTTTTCCGGCAGCACGAATTCGAACCAGTCGTTGTCCATGCGGCCCGTGGCGCGCCGGTAATAGGTGCGGAGGGTGTTCCACGTTACCGCCGGATTCCAGGCGATCAGGCCAAGCCAGAACCGCCAGTTGCCGAGGCTGAGCGTATACGGCAGGACGACTTCTCCATCGTAATCGTGGTGAAGGGTGACTTGGTGATGGCGGATGTGGCTGGGCCGGAACCAAACTTGATCCCACCAACCGAAGAAGGCGAAGACCTTGAGGAAAAATTCGTTCGCAGATTTGTTTTTGAACGGCGTCTTGTGGCTCAGTTCATGGCAGGCCGTTCCGCCCAGGAACGAGCCGACGGTTCCATGCACGAACAACGCCGCGAGCAACAACGGCACCGACCATATCCAATCGGCGCGGTCGATCTGAGCAAAGGCCATGTAGGCCAGGGTGCCCGTCACGAACCAAAGACCGAGGTGCCCGAGTGATTGCCGATAGCCGTGAAAATCGCTGCACTGCATCAGCTTGCTCATCACCTCTGGATCGACCTTGCAGCGGTACCAGTTGATCTTGGCGTTCTTAAGGTATTTGGGCGGGTTTTCCATAAGGGAAGCTAGTGGGTGGATTAACGGAGCTACTTTGATTGTCGGCTAGTTTGATGGAAGAGCCTAAAAAGCGCCATGCCCGCAGGCGGCAAAATGATATCCCGAGTGAACGTGCGTTTTCTTCTCCCGGAGAGAATATCATCGGCTGCGTTAGGCTTGTGAGATAGCGCCCGATCTGTTACACCGCCGCATCGTTTTTACCTCTATGAGCCGGACTCCGAACACGCCCGAAAAGAGAGATGAGAGGAAAATCGTTCTCATCTTGCCTCGGCAGCATGGATTCTTTTCGTTGGTTTTCCAGGCCGTGGGACAAGCTTATCTGGCGGAAAAAGACGGAACGGTGCCGGTCGTCTATTTTAACCGGCACTGTCTTTATTGGTCGGAGGAGGGATTTAACGGCGCCCGGAATGTCTGGGAATATTATTTCGAGCCGTTGTCCGAGATTAAAGTGGAGGATTTATTTCCAGTCGGGAGATCTGAGCTGGAAGACTCCTCCCTGGACCATTTCACCAAGTTAAGCTCGGGCACAAACATCACCGTTACGAAGCGATATCCCCCCGTAATCGAGTACAAATCGCCCATCGGGATTTGCCTTGAGCGGGGATTCGTAAACAAGTTGTTGCGGAAATATCTCATCGTAAAACCGCACATCCGCAACAAGGTGGACGAATACTGCCGGGACCATTTCCATGGCCATCCTTTCCTGGGCGTCCATTATCGAGGCATTGAAAAAGCCCATGGAAAGGAGACCGACTCGATCCTTTCCAGGAAGGAGGGAGACATGAGGCATGTTTATCTTCGCCAGATGAAACGCTATCTGGACAAGCATCCCAAGGCCCGCGTTTTTGTGGCGACCGATTCCGTGCAATTCCTCGAGGAGGCAAAGGCGGCTTTCGGCGATGCGGTCTGCGCACTGGAGGCGACGCGGCTGGAAACGGCGGACGAAATCAAGGGACTTCATTTCAGCGACCATGCGAAATCGAAGGGCGCGCTTTTGGGCGAGGAGGTTCTTCTCGATGCCCTCATTCTCGCGAAGGCGAATTTCTTCATCCACGGCATTTCGAGCGTATCCAACGCCGCCCTGTTTCTTAATCCGCGGATGAAGCACATCGACATTGAAATCGTCCATGGCAGAACTGCCGTTTACGTGCGCCGCGAATTTTACCGGTTGATGGGGCGTTTATCGCCTACGGCTGCCCGGCAGGTGGAACGGCTGGAAGCGTTCATTCGATTTTAGCCCCGGCTTTGGCAGCTCGGTGGCAAATGCGACGTCTTTCCTTGCGTCCCGCGCCGAAGTGCGCATAGTGTCCCGCCTATGGGAGCATATCCAGGACGCAAACAGGTTCGCAACCGTGTCAAACGGGCGACAAAGAACGATCGTATCATCGCCAAGCGCGCGGCGGAAAAGAAGACGGCCGCCAAAAAATAGCGTATCTCCGCTACGAACGTGATAGCGTAAGTCGCGGCCTTTTTCAGACCGCAGGCCATGCAAAAAGGTCTCGCGTTTCTCATCCTCGCGCTTGCCGCCGCGCTCTGCCCGGTGCGGGAGGCAGTCGCGCAAACGTTGCCCTCATGGAGCGACGATGCCCAAAAGACCTGGTGGGCGGCGAATCCCGCGCCCGATCTCTGGCCCAAGGCCGCCGATGTCCTGCAAGGCCAGCTCGAGGCCACCTATAAACAAAACGGCCTTCGCGTCTTTTCCGATGCCGATTTCCAAAGCTGGCTCGACCAGCTCGAATGGGTTCGACTCGGCCTCGCCTGCCCCGGTGTCTTGGGCAATCCGGCCAATCTCAAGACCTTCATTGCGCTCGGGCAGGATTCGACCGTTTCCCATTTGTTCGTGGAGAAGCTCGATCCGCTCGACATCAAGGAGAAGGCGCTCGAAAACCTGCTGCGCCTGGCCGGGGCGAACGCCGCCGATCTTCATGAGTACGCCGCGCTCGGCGTCGCCTTCAGCCTCGTTTTTGATGAGGCCTTTCCCAGCGGCTGGCCTCATCGGCAGGTGGACCGGAGCGCTGTCCCGATCGGCGACCTCGACGTCGTCCAGCGGTTCCATTTCTACGTGCAGTCCAACCGCGACAAGAAGCTGGACCGGGACGTGACGCAGCTCAGTTTCGAGAATCTCAAATACCTCGTCGACAGCCAGGTGAGCTTGTCGGAACTAACCTACGCCCAGCAGAACCGGATTTCCTACTCCCATTTCGCCGACGCTTTTTTCGCCATCCGGTACGACACCAACCGCATCGGCAACGCCGCGGCGGTCTATAACTGGCCCTATCCCAGCTACAAGCTGGCCGACATCGAAAAGAATGGCGGCATCTGTATCGACCAGGCTTATTATGCCGAGACCCTCGGCAAGGGACGAGGCATCCCCACGATTCGCTTCATGGGCTTCGGCCTCGATGGCGCGCACGCCTGGTTTGGCTACCTGTCCAACTCGGGCAAGTGGGAGCTCGATTGTGGCCGCTACGAGGAGCAGGATTTTCCCAAGGGGTTCGCGGTCGATCCGCAGACCTGGCAGCACATTGACGATTCCGTGTTGGAAAATCTCTTCAAGAACGGCGCGACCAACACCAATTATCAACCCGCCATGACCGCGCTGGCTTGGGCGCGGTTGCACGAAAACGACGCCTCCTACTCCCACATTCTCGACGATGCCCGTTCCATTATGCCGGAGTGGTCCGGGATCTGGAAATTGCAGGCCGCACTCGTCGAGAAGAGCGGCGACCTCGACAAAACGAAGGCGTTCTACCAGGACTGGATCAGTCAGTTTGGCAATTATCCCGAAATGAAAGTCGAAGGGCAGAAGCGGCTTTATCTTGCCCTGAAGGCTGCGGACGATCCCGGCGCGGACGACCTGCTCAAGGACATCATTATCCAGAACCGCACTGAAGGCTTCGATCTTGGCATCCAGGCCGACACCGATGCGATCAATGAGAAGTTGAAGAACCAGGATTGGGACGGCGCCCGGCTGATCTTCGAAAGGGCCATCCGCGATTTCGGCCAGGAGGGGGGCCTGACTCTCTTTAACAGCATCGTCCGGCCCTACATCAACTTGTGCCTCGAGAATAACAAGGTCGATCTGGCCGACCGCGCCGTTGCCTTCACGCAGGACCGCATGGCTATCGATGCCTCAAGCCAGTTGGGCGGCTATTTCACCGACCTCAAAAACGAAGTCGCCGCGCGTAAGCTCGCGGGGCATTGAATCACTCCAACGGATTCGCCTTGCACCAAGCCACGAATTGTTTGAGCGCCAGGCCGCGATGGCTGAGGTTCATCTTGGTCTTGTCGGTGAGCTGACCGAAGGTGCGCGCGTAGCCTTGGGGAATGAAAAGCGGATCGTAGCCGAAGCCGGCGGTGCCTTTGGGTGCGAGCGCCATCGTCCCTTCGCAGACGCCTTCGAAGCTCGCGACCACTTCACTTTCCTTGGCCAGCACGAGCACGCAGCGGAAACGGGCGGCGCGCTGCTGCGGCGTCTTGGCGTCGACGCGGTTCAATTCCTCGAGCAGCTTCGCGTTGTTCTTTTCCGTGGAGGAGGGGATGCCGCCGTAGCGCGCGGAGAAAACGCCGGGCGCGCCGGCGAGGGCGTCGCATTCAAGGCCGGAATCGTCGGCCAGCACGTAGTCGGGAACGATTTGCGAAGTGGCCACGGCCTTGAGCGTCGCGTTGGCGAGGAAGGTGTCGCCGGTCTCCGCGATCTCGTCCTGTTCGGCCATCTCGGGATAATCGACGGTGCTTTTCACCTCCCAGAAGGGCGCGAGGACGGCGGCCATTTCCCGGACCTTGTTGGCATTGTGCGTGGCGATGCAGAGCGTTTTCTTATTCATGATTCATTCTTCCGGCGAAACCTCCAGTCTAGCGAACCAGCCCGTCACGGCAATTCCTGTCTTTAACTTCTCCCTTCATCCTTCTACCCTCTTTCTTCCCCTAATTATCATGCAAGTCCGCAAGCAATTTCCCTTCGCCGTTTACGAGCCCGCGTGGCAGCGCCATTGGCTCGAAGAAAGCACTTTTCGCGCCGCAAATCCGGGTGAACCGGGCAGCGAGAAGCCGAAGTATTACGCGCTCGATATGTTCCCGTATCCCTCCGGCGACGGGCTGCATGTGGGGCATCCCGAGGGCTGGATCGCGACCGACATCATGTCGCGCCAGAAGCGGATGAAGGGCTTCAACGTGCTGCACCCGATGGGCTGGGATGCGTTTGGGTTGCCGGCCGAGCAGTATGCGGTGAAGACGGGGGCGCATCCGCGCGATACGACGGAGAAGAACATCGCCAATTTCCGGCGGCAGATTGAGTCGCTCGGTTTTTCCTACGACTGGTCGCGGGAGGTGAACACGACCGATCCGGGTTACTATAAGTGGACGCAGTGGATTTTCATCCAGCTCTATAAGAAAGGGCTGGCTTATGTGTCGCACGCGCCGGTCTGGTATTGTCCCGCGCTGGGGACGACGCTGGCGAATGAGGAGGTCATCCCGACACCGGAAGGGCCGCGGTCGGATCGGGGAAACCATCCGGTGGAGCGGCGGCCGTTGCGGCAGTGGATGCTGAGGATCACGGCCTATGCGGAGCGGCTGCTGAAGGACCTCGATTTGCTGGACTGGCCGGAGTCGCTGAAGGAGATGCAGCGGAATTGGATCGGGCGGAGCGAGGGCGCGGAGGTGCATTTCAAGGTAGCTGCTGAGGTAGCCGCCGCTGTCCCTAGCGGCGGTCAGTCTGGTTCCGGAAAAGGCACCGCCGCTGGGACAGCGGCGGCTACCACGGAAGCTGAGACCATCACTGTCTTTACGACGCGGCCGGATACGTTGTTTGGCGCGACCTATATGGTTTTGTCGCCGGAGCATCCGCTGGTGGAGAAGCTCACGACGGCGACGCAGCGCGAGGCGGTGGCGAGGTACAAGGCCGAGGTGGCAAACAAGAGCGACCTGGAACGGACCGATTTGGCGAAGAGCAAGACGGGTGTCTTTACCGGGGCCTTGGCGGTTAATCCGGTGAATGGCGGAAAGATTCCGATCTGGATCGCGGATTATGTGCTGATGGGTTACGGCACGGGCGCGATCATGGCGGTGCCGGCGCATGATGAGCGGGACCACGAGTTCGCGACGAAGTATGAGCTGCCGATTGTACAGGTTGTAACGCCACCGGAGAAATGGCTGACCGAACAGGCCTTGGCAATCATGAAGGCGCGCGAGGGTGAGATTGCGGAACTCTCTCGTCAAAATATTCAGTACGATGCGCCTGGAACCAATGGGGGATTTATTTCCAACTTTAGCCTGCCAAACGTTTCGTTACCGCCCTTTACCGGCGAGGGTCACGCGATCAATTCCGATTTTCTGAATGGGATGCCCACCGCGGAGGCGAAGGCGAAGATGATCGACTGGCTGGAGGAGAAGAAGCTGGGCGCGCGGCGGGTGCAGTACAAGTTGCGCGACTGGTTGTTCTCGCGGCAGCGCTATTGGGGCGAGCCGTTTCCGGTGGTGTGGAAGGATGGCGAGCATGCGGTGATTGCCGAGAGCGAGCTGCCGCTGATGTTACCGGAGCTGGACGATTACAAGCCGTCGCCGGAGGGCAACGCGCCGCTGGCGAAGGCGAAGGAGTGGGTGCAATTGCCGGATGGCCGCACGCGCGAGACGAATACGATGCCGCAATGGGCCGGTTCGTGCTGGTATTATTTGCGCTATTGCGATCCGAAGAATTCGCACGCGCCGATCGATCCCGCGGTGGAGAAATATTGGATGGGCGAGACGGGGGTCGATCTCTACATCGGCGGGGCGGAGCACGCGGTGCTGCATTTGCTCTACGCGCGGTTCTGGCACAAGGTGCTGTTTGATATCGGCGTGGTGTCGAGGCCGGAGCCGTTTCACAAGCTGGTGAACCAGGGGATCATCCTCGGCGAGGACAACCAGAAGATGTCGAAGTCGCGCGGCAACGTGGTGAATCCCGATGCGGTGGTGGCGGAATATGGCGCGGATACGATGCGCCTTTTCGAGATGTTTCTCGGGCCGCTGGAGCAGATGAAGCCGTGGTCGACGACGGGCATCGAGGGTGTTTACCGTTTTCTCGGTCGCGTCTGGCGGCTGGTGATGGAGGAGGACCAGGAGGGGCAGTGGCATTTTTCTCCGGCGAAGGTGACCGATGCCGCGCCCTCGACGGAGCTGTTGCGCAGTTTGCACGCGACGATTCAGAAGGTGAGCGAGGATATTGACCGGTTGCAATTCAACACGGCGATTTCGGCGCTGATGGTGCTGGTGAATGATTTGACGAAGGAGGCCGTTCGTCCGCGCGCGGCGGTGGAGACGTTGTTGCTGTTGCTGTCGCCGTTCGCGCCGCACATGGCGGAGGAGTTGTGGAAGCAGCTCGGGCACGGGAAGACGCTGGCGTATGAGCCGTGGCCGGTGGCGGAGGCGAAGTACCTGGCGAAGTCGGAGGCGGAGGTGGTCTTCCAGGTGAACGGGAAGGTGCGCGGTCACGTGACGGTGCCGGTGGGTGCCGCGCAGGCCGTGGTGGAAGAGTCGGCGCGCGCGTTGCCGGCCTTTGCCGAGTGGTCGGCGGGGAAGTCGGTGCGGAAGGTTATCTATGTGCCGAACAAGCTGATTAATTTTGTGGTGGGGTGACAATTCAGATTGAATCGGCTTCTTACGCTGATCCAACTCTTTCAGAGACCTCTGCGAAAGTCCCTTCACGTGGCCTTTTGCTTTCCGGAGGAATGCGACAACCGTAGCCGGTGGTTGAGCCAGCAGGCGATACCACCGGTATTTTAATCGCTTTAAAACCGACCCTGGCAGGGGTCGCACCGAGGTGGAATCCCTCCAGGATTAGTTCTCTTCTTCTGGGAATTCCAGTGGTGTCGCCCGCGGCGGGCTCAACCACCGGCTACGATTGTAAAATCCCTTCGGGATTTTAAGACGCCCGAGAACGACTTTCGCAGAGATCTCCGCTGGGGTTGTCGAAGGAAAGCTACATTAGTGCTGCCAGGCCCTATGCCGCCGCGATTTCTTCGAGCAAATGGCGGTTCAAGCTCGCGCCGAGATCGAGGTGCGCGAGCGGGAAGGTCTCGTTCGGGCTGTGCGCGTTGCAATCGGGCAGGCAGAAGCCGAGCAGCAGCGTGTCGGCGTTCAGGATGCTCTTGAAATCGGCGACGATGGGAATGCTGCCGCCCTCGCGGATAAGCGCGGGCTTCTTGCCCGGGAAAAGCTTCTTGAGCGCCTTCTGCGCGGCCATGCCGAAGCCGGCGTTGGGATCGACGAGGTACGGCGCGCCGCTGTGGCCCGGAACGATGTCGAGTTTCACTGACGGCGGCGCGTTTTGATGAAAATAAGCCTGCACAATCTCGATGATCTTTTGCGGGTCCTGGTCGGGCACGAGGCGGAAGGTGAATTTCGCCCGCGCCTTGCTCGGGAGGACGGTCTTCGTCCCCTCGCCCTGGTAACCGCCGCCGATGCCGTTGACCTCCGCCGTCGGGCGCGCCCAGATTCGTTCCAAAGGCGAGTAGCCTTTCTCGCCGCGAAGGGCCGGAGCGCCGGTCATGCGCAGCAAATCGATTTCCTGCAACGGGAGATGTTTCCAGCCGCGTCGTTCCCAGGGCGCGAGCGGTTTCACGCCGTCGTAAAAACCGTCGAGTTTCACCTTGAGATTCTTGTCATGCAACCCGGCAATCAAGCGCGCGAGCACAGTGACGGGATTTTCCACCGCGCCACCAAAGACGCCCGAATGGAGGTCATGGTCAGGCCCGGTCACGGTGACTTCAACGGCAGTCAGCCCACGCAGGCCGTAAGTAAACGTGGGATGTCCCGGCGCGACCATCGACGAATCGGAAATGGCCACGACATCGCAAGCCAGCAGGTCGCGGTGTGAGTCGAGAAAAGGGGCGAGGTTGGAGCTGCCGATCTCCTCCTCACCTTCGATGAGCAGGATGAGATTGACCGGCAAGTCGCCCTTTTCCTTTAGGGTCTGCTCGATGCCGAGGATGTGCGCGAAGATCTGGCCCTTGTTGTCGCTCGCGCCGCGCGCCGTCACGATGCCGTTTTCAATGCCGGGGTTGAACGGAGGCCGGCGCCACAGATCGAGCGGATCGACCGGCTGCACGTCGTAATGGCCGTAAATCAGCACGGTGGGACGGCCCTCCTTTTTCGGCCCAAACGCCACAATGATCGGATGGCCCGGCGTCGGATGCGTCGTGGTTTCCAGGCCGATGGCAGTCAGCTTGTTTTGCAGCCACTCCGCGCAGGCGAGGACCTGGTCCTTGTATTTCGGGTCGGTCGAGATGCTGCCAAAACGAAGAAAATCGAGGAATTGATTAAGCGCGGCATCGGTGGGCATATGGCAGAAGATGTTTTGGACAGGATTAACAAGATTTACAGGATTTAAGGCAGGAGGCAATTAGACAGGAGGAACAAGAAAAAAATGAGGCGGTTTTTCTCAAAAAAACCTTCCCCTAAAAATCATGTTAATCTTGTTAATCCCGTCCAAAATTCCCCGCTCCTATTTCGGCAGCGCGTCCGATTCATGCATCGGGTTGGTCTGCACCTCACCTGCGGCCTGGCTGCCCGAACCGATGAAGTTCTGGCAGCTCCAGATGTCCCACGATTTATCGAAACCCGGCAACTGGGGATCATCGACAGGCGTCACGCTGGCGAAATTCTTGACGATGTCGACCGTCGGCGGATCGGCAGGGTGATCGGGACTGGTCGAATGGCTGATGTAGATCGCGGAATCGTTGGGCGAAGCCGATTGGGCGTAACCCGGCCAGAAATCAAAATGGGTGATCAAGTCCGGCTTGTCCGCCACGTAAACAAAGGGATTGTGCGGCAGGTAAAAGCTCAACGCGCTGGCGGTTTGCGGCGTATCGGCGATGATCAGGGTCGCGCCGAGATCGCGCTGGAGCCCCTGCACGGCGTCGGCGAGGTTGCGCCACGAAGTGCGATGCCTCGCGGAATAAAAGCCGGCGATGTTTTCGCCACTTTGCGAGCGGCGCAGCGCAAAGCCGTTCCCGTCCGACCGGGGCGTGACGTAGAGTGGATTCAATCCGGCCAGCGATTGCGCGGCAGCGCAGATCAGGACAAATATCGCGACCCATTGCGCTTTCTTATCAACGGAAGACACGTGGGCCATGTAGCAGCCGGCCAACAGCACGAGCGGCAGAAACAGCGCCGGGATGAGCTCGAAGCGTCCGTCATGAAAAAAAGCCGAGAAGTTTTCCCAAACGAGACCGGGCACCGCAAGGCAGAGCAGCAGGCAGTAACGGGGGTCCTCCCAAAGCCTGCGGCCCAGGTGCTCCAGCACCACGAGCAGGAGGATGAAGAAGAGCGGGCAGAGATAAAAGACTTCCAGCGCAATGAAATGAAAGCCCTGGTTGAACGAAAAGCCATGGGAGAGCGGCCAGGCACTGAGAATGCGAGTATGCGCCACATCGGCCACCTGCGGCCCGCGCCACCACCAGATCAACGGGACGAGGAAAAGACAGGCAAAGGCGATGGTGCCCCAGAGCCAGCCTTCGCGCAGGCGGGGACGCCGCTCCGGGCTGACCGCAAAATAGATGACCAATCCCGCCACCCACCATGCATTCGCCAGGGTGATCAATAGCGCCAGACCGCAGGCCCCACCGCCCAGCAGCCACCAACGCCCCCGGTTCTTTTCGATCGCGAGGCTGAAGGCGAAGAGCGCCACCGCCATCAAGCCGACACTGGCCGAGGCCTCGGTCATGAAGGAGAGCTTCCACGCGTACATCGGCAGGAGGATAAAAAGCACCACCGTCCAGAACGCCGCGCGCGCGTTGAACCAGTGCCGCGCCAGGTAAAAGAGGATGAAGCCGGTCAGGCAGCAGATGACCGCGGCCAGCCAGCGCACGCCGAGTTCCGTATCGCCGAAAAAGGCGGTTCCGATGCGGATCAGGAGCGGCACGAGCGGCCCATGCTCCCAATAGGCAGGGCTGAGGTTCGTGCCATGACCCTGAAGCCACAGATAGGCCTCCTGCCCCGACAATTCAAAAGTCTGGCCGAACCAAAACCGCACGAGCAGCAGGGCAACGAGTAGAAAAATCGTCCGCTTGCGATAACCGGGATGCACCATAAGTTAATAAAGCTAAACTCAGCGGACGCCGCGCGCCACAACGCAGCCATTCTTCGCCAGAACGGTTCGGGGCGCAACACCCCGCTGTATGCCTTTCATGCATTTAACTTGGCGCGCCATCTGACGAAAGCTAAAACGCTAAACGATAACGAACAAGCGAAATGCAGGATCATCCTCATCTCCCCCACCTGCGAACTGTCCCCTCAACCTCCTTATGAAATCCCGTCACGTCCTTCATCTTCTGGCTCTCTCCATCACGCTCGGTTTTCTCGCGCTGCCCGCCCCCGCCGACACCCTGCCCGATCCCGCCACGAAGAAAGACGTGCCGCCCATCCCGCTCATCCAGGCCCGAATTTACGAAAGCCTGAAACTTGCCGATTTCGTCCTGACCGGCTCAATGCATTCCGATAAAACCCACAAAAGCTATCCCATCAAACTTAGGACCAAGGGTCATGTCATCGTTTACGAATTTCAGGACCAGCCGTTGCAAATTCGCGTTAAACTCGACCCGGAAGGCTTCACTCTGGAAAAGCGCGCATCTTCCAAAGACAGTTGGAGCTCCGTCGCCGGCTCCGACTTAAGCAAACCGATTTTCGACACCGACATTACGTATGGAGATTTAAACCTCGATTTCATCAACTGGGACGATATCGAACCGCTGGGCACAGACGCAATCAAGACCCTCCCAGCCTACGTCCTGGAAGCCAAACCCGGCCCTAAAGATCACACCCCCTTCGCCTCCGTTCGTTTTTGGGTGAGCAAGCAATACTGGGCGTTTCTCCGCATCGACGGAATCAACGCCCAGGGACAGACGGTCAAGCGCGTCGAGGTGCAGGACGTCATGACCATCGGGAAGTACACCGTCTTCAAGGAAATGAAAGTCTCGACCATGGCCCCGGACAAAGACGACATCGCCAAGTCGACGACCTTCATCGACATCGCAGACGGGCAGGAAGGCTCCGGGCTGACGCCGTAGATTTCTCCGCGTTCCCAAGCTCCTGCGGAGGGCAGTAAACTTGGGAACGAGGAAATACTGTCGTCCACAGGACCTTTCGGCGTGACCTGTTCCCGTTTTCCAGACACCCTCTAAGTTTTCTGCCGTGGACGATCTTACCTCCAGCATACCCAATCGCCTTGCCCCGGCGTCCAAGCCAACCGACTCCGAGCAGCAACACCGCATCGCCCTGGCCGCGGGTCTCGCCGTGCTCTGGGGAGTTTTCACGCTGCTGGCCCAGCTCTCCGGCGCGCTCGACGCGTTTGAGGAACCGCTGCTCGACTGGCGCATCTCGCTCAATTCGACTCCCGTCGCGCCCAGCGACCAGCTCGCGCTCATCGCCATCGACAACATCCCGGTCGACAAGCCGTGGCCCTGGTCGCGCCTCGATTACTCGCTGGAACTCCGCAGCCTGATCGACTACGCGAGATGAACCTCAACGACCGCGACACCGAGTACACCTCGTTCGACAGCACCTTTTCGGACATCATCCGCCGCGCCAACACGGTCGTCTTTGCCGCCACCGTTCTCACCCCCTCGACCACGGCCCCCCAGCCCGCGAAGCTCAACTCGATTCCCTACAAGGGCGGCCTGCGCCTCGTGCCATGCTTCGGCTCGGCGATCTGGCCGCTCGACACCTTTGCGGGAGACTCTCCCGTCGGCGCCAATAATCTCGAATCGGAATCGGGCCTGCGCCTGCGTCGCCTGCCCCTCGTCTTCCTGCTCAACGGAAAGATGATTCCCTCGCTCGTGCTGCAATCCGCCGCGCAATACCTCGGCGCCGATCTCGATTCCTCCGAAGTGCTGGTCGGCCGCGCCATCCTGCTCAAGCGCAAGGATGGCCGGATCGTACGCACCATCCCCATCGACGACGAAGGCCGGATGCGCATCCGCTTTCACCAGGGCCCAACCGCATCGTGGCAAGCCGGCTTCGACAACATCCTCCTCTACGACGACCAGCTTCAGCACGGCATCACCCCGGACCACGATCTCCGCGCCCTCGTCCGCCGGCAGGTCTGGATCGGGCGCACCGATCCGAACGAGCGGGAACGCTTCAAGACCGCCGTCGGCCAACTCAGCCGCGTCGAGGTCCAGCTCCAGGCCGTGCGAACCATCCTCGACCAGGATTACGTCCGGCCACTACCGCCCATGATCCTTGCCGCGCTCTATCTGCTCATCGCCATTTTCGGCGGAGCGGCGGTCATCCGGTTCGACCACATCCACGCCGCGGCGATGCTCATCGTCCTCGCCTCGTTCTGGTTTGAGTCGGCGCTCCTCGCCTTCCGCGTCTACAACGTCATCCTGCCGCTACCGAGCTTCGCCATGCTGCTTCTCGGCACCTACGCCGTGGGAATACTAGCCTCCTATTGGGACCTCGATCCCGATGATGAATCGCATCCCACCACCCTCAAGTCATAAATAAATGATCCTCGCCACAAGCGGCGGTATTTGAGGTAGCCGCCGATGTCCCCATCGGCGGACCGCCGCCGGGACAGCGGAAGCCACCTCTTAATGGGCCGGAACCGGCGCACCATTCGTCGATCCACTGGAAGCTGGAGACTGAACAGGCGGCAGCGGCGGGGGCGGCGCTCCGTTGACATCATTGGGCCCCGGCTCGGGAGGCGCGCCGCCCGGACCCTCGCGCCCAGGCCCTCCCCACGGACGCATGCGGGCGGGAACCATTTTTTCGCGCTCACTTTCCATTTTTTTCAGCTCCGTCTGCTGCGCAGGCGTCAGGACGGCCGCAATCTGGTCATCGGTCTCTTTGAAGATTTGCGAGACGCGCACAATTTCATCGTGATGCAGCGCGTGGATTTTCACATCCGCATCCGCGATCATCGGTCGGATTTTGGTCTGCTGGTCCTCGGACAAACTCAACCGCTGCGTCAGATGCGCCATCCACGCCCGTTTCATCTGCTGCGCGCCGGGAGCATGCATGAAACGCGGCCCCAAGCCGATGGTCAACGCCGATCCGGTGACCACCCCGACGACAAAAATGACCGCCAACAACAGCCATGGTTTCAACGTGGAACTCATGGAGCGTCATCCGAGGCAACGGTGGAGTCGGTCAATTGCAGATAATCGGCGAAGGGGCTGGAGGTCGTGTTGGCGCTCTGCAACGCAGGCAAAAAGCTGGCCGCCATGATCACCCCGGCCACGATCAAGCCACGCGTCAACAACGCCACGTCCCAGAAACCAGTCCCGCCCTTGTGCACCTCGCGCCACGCCGCCATCACGCGCGTCTCAAGCCCGTAAGCCGGAGCGTGCGTCGATTCGGGCACTGCCTTGGCCGCAATGCCCTGCGCAGCAGCCTGGAAAAGCCGGTTCAACTGGTCATCGATGGGGTTCATGAGTTCTCCTTCATTAGCACAGCGTAGCGCTTGCGCAATTGCGAGCGTGCCCGAAAGGCGCGCACCTTGATCAGCGACTTGTTCCAGCCCGTCAGGCTCGCGATTTCCTCGACTTGACGGCCCTCCAGGTACATCAGGCGCATCAATATCCGGTCCGCCGGGCGCAGCGTGGCCAGAAGTTTGTCGACCAACTCCTTCGAGGCCACCTGGTCCGACGCGTCGAGTTCATCCGGCGCGGCGGCGAGATGCTCGACCACGGTCGCCTCATCCTCGCTCAAGTCGGCCAGGCGGACTTCCGGCCGGCGCTTTTCGTGCCGGATCTGGTTCAGGCAGGTATTGACCGCAATCCGCGAAACCCAGTGGAGAAACGGCACCTTGCCCGAAAATTGATCGAGATGTGACATGACCTTGATGGAGACCTGCTGAATCAGATCCTCCGCGCTCTCCCGATGGGGGAGATTCGCCTGCACCAGCTTGGCCACGTGTGGATACATATACTGGAAAAGTTCGAGTGTCGCCTTTTCA
>Ga0302319_10011013_pt1 | contig 17193 bp, 12 predicted proteins | sample Bog_T0_2_FD_203319 | JGI IMG/M metagenome (GOLD analysis project Ga0302319, IMG submission 203319) | Peat permafrost microbial communities from Stordalen Mire near Abisko, Sweden - Bog_T0_2 | ecosystem: Environmental > Terrestrial > Soil > Wetlands > Peat | place: Sweden: Abisko, Stordalen Mire...
GGATGCCTGGGCCGCCGCGCATCTGGCGGCCCGCGACCACGCCGAGGACCGCGATTCGGTCGACGCCGCCTGCCGGCGCCTCGTCGCCGACCTCGGCCACGCCGGTTGGACGCGCTACTCGGTGCCCCAAACCACGGACGCCCGGTTCGACGTACGCGCCCTCACCCTGATCCGCGAGACGCTCGCCTGGTACGATGGGCTCGCCGATTTTGCCTTCGCGATGCAAGGCTTGGGCAGCGGCGCCATTTCTCTCGCGGGCTCTTCGGAACTACAGCAGCGGTATCTGCCGCGCGTCGCGGCGGGCACGGCCATCGCCGCCTTCGCGCTCTCCGAGCCCGGCGCGGGATCCGATGTCGCCGCGATCGAATGCAGCGCCCGCCGCGACGGCGACGCCTATGTGCTGAATGGCGAGAAGACCTGGATTTCGAACGGCGGCATCGCCGATTTCTATTGTGTCTTCGCGCGCACGCAGCCGGCGGAGCTGCGTGCCGACGGCTCCGTCACGGCGCGCGGCATCAGCGCCTTCGTCGTCGACGCCGGCACCGCGGGATGCGCGATCCGCAGCCGCATCGACGTCATCGCGCCGCATCCGCTTGCCACCGTGTCGTTCGCCGATTGCCGCATCTCCGCGACACGGCGCCTCGGCGCCGAGGGCGAGGGCTTCAAGATCGCGATGCGCACCCTGGATGTGTTTCGCACCTCGGTCGCGGGCGCAGCGCTCGGTTTTGCGCAGCGCGCCTTCGACGAGGCGCTCCGACATGCGCGCACGCGGCGGATGTTCGGCAAGACCCTCGCCGACCTGCAGCTCACCCAGGCGGCACTCGCCGACATGGCGACCGAAATCGACGCGGCACGGCTGCAAACCTATCGCGCGGCGTGGCTGCGAGACGGCGGCGGGCGCGCCACCCAGGATGTCGCCATGGCCAAGATGGCGGCCACCGAATCGGCGCAGCGCGCCATCGATCGTGCGGTGCAGATCCTCGGGGGTCGCGGAGTCGTGCAGGGCGAGATCACCGAACGGCTGTACCGCGACATTCGCGCATTGCGCATCTATGAGGGTGCGACCGAAGTGCAGAAACTCATCATTGCCCGCGAGTTGCTCGAAGCGGCGGGAAGCCCATGAGCGAAACCGCGCCGCAGATTCTCCAGCCTCCCGAATGGCCGCGCCCTCGCGGCTACAGCCATGGCATCGTGGCGTCCGGCCGCCAGGTGTTCATCGCGGGGCAGATCGGCTGGGACGCCCACGGTCGGTTTGCGAGCAACCGGCTGGCCGACCAAGTGGGCCAGGCACTCGCGAACATCTGCGCCGTGCTCGCGCAAGCCGGCGCCGGGCCGGAGCACATCGTCAGGCTCACCTGGTACATCACCAGCCGCGAGGAATACCACGCGGAGCTCGCGGACATCGGCGCCGCGTATCGTGCCGTCATGGGCGGGCGCTACCCGGCGATGAGCGTCGTCCAGGTGGTCGCCCTGATGGAGGCCGAAGCGAAGGTCGAAATCGAAGCGACGGCCGTGCTGCCGGGCGGAGCCTAACGCCACCATGAGCAACCACGTCGAGGCCTTCGAGCACTGGATTCGCACCGCCTTCGTCGAGATGAACACCGCGCTCGAGGATCTCTACTTCGCTGGCAGCGACCGCGCCCAGGTGATCGGCATCGGCGATTCCATCAAGGCCGCGCTGCGCGACGAAGGCCACGTCCATGTCGTCAACTTGCTCGCCGAGGGCAACACGGGCGACGGCTTCGACATTGCCTTCGGCGTGCTCGGCAACGTCGGCATGTATCTCGGCGCGCTGCGGCGGCACGAACTCACCAATCCGGCCCGGGAGGAGCGCTCGCCCTTCCCCGACGCCTCGTCGCTGGCCCTGCACGTCGGCGCCTCCCTCGGCATGGCGCCGCGATTTGCCACTGCGCACCTCGCCACCCACAACCGGTCCCGGGCCGGGGTCCGCAAGAGCTTCACGTCGCTGCACGACGAGTTCCTGTTCATCGACGAAAACACGCGGGGCATCCTCTCCCTGCAGCGCGCCGCGGACGCGCTCACGAGTGTCGTGCATCTCGGCGTTTCGAGCCCGGTGGCGGACGTGCTGTTCGACGCCGCGAAGTCGGCGCTGCTCGACGTGGTCCGCTTCAACGAGCGTCTGCTGGAGCGCCTCGACGTACAGAGATTCTTCTACTCCGTGCGCCCCTATTACAAGCCCTATCGCGTGGGCCGCCAGGAGTATCGCGGCGCCAATGCCGGGGATTTCTCCGGCATCAACCAGATCGACCTGCTGCTTGGCCTGTGCCGCGCCAACGACCCGTACTACTCGCAGCTGCTGGTCGACAAGATGCTGTTCATGCTGCCGTCTGATCAGGCGCGGCTGCGGGACTGCATGACGCGCCAGAGCCTCCTGGACGAACTCCTGGCGCTGCGGCATGACCATGCGGGGGCCGATTGGTTTCAGAAGAACGCCAGGGCGTACCTCGAAATCTGCGGGATCTTCGGCCGGTCCGCCGCCCAGCACCACGACGGCCTGGTCCGGCGGTTCATTGAAGCGCCGGCCGCGGCATTGGGCACCGGCCACCTCACCGGCATCACGGCGAGCGGGCCGCCGCTTCCGGTCCTGCTGCGCTCACTGGAAGTGCTGCGGGATCTGCGCCTCGCCGCGGACCGCCGCGACATTGCGAGCCGCCATGATGACCTCGCTCTCTTGCGGGCGGTGCTGGATTCGAGCCGGTCATGAAAGTGGCTGCCGACAATCGTTGAGTGCTGGGGGAGCGCGCGAGGGCTGCTTGGCGGTGGCCCCTTGCAATATCAGGTATCTTTGATTATAAATTCCCAATATTATATATTTGATCACAAATCAGGGATGTCTATGCCCCCTCGTACGAACCTCGGGCTGGTGCGGATCGCGCGCGAGACGGTGCATGACCGGGTGTATGTCGCGCTTCGGGACCAACTGATGCGCGGCGGTTTCGAGCCAGGTCAAAAGCTCAAGATCGCCGAGTTGGCGACGGCATTCGGGACCAGCGCGATGCCGGTCCGGGATGCCCTCAACCGCTTGACGGTGGAGCGGGCCCTCGAGACCTTGCCGAGCCGCACAGTGCGCGTTCCAGCCTTGTCCAAAGATGCCTTGCAGGACCTGCGTGAGACCCGCTTCGCGATCGAGGGGCTGGCGATTGCGCGGGCCGCATCGAACATGACGGCGGAATGCCGGGCCACCTTGAACCAGCTCATCGAGGCGCAAACCGAGACGGATTCGGAGCACATCTCCGAGGAAAGCGCCGAGCAGAACCGTGCGTTTCACTTCACCATTTATCGCCAGTCCGGATCGACGGTTTTGATGCCCATCATCGAAAGTCTGTGGCTGCAATTCGGGCCGTACCTGCGCGAGGCATCGGAGCGCTTCGACGGCGGCGACGGGCGCGGGACGAACTTCCACCTCGACATTCTCGATGCGCTGTCGCGCGGCGACGGCGTGGCGGCGCGCAAGGCGCTCGAAGCGGATATTGGCCGCGCGTTCGATCTCGTGATGAGCGACGAGTCGCTGTGGCGCACGCGGGGAGGGGTCGCGTGACGGAGATGTTCGAACTCTACGACTTGCATGTCGAAGTGATCGGACCGCCTGACGCCAAGATTTATTGCGGGGCACGGCTCGGGGACTATTTCGACCTGCACGGCGAAATGCTGAAAATGCCGCCGGGCCAGGGCTTTTCGATCTATTCGCTGGCCGCGTTGCTGCCCTTGCTGCCCGCGAAACAGCGGGTCACCGACCCGAATGATTGGATGTCGAGCGATGCCGAGGTCGCCTGTCCCGACCCGAATTGTCCGACGCGCTTTCGCATCACCCGCACGGGGCGGCGCCGCTTCACCCGCTCCGAGGTGACCGCAACCCCGCCCGGCAGCGGGAACACGGCGTGATTCCGCGCGTCGCGCTGCGCGGCGATTACTCGATATCCCGCATCATCAAGGGTGGCTGGCATCTCGCCGGCGACCACGGCACAGTCGACTCCGCTCAAGCGCAGCGGGACATGGCAACCTTCGTCGACGCGGGCATCACCACCTTCGATTGCGCGGACATCTACACGGGCGTCGAGCGGATGATCGGTGAATTCCGCCAAGCCTATCCGGCGCATGCAGAGCGCGTACAGATCCATACCAAATTCGTGCCCGATCTTTCCGATTTGCGCACCATCGGCCGTGCGCAGGTCGAAGCCATCATCGACCGGTCGCTCGCCCGGTTGCGGGTGGAACGGCTGGATCTGGTGCAATTTCACTGGTGGGACTTCGCGGTTCCGCGCTACGTCGAAACGGCCTTGGAACTCGAGCGGTTACGGCGCGGCGGGAAGATCGCGCATCTCGGCGTCACGAATTTCGACACGCCGCGGCTCGGGGAACTCATGAATGCCGGCATACCGATCATCTCGAACCAGATTCAATACTCGCTGGTGGACGATCGGCCGAATCGAGGGATGGTCGCGTACTGCACAGCGGAGCACATCGCGCTGCTGTGCTATGGCACGGTATGCGGCGGCTTTCTCTCCGAGCGCTGGCTCGGAACACCCTCCCCCGGCGCGCACCTCGCGAACCGCTCATTGGCGAAGTACCGGTTGATCATCGAGGATTTCGGCGGCTGGCAGCTCTTTCAAGAGCTCCTCGGCGTGCTCGCTCGAATTGCGGCGGCACATGGCACCGACATCGCCTCGGTTGCGACCCGGGCGATGCTCGACCGCGATCAGGTGGCCGCGGCCTGCGTGGGTGCCGTCAACACCTCGCACCTCGCCGCCCACGCGCACATCGGCACGCTGCGGCTGCGCCCGGAGGAGCTGTCGATGATTGCCGCGGTGACCGCGCGGCGCCAAGGCCCGGCCGGCGATGTCTACGAATTGGAGCGCGATCGCGACGGCGCGCACGGCCGGATCATGAAATATGAATTGAACGCGCTGCAATAGGGGTCTGGAACAAGGGAGTTGAGCGCCGATCAGCATTCGAATCGTCACTGACTGTCAAACAAGGGGTGGGATATGCATAGGGAATACAGCGCCAAGCGCGCTCTCGCGGCTCTGGGATGTTGCACGGCATTCGCCGGCACGGTGTCGGCGCAGGTCGCACCCACCCAGGATCTGCAGGAAATCGTCGTGACCGCCGAAAAGCGCGAATCGACCGTCCAGAAGACGCCGATCAGCATCACCGCGATCAGCGGCGCCGATTTGCAGGCGGCCGGCATCTCGGATTTCACGGCCGTCGCCCAGGAGGTACCCGGCATCTCCTTCAAGACCTCGGGTCCCGGCCAGACCGAATTCGAAATGCGCGGGCTCACGTCCACCGGGGGCGAGTCGCCGACCGTCGGGTTTTATCTGGACGATACGGTATTGACGCCCGCCGCCATGGCGCAGAACGGCAAGGCGGTCATCGACCCCAGTCTGTTCGACCTCAACCGGGTCGAGGTATTGCGAGGTCCCCAGGGTACTTTGTACGGCGCAGGTTCGATGGGCGGCACGATCAAGCTCGTGACCAACCAGCCCGACCCGACCAAGTTCGACATCAACGTCGAGTCCGTCGACTCGGGCACGGCCTCGGGCGGCGGGTTCAACCACACCGAGAACCTGATGTTGAACATCCCGCTGGTGCAGGATGTCGTTGCCCTGCGCCTGGTCGGCACGGACAAGTACGTCGACGGCTGGATCGATCGCAAGGTCGTGAATCCGTTTCCGCCGGAGGTCAACGACAGCAACAGCCGCGGCGACGTGGCTGGCGCGCCGGTCGTCGCGGATCACCGGCACTCCAACTGGGAGCAGTTGCAGGCGGGACGCGCCGCGCTGCTGATCAAGCCGAGCGACGCCTTGAGCATCACCGTGGGCTACATGCACCAGTCGCTCACCCAGGGCGCCTTGAACCTCATCGACAGTCCGCCGCTGACCGAAACGCATTACCAGCCGTTCGATGTGCCGGAGCCGTTCGAGGACAAGTTCGACCTCTACAGCCTGAACGTGAAGTACAGCTTCGATGCGTTTCAGCTGGTGTCCGCATCGGCCTACTGGGACCGCCAGCAGAACCAGACGCAGGACATCTCCGAGGCGATGCAGGATTACATCGGCGGCTTCTTCGGTCCGCCGGCCGCGTTTCCCTACGGAGCGGCACAAACCGCGCCTGCCAACGAGTGCGCCGGGCTCGGGCTCGCGACCTGCTATGGCTTTGGTGCCGCCTCGATCACCGAGAACGATTACACCCGCCAGTTCAGCGAGGAGCTGCGGCTCGCCTCCACGGGCAGCGGCCCGCTGCAGTGGCTGATCGGCGGCTACTACAGCAGCTTCGGCGCGACCTCGCATGTATTCTCGTTCTATCCCGTCGCCACCGACGGCTTCGACGCGGATTTCGGCACCACCAATCTCGCCGACAATCACCGCAAGGTCGACATCGACCAGTATGCGGCGTTCGGCGAAGTGTCGTATTTGCTGCCGGACAACTTCAAGGCCAGTGTCGGCGCACGCTATTACGATTACCACAGCAATTCGGTCACGAGCGTCAGCGGCGTCTCCGCCAACGGCACCAGCAACCCGCTCTTCGGCCTCGCTCAGAACTCGGGCGTGACGCCGAAGTTCGATCTCGCCTACATTCCGAATGACAACACGACGCTGTATGGCACCGTCTCCAAGGGCTTCCGCCCGGGCGGCCCCAATTCACCCATCCCGGTTCCTCCCTGTCCGAATGCCGCCCCGTCGCAGTTCGGTCCGGACAGCGTGTGGAACTACGAGCTCGGCGAGAAGCTGCGCTTCCTCGATTCGCGGATCTCGGTCAACGGCGACGTCTACTATGAGGACTGGACCAACGTTCAGCAGCAGGTGGCGCCCGGTTGCGGCTTCAAGTTCACCGCCAACGCCGGCAAAGCCACGGTGTACGGCGCCGAACTCGAGGTGGCCGTGGTGCTCGTGCCAGGGGTCGTGCTGTCCCAGAACTTCGGCTACACGCATGCCACGAACTCGACCACCCTGCCGGCCGCCGGCATCGTGTCCGGGGAGCGCCTGCTCGACGTCCCGGAAGTCACCGCCAACACGAGCTTGACCTACAAGCAGCCGGTGGCGGAGGGCATGAATCTCGTCGGGCGCATCAACAACAGCTACATCGACTCCATCCAGGACATCACCTTCGTACGCAACACCCTGCCCGCGTACGACCTCGTGGGTCTCCGAGCGGGACTCGAGAAGGACCGCTGGACGGCATTCCTGTTCGTCGACAATTTGACCAACAAGGAGGCGTTGCTCGGCGACAATGGCGCGCTCTCGGCGAACGTCAACATTTTCAATCGGGTTGCGACCAACCAGCCGCGCACGATCGGAGTGGACCTGAACTTCAAGTACTGATCCCGCGGCATGTCCGACTATCCGAACAGGCCGTACGCCTGGACCGTCGTCGCGATTCTGATCGCGACGGCGGTCCTCTCGTATACCGACCGCCAGGTCTTGAGTCTGATCGTGGATCCGATCCGCGGCGATCTGGGCATCAGCGACACGCAGATCAGCCTGCTGCTCGGTACGGCCTTCGCCGTGGTCTACGGAATTGCGGGCATTCCATTGGGTTTCCTGGCGGACCGGATCTCGCGCCGCAATCTCATATTCGCCGGTGTCCTCGTCTGGAGTCTCGGCACGATCGGCTGCGGTCTCGCCCACGATTTCGGCCAGATCTTCGCGAGCCGCATCGTGGTGGGCTTGGGCGAGGCGGCGTTGTCTCCTGCCGCGATTTCGCTGATCAGCGACTATTTTCCACCCTCGCGCCGCGGCACCGCGGTGGGATTTTTTCTCAGCGGCATTGCCATGGGCAACGGCGCGGCGATTCTGATCGGCGGCGGCGTGCTGCACCTCATCGAGTCGGGCGCCTTGACCGGCACGCTGCTGGCCGCACAGGCACCCTGGCGCATGGTGCTGCTGGTGATTGGCGGTCCGGGATTCTTGTGGGCTCTCGCCATTCTGCTCATTCGTGAACCGGCCCGCCGCGCCGCCGAGGCAGCTGCGGCGGCCGTCGGCATGCCGGACCGCCGCACCCCCGGCAATTCGGCGTGGGCACGAGTCGCACCGGTCTATTTGGTGCTGGCCGCGGCCTCATTCGTCGACAATGCCGTGGGCGCGTGGGCACCGACTCTGTTGATCCGTGAGTTCGGCAAGGATCCCGCCCAGGTGGGCCTTGAATTGGGGCTGCTGCTCACGGCCGGGTTCGGCGGGGGCGTGCTCATCGGCGGCGCCTTGTCCGACCGTGCCGGGGTCCGCGGCGGCTGGCCGCGCAAGCTTCAGGTCTGTGCCTGCGCCGGGCTGCTCATTCTGCCGGTGTCTCTGCTGATGGATTCGGCGGCATTCACGGTCGTGCTCGCCGGCGTCCCGCTGTACTTTGCCCTGTCGGGCATCGTCACCGCGGTCGGCTTCTCCGCCATCCTCGACGTCATGCCCAACCGCGCCCGTGGACTCGCGATGTCGGTGAGTTTCTTTCTGAACGTCGCGCTCGGTGCCGGTCTCGGGCCCACCGCGGTGGCGCTCGCCGCCGGCCACGTATTTGGCGCGAAATCCGGTTTGGGGCCGCCCATCGTGCTGACCGCGGCGGGCGGTTACCTCGTCGCTCTGATTGCGCTCGGTGCCGCGTTGACCGTTTTGAGACCGCGCGCGCCGGTTGCCGCGTAAAAGCACGGCCGCCTGCCCCGGCAATCTTCGCGATCTCTGCTCAATGATCGGCGAGCATGGTTGCCCGACCGGCGGCCGGCGCTGGAACGTCCGCGGGCGTCTCCATGACGAACGCGCGGACTTTCGGCAGGCTCTTGGGCTGATTCTTCTGTATGAAGTCCATGAATTTCTCGCGAATCTCACAGCGAAGATCCCAGGATTTGGAGGAATCCGCGGAGGTCGCCAGTATCCGAAGCTGAATGGTCGTATCGGTGGCATCGCTCACCTGCAGGTTCCAAAAGCGCCTGTCCCACAAGGGGCTGTTCTCGATGATGGGCTTGAGCGCCTGTCTCCCCTCCTCGACGTTGAACGAATAATCGACCCAGAGCAGCACCGAGCCGGTGATGGCCGCGGTGGTGCGGGTCCAACTCTGGAACGGCTTCTCGATGAAATAAGTCAACGGCAGAACCAGGCGCCGATCATCCCAGATGTGCACGATGACGTAGGTCAGCGTGATTTCCTCGACGCGGCCCCACTCGCCCTCCACGACGACGACGTCATCCTGGCGCACCGGTTGCGCCAGGGCGATTTGAAATCCGGCAATCACATTGGCGAGGGTCTTCTGCGCGGCGAGTCCGGCGATGATTCCCACGATGCCGGCCGACGCGAGGAGGCTCGTGCCGACATGGCGCACTTCCTGGAAGAGCATCAATGAGGCAGCGACAGCGAAGACACCGACCGTCACGTATGCCACGCGACTGATGACGTGCATCTGCGTATACACCTGCCGAGCCCGGAGATTATCGGCGGCCGCGATGTCGAAGCGCGTGAGCACCACGCTTTGGGAGATGGTGATCGCGCGGAAGAAAAGCGCGGCGACAGCGGCTATCAGCGTGAGACTGGTGAGCTTGCTGAACACGCTCGCGTATTGAACCGGCAACCCCAGCATGGGCAGCCCAAGAAAGATCGCGGTTACCACGACGATGAAGCGCAGCGCGGTGCCCAGCAGCGGCACCAACAGGTCATCGATCTTGCTCGGCGTCGTCACGGCCCAGGCCGCCAAGTGCGACTCCAGGACATGTGTCGCCCGAAACAAAAACAGGAACAATGCGACAAAGACACCGAAGTCGAATATCAAATCCATCCCGTGGCGAAGAGTGATGAGGCCTTGATCGGGCTTCAACTTCAACAGTATTGGAGTGGCGGCAAGATAGACGCCGTACGTCCAAATCACCATGTACAACGGTTTGCCCAGCGCGAGATACACGCGATGGTGCCAGGTGGGCTTCGCCTCGGCCACCAAGGTTGCGCGTCGCCTGCGCAGGATGAAAGCGAGGGCGGCGTTGAGCATCAGGGCGATGCCGAGATATAGCGCAACGATGCAAATATCCGAAACCGCAATTGGTCCGACCAGCGCGCGCTCGGCGGCAGCGCCGCCGACGTGGTGGATCCCCTGCTCCAGGAGAGCAGTGACTGCAGCAATCATTTGATCCATCGTGGAACTCTACGGTCCCGAGAAATACCGCATGAGGCCTCGTTCGCACGTGAGCCGCAACTTTCTCAGTATGAAGCGGACAGACACGTTCGCGCAGGTGATTGTGTGGGTGAAAGCCCTGTTTGGGTGCCGGACGAAGCCGACATGCCGCTCACTTGGTTCCGCGGCGGCATGCTTGGCGTCCGCCGTTCCGAAGCAAAAGAGCTACTTCCCCTTCTCGACATCCTTCGCGACGCGGAAACCGAGGAAGACGCTGCGATGGTCGGCCGAGTCCTTGAAGCGATAGGCCGAACGCATGAGCCGCGGCACGTGGCCGAGCGACCCGCCGCGGATGACACGCTCCCCACAGTCATCCGACACCCAGGCCAAACCGTTCGCCGGCGCTCCGGAATAGCTCGGATGGTAGCAATCCTCGACCCATTGAAAGACATTCCCGGCCATGTCGTAGAGGCCGAAGCCGTTGGCCGGAAACGATCCGACCGGCGCTGTAGCAGCATGTCCGTCGTCGCAAGCCACCGTTTTTAGACCATGATAGAGGCGATGGGCCGCAAGGTCCGCGGTGTTCCCGAATCGACAGGCGGCGTCGGCGTCATCGCCCCAGTAATATCGAGTCGTGGTTCGCGCGCGCGCCGCATATTCCCACTCGGCCTCGGTCAGCAGGCGATAGGGGCCGGTCGCGGGCAGCGGCGAATCTGGATGGGCAACGCGCAGCTTTGCGTTCAACCAGCCGATATAGGCCTGCGCATCATCCCAATCGACGCAGACGACCGGATCGCGGGCCGTCTGCGCGAAGCCGGGATGCCGCCAGTCCGCACCGCCGATCTGCGGGGAACCGTCGCGGGTCAGGACAATGCAACTGGGGCCGCTTCGCCGGTTCGTTTCCTTGACGAAGTGTGCGTATTCGCGACGGGTTACCGCATAAACACCGACGGCGAACGGCCGATCGATTTCGACGTGATGCCGCGGCCCCTCCTGGTCTGATCGCGCCGCCTCGTCATCGAGCGATCCCATCTCCAAGCTGCCGGGCGGCAATACCGTCATCACCGGACAGTCGGGGCAATCGCGGAATGTCGATCCGGCCGCCGCCGGCAGGACGGCGAACAGCGCGGCGAGACCGGTTGCGAGCATCACCACCCTGTTGTTTGGCCGACGCTGCCTCACGTTCAATCGCTCCTCGGACGGGTGGAACAGGCCTCGGGAAGCCACGATGGGTTCCAGGTTCGGTGGACGAACAGCGTGACACCGTCGCGAACGCGAAACAAGACGGATTCAGCGGCAACGAGGACCCACTGGCTCGGAACGGCTCAAATGATCGTACCAGCGCCGACAAGCACGGCCGCGCCGGTCAGCTATGATCCGACGCAGGGATCCGACGCAGGGATCCGACGCACGGTGGACGGTGGAACACCGGCACAGGCGCCGCCGCGAAATCAAAGGGGGAAAACTACATGGCGAGTATTGAACATGTCACTGCAAGAACTTCAAACTTCCTGCGAAACCAGTGGTACTGCGCGGGTTGGTTCCGCTCACTCGAGGAGAAACCCATCGGGCTGACCATGCTCGGCGAATACGTCGTCATTTACGCCGATCCCGTGGGCGCGCCGATTGCGGTGAGCGGACGTTGTCCACACCGCTTTGCGCCACTCGATCGTGGCATCGTGATCGGTGACCGAATCATGTGTCCCTACCACGGCCTGCAGTTCGGCAGGGACGGGCAGTGTGTCGCGAATCCCAGCGGCCCGGTGCCCCCGCGGGCGGCGCTGAAGACATACCCAGTGGTCGTCCGAAATCGCGCGTTGTGGGTGTGGATGGGGGACCCGAAGCGGGCCGACGTCGGACGGCTGCCACCGGACGGCTTCATGCTCGATTCAGCCTACGCGACACACACGCTGTATCTGAGGGTCCGCGCGAACTACCAGATTGTCATCGACAATCTGCTCGATCTGAACCACGCCCCGTTCCTGCACGCCAATACGCTGGCGCCGCCCGCGGATGGTGGGCCGCCGAAGATGCCGCGTCACGAATACGCGGTGGACGGCGATGTAATCCACAGCAATTACTATATGGATCAGGCACCGCCCTCGCCGCAGATGAGTTCGCTGTATACGGATCCGCTCGGTGCCTTCGCAGCCGAAATGACCTGGCGCGCGCCAGCCACGCTCGATCTCGTGGTCTCGCTCAAACCGTTTCCGGGCGGGCAGGCCCGCGCGCTCCATATGCCGAGCGTGCACTACCTGACGCCGGAGTCCGAGACGACGACACACTACTTTGCCGCAATTGGCCGCAATCAGAAGCTCGGGGATGTCGAGGAGGATCGAAGGATGATCCACTTTCTGGAGAAAGCCTTTGTCGAAGAGGATGAGCCGATGCTCAGGGCTTGTCAGGACCTCATGGGGACAACCGATTTGTTCGCGCTGGATCCGATCATTCTCAAATCCGATGCAGCGGCAATCCAGGCCCGTCGGACAATCGAGCGGCTGAAGGTCGCGGAAACGTCCGCCGACTCCCATATCGTCTCTCCTGGATATGGAGGCAGGGAGCCGTGAATCATCGCCGCCTGGTATCAGGGAGTGATCATCGATGCAGAGAGCGCGCAGGTCTTCGCCTCCGAATTCGCGTTGATGTTTCAACCGACCGGCGATGTGATGACCATACCCAGTTATGCGATCTCCGGCCCCAATGGGTGGGATTCGAACGCGCCTCCATTGACTGGCATGCCGACGTTTTAGGAGCTCTGACCCGATGCGACGAGGCGGCCCCCAATGATCGGCGCTGAAGGCGCCGACGTGATCGTGGTGGGAACGGGCATCGTCGGTTGCCACGCTGCTTCGCGAACGAGATCCGTTACAGATCCCGCTCGACATTCCAGAAATCCAGATGCGGAATGAGCGCTTCATCCTCCAGAAGCGGGCCGATCACGGCGATGGCCGTTTGTCCGCGGCCAAATACATCGCGGCAAGGCAGATCGAGCGTCGGATTCTCCGGATGGCTGCCTGTGAGTTCCCGCAATTTTTCCTCGGATAGTCCATAGACGACACGCTCGATCCCGCACCAATAAATTGCACCGGCGCACATCGCACAGGGCTCGGCACTCGAATACAGCGTGCACTTCGCCAACTCCGATCCATGCAACTGCCGGGCCGCCTTGGCACACGCCACCAGTTCAGCGTGTTGGGTTGGCTCGCCCGGCGGCAGCGAGTTGTTGAGCGCGGCCACCACGATCTCGCCTCGCTCGTCCACGATCAATGCGCCGAATGGGTGACGACCGGATTGACGCGCGTCCGCTGCGAGAGCAAACGCCTGGCGCAGATGGATCAAGTCAAGGTCAGTCGTGAACGTCATGGCCATCTCGACTCGCGGTGCCTGCGTGCCTGGAGAGGAGCAAATTGAGAACGACTGCCGTGGCAGCTGCGAGCAAAATTCCACTGCCCAGAAACAGCCTCACCGTGTCCGGCGCGTGCGCAAACAGGTGCGGCGACGCGATCGGTATCAGTCCAACGCTCAGCACGATTGCGACGATGAGATCGTTGTGAGTCCCCTCGTAGCGGACCTTGGCAAGCTCGCGGATTCCAGCCATGGTGGTCATTCCAAACATCACGATTGCCGCCCCGCCCAACACCGGTCGCGGCATGGCTCCGACCACCGCCGCAACTTTTGGAAGGAAACCCAGTACAACCAGCAACCCGCCCGCCGCAGCCACAGCGAATCGACTCTTGACATTGGACAGCGCCAGCAAGCCGGTATTCTGCGAGAACGCATTGTACGGAAAGCTGTTGAACACACCGCCGAGTACGGTCGAGAGACCGTCCGCCCGCAGCGCACCCGCGAGAATGGGCGGGTCGATTGTGCATCCGGTAATTTCTCCGATCGCGAGGCAATTGCCGGTCGTTTCGGCCATGACCACGAGCATGGCGAGACACATCACAAGCCCGGGTTGGAGCGCGAATTGAGGCATCCCGAACAAGAGCGGATGGATCAGTCCAAACCAAGGTGTCCCATCAACTCGTGCGAAGTGGGCTACCCCGGTGAGCCAGGCGAGCGCTGTGCCGCCCATGAGGCCCAACAACACGCTGAGGTTGGCCACCAAGCCGTTCCCAAAACGCTGGATGATCACGATCAAAGCGACCGTGCCCAGACCGAGCCCGAGATTGCCGTAGCTGCCGAAATCGGGCGAGGAAGGGTCGCCGCCGCCGAACCAATCCCCCGCCACCGGAAGCAGTGACAGGCCGATCACCGTGATGATGGAGCCGATGACGATCGGGGGGAAGAAGCGCAGCATGCGGCTGAAGTGCGAACCCATGATCAGCACGAAAAGGCCGCCACAGATCACAGACCCGTACATGACCGGAAGTCCGTACTGCCCCCCGATCAGGATCATCGGTGCAACGCAGATGAACGAGCACCCCTGAATGAGCGGCAAGCGGGATCCGAACTTCGACCACCCCAGCGTTTGAAGCAGGGTCGCCATTCCACAGGTGAACAAGTCGGCACTGATGAGTGCAATGAGTTGCTCCGGCCCCAAGTGCAGAGCGCTCCCCAGAATGAGCGGCACGGCCACGGTTCCGGCATACATCACCAGCATGTGCTGAGCGCCGAAGGCAAGCAATCGCCATAGGCCCGGGAACTCATCGATTGGGTCTGCGGCAGCGCTTGGGTCTGCGGCAGCTGCGGTACCGACGGTCGCGGAGGCGGTGATGGCGATCTCCCTGAATTGCCGTATTTGGGGTGTCACTGCCCGATCGCAGAGAAACCCACCTACGTCCAAGGACACTACCGTGCAGCGTTCCCGACAGCAACTATCAACTGCATGCTTGCACACGCGTGCGGGAGGCAAGTAATGGCTGCCGCTGCGGCACGAGATGATTCTCGGTCAGTACTCCTGGCCTTTTATCGTGTGGTATACCGTACCGACCCGCTCTGGGATTGAGGAATATGAAAATCCGACGAGGTGGTTCCCGCAGCGCCGCGTTGTTGCTGGCCGGCGCGCTTATTCTGGGGTGGTCGCCGATTTTGGCGTCGAACGTGGCGCCGCCGGTGTTGATGCGCTTTCCATCCGCAAGCAGCGACCGAATCGCTTTCGTCGCCTATGGCAACCTTTGGACCGTTGCGCGACGCGGGGGCGCAGCGACGCGGCTGACCGACGATCCGGGCCAGGTTCTCGCGCCACACTTCTCGCCGGATGGCCGCTCGATCGCGTACACCTGGCGACGAGAGGGCGGGTCTGACGTCTATGCTGTACCGGCCGTCGGCGGTATCCCGACGCGGCTGACGTTCGGTCCAACCTTGAACGGCAGCTACGACAACATTGTCACCGGCTGGACGCCCGACGGGACACGGATCTTGTTCACTTCGCTTCGCCAGTCACCGGCTTATCACTACGAGACATTCGAGGTTGCGATGACCGGCGGTCTCGCCGCGGCCCTCGGACTGGGTGCGGCCGGACTGTCCAGTATTTCGCCAGATGGTGGGCGCATCGCATTCGACCGGACTTTCCGTAACCTCGGCGGCGACCGCTGGAAGCGTTATGTTGGCGGACAAGCGCCGGATATATACGTCTATGATTTCGCCCAAAAGTCGTTGGAACGGGTCACCGATTGGAAGGGAATCGATACCGCGCCGATGTGGGCCGGCCGAAAGATTTATTATCTCTCGGATCGCGACGAGAGCCGCCGCGCCAATATCTGGGTAAAGGACCAGGATACGAAGGTCACCCGTCAGGTCACCCATTTCACCGATTACGACATCGACATGCCCTCGATCGGCCCGGGCGGGATCAGCTTTCAGCAAGGCGGCAAGCTCTACGTGATGGAGCTGCCTTCCGAGACTTTGCACTCCGTCGAGGTCGCGGTGCCCGCCGATATCCGAGTGGCTCCGCACGGACAGTCAGCGGCCAGTGATGTGAACCATCGGGACTTTGCACTTTCTGCCGATGGCCGAACCGCTATTTTCTCGGCGCGCGGCGATCTGTTCGCCGTTGGACTCGATGGGGCGGCCGTAAACCTGACCCGAACGCCGAAATCGGTGGAGGACCATCCCTCCGTCTCACCCGACGGCCGCACGCTCGCTTTCATCACCGATTCTGACGGCGAGCAGCAAGTGGCGACCATGCCGGTCGGCGGCGGCAGCGTTCGACGACTCACTCACTTCAAATCGGGCCTACTTTATGCACCGCGCTGGTCACCGGACGGCAAGTGGCTGACGGTGGCAGACGGCAATCACGGACTCTGGCTGCTCGCGGCGGCCGGCGATCACTGCGAGCGGATCGCGCAGGATGCAGCGGCCGAGATCCGCGACGCACGGATTTCACCCGACGGGCGCTGGCTGGCCTACAGCACGGAACAGCGGAACCAGCTGCGCGCGATTCATGTGCGCGATCTCGCCACCGGCCGAGATGCGACCGTCAGCTCAGCCATGGAGAATGACCACGACCCCGCCTTTTCCGGTGATGGTCAGCTGCTGTTCTTTCTCTCGCAGCGACATGAGTTGCCAATCGTCTCAGACCGCGACCGCGAGGGTACGATCGCCACGCTCAAGTCGGACGCGCTCTATGCGGCGCCGCTGCCTGCCCGCATGCGCGTGCCGTTCGGCCGTCTGGGCAAAGGGGGGCCGACCACCGGCAGCGGCGCAGTCGAGCTCGACGGACTGATGGCGCGTGCGGTCGAGGTCCCGATCCAAGCAGCCGGTGGCATTGCCGATCTGGAGCCACGCGGCCGGGTGGTATTTTACCGAGCCACACCGGCGAAGGGGATCGGCGGCGACCTGCCTGGCGAGAGTTCGGGCCTTCATGCCTTCGATCTGGACGTCGGCAAGGACCGGACCGTGGCCACCGATGTCGACGGCTACGCGCTATCGCCGCTCGGGGACAAGGCACTCGTGCGCCGGGGCAGCGGCTGGCATGTCGTTGATGTCGGCCCGGGGGCGACGTCGGGCCTGGAGGTCAAGCTCGGGGCGATGCGCGTGACGGTCGATCCGCCCGCGGAAGCGCGCGAGATATTCGAGCAAGCCTGGCGGCTGGACCGGGACCTGTTTTGGGATCCCAAGATGAATCTCGTCGACTGGCGGGCGGTGCAT
>Ga0302319_10011014_pt1 | contig 17192 bp, 14 predicted proteins | sample Bog_T0_2_FD_203319 | JGI IMG/M metagenome (GOLD analysis project Ga0302319, IMG submission 203319) | Peat permafrost microbial communities from Stordalen Mire near Abisko, Sweden - Bog_T0_2 | ecosystem: Environmental > Terrestrial > Soil > Wetlands > Peat | place: Sweden: Abisko, Stordalen Mire...
AAAAAAAAAGAGCACCGTGGCCCATCAAAAACCTTGTTGGGAGGGGGTTTGGTGGGATATCCAGAACGGCAAAAAAATAAAGAAAACACCTCAGAAAAATCCTCGAGGGAAGGGGAAAAAAAAAGATCGCTGCCCCCTCGAGGAAAAGGAAGGACCGCTTTCCTCTACGAAAAGGTGCACCAAACTTCCACGGGGGAACTGACGAACTGCTTGGGGAGGGGGGATTCACCGGTAGTCGTCCGGAGCCGGCCCGTCTGACTTCAACTTGAAAACTGGAGAGAGGGTCGCGTCTTCGACTCTTTCAAGTCGTCAATTGCGCTTTCCCACGTTTTGAGGTGGACTGTGAGTGACAAGATGAGTGACAACGAAGCTTCTTCTGGGTCGTTTGACGAGGACGAGGACATGGCGGCTCCGTCACGTTCCAACAACAAGGTGAGTGCTTAGGGACCTTGTTGGACGTGTGGGCGTTGAAAAAACACCATGTTGTTCGCCGTCGGCTCCGGTTGAGTGTCGGTTTTCGACCCTCCGGAAGGCCTGTGAGGGGTGTGCGAGGCCTTCTAGTGTGTTGGAGAGGGTGCCCGCGCATGTACCACCCCTCGCGCACGAGTTTTTCCTTTTCCGCTCCGGCTCTTTTTTGTGTTTTGCGTTTTTCTCGGCCTTGGGTGGTCCCCATGAGTGGCCGACCCCATGGCGAGACTCCCCAAGGTGTGGGGAGTGCAGCGAGCGGACCAGGTTGCCCAGATTGGCCACTTGAATTTTGAGTGTGGGCCGACTCGAATTTATTTTATTTTTGAGAAATTCGGGGTTGACTGAGAAATATGGTTGACCGAGTCGTTGACCGAGTTTGACTGACCGGCCAAACCTCTCTCAGGACACGGTGACCATCAGTCAGGCCGAATTCGCGGCCATGCAGAAGCAGCTGAAGGATTCGCAGCGTGTCACCAAGTCGCTGACTCGCAAGGTCAATGATCTGAGCGCGGGTCTGGAACGTATTCTGGGCGTGCCGATCAACGTGAAGCCGGCCAAGGATGCTACGCAGATTGCCGTGGTTGAGAAGACCGCGTTCGTGCCCGACTTTGACTCCATGACGACGGGTCCGGACTACGGGGTCAGTCGTGCAACTACCACGGACCAGAAGGCGATGGAGAAGGTCTTTGACAACCCCGACCTGACGTGGCGACAGGCGCAGGCTTTTTTGGAGTCGGACAAGGGCGACAAGGGCCGCGTTTATGTGGCTCAGCCTGTGGTCAACGACACCAAGTTTTTGACCAACCTTCCCCCCTACGCGGCCTTGGTGAATCAAGTGATGAGGAGCGCTCAACAGCTCAACGCTTTGGGAGTGGCCAACGCCTTTGCCGCGACACCTCGCCTCGACATCCACGCGGGTGGTATCCACAACTTTCGCCAGATGGCCCCCTACGAAGCCATTGCTCGCGCCAAGGAGGGTGCTTTGACCAGGGACGGCGAGAGTTCGTTTCACGCTCACTGGACGGAGCTGCTGGCGGATTACAGGGCCAAGAAGGGCATCGAGGACGGCAAGAAGCGCAGCAAGGGCAAGAAGACCTCGCGATCCTCGACCACCACTGCCGGCGCCGCCGACGACGGGGAGGAACCGCGCAAGTCTGGAAAGGGCAGTGGTGGTGGTGATGGTCGTCGTGGCAAGACTTCTGCCAGGCCTACGAAGAAGAGGGCTGTTGCATCGGCTGATCCCATCGTTATTGCCCCGCCCGCTGATGTGGTGGTCCCCGCGCCCGATGCCCCTGCTCCGGTACCTGTTGCTTCCACCGCCGAGGAGCCTGAACTGTCCTTGGAGACCATGGTATCCATTGCGCAGTGCATCAGTCATCTCACGGGAGACGAATGGCTCGCGGCCAAGGACATGATGATTCGTGGGGCTGTTGCCGAGTTGAAGGCTCGTCAAGTCGAACCTCCGTCGATGCCCGAGCCCATGGATATGCCCCAGGTGGACAGCGCTGTGGTCAACGCCATCTACCGCGAGGTTTGCCAGAATCTGCCCACGGAGAACCTGCTCATGGACGAGATGTGGGAGAATGACTTTGCCCCCGACGACGAACTTTTCATCGCTGAGCTCAATCTGCAGCCTGTCCCCCAGGCCCCGGTTTCAGTCCAAGCTCCGGTCACCGTTGTGCAAGAGATTGCGGATGCCCCTGTGTGTCAGCGATCTGTCGATCGGCTCTTTCGTGATCTCGCAGCCCACAACAACAAGGCGGAGGTTACCCTCGTTGAGTCGTCGTCGAGTGCGTCCATGATCGTCGAGACCGAGTCTACTGTGGTCTGCGGTGCATCCATGACCATCGAGACCGAGACAGTCACCACGGAGCCTGCTCCTGTTCTTCGCGGATCATCGGACATTGCGGTGGCAGAGGTTCTTGCTTGTCTTTCGTGGGGCTCCGACAAGGGTTTCACCTCCCCAGCCCGAGCTGTCGCGGAGTCGGTGGTCGAGACTGTGCCCGTGCCCGTGCCCGTGCCCGTCGTCGAGGTCGTTGTGGAGAAGCCTGCCCCGGTTCGCAAGATCATCGTGAAGAATTCTGTTCCCGCTGGAAAGTCCCCCGCCTCTGCTCCCGCTGGCGGCAAGTCCCCGGCTCTGGGGTGGTCCAACATGCTGAAGAGTGCCCCGCTCGGTGTTCCTCGTCGCGCTGATGGTACGCTTGAGTTGCCCGTCAACTTGCCCTACCTCTCGACGGCCGGCAAGAAGCCCATGGGTCCTCCTCCGCTCCCCAAGAAGGCCCCCATGTCCGCGATGAAGCGCCCCAAGACGTTGCTCTCGGTGCTGGAGGAGGACACTGACAACGACGATCCTCGCTACAACCGCGTCATTGACATTGACTTGGTCGATGACGAGAGCCCCAGGCCCGTGCGCAAGACCACCGCGCGCAAGACCAAGGCCAAGACGTCGTCGACCAAGAAGGGCAAGGCATCGTCGGCCAAGGCTGCGAAGAAGCGTGTCGAGGAGCCCTCTGTGGAGTCGATTTCCTCGTCGTCGGCCTCGTCGAAGAAGAGCAAGGCAAGCGAGGCGGACGACGACTTGGAGGAGATGGACATGGACGAATCGGATGCAGTCACCCGACGACGTGCTGCTCCCGCCCCAGCTCCCGCTCTCGTTCCCGCCGTCGTTGCTGCCCCTGCTCCTCGAGCCCGCAAGACCGAGGAAGAAAAGTTGAAGGCCTGGCACTTTGATTCCAATCCCGAGCCCTACGTCTACAGCACCCCTGGTTGGGGTCGCTTCCACTGAATTTTTTCAGTTGGTGATGGCCACAGAGTGAGAAAGAAATGAACGCTTTGTGGTTTGGGGTACATATTCCATTTGAAGTCGCACGCCTCTCTGTGCCTTTGACAAGCGACGAAACGCTGCACCACCACCCCCCCTTCTCTCTTGATAAGAAGCCCCTCCATGCTCTCATGAGTCGATTCCCTGACGCCGACAGTGAGTTGGAGACTCCACCCGTGGCAAGGGGTCGGGCAGGCCCTGGCAAGAAGAGTGGTGGACCATGGTGCAGCAAGGACACCAAGTTGTCAGCCATCTTGACCGCCGTTATCATTGGTGTGGACCTCCCCCTCTCCTCCGTGGTGATCAGTCAGTCACTCAAAATATCCCTCCCCTCCCCTCCCCCTAAGGTCTGGCAGCCTTTATCGCCTTGGAAATTGCTGTGGTGGCCAAGAGCGATGACCTGGATCGCACAACCCGGGCCACAGTGGACATGCACAATGAGACCACAGTGTTGAGACAGGACGTGCAAGGCTATCTACGGTCCATCACCGAGCACTTCCCACAGAATCAAGGAAGCATGTCTCTCGAACAGATTGTGGACACGGTCGACAAGGTGCACGCCATGATGCTGTGGGTGAATGATCTCAAGTCGGGCCTACCCACCGAGACTGTGCAGCAACTTGTGAAGAATGCCAACACCCTAGTGGGCAATGTGAGTGCAGTGGTGGGCACGGTGGGAGCCATGTTTGATGGCATGGGTTCAGACAACAAGGCCCGTCATCTTACCATGGTCAACAACGCGGCGCTCTTCTTTGCAAAGGGCGCAGAACTGTTGGGAACCGTGTCTCCTGGAGAGTTTCACGAAGCCTTTGCCTCGACCAATGAGGCTGTGCAGAGCATGGCCAAGCTGTCGAAGAACATTAGCCAGGAACGCTTGAACCGCATCGTGGAAAGCGCGTCTGACATCTTGGGTGCCGTGGAGTCGGAGCACATTATCTCTGTGATTGGAAACCTTGTCAAAGGCGTCAACGAAGTGTTGCATCGCTTCACCCAACCAGGAGGATTGCGGTTGTCCTTGCCTGTGGATCAAGGTGTTGGAGGAGGTGGCAAGTGAATGAGACGGGTGGAAACTGGCAATTAAAGAGACGTTCTAGGATGAAGGAAGGGTTTCCATTGGGGTTAGGAATGGAAATCTTGCTAGAGGAAACACACCTGAGAGGTCTCCCGGCATGACACAGTGAGAACATGCTACGTCCTTTATCTGTGTCCTCGGCGGCGGCAGCAGCAGAGAAACAGAGAGCAGGTCGAATCCAAGCCTCGACATGGCGACCAGCGGTGATCTCAGACAAGGCAGCAGTCGTGGAAAATGACAAGGAACGACGAAAACGTCAACACCCTTCGGATCCACGGTATCCTCGAAGGCGTCTGGCATTGGGCATCCTCGTGTTTGTCGCCGTGGTGGCGCTGGGGACGTATCTCATGGCCCATCACATCTGGGAGGGTGACGCGTGTTCTGGGAAGTTGCATGTCAACGTCCAGCAACACTTGGAAATTGGTTCCACTCTGGTTGCAGAGGTGGGCGATAGGGATATCATTCAAATAACAGTGCGCAACGCTGGATCTTTCAACTCGATCCGGGATATCACTGTCCAGACTTACCTGACATCGGTGAGATCGCGGCGCTCCATCTCGCTGATCAACACTACCTGTGCGCCAGACTTTGTCGACAACACGATCCCTTTGCTTGCCCCGGGCCATCTGATTACCTGTCGCGCCATTTACACGCTCACCCCGTATGATGTAATGGATGGAGGGAACGTTCTCATTGCCAGTGCGACGGCAACAGGCACAGCAGCTGTATGCATCGACGACGGAGATGACGATGTGGACGGGATTGTCGAAGAAACAGGAAACAATCAACTGGCTCTTGGCGAATTGAATTTCCCCGGCGTGCTTCTGCGAGGTGGTACAGGTGCCACAGGAGCTACGGGAGGAACGGGTGATTCTGGTGCTTCTGGAGCCTCGGGGAGTGATGGATCAATCATTGCCGAAGTCGCAGCCTGTTTTGATGCTCCTCCGCACACCAACTTGACCTGTTTCTTCTCCTCCAGTATCATGATATTGTTCTGCAACTTTATGTCCGACCCAGCAGAGGTGGGCAATGTGTACGTGTGCGTCCCTCCCAACTGGGTGTACTTTACCAACCTTGTGGGTCCCACTGGTCCAACGGGAGGCACTGGTTCTAGTGGGGGTACGGGTGGTACTGGGGGCACTGGCGCAACGGGTGGTACGGGGGACACTGGGGCAACAGGTGGTACTGGTAGCGGATCGGGTTCCACTGGCTCCACATCAGGAAGTGGTACGACGGGTGGTACTGGGTCCACAGGTGGCACAGGAGGAACAGGTGGAGGAGGGACCGGTTCCACAGGCGGTACAGGATCAACTGGAGGGACAGGCTCAACTGGAGGAAGCGGTGGAACTGGAGGGACTGGTTCCACAGGCGGCACAGGTTCAACTGGAGGGACAGGTTCAACTGGAGGAAGCGGTGGGACTGGAGGGACTGGTTCAACTGGAGGGACAGGCTCAACTGGAGGGACAGGCTCAACTGGAGGAAGCGGTGGAACTGGAGGGACTGGTTCCACAGGCGGGACAGGCTCAACTGGTGGGACAGGTTCAACTGGAGGAAGCGGTGGGACTGGAGGGACTGGTTCAACTGGAGGGAGCGGTGGGACTGGAGGGACTGGTTCCACAGGCGGCACAGGCTCAACTGGAGGGACAGGTTCAACTGGAGGAAGCGGTGGGACTGGAGGGACAGGCTCAACTGGAGGAAGCGGTGGGACTGGAGGGACTGGTTCAACTGGAGGGACAGGCTCAACAGGCGGCACAGGTTCAACTGGAGGGACAGGTTCAACTGGAGGAAGCGGTGGGACTGGAGGCACGGGAGCTACCGGGGGTACTGGGGCGACAGGCGGATCTGGTGGAACAGGAGGGACTGGTGGAACGGGTTCGACGGGTGGTACAGGAGCCACAGGAGGGACTGGTTCAACTGGCGGCACGGGTGGTACAGGAAGCACTGGAGGGACTGGATCTACTGGTGGTACAGGAGCCACAGGAGGGACTGGTTCAACTGGCGGTACGGGTGGTACAGGAGCCACTGGAGGTACAGGAGCAACTGGCGGTACAGGTTCAACGGGAGGTACTGGGTCAACTGGCGGTACAGGTTCAACGGGAGGTACTGGGTCAACTGGCGGTACAGGGGCAACTGGAGGAACAGGTTCAACAGGAGGTACCGGAGCCACAGGTGGAACGGGTGGTACTGGTGGAACTGGCGGAACCGGTGCCACTGGAGGAACGGGATCCACTGGCGGGACCGGAGCAACAGGAGGTACCGGAGCCACAGGTGGAACGGGTGGTACGGGAGGAACTGGATCCACTGGAGGAACTGGATCCACTGGAGGTACCGGTGCCACGGGCGGGACTGGAGCTACAGGGGGTACTGGAGGCACAGGAGGAACAGGCGGTACCGGAGCCACAGGGGGTACAGGAGCCACGGGAGGGACTGGTTCAACGGGCGGTACTGGAGCCACAGGAGGTACTGGAGCCACTGGTGGGACTGGAGCAACCGGAGGTACCGGTGGAACTGGCGGCACGGGAGGGACCGGAGGAACCGGTGGGACTGGAGCTACTGGTGGGACTGGGGCAACTGGAGGTACCGGAGCCACAGGTGGGACTGGAGCTACCGGTGGGACTGGAGGGACTGGTGGCACTGGAGGAACAGGAGGAACCGGAGCTACGGGAGGAACAGGAGGTACGGGTGCCACTGGAGGCACAGGAGCAACTGGAGGCACTGGTGCTACTGGAGGAACGGGAGCCACTGGAGGAACGGGAGGAACGGGAGGTACCGGAGCGACAGGAGGTACCGGTGCAACTGGAGGCACAGGAGCCACAGGAGGTACAGGAGGCACTGGTGGCACGGGTGGAACAGGCGGTACCGGAGGTACTGGTGCTACGGGCGGAACTGGAGCCACTGGTGGAACTGGTGGTACTGGTGGTACTGGAGGTACTGGTGGCACTGGAGCCACTGGAGGCACTGGTGCAACCGGAGGTACAGGAGCAACTGGTGGAACGGGAGCAACGGGTGGAACTGGCGGGACCGGGGGCACAGGAGGAACTGGCGGGACTGGGGGTACTGGAGCCACAGGAGGAACTGGTGGAACTGGGGGCACCGGAGCCACTGGAGGCACGGGCGCAACAGGCGGTACTGGTGGGACTGGAGGAACGGGAGGAACTGGAGGGACAGGAGGGACAGGTGGAACGGGAGGAACTGGAGGGACAGGTGGAACGGGAGGAACAGGAGGGACGGGAGCCACTGGAGGGACAGGAGGGACAGGTGGAACGGGAGGAACAGGAGGGACGGGAGCCACTGGAGGGACAGGAGGGACAGGTGGAACGGGTGGAACGGGAGGTACTGGCGGTACTGGGGGCACCGGTGCAACGGGAGGTACTGGAGGAACAGGTGGCACTGGAGGTACTGGGGTCACAGGAGGAAGTGGTGCAACTGGCGGCACTGGTGCAACTGGAGGGACTGGTGGGACAGGAGGAACAGGAGGTACCGGAGCCACAGGAGGAACTGGAGGGACCGGCGGGACAGGAGGAACCGGAGCCACTGGAGGGACTGGTGCAACTGGTGGTACCGGAGGAACTGGAGGGACTGGAGGGACTGGTGGGACTGGAGGAACTGGAGCAACTGGAGGGACTGGAGCAACAGGAGGCACCGGAGGGACGGGTGCAACTGGCGGAACCGGAGCGACAGGAGGGACGGGTGCAACAGGAGGGACCGGAGCAACCGGAGGTACTGGTGCAACTGGCGGAACCGGAGCGACAGGAGGCACCGGAGCCACTGGAGGAACTGGCTCAAGTGGTATCGGCATTTATCCAACTGTGTGTTCTGGTGGACCGCCTCCCACATCCACTACGCCCAGTTACCCTTGCACCACGGGCTTTGCACTCAACATGATCTTCTGCGGCACGGGTTCCACTCCTGCTACCTTTGGCATTGTGTACATCTGCCAATGTCCGACGACCTGTGCTTACGTCCTGGAAGCCAACCTGAATGGTAACACGGGAGCCACGGGTGCTGCAGGAGCGACTGGAGGAACCGGTGCAACTGGAGGCACGGGTGGTACAGGAGGAACAGGTGGAACGGGAGCGAGTGGAGGCACCGGGGCCACCGGGGGTACAGGTGGTACAGGTGGTACAGGTGGTACAGGAGGAACAGGGGGCACCGGGGGTACGGGAGGGACGGGAGGTACAGGTGCGACGGGAGGGACAGGTCGCACTGGTCCCACTGGAGGCACTGGAGGCACGGGAGGGACTGGAGGCACGGGAAGCTGGGCCAGTAACTACTTTCTCTACACCAATGTGACATCCCAGAGTGGCTACACCTCTACTAGTTTCACCAACATTAACTTCATGACTGTCGTTCCCACCGCTGGTACTTATTGGTGCACCTTCACATCCAGCGTGCAACTGACTACTGGTGGAGACGTTTTTCAACTGTGGATGGCCTTGAACAATGTTCAAAGCACGACTGCAGGACAGAACTACAATGATGCCGAGATTAATACCGTTCACCTGGAATGGATCGTTACAACTCCTGGGGGACAACCGATAACAGTTCAATGGGTACGTGCGAGCGGGTCAGGCAGCGCAACCATAGGAACTCGGACCCTCTTTTGCATTCAGATTCAATGACGCAAGAAATTTTATTGTGCTCAAAGGATTTCGTTCAAGGCTGCCACAAACGTATCCACCCTCTCGTGGATTTTTGGGACCATGCGCTGGCTGCTCAAGTCATCACGTCCTGGGGGCACGGCTGGGTACAATCCAATGCGGTGCTGCCATTCATCCAGGGTGCCTCGTCCACGGGGACTCCAATGCTGAGTGCTCCTCCAGATGGAATAAAAGGCTTCACCCATCCGCTCTCTCATATGGGCCCAGACCCTTTCGTAGACACGGCATCCAGATGCATCGTAGGCCCCGCAGATGGTACCCATGTTGTCAGAAAGCAGGCGACAGAGAGGAGTGGCTGTGAACCCAGGCATGGCACCGTCGTCACAAAGGGGAATGCGAAACTGTGCTCGTTGTCCATCTGCCACCCGCGCCCTGCACCACAAAATCAGGCGAATGCCTTGTTTGACAAGCTCCAAACTGAGTCCAGATGCCTCTGAGAGGGCTTCGGAGGCCTGGGCAAACCATGGTTCCCTGTCAGAGAGCAAATCGTAGACAGTGTTGGTACGTGAGGGATCAAAGCGTCCCTGATCGTCTGTGACATGGAATCGTTCCCGTGCCGTGAGAAAGTCTCCCAGTGGCTGGGCTGTCAGTGTCATGGTGGCCATGAGCGTGCCCACTGCCCAAATATCAGGTCCAGTCTGCGTGGCATAAGGGGGACGCGTCGTGTGGAAAAGACGTTCAGGGGGCATGTAAGTGAGGGTACCGGCATGCCAATCTTCAGGTCGCTTGAATCCAGCAAAGGTGAAGTCCACCACCTTGAGGTCGCGTTCCCTCTCCACCATAATGTTGCCCAGCTTGAGGTCATCATGGGACAGGCCCAGTTTCACCTGGGCATGCAACAAGAAATCCACCAGTTGTCCAGACCATTGATGAACCAGGGCCATGTCCACAGGTTGCCCCAGGATTGCACGAGCAGTCAAGTGTTCCCTCAACGTGGTACCATGGACATGGGTCATAGCAATGGCCAAATCACAGGGCTCAGGTAGCAGAGGAGGTCCAGCATTCCGCAAGGCTGCCACTGCCGAGATGGTGTGTGGAATTCGCGCAAACCCGAGGAACCACAGACAGCGATATTCTGCCTCTCCAGATGTACCCTTGGTGCTTTTGATAGCCACTGTTTGGCCCGATGCCAGTCTAGCAGCATACACACAACCAAACGATCCCCTAGCAATGGTCTTGACCTCGGGGTTCTCCATCCCACGGGGGAATCGTCACTGGGAGATACTACATTTAATCACTCGGTCCCACTCAGTCTCACTCGTCTCTCTCGGGGGCTTCCACCTCCTTGACTGCATGGAGGGCCTTGCACAGGCCGTGAATCTCCAGTAACCGGCACATTTGCGAGTGAAACACCCGGGCAGACAACGCTTGTTCGTAGTCCTTGTTCCGTAGGCAGGCCACCAGTACCTTGTGCGTCTCATCAAAGTCCTCCACCAACGCTGCAATAGTCTGATGTTGCTGGGCCTCAACCATGGGCATAATTGAGGCAGGCGTCATACGAATGGGACCAGCGTCGGGCACCGGGGTGGACTGGACTGGAGATGGGGTCCCAGCCTTCATCTTGGCAGTCTTGGCGGTACCAGCGGCAGTGGTAGTAGATTTCTTCCTTTGCCTCTTCTTTGCGGGTTCAGCAGCACCTACCTGATCGACAGCCTGTGCGTCTGGTCGACAGAGGTCGTAGTCATGGGACATTTTCTCCAGCAGTGCCCCCTTGTCAACGGGCCAGGAGATTGTGTGAAAACGCTGTGTGATGCCCTTCTCGTCCACAGTGACCTTGTTGTACGAATCAGCCAGTCCATAAAAGGCTTTGACAAGTTGGTGGTTCAGCGGTGTGTCGCAGGCCTCGGAGTAAGGGGCACCCGCAATCATATCCTTGCGCATGCGTTGGACACACAACTCCAGCTTGCGGGAAATGTTGGGGTTCAAGTAGACACGCCAGACACGGCATTCCTTGGTCTCGTAGCAGCCCCGAATGTACTCTGACCAGTACAGGCCAGCACACTGCATGGTCCAATACATTTGACAAATGTGCTCAGCCTTGATAATGGGCCCCAGGCGCTTGTAATCAAGCTCCATCATGGTCTTGGCCTCGAGGTTCCCCCTGCTCCAGTCTGCAGTCTTCCAGGCCTCGTTTGTTTGCTTCTGCCATTGCTCCACCAGCCACGGTTCCACAGTCTGCAAGCTGCGCTTCTTGTCCACGATGATGGCATCCGGTGTGCCACAACTGTCCTTGACTCGAGGGTGTGGATAAGTGCCTGCCTCGCAAGCCACGTAGTCATTGGCCAGCAGGTGAGCCATAACCATTTTGGACTCATTGGCCCGCCCAAAGCGCATCACATTGTTGCTGCCCTTGCACCCCCGTTCGTCAAAGAAGCGTCCAGCGATAAAGTCAAAGATACGGCTGGCACCAAGCTTGCCTCCAAAGATTTGAAAGTGCTCGGCCTCGCTACGGTAACTGTACCATCCAGGAGAGTGTTGGGGTCGTAGGTGAACGGGCACAGTCAGCGACGACGAGACCGCTGGATCAGGGTGGATGGGCTGCAAAGGGATCCAGCGCCCCTTGAACTCGGGGATGCGAGCCAGCAGCATGCTGTCACTCACAGAAAGCCTCCAGAGCGGGGGACCAGTGGACTCAAAGTTGGAGTCCTCAATGGAGAAGTAGATGGCCTTGACGTGTTCCGTTGCATCCTCTGTGCTGGTGTTCACCACAACGGCGTAGGAGGGCTCCAGATAGAAATTGGCCGGCTTCCTGACCGAAATCCGAGAGGGCGGAGTGACCAGAAACCCTACCTCAGGTCTGCCGTTGCGTCTGCCGTGCTCGGGTAACTCTGGCCACACCTTGATGATGAGACTGGCGTTCCCCAGGTTCTTCCCTTGGGGGAAAGAGTAGACCAGCCGGTAGGTAAGGATGTCGTCCCCGTTGGCAATAAGCTTGCCCGACACGTTTTCTAGCCTCCATGAGCCCCCGTCATCTGGGAGCATGCACGAGGCGATCACCTCAAATTTGAGCTCGACCCTGTGAGCAGACATTTTTCTCACAGAACGGGGTCGATGGAGAGGGGGAGGAGAAAATTATTTTGTTGTAGTGTGCGGACCAAGGGGAAAATTTTCCATCCCAGGCTACTTTACTTGACCCTCGCCCAGTCTGCAAAGGTCTCAAGACTTGACCTCTTCACCGTTGGCTGAATGACTGTGAGTGCATCAAGGTAATCCTGGGCCGTGGACGCTGGACATCGTAGACTCCGTTTGTCCTGCCACTCATTGTATGACGAGGGCACCGCACCGGGAACATCTTGTGAACACGGAAGAAACGCTCCTTGCTCAGTGGGTGAAGGATAAAAGTGAGTGGCGTCCAGCACCCGGCGAAGACATCGCATGTCCCCGTCCTTGAGCACGTTCTTAATGTCTGATCCACTGTACCCATCGGTGGCATCAACGAGCTCAATAATCTGCTGGGGTGTGGCCCCTGCCCTAAGCAAGTCTGCTGAGAGCATCTTGGCCCGGGCCTCTGCATCGGGAAGGGGAACGTAGACGTGCCGTTCAAACCGACGCAGGGCTGCCTTGTCCATTTGCCAAGGAAGATTGGTGGCCCCCAGCATGAGGATGCCCTTGTTATCGATGCCCACGCCCTCCATTTGCTTGAGGAACTCGGTGACCACGCGATCCATGTGACTGGAACTTCCCGAGCCTTCACCTCCCGAGCCTCCGCGAGCTGGAACGATGGACTCAACCTCGTCGACAAAGATAATGGCAGGCCTGGAAGCCCGGGCCATTTCAAAGAGAGTCCGCACCAGCCGCTCACTCTGGCCCACATACTTGTTGACCACGTCCGAGGCCGACACACTGAAAAAGGTGCATCCAGCCTCTCCAGCAATGGCTCGAGCAATGTGAGTCTTGCCCGTTCCAGGTGGTCCATACAGCAGGATCCCCGTCCAGGGAACAACGCGCCCTTGAATGAGTTGTGGTGCCTGCATGGGGACCAACACGGACTCTCGAAGGGCTTGTTTCACATCCTCCAGACCTGCCACATCGTCCAGTCGCGTCTTGGGTCTTTCACTCAAGATGGCACTCGCAAGGGAGGCAGATAGTTCATCATCTCCAGGGGCTCGTTGGACCTGCATTCCCATGGACGACGACGGGGAAGACCTCGAGGTTCCCTGGCCTTTGAGCTGAACCTTGATTTCCTCGGCCCTCTGCATACGAGGGAGCATGGCATCGGCAATGTGCTTGGCTGCCACGGGGGTGGGTGCATACTTACGAGCGTGATTCAACCACTCCAGGGACAGCTGATAAAGACGGAAGGCGCGCTCCAAGTCGTGTGCATTGTCGGCGGCCACGGCTTCCTCTGCGTACTTTACACCCTTTTCGAGGGGTGACGCAGTTGCCATCCTCCTGGGGGACCTTACTTTGCACAGTCGTCTTTATGTGATTGTACATGAGCTCCCTTGATCTTCCTCTTCACCCACATCTTCCTCCTCCAACCCCTCTTCCTGTCGATGTGCAGATCGGATGCCTCGTGGATGGTCAACCCACGCCGGTGTGGGGACGGGTGCCACTGGTCGAATGGCCAGAGGGACAGACCCTCTTGCATTGTATCCGTCACCCAGTCGGGTGGTGAGACTATCTAGTTGCTGCATCAGCAGGGAATGAAGTACGACAGGGTCTCGAAGATGTTTGGGATCCCGTGATGGAAGCTGCACGCAGTCCCCATGAAGCCTGCGAGAGAGCTTGGCTGCAGACTGGAGGGCCTCAAGGGTGCATACAATGTGGGTCCAGACCTGAAGGGCATCCATCACGCCTCCGTCATCCTCTGCGTAGCTGACCGTGAACCATGATGCTTCAGCCTTGGCCTTTTCAGCCCGAGCCCAAGCCAGATGATTGGCAATGGGATCGTCAACCGGCGGGGGTGGAGCAAAGGTTGGCTGTGGGAACTTGGGGGACTCTCGGGGTGGACCTTCCATAACTATCTTGTCCAAACGCTGTACCCAGAGAACATTGCCCCTTCTCCCCTCCAACACTTTAAACAATGCCTATTTTACATAAAGTTGTGTCGAAACCGCGCTGAATGCATCAATGTTTCCCGCGTTCCTCGATATTCCTCTGTTTGCGGGACCGTGGCCAACACAGTGTAGAACTCTCCCGTGCTCATGGTGATCCGCGGGCATCGAACGAGTGCATCCACAACGGGGAAGCAGTGTCTCTCGAGGGAACGGCGAAGAGCCTCATGATTGTGGCGATTGGGGTCAGCCCCGCGTTCGAGGAGAATCTTCACAGCCTCGGCCTTGTCTCGAGCAGTGGAGGGAGCCTCACACTCAATCACCTGACACAGTAGGTTACGAACCACATCTCCGCCATCATCGTCGGGTTTGACACGCAGATCCGATATGAGGAACAGAGCAGCTTCCATCTGTTGATGAGCAAGAGCGTGACGAACAGCCCGGTTGTGCGAGGCTCCCGGATCGCTGCGTGGATCAGAACACAGCAGACGAAGAATGTCCAAGTGTCCGTAGGTGGCCGCCGTGATTGTGGCCAGTTTCCAGCCCCGGTCATTGGGTTGGATCCCCTTGAAGTGACGGACAAGGTGAAAAACGAGGGACAAATACGAGAACAACACTGCGACCAACCTGTTTCATGAGCAGGCAGGCCAAACGAACCCAGTTATGGGAGCAGCACTTGAGAAGGGTGCTGCTACCGCTGTACCGAGCCGAGAGGATGCCCTTTTCCCACACGGCAAACGCGAGGGGTTCGAGATGATTGACAATGGCGTACCGCAGCACTAACACCATGTTGTGGACCGTGCAAAAAGCTGGCACCCTCAACAATTCAGAGAGGCTGACTGCGTAGGCATTGAGACAGCACCAAGCAGTCATGGCCGTGGTACCAAAGATGGGCCACAATTGAACGGCATACCGTCCACATACTGCGTGAATGATGGCTGCATCTTGCTTGCTGAGGGCAACGTGTGAAACGTGTTCAATGTTTGCCACACCAGCTTGGCTGTTTGGATGTAACAACAGACATTCCACTGCCGCTGGATTGCTGGCTCGCACTGCAGCCTCAAAGCACGTTAACCAGGCACCGTCCGTGTCAATGGACCGTGCAGCCAGATCGATCAAAACACTGCGCTCACTGATGCGTCCAAACATGACAGAGAGGATGTTGAGATCCTCGAGGTAGGCTTGGGGGAATCGGCTGTCTGCTAGCAAGCGACTCAAATGCTTGGTGTCGAGGAACACCCCGTAAAGAAAGGCCTTGTTCGTCTTGTACACGTCAAAGGCTGCGCTGCCCACTCGATTCCATCGTTTGCACACTCTCACAGTGGAAGCCCGCATCGAAGGATCCCACGTGCGAAACATCCAGAAAAGTAGATCGGGAGACACCGCGCCAAAGGGTGATTCGTCCTCTCCCTCTGCGGGTTCTTCGTGGTACCGAGTGTTGCCGTTGCCGTCTCCTTTGAAGTGTTGGTAGGCCACCACCAAGTCATCTCGAGGGTGATCCATTGGGTTCTTCTTTCCGTGGTCGCTCTCAGACTTGCCAACCAACTTGAGTAGATCCTCAGCCGAAGACAGCGAAGATCCAGTCCTGCGCCTCTTGGAGCGTCGAATCATACGTTGTTGTTCAGTGTTTGAGAGTGTGCAAGGATGCACGGGGTTCCGGGACATTCACACAGCTTGTTTGAGTTATGTGTTTGCCAAAGTGACCCTCACTCAAATGTTTCTTGTTGACCTTCTCAGGGAGGACCAAAACTTGACAAAGGGGAAAAAAATTTTTTTTTGTCTCAAACAAACACTTTTGACTGTGGCACGTTTTGAATGCGATACTTGTCATGCCCCGTCCCCCATGCACGGTGACAAGTTTGTGAGGCGGCTCTGGAAACAACAGGTGCTCCCCTCTCTCCGACACAAGTAGTTACCTCGTGAAAGGGTTCTCCGCGCTGGCAAACCACCAAAGAGGGATACAAGAGGACTCTAATCCACCCCCTTCTCGGTGAACGAGGGGTCGAGAACACAACTGGGAAAAATTTTCTCCCTCTTGTCCCACACACACAGGGAAAAGAATTCTCTCCCCTTGACCATTGAATGTGCGTGGCTGGTGGAGGGTCAACATGTCCTCTGCATCTGGGTCCACCACCACCTGTGATGTGGTTCTCATCGTTCGCACGGCTGCTGCTCGGCTTGCACTCTTGAATGCGTTGACAGATCGAGGGCAACTGTCGGTGGAAAACGAGGTGCAACTCGAGGGTTCCAAGATGTCCTGCTTTCGAAATCGCGACAAACGCAAGGTTGGCATCATCGTGTCCGCGGCTGCTGATCCACGGGCTCGCATGCTCAAGATGTGTGGTGTGGCCGCCAAGACCAAATGCTCTTCCTTGGGCCTCATCGATGCGGGCTACGATGTGGAGTTTCTGCAACGACGACGAGCTGAACTTCCATCTGGATGCGGTGTCATGTTTGTGGACGACCTGGAGATGCTCATGGACCTGCTGGGCTACGACCACATTCAAGCCATCCAGAGGGAGATTCTCAAACCCATCTTCACCGCAGGGGTGGACACGGACCTACCCAATCCTCTGCCTCCTGTCTCAGCCGCTGCCCGCCCCAAGGAGACTGTCATTACCGCTGAGGACTACGGGGAGCCTAGCGATGGTGATGAGGATGGTTCCATCAGGGTCAGCGGTGGTGGATCCACTGTCCAGGCTGGCCCTGGGTCTGTGGTCATGTCCAACGTCTCCATGGATGGGGCCACCTTTCGAGCTCTCATGGACATTGCCGCTCAGCAACGACCTGGTAGCAGTCCCTTTCAGGTGGTTCCCATGCCCGCCACCCCCGAGGAACACAGAGCCCTCAATCGGTCTGGCTCCGGATCTGGGTCTGGGCCACAGCGAGTTCGTAAGCCGTCCCTCGTTGAAGTGGACAGAAAGCTTAATCGATCCGTGCCCGGCCACTCCCGAGGGCGTGGGACGTCCATCATGGTCAACGACATGGCACCCAAGAGAAGAATTGAGCGCACCGTTCCATCTCCAGCCGTGGTTCGTCTACCCTCACCGTCTCCACGACGATACCCTCCACTGGTTCCCACCCGGCGAGCTCCTCCTCCAGCACCCGGTCAGTGGGCTGATGTGGACTTGATGGACATGGACGAAGACGAGGAGCCAGAGGAACCAGAGGAA
>Ga0302319_10011016_pt1 | contig 17190 bp, 17 predicted proteins | sample Bog_T0_2_FD_203319 | JGI IMG/M metagenome (GOLD analysis project Ga0302319, IMG submission 203319) | Peat permafrost microbial communities from Stordalen Mire near Abisko, Sweden - Bog_T0_2 | ecosystem: Environmental > Terrestrial > Soil > Wetlands > Peat | place: Sweden: Abisko, Stordalen Mire...
CTGAAATAAAGATAGATCGGCCGGGTGCGCGGCGATCCGCTGCGGGTGCGGGAGGACATGGACTTGAGTGAGTTTAGCACTCGCCCGGCGGAAAACGCAGCTTGCCTCCTTGCCTTTCTGCCCATAAAGTTATAACCTCTCAACTTGCCCATTTCCTCGCTCGAAAGGCCGGACGCTTGAAACTCGCCACTATCGACTACGCCATTCTGATCCTCTACTTCTCCTTTGTCATCGGCATCGGCTGGCGGCTCCGGAAGTCCGTCACCTCCGCCGGCGATTTCCTTACCGCCGGACACAAGGTGCCCCTCTGGATCACCAGCCTCGCCTTTCTTGCCGCGAATCTGGGGGCTCAGGAGGTGGTCGGGATGTGCGCCTCCGGCGCCAAGTACGGCATCATGACCGCCCATTTCTACTGGATCGGCGCGGTCCCTGCCATGCTTTTCGTCGGCGTGTTTATGATGCCGTTCTACTACGGTAGTCGCGCACGTTCGGTGCCCGAATACCTGAAACTGCGATTCGACGAAAAAACGCGCGGCCTCAACGCCGTCGCTTTTGCGATCATGACGCTGTTTTCGTCGGGTATTTCGATGTACGCACTGGGTCGCATGTTCCAACTGGTGCTGGGCTGGAGTTTCGACGCCTCGGTGCTGCTCTCTGCCGTCATCGTGCTGGTCTATACCTACCTCGGCGGCTTGCGCAGCGCAATCTACAACGAAGTCCTTCAATTCTTCCTGATTGTCATCGGCTTCTCGCCGCTTTCCATCCTCGCGGTGCAGCGCGCCGGCGGCTGGACTGGGCTGCAACAGAAGCTGCCGGACGTCATGACCCACACGTGGAAGTACATCGGAGCCTCGAACCAAAACCCCATGGGCGTGGAAGCGTTCGGGCTTTTCGCGGGACTCGGTTTTGTGCTTTCCTTCGGTTACTGGTGTACCGATTTCCTCGTCGTCCAGCGCGCCATGGCGGCCGAAAATATGTCCGACGCGCGGCGCACTCCGCTGCTGGCCGCGTTCCCAAAGATGATCATGCCATTCATCGTGATCGTGCCGGGCATTGCGGCGCTCGCCTTGACCAAGTCGGGCGGCGGCTACTCCCTGCCCATGAAGGGCAACGGATACGACTACGATCAGGCGCTCACGACTTTGATGGCGCAGTTTTATCCCAGCGGCATGCTGGGCGTCGGGCTGACCGCGCTGATGGCGTCGTTCATGTCCGGCATGGCGGGCAACGTCACCGCGTTCAATACTGTGTTCACCTACGACATTTATCAGGGCTACATTCGCCCGAAGGCCAGCGACTCCCACTACCTCATGGTGGGCCGCCTCACTACCGTTGTGGGCATCGCGCTCTCCATCGCGACCGCTTATCTCGCTACCCACTTCAACAACATCATGGATTTTCTCCAGCTGATTTTCGGTTTCGTGAACGCGCCTCTCTTCGCCACATTCCTGCTCGGCATGTTCTGGAAACGGACTACGGGTCACGGCGCGTTCTCCGGTCTGCTGGCCGGAACCTGCGCCGCCGCCGCAACCTATGGCCTGACGCTCGCCGAAGACAAGGGCGGCTGGATCGCCAATCTCCACAGCTTCCCTTCGACCATGGCGCAGAACTTCTGGATCGCGATCTTCGCGTGGTCCACCTGCTTCATCGTCACGATCGCGGTCAGCATGGTGACGAAACCGCGCGCCGATAGCGAACTGCGCGGTTTAGTCTACGGGCTGACCGACGTCCCACGCGAAGACGGCATAAACTGGTACCAGCGGCCCGTGCCTCTGGCGCTGGTTGTGTGCGCCGCGCTTATCGTACTGAACCTGCTGTTCTTATAAGAGGAAACCATGCTCGATCTCAGACTACCTTCCGGGCTTTTCTTCGCCATCACGGGCATTGCGCTGATGGTTTACGGCATCGTGGATTCGTCCCGCGCTCCGCTTACGGCCGCCAACGTCAATCTCTATGCCGGCGGCGTGATGACGGCGTTCGGCGTGATTCTGCTCTTGCTGGCGCGCCGGGGCAGCAAGGCTTGAGAGACTGCCGGACTTTCCGTGCCCCGGGCCGCGTGAACCTGATCGGCGAACACACCGATTACAACCTGGGCTTCGTAATGCCGATCGCGCTCGATCGCGACACGCGCATCCAAACGTCTCAATCGCCGGACGGGCAAATGCGCATTCATTCGGCCGCGCATCAAGAGACGCGCTCCTGGCCGGTCTCGCAACTCGATGCGCTGACCAGGCAAGGCCACTGGAGCGACTACGTGATCGGCGTCGCGCAACAACTCATCGCCCGCGGCTTCCCGATTGCGCCGCTTACGCTGCATATCGAAAGCACCGTTCCGGAAGGCGCTGGCCTGAGTTCGTCGGCGGCTCTGGAAGTTGCTTCGGCTCTGGCGTTCCTCCAGGGGCGTGAGTTGGATCGACTCGAAATTGCCCGGCTGTGCCAGCGCGCCGAAAGCGATTTCGTCGGCATGCCGTGCGGAATCATGGACCAATACGTTTCGCTCTTCGGATGCGAACACGCGGCAACAAAGCTCGATTGCCGCACGCTCGAATCGGAAGCGGTGCCCTTGCCGGTTGGCGCGGCGATCCTTGCGGTCAACTCGATGGTGAAACACTCGCTGGGCCAATCGGCTTACCGCACACGCGTTGCTGAGTGCGCGGAAGCATCGAAGGCAATGCAGGTTACGTGGCTGCGCGAGGCGGATCGCGAGATGGTCCTCGGTACACCTATGACGGAGACGGTTCGCAAGCGGGCGCTCCACATCGTGACGGAAAACCAGCGAGTGCTGGACTTCGCCGCCGCGGCGCGTCAAGGCGATCTCCCGGCGATGGGGCAGCTCTTCCTGCAATCGCATCGCAGCATGGCCGAGGACTACGCAATTTCCTGCGAAGAGATCGACTTCCTGGTCAACGCGGCGAAGACCATTTCAGGCTGTTACGGCGCGCGCATGACCGGAGGCGGGTTCGGCGGCTGCACCGTGAATCTGGTGGCGCAGAACGCGGTGCCGGCCTTCACGGATGCGATCCGGCGGTCGTACCGCATGGCGTGGGGCAGAGAAGCCGAAATCATTGTGTGCGTTCCCACACGCGGCGCCGGCGAGCTGTAAAATTTTTGTGAGACAAAACCCGGGTTCCGCCCACTATGTGAGCAGTTAGTACGCTCCTTCCGGGGCGACGATCCAAAGTCCTCTTAGTTCGCCCCGGATTCACTTTTTTATTCGTCCTTGCCTTCAGTCCGGCGCCGCCGCGTGCGAGTCGCAGAGAGCGCCACCAAGCCAGGCGCAGCGCCGACGTGGCCGCGCCGTTCTCTTGTCCGGCCTGCCTGTCTGGAAACAGTGCGCGACCTGACCACAGGAAAGCATAGGGCGTTTTTTGCCGAGAGCCGCATCCGCGGGTCCCGCGGTCCGGATGTCGATCTCAGGCGCGGGCAACATTGCCGCGAAGGCAAAAGAAAAGGGCCGGCGAAAATCGCCGGCCCCGTTTCTTCCTCCGCCCTCCGTCCTCCGAATGGCTCTTAGTTTTTATCGTCGAAGCTGCGCAGAGCAGCCTGTTCGTCGTGGTAGTTCGGAAGCAGGATGCTGATACCCGTCATGTCGAGCAGACGCCGTACTTCCGCGCTCGCATTGACGATCTTCATTACGCCGGCATTCCGCACCAAATGCGAATAGCAGCCCATCAACTGGCCCAGCCCCGCGCTGTCGATCTTCGTCACGCGGCTCAGATCGATAATCACGCGCGAGTCGCTCTGTTCCAGCACCTCGCGTCGCAACTGATCCAGTTCGCTGGCCGCCTGAGTCAATTCCGCGTTGGCACGGAACTGAAGAATCGAGACTCCGTTGTTCTGCTTCCACGCGAGATTCGATGTGCGGAGATCCGCAGCCAATCGTTCGCTGACACGCAGTTCGTCGAAGCACTCGTCGCAGCCGAGATAGTGCCCTTCGAACTCCTCCACCGCATCGGCGTCAAGCGTACGCGCCAGGTATCTGGCAATCACTTGTTCCCTTTGGACCGTTTCTTTTTTGCAGATCATATTTGTTTACCGCCTGCATTCTTTCGTCGCTATCTAGTGCTCGACCACTGGCATTCGTTTCACCCGAGTTCATTCCCGGTACTGGATTGGTACTAAAAACTACCGCGAGCCGCCCGGGTAGACCTTCCGGAACCGCTCCTTGGCGCGGAAAAGCACGACGCGGAACTGCGCGTCCGTCATGCCCCATTCCGCGCAAATCTCTTCTTTTTCTTTGCCTTCCAGATACAGACGCCGCAGAATCATGCGGTCGCGCTCGGCCAGTTCGGCGAGACCGTGGTCGATCGCCTCGCGCATCTCAAAAATTTCCGCGTCGGGGCGCATGCCCTCGTCTTTGATGGGGATTTCCGGATCCGCCAGCGGTTCGCGGCGGTTGCGGCGACGGTATTCGAGGATCACATTGCGGCAAACGCCGTTCACAAAAGCGCCGAATTCCTCTGGATTGTTACGGATCTGGTTTTGCTGGGTGGCGCGGATGAAGCGTGTCAGGGTCTCCTGCACCACATCGTCGACATCCGGGCAACCGTGACCCAAGTGGTACAGAACCTTATACCGCAGTTTCAGGCGCAGGCGCTCGAACGTGGGTTCATTGAACTCCGGGGGAACCGGCGGTGTTATGGGTTCGCTTGCCACCACTGCGATTTTAGTCTAACAGGGTTCGCGGATGGGGATACCGATGGCGGGATAGCCGGGGAAGGGGATGGCCGAAGTCCACCAGGTTGGTGGTTTCTGAGCGGGGCTCGTCCGGTCGCGAATTGCTTATGTCATTGATAATAAGTAACTTGTGTTCTGGAATCCCGAGTGCTCTAGTTAGCGGCGAGAACGAGCCTGGACTCTACGGCTCGGCTCAGGAAGATCGAAAGAGAGGCTTTTTATGCGTAGCTTACGGATTGCTCTTGTTTCACTGGTCCTCGCGGCGACCAGTTTTGCGGCTGGACATGCGGGCGGTGGCGGAGCCCGGGCAGCCGGTGGTGGTGGGGTGCGAGGCGGCGGCGCGGTTGGGGCGTACCGGGGCGGCGGTTCTGTTGGCGGCGGCTACGGAGGCGGATACCGGGGTGGTGGCTATGGCTACGGCGGCTACGGTTACCGGGGCGGTGTCGGCGTGGGCATCGGTCTGGGCTATGGTTACCCGGGCTACTACGCTGGTAGCTATTGCAACCCGTACTACGGTGGCTGCGGTTATCCTTACCCGGCTTATCCCGCCTATCCGGCATATGGGTACGGTGGATATGGTGCGTATGGCGCCGGCGTAGTGGTGGCGCCACGGGTTGTCGTCGCGCCGCGCGTTGGCGTGGTTGTGGGTGGCGGCTGGCGTCGGTTTGGCCGTTAAACGGCTGATCCTGGGATTCACATAAGAAGGGACACGATGTCGCGCGCTCTCGGTAACTCTCTATTCCGGACAACGGTCACGATATCGTGCGCCCTTCTCCTTCCCTATGTAAACTCAGTCGCCCTGGCGGATACTTTCGGCGCACCGCCGCCTGGATATCCCGCCCCCGTCCAGCAGGCGATGCCGCAAGGCGCTCCGCAGCAGCAAGCCATGGCGCCGGAGCAACTGGATAACCTGGTTGCGCCGATCGCTTTGTACCCCGACCCGCTGCTCGGCCAGATACTTGCGGCCAGTACTTATCCGCTTGAGATCATGGAGGCACAGCAGTGGCTTCAGCAGAACCGGAATTTGCAGGGCCCGCAATTGATGGAGGCGGCGAAGCAGCAGGATTGGGACCCCAGCGTCCAGGTGCTGGTCGGCTTCCCCGATGCGATGGCGCTGATGACCCGCGACATCCGCTGGACCACCGATCTGGGTAACGCGTTCCTTTCGCAACAGTCCGACGTGATGGGCGCGATCCAGACAATGCGCGCACAGGCGAGCAGCAATGGCAGGCTTGCAACCACACCCCAGCAGGTGGTGACGACGGAGCGGCAGGATGGACAGACGGCGATTGCGATACAGCCGGCAAATCCGCAGGTGATTTATGTTCCAGTGTATGATCCTGCGTATGTCTGGGGTGCGCCGGCTTATGGGGCGTATCCTGCCATGTCGTACGGATACGGTTATGGCGGGTCCGGCTACGGCGGCGGGTTTGGGTTCGGGAGCGGCATCAATATTGCCGGGCTCTTCACCACTTTGCTTGGTTTCACGCATTGGGGGTGGGCGCTCGGGTGGTTCACGCATTCGCTCTCGCTGATCGGCGCGTTCTTCAATCTGTTAGGCTTCCACGGCGGCTATAGTGGCGGCTACGGCTATGGTGGCTACGGCTCGCCGGCGCTTTGGGCGCATAATCCGATCCACCGCTTGGGCGTGCCGTATGCGAGCGCGGGCCTTGCCGCGCGGTTCGGCGGCGGCTACAGCGGCGTGAACGCGGCCGGGCGCATGGGTTCCGTCCGATCCGCCGGTCCTCAGGGTGTGGGTTCAGCGCGACCGGCAGCGGGTAATAGTTGGCAGCGTTTCAGCGGTCCGACGAGCGAGCGTTCGGCGGGGGCGGGCGTCGCGACATCGCGGGCGGGCTTTGCGCCTTATCAGACGGCATCGGCGCCACGCGCGGCCAGCCAGGGTTTCGCGCCGCAGCAGAGGTACACCGCGCCTATGCAGACGCAGCGGTATTCTACGCCTTACTCTGCTTCGGCACAGACACAGCAGCGTTACTCGGCGCCGCCGCAAAATTATTCGGCGTCGCGGAACTCCGGGCCGCAGGTTTCGGCACGTGTAGAGACCTCGCACTATTCGGCGCCGAAATACTCTGCGCCCAGGTTTTCAGCCCCCAGGGCACCCAAATTCTCGGCGCCTAAGGCACCGAAGAATTCGGGTGGTGGGCATTCCTCAGGCAAGAGTTCTCACAAGCATTAAGCTGCTTGCCCGTTACAGGCTCCTGGCGGAAAGGCCTCGGGAGTTCCTGCATTACACGCGCGAAGGCAGTGTTCTGTTGGAGTGATCTGTGCCGCCTCCGAGGGCGACTGGACACGCGGCGATAAGCCGCGTTCAGGCATTCTGCGCACCAAAGTGGGTTTGCCACCGGATGTCAGCCCGGACAACCCTGCGATATGATGAGGCACAGGAACCCGGCAGTGAAACTCGCAAAGATCCCCGCGCTGGCCATTCTGTTTCTGAGCGCTACCGTCGCTTACGCTCATCACTCGTTTGCGATGTTCGATATGTCGAAGACCTTGACCTTCCAGGGCACCGTCGTCGAATATCGCTGGGAGAATCCTCATACGCACATCGTCGTCAAAGTACCGGAGACCGCGGGCAAGGAAACCGCCGGTACCTGGGACGTTGAAGGCGGCGCCGTCAACATTATGGTGAAACAGGGCTGGTCGAAGAATACCTATAAGGCGGGCGATCCGATCACCGTGGTCGGACACCCGATGAAAGACGGCTCGAAGGCGGCATCGTTGTTTTACGCCATTCTGCCCGATGGCAGGCGGCTCCTTCACGACGTAACGCGTCCGAATGCCGATGGATCCGTCGCTTCGCCACAGCCGTAGGCGCTTCCCATGTCGCCGCTCCCCATTCTGAACTGGCTGCAGAACACGAACTGGGCAACGGCCCTGAAGGAGTCGGCCCTGGTGTTTCCTCTGGTGGAGGGCAGCCACATCCTCTCGCTATCCCTGTCGGTCGCGATGATCGTGATGTTCGATCTCAGGTTGCTGCGCGTTACGTTCCGGACTCAGTCGGTTTCGCTGATGATGGATGAACTGATGCAATGGGCGCTGCCCGGTTTCTGCATTACCTTCCTGACCGGGGCGCTGCTCTTCTCCACCGAAGCGGTGCGGGCATGGGAGAGTCCGTTCTTTCGGATAAAGCTGACGCTGCTGGCGCTGGCCGGAATCAATGCGCTGCTCTACCGCTACCGTTATCAGCCGAAAATGGCGGAGTGGGATCTCACGGCAACGCCTGCCGGCGCACGCGTCATCGCCGCCCTTTCGCTGATCTTCTGGATCGGCGTGATCACCTGCGGCCGAACCATGGCGTACGAACTCTGAGGACGTCCCGGGCACAAACATGCTGCAAACCTACGTCGACCGATTCGTGTACTGGTGTTACTACTCGAAGGACTACGCATTCGTCCACGATTCCAAACTCGCGATTCCGCTCCTGCAATCCCTCCATCTGATCGGCATCATGCTGCTGCTGGGGACCACGGTGATCCTGAACCTGCGGTTGCTCGACATCGGATTCCGCCGGTTACCGCTTCCCGTTTTGTCGGAGCAGTTGTGGCGCTGGACGAATATCGGTCTGCTTCTGGCGACCGTTTCCGGGATCATGGTTTTCATGGCCGATCCCACACGCTACGCGCACAACCAGACTTTCCTGCGAAAGATGGTGTTGTTCTGCCTTGCGCTGATTTACCAGTTCACGGTCTTCCGCAAAGTCGCGAGCCAGGATCCCCTCGTGCGTTCGAAGGCCCAAAACGGCATGCTCGCGGCTCTCTCGCTTTGCCTTTGGTTCGGCGTGGCCTGGGCCGGGCGGGGCATCGCGTTCTTCTAAGGAACACGCGCACGTTGCGACCGCGCCGTGCGGCTTGGGGTTGTTCCTGACTCTCCTGTCGCCGCACGTCATGGTCCGTGCGCTTCTGAGCGGCTTGTGCGAAGATCGATAGTTATGCTCGATCGCAGGGAATTCCTGAACCTGGCCGGGGCCGCATCCCTCGCGCCCATGGCAGGGGCGCAGACCTCGCGCACACGCCGTCCGAATGTCCTCTACATTCAGTGCGACGAGTGGCGCGCGCAATCGACCGGTTACAACGGCGACCCCAACGTCGCCACGCCGGTGCTCGATCGATTCGCTGCACAGAGCACAAGCTTTCAGATTGCCGTTTCAGGTTGCCCGGTCTGCTGTCCGCAACGCGCGAGTCTGCTGACCGGACAGTATCCGCTGACCCACGGCGTCTTTGTGAACGATGCGGAACTGAAGCCCAACGGCCCTACGCTCGGCGAAGAGTTTCGGGGCGCCGGATACAACACCGGGTTCATCGGGAAGTGGCATGTCTACGGCAGTCCGGATGGCAAGTACGGCCGCAGGCTGGCTTTCATTCCGCCGGAGAAGCATTTCGGTTTCGACTACTGGAAGGTCTGCGAGTGCACCCACGATTACAATCACTCGCTCTATTACGAGGGTAACGACCCGACGCCGAAATACTGGCCCGGTTACGACGCAATCGCGCAGACCGACGATGCGTGCCAGTTCATTGCGAACCATACCGCCGATCCCTTCATGCTCGTGTTGTCTCTCGGCCCGCCGCACTTCCCGCTGGCGACCGCTCCGGAACAATATCAGGCGATGTATCGCAATCGCGAAATACAACTGCGGCCCAACGTGCCGAAGGATTCGCAGAAGGATGCAATCGACGACCTGCGCGGCTACTACGCGCACATGGCGGCGCTGGACGATTGCCTGGATCGGCTGCTGAAGACGCTCGACAAAACCGGACTGGCCGACGATACGATCGTCGTGTTTACGTCCGACCATGGCGACATGATGCGTTCGCAGGGTTTGACTACGAAGCTTTACCCCTGGGACGAATCGATCCGCGTGCCGTTGCTGGTGCGTTATCCGCGCAGGCTGGGGCGCAAAGGACGGAGTATTGCCACGCCGTTCAATTCGCCCGACTTGATGCCGACGTTGCTGGGCCTTTGCGGCATCGCGGTGCCAGGCTCGGTGGAAGGCACGGATTTCTCAGGTGTGATTTTCGGCTCGAAGCCAGCGCCGCGTGGCGGGTCGGCGTTTCTTAACTTGCCGGTGCCGATCACAGAGGCGCGGCGTTACGGGTTCGCCGCGTACCGCGGCTTGCGTACGGAGCGCTATACGTATGTGCGTTCCATCAAGGGTCCGTGGTTGCTGTATGACAACGCGACCGATCCTTACCAGATGCATAATCTGCTGGGTAAGAGCGACCATAAGGCATTGCAGGCGCGGCTGGATCGGGAACTGGATGCGACGCTGAAGCGGCGCAGGGACGAGTTTTTGCCCGCGGATGTTTATGCGAAGCGGGCGGGCGTGAGTCATTACCAGGAACTGAATGTGCCGATCGGCAGGCATCCAAGTCCGTGGGGCGATTGGGATTCGACGATGACGGCGGAGTGACCGAATCCCGATCCGCTGGCTCCTGCGTTTTGGACATCTTCCGGTCACCTGCCGATAACCCGGGCAAGCTAAACTGCACAAAGAGGTGAATAAACAGTGACGATCCGGAAAGCCGTGATAACAGCAGCCGGCCGCGCCCAACGTTCGATTCCGTTGCAGACGCTCATCGCACAGGATGGGGTGCAGAAATCGGTGCTGGCAATTCTGGCCGAGGAAGTCCAGAACGCCGGAATCGACCACGTCTGCGTGGTGACTTCGCCCGGCGACGAGAAACTCTATGCCGAGTCTACGGGTTCCGTATCGTGCCGTCTCGAATTCATCTGCCAGCCCGAGCCGCGGGGCTATGGCGACGCTATTTATTGCGCGCGTGACTTCGTGGCAGGGGAGCCATTCCTGCATCTGGTTGGCGACCACATCTACGCCGGCGCGTTGGGTCCGGGTTGCGCCACAGCTCTGGTATCGCTGGCTGAGAAGGAAGCCTGTACCGTCTCGGCCGTCCAGGCCACGCGGGAAAACCTGTTGCCGCGTTTCGGGGCCGTTGGGGGCCGCCGCTTAACCGGCATGCCCGGTGTTTACCGCGTCGACACTGTCATTGAGAAACCCACGCCCACCGAAGCCGAGCAGAAGCTTCTGGTGCCGGGCCTGCGTGCGGGACACTACCTTTGCTTCTTCGGTATGCACGTGCTCAGCCCGACCGTCATGGAGATTCTGGGCCGCCAGTTGAGCGCGGGCAAACCCGGAGCCGTTACGCTTTCGGGCGTACTCGACGAACTGAGCCGTCGCGAACAATATCTGGCGATCGAGAGTCAGCAGCGCCGTTACGATATCGGCTCCCGATATGGCTTGATGTTTGCCCAGATGGCGCTGGGGCTCGGAGGTCCGGAGCGAGACGAGATCGTCTATCAGCTTCTGGATCTGGTTGCCGACCGCGAACTGGCTTTCCGGCACGAGGCGCAAACCCGTTCGTCCCCGCTCTGCGGAGACCAGCAGTGAGTACGGCTGTTGCGAGCGAGTGTCTCCGGATCATCACTTCTGCGGATTCCGCCATTCGCAATCGTTCCCTCGATTCCGTGTGCGGCCCGGCGACCCTCGAGACACTGCTGCTTGAGTGCCACGCGCTCGATCGGTTTCGCCGCACCAGCACGAATCTCTACGAGAGAGTACGGGCGCTGTTTTTCCTCTACGCGATTCACCGGTTTTACATTCCGGAAAAGGCGCCGCCGGGCCGCGCGCTGATCCCGCATGCCGGGTATATGAGTCTGCTGAACCGGCGGTTCGAAGAAGCCATAGAAGTTTTCCTCGCCGCGCAGGTCCATGCCAGGCAAACCGGGGCCAGCCCGCAGATTTCAAGCGCGCTGGCCGCCGCATACCGCGCACTGGGCTTTCAAACGCTGGCGGATCAGGTTCGCCAAAGCGTGCGGTCGTTGCGGGGCAATCAATGGATGTTCCGCGCGGGGCAACCGGTCGATTATCCGCTGACGCTGCGTCCTGAAATCCTGCAGAAGCAAGAGGGAGGTCTTTTCCCCGTACTGCGCGAATGTACGCCGGTGCGCATGGACCTCACGCACAGCGCCTGGAGCGACATCTTTTTTCTGGGCATGGACTTCCCGGAAGGAGCGCGAGTCCTCAACATCTCCATCGATCTGGCCGTGCGCGGTGGGGATTCGGGCGCGCCGATACCGCCGGTGGAAGCGTACTTCCGAGTGATCGACGAGCCCGTCCTGCGCCTCACGAGTGTAGACCTGAAGGCAACCGCGGACCTGACTTCGGTCGAGGAGGTATTCGATTTCGCGCGCGATTATCTGGGCTTGCTGAAATCCGCGGTGATCGCCGCCGGCATTGTGCCGCCGGGGATGGAAGGCGCAACACAGCCGCTCTCCGAAGTTCTGGAGCGCCTGACGCAGAGGCGGGGTTGGGGCATCGAAATTGTCAGTAAGGTCAACGGCATTCCCAAAGGCTCGCGCCTCGCGGTTTCCACGAACCTTCTGGCGTCGCTGATCGCAGTCTGCATGCGCGCCACCGGGCAAATCCGCGCGCTCACCGGTCCCCTGGGCGAGGATGACCGGCGCATGGTTGCGGCCCGTGCGATCCTCGGCGAGTGGCTGGGTGGTTCCGGCGGCGGGTGGCAGGATTCCGGCGGCGTCTGGCCCGGCATCAAGCTCATTGAGGGTGTCACGGCAGCACAGGGCGATCCCGAGTTCGGAATCAGCCGCGGATGCCTGCTTCCGCGCCATCGCGTGTTCAGCGAGACAGACGCGTCGCCCGAAACCCGGCAGAAGCTGAAGGATAGTCTGGTGCTGGTCCACGGCGGGATGGCGCAGGATGTAGGGCCCGTTCTGGAGATGGTGACGGAGAAGTACCTGCTGCGCGGCGAAGCGGAATGGCAGGCGCGAAAACAAGCGATCGGCATGCTGGATGAGATCACCGGCTACCTCGGAACGGGGGACATCCGAGCGATCGGCGCAACCACGCAACGGAATTTCGACGGGCCGATTCAGACCATCATTCCGTGGGCCGGTAATCTCTACACAGATACGCTGATTTCCAGAGCGCGCGCAGAGCTCGGCGACGCCTTCCAGGGCTTCTGGATGCTGGGAGGCATGTCCGGCGGCGGCATGGGCTTCCTGGTAGAGCCGAGCCAAAAAGCGCGTGCGCAGGACCGGCTTCAGGCCATCATGAGCGAGACCAGACACCGGCTGGAACGTTGCCTGCCCTTCGCCATGGAGCCGGTTGTCTACGATTTTGAAATTAACGAGCGAGGCACCGTGGCGCAATTCCTGGATGCCGATTCCAGCCTGATGCCGCCGGAATACTACTCGCTGCTGGTGCCTGGCTTGCTCCGCGTGGACCCTGCGTTGCTCTCGCAAGTCCGGCGCCGGGAACTGGCCAGCTTCAATGCCGCGTGCCAGTCCGACCCCCGCTTCCGGTCCATCGTGAGGAATCTGTTCGATTCCCTGCTGCCACGCCATTCCGAAGCGGTCTCCGGCGGAGCCAATGCGCTGATGGCCGTGCTGGAGCAGCATGGCTTCAACAGCGCGCAACACCATCAGATACAGGCGGGCCTGAAAAGCGGCCGCCTGGGGATGGCGCAGAATCGGCTTCCGGCCACTACTCTGGTGGAAGACGTCGTCTCCGGCGATGTCTTCGATGCCACGGGCAATCTTTCCGCGGACCACCGCACGCGCGGCATGAAGGCTCTGGCCGCGGGTGAGGTCGCGGTGGTCACGCTGGCGGGAGGCGTCGGCAGCCGTTGGACGCAGGGAGCGGGCGTGGTGAAAGCTCTGCATCCCTTCAGTAAACTTTCCGGACGGCACCGGTCTTTCATCGAACTGCACCTCGCGAAAAGCCGGCGCACCGGCAGGCTGAGTGGAACCCCGCTTCCCCATATAGTGACCACGAGTTATCTGACCCACGATGCCATCGCCCGCTATCTGGCCTCCGAAAATAACTACGGATACCCGGGCCCGGTCCTGTTGTCGCCCGGACGCGGCATTGGGTTACGCATGGTTCCAATGGAGCGCGACCTGCGGTTTGCGTGGCAGGAGACGGCGCACCAGATGCTCGATGAGCAGGCGCAGAAAATGCGGGAAAACCTCGAGGGCGCGCTGATTTCCTGGGCGCGGCGCACGGGAGAAGCAAGCGACTACACGGACAACGAGCCTTTGCAGTGTCTGCATCCGGTGGGTCACTGGTTCGAAATTCCCAGCCTGCTTCGCAACGGCGTGTTGCGCAATCTGCTGCGGGACCGCCCGCAATTGCGGTATCTGTTGGCGCACAACATCGATACAACCGGCGCGGCCGTGGATCCCGCGCTGCTCGGCTGGCATATCGAACAGGGAGCGGCCATGACGTTCGAAGTCATTGCGCGCCAGATCGAAGATATGGGAGGTGGCTTGGCCCGTGTGGATGGCAGGCCGCGTATCGTCGAAGGGATGGCCCTGCCAACGCAGGAGCTCGAGTCGCGCCTCTCCTTCTACAACAGCAATACGGTATGGATCGATATCGACCGGTTGCTCGCCGCGTTCGGCCTGTCGCGGTCCGACCTGAACGATCCTGTACGCGTGGGCGAAGCAGCCGACCGAATGGCGGCCCGTGTGCCAACCTACATCACCATCAAAGACGTGAAGAAGCGATGGGGCAAAGCCCAGGAGGACGTCTATCCGGTTGCCCAGTTCGAAAAACTATGGGGGGATATGACCGCCCTGCACGATCTCGAGTGCAGGTACATCGCGGTCCCCCGGCGGCGGGGGCAGCAACTCAAGGAAGTGGACCAACTCGATGGCTGGCTCCGCGACGGGTCGGCCGCGTATGTCGATTCCTTGTGTGACTGGACCTGAACCGATCGGACCGGCAGGCATCCGAGTCCGTGGGGGGGATTCGGCGTTAACGCCGGAGTGAGGCGCGGCGTCAGGGAACAACTCCCACCTGACTAGTGTCCAATAAATAAGATGGCCCGAATTCCATTCCGCTGGCTGTTGTCTTTTGGTTATCTGCTAATCGATTGCGTTGCGCTCGCGCTGATGATCTGGCATACCTACGCTCTTTTCGGAAAGATGAAGGCCGATGCAGCCGTTGGAGTCGTCAGGCCAGTTGCGCTCCTGCAGGAAGCGGGCGCTCCGGGCTGGGAATTCAGCCATCGGGAACCTTCTCCTGAGTTCGTATTTCTCGATGCCGGGAATCCCCTGGCCACGATAGTGACGTCGCTCACGCGACCGCGAGCCTACACTCCGACACGCAAGCAACCGTGGGATCCCTTTTGGTTTCTGATACAGGAGTCCGTTTCCTTCCCGATCTGGTTCCTTGTGGGCATGTGGGCCGAACGTGGCCACCCGCGACTTCAAAAATGGGGGAAGGGCTATCTCATTTTCCGCGCGTTTTGCGTCGTACTACTCACGACTGCCGCAACCGCACAAATTGGATCGCGCCTTGCAATCTTCTTCTGGCTCGCTGTTGTTCTCTACGTAATTGCGAAGTTCCTGGGCTGGACGGCGCGGAACCTCATTCGCCTGTTAAGAGATCGAGAAAATGGCGACCGGTAACGACCGCCGTGGTCTTGTAGCGGGCAGGAAAGTGCTTCGTATTGCCCGTCACCAGATAATCGGCACGCGCAGCCTCCGCGCATTCGAGGAAACGATTGTCTGACTCGTCGGGCGATACCGTGAGCTTCGCGCGGGGTATCACCGGTTGTGCAATCCTGCGTATCGCGTAAAGGATCTCATCAATCCGATGCGCTGTCAGCTTGAAGCGCGCCCGACGCAGAACCTCCTCGTATTCAGCCAGCACAGGCGCTGAAACGTACATTGCGATCTTGCCCTGAGAGGCAAGCAATAGAATGCGCGCCTGGGTCCCGTTGCGGCACAAGAGCCGCCGAGATAATCACGTTCGTATCGAGGACGACCCGGTTCATCCGGCAGGATTGCTCGCTTTTGACCGAGCCCTGCGCGCCGCGGCGACTTCGGCGTCAATCTGCCGCATCGTCAGTCTGTCGGTGCCATTTCGCCGCGAGGCATCCCACGTTTGCTTCAGCCAGTCCGGCGCCTCGTCTTTGAGTTGTTTCAAATACCCCCGCCGTTCCGCTTTGTCGGCGGGAAGCACGCGGCCGATCGTCTTCGGAGTGTAGGTTAGCCGCCCGCCCTCCACCTTCGCTTCCAAAACGTCACCGCGACTGATGCCCAGCTTCTGTCTTAGCGCCGAAGGGATGACCACCTGATACGTGTTTTTGACCGTGACAATGGACATAGCGGAACCGTGTCAACTCTGCAATTCCACTTTACCAAGCCGAAGAAGCCACTTCGCAGGATCCTGCGCCCACAATATCTCAGTACCGCTTCAGTCGAATGAAGCATCCGGGAATAACGACTCTGGCACACTGGGAAGTGTAGTTCGCGGCGCCTGAAATCCTCTACAACCAGGGGGTGTATCGAACGGCGCGTCTTCTCCTCGCGATTTCCTTATCTATGCTTCCCGTAAGTCTCGCTCCCGGCCAGATGCTGCCGCCTCCCCACTCCCCCGCCGCCTCCATCACAGGCCCCCTGAACTTCCGCGATCTCGGCGGCTATGCTGCCGGGGATTACTTCGTGGTTCGTCGAGACCTCGTCTTCCGATCCGGCGAACTGAGCCGTCTCAGCGATGCGGATTTCCAGTCGCTGTCTTCCGTGAACGTGGGCTACGTTTTCGACTTGCGCACCGACGGCGAACGCGATGCCGCTCCCACTGCATGGCAGGGTCCTGCGCCGGTGATCATGCCCATCCCGGTAGGTTTCGACGCCAAAGCCGATCCCGCCGCGGGGATGAAAGTTTTCTTCGCAACCGGCGCAACCCCCGTCAATGCCATGGAAGCGATGCGGGCGGTCACAGCAATGATCGCGATTGACGGTGCGCCTGAGATTGGCACAATCCTCCACACGATTGCAGGAAGCGATTCGGCGGTCATTATCCATTGCACAGCTGGCAAGGATCGCACGGGCGTGGTCTCGGCCATACTGCTGACGTTGCTGGGTGTGCCGAAGGAAACCGTCTACCAGGATTATCTGAGGAGCAACGAGGCTACGCCGGCCGAGATGGCGCGTTTGCAGGCCGCAGCGAAGGCGCCCTCGGGCACGGGCGCCATGCTCGCGTCCGCCGTTGCGTCGATACCGATGGAGACCATTCGGGTCCTCATGGGAGTTGACCGCAGCTACCTGGATGCGGCCTTCGCGGCAGTGGACTCAAAGTACGGATCTTTCGATGGCTACTTCACGCAGGGCCTGAAGCTGACACCCGCCGATATCCAGACTCTGCGAACGCGATTGCTGGAACCGGCTCGCTGATGAATCGTCTTTGCCTTGTGGGGTAGGTTTCCAACCGGCCTCCGGAGTTTCCACATTTAGAACGACAGTCGCACTTCAGCGAGAGCCGCTGCCTGGCGGCAGATGGAACAAACAAGAGACCCTGGGGAGCCACGCAACCGTTACTGAGATGGAAGCCGCGACCGTAAGGGAGCGGTACGGAAACGCCCGGGGATTATCCGTCGCCGCGACTGTATCCAACCCCATTGGCCACCACCCATATCTGCATGATCCTGCAAGGGGGTCTCAGACGAG
>Ga0302319_10011017_pt1 | contig 17189 bp, 13 predicted proteins | sample Bog_T0_2_FD_203319 | JGI IMG/M metagenome (GOLD analysis project Ga0302319, IMG submission 203319) | Peat permafrost microbial communities from Stordalen Mire near Abisko, Sweden - Bog_T0_2 | ecosystem: Environmental > Terrestrial > Soil > Wetlands > Peat | place: Sweden: Abisko, Stordalen Mire...
GACTTCCCACACGCGGGCTTCGAGCTGCCCGGTCTTGTCGCCAAGGATCAGGTTGAGGTAGGGTTTGTTGGTTTTGGTGGTGCGCAACTGCTTGGCCAGAACCAGAAAATATCCGTCGAAGCGCGTGCCCTCGTCGAAGTTGGCCAGGTCCGCAATGTAGATGTCTTTCATGTTTTCAGCCTACTGACTTACTGGGTAATCGACGCGCACAGTGAGAATTTCAAATGGATGAATTGGCGCCGTCACCGTGTCACCCGCAATCGTGAGGGCAGCCCCTTCCGGCTTCTCCATCAGGTTGGTCACAGTTGCGGAAATCGCGCCCTTGGGCACATGAAACTGGACATCGCTCGACTTGCCCGCCCACTCGTATACGCGGAAGATCAAGCTGTTGGTATCTTCCGCCTTCTTCATGGCAGTGAGCACGACGTTCTCCGGCTTCACCGTTACATAGGCGAACTCCGCAGGCATCGAGCCAGTATGCGATTCGACCTGGACTGCGTGCAATCCATAGTTGTATTCGTAACCGTGACGCACGGTCAGCGCCTGCTTCCAGTCGCCGCCATGTGGATAGAGCGCGTAAGTAAAGTGATGGTGTCCGCGATCGGCTTCAGGGTCGGGCCATGTGGGCGAGCGCAAGAGCGACAGGCGCAGTACGTTGTCCTGATCGTCGTAGCCGTACTTCGAATTGTTGATCAGGCTGAAGCCATGCTGGCCGTCGCCGAGATCGGCCCAGCGCAGTGCCGGCACTTCAAACTGCGCCTTCTCCCAACTGTTGTTGCGCGTTGTAGCGCGCTGAATTGAGCCGTAGGGAACCTCGTACGTTGCCTTGTCGCTGGACGCCGCAAGCGGGAACGCGGCCTTGAGCAACACATGATCTTCGTGCCAGTCGACATCGTTGACAACGTTGACCTGGTCCGAGCCGGCGTCAAGCGTGATGTCCTGCACAAACTTCGATTTCCGCCAGGTGTGCGTGACGCGAATCGCACCGCGCAGAGGCCCTTTCTCAATTAACTCAACGGAATCGGCTTTATCGATGGGCGTGAAGTGATCGAGCGTGCCGGGATCGATGTTCCACGCGTCGTAGTCTTTGGGAGTGTCCTTGAAAGTCTGCAACTGATTGCCGCATGCGCCCGGCGCGAGCGATTCAAACTGAGTCTTCTTGTCGTAGAGGCTGGTAATGCAACCCGTCGTGTTGTCTACCGTAACTTTCAACGTAGCGTTTTCGAGTGTCAGCCCCTGGGCCTTCAAATCGCTGGCGAAGGGCTTTGTGCCGGCTACAACATGGAGCACCTTGTAGCCCATGGAGGGCACCGCGGCGGGCACAATCAGCAGTGTGTAGCTGTTGGTCTTGGTGTCGCTTTTCAACACCTGCGAAGGCACTACATGGCCCGCCACGTCCACCACGGAAACACCGCCCGCGAAAGCCGATGGGAGTTGCACATCTATGGTTAGCGGGCCTCCGCGCTCCCAGGCCAGCGGATTGAGCACCAGCACTGGCACGCCGTTATGAACCTCGGTGTTGATTCCAGCGGCCAGCGTTTTGATGGAAGCCTGAGATATCTCGTTGGTTGACCAGCGGACATCGTCGAAGTCCTTCTGCGCTTCCTTATAGATGATGCCGATGCCCGAGCCGGCAGCGAGATCGTGGAAGTCATTAAACGTGATTTTCTTCCAGTCTTCGGTCAGTTCCGCGCCCGGATATTTCTGGCCCTCAAGCCAGGCAAGGGAGGCGACTTTCTCCGCATTGATCGCTTCCTCTTCGCTGTTGCGCATGTTGCGTTTGTGGTTGGCCTGCGTGGTCATGACGCCGCGGTGGTATTCGAAGTACATCTCCGACTTCCATGTCGGGATGGCCACTTGACCATTGCCCGGATCGGTTGGCGGCTTGTAGCCTTTGGCGATCGAAGAGTAATCCCACACGGGCGAGTCGGCGGCGATCTTCTTTTCGACGCTTGTGAAATAACTCTGCGCAGTTCCGAACTGCATCTTCGGCATCACCTTGTCCGGCTGAGCCCAGTGCACGCCTTCGTCAAGGATCGCGCGGGTGGGACCGCCACCGTGGTCCCCGATTCCGTAGAGGTCCATCATCTCCGTCAGGCCCGGCGCCTTGGCGCGGGCGAGTGCAAAATCGCCGGTGAGGCGCAGCGGATTCAGATTGTCGTTGGCGTAGTCATGGGGGAAATATGTGAGCACCTTGCTGCCATCCGGCGACTCCCACCAGAACAGCTTGAATGGGAGCTGATTGGTATCGTTCCAAGCCATCTTTTGCGTGACAAAGTAATCCATACCCGACCGCTTGTAGATCTGGGGCAGTTGCCAGGTGTACCCGAACGAGTCTGGATTCCAGCCGATTCTTACATCGACGCCGTACTCTTTCTGGAACCAGCGCTTGCCTACGAGAATGGATCGCACCTGCGCTTCGCCGTCCGGCATATTCAGGTCCGGTTCCACCCACATTCCGCCCACAATCTCCCAGCGCCCTTCCTTGATGCGCTGCCTGATCTCGTCGTTCATCTGCGGGTACTTGTCGGCAAGCCATGCGTTGTATTGGGCGGCGGATTGAGTATAGGTATAGTCGGGATATTCGTTCATCAGTTGCAGCGCAGTGCCGAAGGTGCGCTTGACCACGTCTACAGTTTCGGTCCACGGCCACAGCCACGCCGCATCGATATGAGAGTTTCCGGTCAAGTGCAGTGTTGCCTCTTGCAGCAGTGGCTTCAGCGCTTCAAGCGACGATTGCGCCTGCTTGAGCGAGGCATCAAACTTGGCCTGATCCTGGGCGTCGAGCGCGGCCAGATCTACCGCGGCCGCGGCCTTGTCGATAGTGGCCGTGTCACCCGCCACGTTCTTAGAAAGACTGGGCACCAGCAACGCTGCGGAGATAATTTCCTTGCGCAGGTCTTCGGGGTTGGGCCGGTTCTCGGCAAAGTCAATCTTCAGCTCAGCGCTGTCGAAGGTTTTATTGTCCACTGTGTGCAAGAGCTTGACCGCAACCAGCACCTTCTCGCCCGGCGTGGCCTTGTCGAAAAGGACAATGGGCTCGAGGTCGTCGCCGAGAGCGACGCGGCGTCCATTGAAGTAAATGATCTCCGGCATGGGGCCATTGGCGTTTGCGTTGAAAGAGAACCAGACTCTGGCGCCGGTCAGGTCATAGCCGTGCAGGCTCTTCGGAACCTCGATCCAGCGACGGTACCATTCCGCTTCCATTGTGCCTTTCTGGCGGGCCTTGACCGTTTGCCAGGACGAGTCGTCGAGATCCGTGGCCTCACCATGGGCCATGTCTCCGGAATGGAAGCGCCATTCATCCGCCGACAGCCGACTGAGTTCGCCCAGCCGGCCGACAACCGTCTGAGATGTGGCGTCGAGCGTCTTGACGGCCTGAGAAACCTGGCTCGCGGATTGGGCAACAGCTGGCGTGAGGCCGCAAACTACGGCAAACAGGCACAGCAATACGGCAACGAGGCTGAAAGGATGTTTTCTGTCTGTGGCTCCGGCAAACTTCTGCATTCCAGGTCTCCCGCTCTACTGCACAAATGTCGATGGATTTTTTCGGCGCTCGTGCGCCGGCATTGAAACGTCTCCCGCGAATTATACCCCGTGTAAACGCATACAGGATTGGGAGCCGTCTCCGGCAAAACAAGGCAAACTGCGCCCAAAAACAGAAGCGGCACAGCCGAAGCCGCGCCGCTCTTGAGGTTGCATCGTTATTACTGTTGCGGAGCCGGCGCTGCAGGGGGTGTGGCTGGCGGCGGAGTTGAAGGTGCGGAGTCAGCGGGCGCGGTGGTTTCGTCCGCCTTCTTGTTCTTGTCGGCGAGACGCGTCTTTTCGCCGGTAGTGGTTGGGGTCTTCTTTTTCTTCTTGGCTGACGTGTCGCCGTTCAATCCCAGGGGCGCAGCCTGCTGCTGGCGGTCGGCAACTTCCGCCGCGTCGGGCGGAGGCGGTGCATCGGCGTCGGTCTTCGCGCCACTGGCCTTGGTTGCCTTCTGGGTTTTGGGGCGAGCGCTGAAGCGTGTCTTCGCCGCTGGCTTGTCGTTGGCCTCAAGCGGATTCACGGGCTCTGGTGCGGCCGGCGCCGCGGCTGCCGGAGCGCCGCCACCCGCATCTTCCACCGCAGAGGATTGCGCGGCGGGGAGGGTCTTGGTAGGCGCCTTGCCAAAGCGGATCTTTTCCTTCTTGCCGGGCTTCTCGACTGTCGCGCTCACATTTTTCTTCGTCGCGGCCGGCTTGGTTGCGGCCGGTGTTGCGGAAGCGGTATCCACGGACTTCTGCCGGAAGCTGCGCGTTGTCTCGCGGAACCGAGTACGCTCAACTTTTTTCTTCTTCTTCGTAGAAGGCGGAGTGTAGGCGCTATAGACGGGCTTGATTTCGTTAGGACTGGCTCCCGTGTCGGTGTAGCCGTCCTTCACATAAACATAGGCCTCTTCGCGCATCTGCGTCAGATACTCGCGCATCTTCGGCACCATCAGGCTCTCGTAGAAGTTTTGCTCTACGTCCTGCTCCACTTGCTTGTATGGGGGAACGCCGCCCGGATTGTGCTGGTCCACGCGGAAAATGATGTAGCCCTGCTTGGTGCGAATGGGGTCGGAGACCTGGCCAGCCTTGAGGCTGAAGGTCGCATCTTCAAAAACCTTGGCAAGCTCTCCCTTGTGGAAGGTGCCGAAAGCGCCGCCCTCGGCCGCCGTGGTGCCGTCGCTGAAGGTCTTGGCCAGTTGGCTGAAGTCGCCGCCGGCGCGCAGCTTGGCCTCAATATCGTCCGCCTTGGCTTTACCGGCCCCGGTCTTAGCAGCGTCATCCGGATCAGCGCCCGTAGACACCAAAATCTCGCTCAGTTGGACGCTTTCCGGCTTGGCGTAGTCCTGTTTATGGGCCGCGTAGAAGCGCTCCACCTCGCCCTGGGTAAAGTTGAGTTTGCGCCCAATTTCCTGGCGCATCACTTCCTGGGTGATGATCTGGTTGCGAATGTTGGCCTTGAAGTCCTCATACGAGTATCCCTGTTCCTTGGCGGCCTTTTCCAGGTCTTCCAGGGTGGCAAGGTTGTACTGCTTGCGGATCTCGTCCAGACGCTTCACCAGCTCAGTTTCACCGGTAATGTCCAGTTCCTTGCCCTTGGAGAGCCAGAGCTGCTGATCGATCAGCGTGCGCAGAAGTTCCCTGTGCTTCTCTGACATCTCCTGCCTGGTTTCGCCGCGCTGTTTGCCCTCATCGTCCATTTCCTTCATTGCGCGGTCGTAGTCCGACTGCGTAATGATCTGGTCGTTGACTCGGGCGATAATATCTTCCACCACAGCGCCACCATAGGGGCTCTGCGACGCGGCAGGTTTGCTCTGCGCCAAAACGGAACTTGCGAGCAGCGCCGTGCCAAACACGAAAGCCGCGGGAATGCGAAGAGATCTTAGAGTCATAGGTTAGGACACGGCAGGCAGCTGGTCTTTCTCCACCTGATGCATAGACGCCATTGTAAATGGCTGGGCAGCAGGAGTGCGAAGATTGAACCAATTCCCTGCCATTTCCGCCTGGAATTCTCCCCCCTTTGGTGAATTCTTCCGTCCATCCCGCAGCTACCCGAAAGCGCTTTTCACCGTCAAATGGATGGGTGGTATACTTTAGCCCAAGACTGGTGTGCTCAGAGCCTTTCGAGCGGTCTTCCAATTGACTCAAGCCTTGCCGGAGGCGACCGGAAAAGCCGGACGCGGGGGCAGGGCAAATTTTTTGCGGGGAACTCCTTCAACCCAATAGGCTTCCGCGCAATTGGAATACCGTATCCGACGTCCCCTGCCGCATGCGCAGCCCGGAGGTTCTTCCTGCTTATGACTCCCCGCGCCCGCCGCGCCCTCTTCACTGTGATTCTCTTTTTCGCCGTCTGCGCCGTCGTGGGCAGTGTCCTGCAGCGCCGCGTTGGCGCGCAGTCCTCTGAAGACGAGAGCCAGCTCCGCGACAGCCTCAAGTCGTTTACAAACGTCTACGCGCTGGTGGAACAAAACTACGCCGAGCCGATTGAAGGCGACAAAGCCGACGCCGCTATCTACGACGGCGCCATCCCCGGCATGTTGCGCGTGCTTGACCCTCACTCGAACTTCTACGACCCCAAGGCCTATGCCAAGATGCGCGAGGAGCAGCATGGCCGCTATTACGGCGTCGGCATGACCATCCAGCAGGCCATCGGCGGCGGCAAGGTTTATGTGGTGTTCCCCATGGAAGGTGGGCCGGCGTTCAAGGCAGGCGTCCATCCCGGCGACGTGATCGCGGCCATCGACGGCAAGACCACTGACGGAATGACTTCGGACGTGGTGGCCAAAACACTCAAAGGGCCCAAGGGCACGCCTGTTTCGGTGAGCATGGCCCGCGATGGCCAGGCCAAGCCTCTGGTATTCAACCTGGTTCGTGACGAAATCCCCAATCCCTCCGTAGACCTCGCGTATGAGATTCGTCCCGGCGTGGGCTACATCCACCTCAAGCAGTTCCAGGAGACCACCGCCCAGGAGGTCATTGAGGCCGTCGACGGCTTCCCGAATCTCAAGGGCCTGGTATTCGATCTGCGTGACAACCCCGGCGGCCTGCTGAGCCAGGCGGTTGAGGTTTGCGATCACCTGCTAGCCAAGGGACAGACCATTGTCTCGCAGCGCGGGCGCGCTTATCCCGATCAGAACTACACGGCGCAGCGTGGCAATGACGGCAAGACGTTTCCGATTGTCGTGCTGGTCAGCCGCGGCACGGCTTCAGCTGCCGAGATTGTCAGCGGCGCATTGCAGGATCACGATCGCGCACTGATTGTCGGCCAGACCACGTTCGGCAAGGGGCTGGTGCAGACCGTTTATAACCTCAGCGAGAACACCGGCCTGGCGCTCACCACCTATCACTACTACACCCCGTCCGGTCGCCTCATCCAGCGCAACTACGAGGGCGTTTCGCTTTACGACTACTACTACAACCACGCCGGGGCGCTGCCGGCGAACAAGACCAATCAGGAAGTCAAATTCACTGATTCCGGTCGTACTGTCTATGGTGGAGGCGGCATCACGCCGGACGAGAAGATTGAGCCCCCCAAGGCCAACCACTTCCAGGAGACCCTCCTATATAACGAGGCATTCTTCCACTTCGCGCCCATCTACCTGGCCAATCGCACCGTGGACAAGAACTTCCAGGTGGACGAACCCGTCCTCACGGAATTCAAGGGCTACCTCACCAGCAAGAACATCTCCTGGACACAGGCGGACTTCGACGGCGTAAGCGACTGGGTGAAGGAAAGCATCAAGAGCAGCATTGACACCATTCAGTTCGGTGAGTCGAATGGCCTGCGCGTCCGCGCCGACTGGGATCCGGAGATTCAGAAAGCTCTCTCCTACCTGCCAGAAGCCCAGGCTTTGGAAGACAACGCCCACAAGGTGCTGACACAGAAGGCTGAGGCGCGAAGCGACGTTGGCATACAGGGTGTTCCGGTCCAGAAGTAGCATCGGTTGTTTCAGAAGCATGAAGGCCATCCCTGCGGGGATGGCCTTCGTCGTCTCGGCTTCGATTACGTTCCGATGTCATTGCTCATCCTTATAAATCCCCACCACGAGTTTGCCGCCCTCGCTCAGCCGGGCCCGGAACATCCCCGGCGTATTAAAGCTGAACGCCGTCTTCCCATCCGGCGTCAGCGCGATCACTCCACCGTCGCCGTGCAGCGCTTCCAACTCCCCGTGGATCACCTCGTCCGCCGCCTGCTGAATACCCATGCCTTTGAAGCGCACCAGGTTGCAGATCTCGCGTGCGACGCCGAGCCGGATAAAGTACTCGCCCGAGCCCGTGGCTGAGACCGCGCACGACTGGTTCGACGCGTAGGTGCCTGCACCAATGATTGGCGAGTCGCCCACGCGCCCCGGCATCTTGCCCTGTAACCCGCCCGTCGATGTGCCCGCTGCGACATTGCCGTTTCGGTCAATCGCCACCACTCCCGTTGTGCCGTGGCTGTGCGGGTCGGCGCCCTCGTCATAGAACGCCACCGGCACCGTCGCGCCCTCAGGCGGTGCTCCAGCAGGCCGCTGCGGAACCGGCTTGCCTTCCTTCTTCAGCTGCTTCACCAGCGACTGCCAGCGCGCCTCGGTGAAAAAGAAGCTGTTGTTCACCTGCTCCAGGCCAACGCTTGCCCCAAACGCATCCGCACCCGCGCCGTCCATCATCACATAGGGCGACTTCTCCATCACCGCGCGCGCCAGGCTGATGGGATGCCGCGTGCGCGTCACGCTGGCCACCGCGCCCGCCTTCAGATTCGACCCGTCCATGATCGACGCATCCAATTCGTTCTTGCCCTCGGAAGTGAACACCGCGCCGTGCCCAGCATTAAACAGCGGATCCTCTTCAAACATCTTGAGGACCGTCTCCACCGCATCCAGAGCCGAGCCGCCGTTGTCCAGAACCTTTGCGCCAGCCTCAATGTTTGCCTTCAGCGACGCGCGATACGCCGCGTCTCCCTTTGGCCCCAGCGCCGCCTTCTCAATCACGCCCGCGCCCCCATGCACCACGATCGTCCAGTGATGATCGCCCTTGGGTGCACCCGCCTGCTGCGCCGAAACCGAAGCAGCCGCAGCAGCAACCATAGCCGCCACGCCAAAGAACCCTACTGAGAATCTCATTCCCGCCCTCCCGATGCCTCCCATCCTATCGCGTCAGCACGCTTCTGTTTCCTGTTCTCTATTCCCTGCTCCCTGCTCTATTCGGTTACCATCGCAATCAATGAAGCTCCGAATACGATCAATCGCCCTGCTGGTCCTCGCGCTTGCCGTCGCTGCAGCAGCGCAAGACAAGCCAAAACCGATCCCCGTCAAAGTCGTCGTCATCGCCATGTTTGAAGTCGGCGAAGACACCGGCGATCAGCCCGGCGAACTCCAGTACTGGGTGGAGCGCGACCACCTGGACCGCGTCTATCCGCTCCCCGCCGCGTATCACGCCGCACGCATGAACGACAAAGGCGAAATGGCCGTGCTGACCGGCCAGGGAACGGCCCACGCCGCAGCCACCATCATGTCACTCGGCCTCGATCCGCGGTTCGACCTCACCCATGCTTACTGGATCGTCGCCGGCATCGCGGGGGCCAGTCCGGACAAAGCGTCACTCGGTTCTGCGGTTTGGGCGCGTTGGGTGATCGATGGCGACCTTGGTTACGAGATCGATGCGAGAGAGGTTCCCTCCGATTGGACCACCGGCTACGTTCCGCTGCGCAAAGCAAAGCCATTCGAAGCTCCCGCGGCACCGCTCCCCGGGCAAGTCTACGCGCTCAACAAGCCGCTCGCCGAGTGGGCCTACAACCTGACCCGCTCCACTCCGCTTGCCGACACCGACAAGCTCAAAGACATTCGCTCCAACTTCGACGGCGCAGCAGCTCAGCGACCTCCCTTCGTCACCATGGGCGATGAAGTCTCCTCCTCGCGCTATTGGCACGGCAACCTTGAGGACGCATGGGCCACCGAGTGGATGCGCTACTTCACCAATGGCCAAGGCGAATTTGTGACCACGGCAATGGAAGATACCGGCACGCTGCAATCGCTTGAGTACCTGGCCAACGCCGGTCGCGTCGATCGGAATCGGGTGATGGTCCTGCGCACGGTAAGTAACTTCGATCGCCAGCCCCGCGGCATGACCGCTGCCGAAAGCCTGGCCACGCAGCGCATCGGCAAATACTCCGGCTATCTGCCCTCGCTTGAGGCCGCGTACACTGTCGGCCACGTTGTTGTCGAAGAGTTGCTGACCCACTGGCAACGGTATGCTAACCAAACCGTCGGCGTTACGCCCCTGTCTCCGGCCAAAGAATAGCCGCCGCCTGCATGGCTCTTGGCGAAAACAGGCCCAACAGTGCATCATGCTTGAGTTCCGAAAATTCCAGTTCTCTCTGCGCTCTGCGGCAAGACATTCTTCCCGCAGCCTCGCATAAGGCAAGGTTGAGGCAATGCATTCTATCTGGATGGGTGAGTTCTTCGGCACGCTGGTGCTGGTTCTGTTGGGCGGCGGCGTCAATGCCGGCGTAACGCTGCGCAAATCTTACGCGGCAGATGCCGGCTGGATGGTCATCGCCACGGGATGGGCACTGGCCGTGCTCTGCGGCGTTCTCGTCGCACAGGCCTTCGGCAGTTCGGGCGCGCACCTCAATCCGGCCATCACCTTCGCCGTCGCGGTCAACACCGGCGACTACTCGCAGCTTGCGACCTATTGGTCCGCACAGATGCTCGGCGCCATGTGCGGAGCGGGCTTGATGACGCTGCATTATGGCCCGCACTGGAAGCTCACGCCCGACCCCGCCGCCAAGCTCGGCATCTTCTGCACCAACGCCGCGGTGCGCAGTCCGCTCTTCAACCTGTTCAGCGAAGCGCTCGGCACTGCCGTTTTGATCATTGTTGCCGCGGCTATCGGCTCGCATGGAGTCTCAGCTAACGGTCCAGCCCCTGCTCTCGCGCCTTGGCTTGTAGGCTCACTGGTGTGGGGCATCGGCCTCTCACTTGGCGGCACCACGGGATACGCCATCAACCCCGCGCGCGATCTGGGTCCACGTTTGATGCACTGGATACTCCCCATCCCCGGCAAGGGCGGATCGAACTGGAGCTATGCGCCGATTCCGATCATCGGCGATCTCGCCGGCGCGGCACTCGCGGGAGTCTTGCTGCATTACGCGCACCTCTAATTCGAAAGGACGTCGGATGAAACTCCTCGACCGTATCCTCGCATGTGTCCTTGGCCTGGGAGCCATTGGCCACGGCGCCGGCTCTTACCTCGGATACAGGCATGAACCCCTGACCATGCTCTGGGCTTTGTGCGCATCGATCCTGGGGCTGCTGCTCGCCGCCATCAATTTGCTGCGCAGTGGCCGGGCCGCGGATCGACCGCTTGCGTGGATTTGTTTCTCAGGAACGCTCGCCATGGCCGCATCCGCTTTCGCATTCGGTGCTTTGATTGGCAACGTGTTCGATCCGCGCGCGCTCATGAATGGCTGCACTGCCCTTGCGCTTGCCGGATTCAGCCTGAAAACGGCGATGAGATCGGGCCCGAGCCTGGCTTAGGTTCAAAATACGAAACGTATGATCTACTCAAGGCAAGAGGCAATCACCGACAGCGCCGCGATGGCCGCTGTCTCAGCGCGAAGGATGCGCGGCCCAAGCGATACCGCACGCCACCCATTCGCATCGAAGAGCGCTTCCTCTTCCGGAGCCCATCCGCCCTCCGGTCCCACTGCAATCTCCAGCGTCGGCATGTTTTCATCTGCCGTCGCCACGGCCTCTTCAACCGCGGAGCGGAGTGTCGTAGTGCGCTCCTGCTCGGCGAGCACAATGCGGACAGAATCCGATGCAGCCCGCACACGAGCGGCCAACTGCGCCGGTTCGTGGATCAACGGAACATCCGACCGCCGAGACTGCTGCGCCGCTTCATGCACAATGCGCCGCCAACGCTCGGCACGTTTCTCGGCCGCAAGGCCCAGGTGCTTTTCCGTGCGGCGCGCAATCACCGGCGCAATCGCGGCCACGCCAAGCTCCGTTGCTTTTTCAAGCGCCCACTCCATGCGGTCAAACTTATATACGGCCATCACCAGCGTCACCGGCAAAGCCGGATCGGCCTGCACTTCGGCAATCAAATTAAAGCGCACCTCGGCTGCACTCACCGCAGCAACCTCGGCATGGAACACATGTCCGCCCGCGACCACATCGGCTTCCGCCCCCGGTTGCGCGCGCAGCACCCGCACCATGTGTTCGGCCTGCGCGCCAACAATCGTGGCGGTGGCTTCATCCCAGTGTTCGGCAATCCAGCGTCGTCGAGTCATCTGTGTCTCGCTTCCCTTTGCAATCCAGTCTAGTCTCTAAGCCTGAGCGCCATTGCCCAAAAGAGACACCTCCACAAACACTGAGGGGGACGCTTGATGCGTCCCCCTCTGAGTGTTGCCTTGTGGTTGGATTGCCGCAGTTACTTCTTCTTTGCGGCCTTCTTTGCGGCTTTCTTCGCGGGGGCCTTCTTAGCAGCGGCCTTCTTCGCGGGTGCCTTCTTCGTTGCCATTTTGCCTATTCTCCCTTGTTGATGATTTGCATCATCCTGCAGTAGTTAAACTGCAGTTGATGAATGTATAGATTCACCGCTTGATAGTGTCAAGAAAAAAACGAACGAGACGTGGAAAAATGGACAACAATTTTTCGCAGTTGCGTCGAGTGTCGATTCAAGAACGCGGACTAACCCATGAAGAAGCCAACAGGCAATCACTTCTTGCATGAGGCGGCGGCGCGGTCGCTCACAAATTGCGCCAGTGTCCCGGCCTCGCGGCGTTCGATGAGATCATCGAGATAAGGCTGCTGATCTTTGGGGTTCGACTTCGCCAACGCCGCATAAACATTGAGCGCGGCTTCAACGCCGGCCTGGTACTCGGCCTCAAGGTTGTTCTTCTTTTCGGGTTTTTCGATTACAAATGCAGCCTGCCCCATGAACGCGGCGCCAAAGATCGTCGCGCTATCCTTCTTATCGCCCTTGGGCAGCTTATCCAAAATCGTGCAAACATGAACAGTCTGGTCCGGCACTTCGGTGAACCACTTCAAGACCAATCCGAATTGTTCTTTCGCATGAGGGCCAAGCGGGTCGGCCTGCCAATTGTGAATGTATTCGAGCACCTGCTTGCGCTCCTCAGGTGTGGATGGACTGCGGTCAGCGGCATGAGTTGGAACAGACATGGCAAGAAGCGCACTCCCAAGCAGAGTGCCGCATAGAGTACGAATGAACATTGCTGGGTTCCTCGCCGGCAATTATAGAGCCGGTTACAGCGGCTTCGATTCTGCTCCTTACAGAAGCCTCGATCTCAAGTGCCATTTTCCTCAAGAAAATGCCACCCGCAACGAGTTCCTGAAGGCAACATGTGAATCGAAACCGCTCTCGCGCTAGCATTCGATGATATTCAGCGCCAACCCCGCCAGGCTTGTCTCCTTATAACGCGATTGCATATCGAGCCCGGTCAGATACATGGTGCGAATCACCTGGTCCAGAGAAACCTTGTGCCCCTCCGACTCATTCATCGCAATGCGTGAAGCATGCACCGCCTTGGCTGCGCCCATTGCGTTCCTCTCAATGCAGGGAATCTGCACCAGTCCGCCAATCGGATCGCAGGTCATGCCCAGGTTGTGTTCCATGCCAATCTCCGCTGCGTGCTCAACCTCTCCATTCGTGCCGCCCAGCGCCGCCGTCAACCCGCCCGCAGCCATGGAACAAGCCACGCCCACCTCGCCCTGGCAACCAACCTCCGCTCCGCTGATCGAAGCGTTCTCCTTATATAGGATGCCGATGGCGGCCGACGTTAGAAAGTAGCGCAGGATGCCCTCGTGGTCCGCCTCGGGAATGAAGCGCGCATAGTAATGCGCAACCGCCGGCACCACACCCGCGGCACCATTGGTGGGCGCAGTTACCACGCGACCGCCGGCAGCGTTCTCTTCGTTCACCGCCATCGCATAGACAGTCACCCAGTCAAGCGCCGCCAGTGGATCACCACGCAGGCCGGATGCTTCCTTCTCTTTGAGACGCGCCGCAAGACGATGCGCGCGGCGACGAACCTGCAATCCGCCCGGCAGAATACCCTCAGTCGCAATGCCGCGCTCCACGCAATCCTGCATCGTCTGCCAGATGGCTTCAATCTTCCTGCGCACAATTTCAACAGGAGCTGATTCCGTGCTCTTCGGAATAAGCGCGCACTCATTCTCCAACATCAGCTGACTGATGGAGAGTTCGTTCGCCTCTGCCACTTCGAGCAACTCCGCGGCGCTGTGGAATGGAAATGGGATCGGCGCTTTATTCGTGTCCGATGATTCCACCGCACCGTCCTCGACAATGAAACCACCGCCGATCGAGAAGAACGTACGCTGATTCAAAACCGCGCCCGTAGCACCGAAAGCCGTGAGGCGCAGCCCGTTCGGATGCTGCGTCACCGCGCCGGGAGGATACATTACCGCGCGATGGAAGAGAAGATCGCGACCTTCTTCAAAGTGAATTGTTTGAGTCCCTGCAAGATCGAGGCGCAGCCCCTCCCGAATGGCCGCGACCGTGGATGCAATGGCGGCAGGATCGATAGTCGCCGGCTCATGGCCCGATAGGCCAAGCAGCACGGCGCGATCCGTCGCATGGCCAATGCCGGTGAGTGCGAGCGATCCATACAGTTCCGCCTGCACCCGCTTTACGCTGTCCAGCAGGCCGCCCTCGGCCAGGTCACGAGCAAAGCGGCATGCCGCACGCATGGGCCCCATGGTATGCGAACTCGAAGGCCCAACACCGATTTTGTAGAGGTCGAAAAGGCTCGTAGTCACGGATGCGATTGTAGCTGGAAACAGGGAACAGGGAATAGGGAATAGGGATCAGGGAACAGGGAATGTCCGCGCTTTGTTGACTCGTCCCGCCTGATATTCCATTTGCAGTGAAGAATGCCGGCCGACGACGACGGCCTTCCTGTTTCCGATCCCCTGGTCCCTGCCTTTCAGTTCCCTGTTCTTCTGTTCATACATCACAGACAGGTGTGATCGCGCCTCTGCTACACTCGCTGCAACCTTTTAGCCATGCTCTTCAAAGCTCTCAGCGCCGCGGTGTACGGCATCGATGCCAACCTCATCGATGTCGAGGTGGACTACAGCGGTGCGGTGATGGACAAGGATGTCTTTCACACCGTCGGCCTGCCCGACGCAGCCGTGCGCGAGAGCCGCGACCGCGTCCGAGCTGCCATCAAGAACTCCGGCTACCTGATTCCGCCCACTTTCATCACCATCAACCTGGCCCCGGCCGATATGAAAAAGGAAGGCGCCGGCTTCGACCTGCCCATCGCTGTCGGCATTCTCGGTGCTTATGGCGCCCTGCGAGTCGACGATCTGAGCCAGTTCCTGCTGGTCGGCGAGCTTGGCCTCGATGGCAGCGTTCGCGCTGTCCCCGGCATGTTGCCCATCGCCATTCTTGCGCGCGAAAAAAATATTCCCAATCTCATTCTGCCCGCCGCCAATGCAGCCGAAGCGGCCGTGGTCGAAGGCGTCAACGTCTATCCCGTCTCCTCGCTGCTCGACGTGCTCGATCTGCTCAACACATCGCTCGTCGGCGCCATTCAGCGCGAGCCGTTTCGTGTAGCGACAGAAGCGCTGCTCGGCGAGTTGCAGCACTTTGCCGTCGACTTCAAAGATGTCCGCGGACAGCAGACGGCCAAGCGCGCGCTTGAAGTGGCCGCGGCCGGCAGCCACAACATTCTTATGATCGGGCCGCCCGGCTCGGGCAAGACCATGCTCGCCAAGCGCCTTCCCTCCATCCTCGCGCCGCTCACTTTTGAAGAAGCGTTGGAGACCACCAAGATCCACTCCGTGGCCGGCGTGCTCGATGCCGCGGCAGGACTGGTCACGCAACGTCCCTTCCGTTCTCCGCATCACACCATCTCCGATGCCGGCCTGATCGGCGGCGGCGCCATACCTCGCCCCGGCGAGGTATCTCTCGCACACAACGGCCTGCTCTTCCTCGACGAGCTGCCTGAGTTTCCGCGTAATGTGCTTGAGGTCATGCGCCAGCCGCTTGAAGATCACACTGTGACCATTGCGCGTGCCTCCATGTCGCTCAGCTTTCCCGCGCGCTTCATGCTCGCCGCCGCCATGAATCCATGCCCCTGCGGCTATTTCAACGACAAGTCACGCGAGTGCATGTGTACCCCGCCCATGATTCAGCGTTACGTAGCCAAAATCTCCGGCCCGCTGCTCGACCGCATCGATATTCATATCGAGGTTCCCGCCGTGCAATACAAGGAACTGCGTGGCGGCGCGGCGGCCGAAGGATCCGCCGAGATTCGCGGCCGTGTGATGGCCGCACGCGAGCGGCAGCGCGCACGCTTTATGAAGACCGGCGACAAGATCTACGCCAACGCGCAGATGACTACCCGCCAGATCCGCACCCACTGCGAACTCGGCGCCGACTCCGAGCGGTTGCTCGAGCGCGCTATGCAACAGCAGGGTTTGACCGCGCGCGCCCACGACCGCATCCTGAAATGCGCGCGCACCATCGCCGACCTCGAAGGCGCCGAGCACCTGACCGTATCCCACCTCGCCGAAGCCATCCAGTACAGAACACTCGATCGCAGCTACTGGGCGTAAAAAAAGAGGGAACAGGGATCAGGGAACAGGAACAACTGAGCCACTTAAGGCGGCTTTGGCTTTTATCCCTCGTAGTGCCCTTTTACCTTTTCCTTGCAATGCCAAATGCTCCGGCTCAATTTCCGGGCTGACCGTCTGCGTAAGTACGGCTATGCTCTGCCATCTATTCCCTGTTCCCTATTCCCTGTTCCCTTCCCTTCGTTACTTTCGACTCTTAACCATTTCTAATGATGGGCCGATAACCGCTATGTCTGCATGAGAAACCACTCATACAACTGCTTGCGGCGGATGGAGGCCCGACTTGGATGAACATATCCTGATTTCCGGCAGAGATACTTTGCTTATCGCAATCCCATTCGTCTTGCTCTTGCTTTTCAGCGTCTTTCGTTTGGATGAATCCGTTGCCGCGCCCAAGGGATCGTTGAACCGCAGGCGACCCGCCTGCGGCGTCGATGAGTCTGGCGAACCAATCCTGCGCGATCCGGATGGGAGGCTCTCAGGGCCTGGCAGGAAGAGCGGGAGGAAGCAACCGCTTCGCCACCCTGCAACCTGTCAAGCTACTGCGGGGGATTAACCGAAGAGGCTTGACACAGGCCGCCCGCACAGCGGAAGTCAACGCGGCATCGCAGATGATCCCGTGCATAAGCGCCGAAAAGCGGGTTAACTCATTCGCCAAGAGAGAGATTACTTTCGGTCGGAAACGTCGTTTTCCTGTAACCATTTTCTTGCATCGAAGTAACTAGCAGGTTCTCGTTCCCCAAGTGAAACTCGCGCGTGAGTCTATCTGGCGGGGCCCGCGGAGGCGTCCTATGCATGAGTTCTATCTAATGTCGACCAGAGACACATTGCTGGTTGGCATCCCATTTGTTGCAATTCTTGCCATGGCGATCTTCCGGCTGGATTCGCTCATCGCCACTTCCAAAGGACCGAAAACCATTGAAAACAAACGCCGGCAGGCATGTGGTATGAACGAGAACGGCGAGCCAATCCTCGTCGATCCGGATGGACGCCTCTCCGGGTTCCGTCCCAAACGAAATTAGACTCAATTCTTCCACTCTGGCAGTTGACGTGCTTAACCCTATGCATCGCACA
>Ga0302319_10011018_pt1 | contig 17187 bp, 16 predicted proteins | sample Bog_T0_2_FD_203319 | JGI IMG/M metagenome (GOLD analysis project Ga0302319, IMG submission 203319) | Peat permafrost microbial communities from Stordalen Mire near Abisko, Sweden - Bog_T0_2 | ecosystem: Environmental > Terrestrial > Soil > Wetlands > Peat | place: Sweden: Abisko, Stordalen Mire...
GACATAGGACGGGCAGGAATATACGCTAAACGGACAAATTGAGAACATCAGGCGGCAAGCCAGTCTGATCGCTGTAGCCGCAGTGGCCGGTAGGTTGGTGAGCTGCGCATCGGTCAGTACGCGGCGGCGTGGCATGGCGAAGGCGTCCCAATTGGAGTAATGTCTGTTCAGTCTAACGGAGAGCCCAGCGCAAGTGCGGGTTTCCGGGCCCTCCCGCAGGGATGCTTCAATTGGGACAGAAGGCTGCGATCTACTGCCGGGTGTCCACCGCAGATCAGTCCTGCGAGCGCCAGGAGCGTGATCTGCGCGCCTTCGCCGAGCGTGCCGGCTACGAGGCTGTTGGCGTGTTCAGGGAAACCGGATCGGGTGCGAAGCTCGATCGGGTCGAACGGCGAAAGGTGATGGCGCTCGCCCAAGCCCGGCGAATCGATGCTGTGCTCGTGACCGAACTGTCTCGGTGGGGTCGCGGCACGCTCGACCTCTTGGAGACCCTCCGGGAATTGGAGGCGCGAAGGGTGTCGGTGGTAGCGCTGAGCGGCATGACCTTCGACTTGGCGAGCGCGACCGGGCGCATGATGGCCACAATGTTGGCCGGTATTGCCGAGTTCGAACGGGATCTCCTTCGGGAGCGGGTGCGATCGGGTCTCGCCGCGGCAAGGGCGAGAGGCAAGACGCTTGGCCGGCAGCTTGGCCAGCGTCCAAAATCCGATCGCCTCGCCCCCAAGGTCCTCGCCCTGGTCGACGCCGGCCGGAGCTATCGGCTGGTCGGCCGAGAGCTGGGCCTCAGCAAGAATACCGTCGCCGATATCGTGAAACGGCGACGCGTGCTGGATGAGGGGAGCAGCGCCTCATGAGCCAGCGCCCGCGGACTCCTGCGGCGGATCCTCATCGAAAGGCCAGTTTCCGAGAAGAAGCCCGGAGCATCGTGACGAAGGATCGCCACGATCGGAAGTACGGTCATGCCGTCGATGCCGCTGGAGCCATCGCGCGGGCACTCGAGCGAGCCTACAAGCAAGGCTTCGCAGAGGCTCAGGACGATCAGGTCAGACCGACTCCCGAAGTCTCCGACGGGGGGCCACTGGAGTGGTTGCTCATCCCGCCCCGTCCCCGAAACGCGTTCTGGTCCTGCTGTCTATTCATGTTCGGCCGACGCGGCGATCAATATCGTAACGGATACCTGGAATCCGAAATTACCGAACGAGGAACAATCGGTTGGCGTCTCGTCGTCACCGGCATTGAACCCGACAAAGTCATCGGCGCAAGCTCAATCCAACCGCTGGTCAAGCTCGGCTTGCTTGAAGCCGATCCGGCAGAACCACACCGTTTGACAGTCAGCGTCCGCGGCCGTTCGACATGGGAGCGCTTCCTCGACAGCGGCGGCAGGTATCCCGAGGACCTCGCTGGTTTCTGATCAACCCTGCTTCGTTCTCATTCTGTCCGCTTAGCGTGGTCTTCTGCCCGTTCTATGTCGTCACCCCGACTCGGGCTTCGAAGTGTGGGGCGTGATCGCGAAATCGATCCGCATGCTGTGATCGTGGGCGCGCCGATCGCCCTTGTCGACTGCAACAATTTCTACGCCTCATGCGAGCGCGTATTTCAACCGCGCCTGCGGGGCAAGCCCGTCGTGGTGCTCTCGAACAATGATGGCTGCGTCATCGCCCGCTCGAACGAGGCGAAAGCCCTCGGCGTCGAGATGGGCGCGCCCTGGCATTTGTGCCGAGAGAGTTTCCGCAAGGCCGGCGTGATGGTGCGGTCGAGCAATTACACGCTCTACGGCGACATGAGCGCGCGGGTGATGCGCGTGCTCTCCAAATTCACGCCCAACCTTGAAATCTATTCGATCGACGAAGCCTTTCTCAGCTTCGCCGGCTTCGAAGCCCGGTGTGAGGCGCATGCGCGCGAGCTGGGGCGCACGGTCCAGCAATGGACAGGGATTCCGGTCTCGGTCGGGATCGCACCGACCAAGACGCTCGCCAAGGTCGCCAATCGCCTGGCGAAGAAGGACCCCGTCGCCGGCGGGGTCCGCTTTCTACTCTGCGAACAGTCGCAACGGGACGCCCTCGGCCGCCTTGAACTCACCGACTTGTGGGGCATCGCCGGCCGCCTGGCCGAACGGCTGCGGGCGATCGGCATCACGACGCCGCTTGAACTGCGCGATGCGGATCCCCGCTTGATCCGCGAGCGCTTCAGTGTCGTGCTCGAACGCATGGTGCGCGAACTGCGCGGCATCGCGTGCATGAGCCTCGAAGAAGTGACGCCCGACCGCAAGAGCCTGGTCGCCTCGCGGTCGTTCGGGCAGGCAGTAGAAACACGGCGGGGGCTGGAAGAGGCGGTATCGGTTTACACGGCGCGCGCGGCCGAAAAGATGCGCCGCCAGAATCTCGCGACGGCGAGCATTGCTGTATGGATTCAGACCAACAGCTTCAAACCCGGCGAGCGGCAATACAGCGCCTCGAAGGCGGTGCGCCTGCCCGTGGCGACGGCCGACACCGGCAAGCTGATCGCCGCGGCGACGGCAGGCCTCGGAATCATCTTCAAGCCGGGCTATCGCTACAAAAAGGCCGGCGTCACATTTCTCGACCTGGTGGCCGCCGACAGGGTGCAAGGCGGCCTGTTCGACCGTCCCGACGATGCGCGATCGATCGGGCGCATGCGTGCGATCGACCAGCTCAACGCCCGCTTCGGGCGCGGGACGGTCGGTTTCGGCACCGCCGGCGAACGGCACGGCTGGAAGCTGCGGCGGGAATTCATATCGCCGCGCTACACGACGGAATGGAACGAGCTGCTGCGGGTATAGGAAAGGGCAGGGGACAAACGATGTGCGGACGCTTTACACAAAATTACACCTGGGAAGAGGTCCATGCGTTCCTCAACGTGTTCGGGACGCCGCGCAATTTGCGCCCGCGCTACAACATCGCGCCGACGACAAACGTCGACGTGATCCGGCTCGATCGCGAGGGGCGGCGCGAGCTGGTCTCGATGCGCTGGGGCCTGGTGCCGTACTTCTGGAAGAAGAGCCTCAAGGAAGTGCCGGCGACGTTCAACGCGCGCGCCGAGACGGTCGCCGAAAAACCGATGTTCCGCGACTCCTTTAAGCGCCGGCGCTGCATCATTCCCGCGGGGGGATTTTTCGAGTGGACGAATGAAGCGGACGGCAAACAGCCGCATCTGTTCACGGCCGCCGACGGCTCGCCGATCCTCGCCTTCGCCGGTATCTGGGATCGCTGGATTGATCCCGCGTCGAAAGAGGAAATCCTGTCCTGCACGATCATCGTCTCAGGCGCATCCGGCTGGATGACGCCCTATCACGACCGCATGCCGGTGCTGCTGCGGGCGGAAGACTTCGACGCCTGGCTCAACGGCTCGCTCGGCGCTGACGCACTGCGGCCGGCCGCCGAAAGCGCGCTGCGGGAATGGCCGGTGTCCCGGCGCGTGAACCGCACCGGCGTCGGCGAGGATGATCCGACGATCATCGAGAGGGTGGACGCGGCTTAAGGCAGGGCAGGCGAAACAGTCTGGCGAAGCGAGAGAAAAATTCGTAGAATCAATGTACCAAGAGAATTTGAATATCATGGTCAGCGGAGCGAGAAACAGGCAACGTTAATTTAATCGGGTGGGGACAAGTGGAAAACGTCGGAGAGATCGAAAAACGTCTGTGGTCGAGCGCAGATACCCTGCGCGCGAATTCTAATTTTGCGAGCAATGAATACTTTCTGCCAGTGATGGGTCTGATTTTCCTCCGGCATGCCTACAATCGATTTCTCTCCGCTAAAGCCGAACTCGAACCCACCTTGCCAAAGCGCGGAGGACAGACGCGTGCGCTGACGAAAGAGGACTTTTCGGGGCGCGGAGCGATTTTCCTCCGACCAGCGGCGCAGTTCGATCATCTGGCTTCGCTCCCAGACAGCACGGATCGAGCAAGGTCGATAATCGACGCGATGGAGTCGATCGAGAAAGATTACGCGTCCCTCGCAGGCACGCTGCCAAAGGCAGAATACACGGAACTCGATAATGATGTGCTCGGCAATCTCTTGCGTGTTTTCAACGATCCCGCGCTTCAAAAGGCGAACGGGGATGTGTTCGGGCGCATCTATGAATATTTTCTCACGCAATTCGCTGATTTGAAGGCCCACGATGGCGGCGAGTTTTTCACCCCGATCTCAATCGTCCAATTGATCGTCAATGTCATCGAGCCGGATCACGGGACGGTGCTCGACCCGGCCTGCGGCTCGGGCGGCATGTTCGTGCAAAGCGCGCATTTCATCGAGCGGATGAAGAAAGACCCCACCAAACTCGCGACCTTCTATGGGATGGAAAAGAACCCAACGACCATCCGTCTCGCGAAAATGAACCTCGCGGTGCATGGCCTCGAAGGCCGGATCAATAAGGCGATCACTTATTACGATGACCCGCACGAGCTAGTCGGCAAAGCAGATTTCGTCATGGCGAATCCGCCCTTCAACGTTGACGAAATCGACGCCGACAAGATACGCCGCGATCCGCGCCTGCCGTTTGGCCTCCCAGGGGTGAACAAAGGCGGGAAGGTCTCCAACGGCAACTATGTCTGGATTTCCTATTTCGACGCTTACCTCAATGCCAAAGGTCGCGCGGGATTCGTAATGTCGTCGCAGGCGTCATCTGCCGGCGGCGAGGAAGCGCGCGTGCGGCGTGATCTTGTGAAAAGTGGTCATGTCGAGGCGATGATTTCGATCCGTGGCAACTTCTTCTATACGCGTACTGTGCCCTGCGAGCTTTGGTTCCTGAACAAGGGGAAAACGAAACTATTTCAGGACAAAGTTCTGATGCTCGATGCGCGTGGCATCCACCGCAAGGTGACGCGCAAGATTTTCGACTTCAGCCCGGAACAGCTCGCCAATCTCAGCTCGATCGTCTGGCTCTATCGTGGGCAGAACGATCGATTTGTTGCGCTCGTCGAACAGCACCTCGAAAATGCAGTGCTCGAAGCAGAGACGTCGATAAAGCCGACAGAGGACTTCGCCGAGGCTGTCGAAGAGGCGTGCGAGGAGATTGCCGCCTTCTTCAAAAGAAAAGAATCCGACGCTTTCCTCGAATTCGACAAGGCGGTCGGAACGGTAAGTGAAGACGCAAGCGCCTTTGCGAAAGCCGTCAGCCAAATGAAAAAAAAATGGGTCGCGAGTAAGCGCGACAACGACACTCTCAAGGCGAGAGCCGGTAATATCGGTGAAGTGGGAGAGCGCGCACATGATTTGGCGCGGGGAATTGATCATGTCTCGAAGTTGTTCGCGCACCTTATCGACACAGCCGAAAGCGAGCTAGATGCGCGCGATTATGAAAACTGGTCCGGGCGCGAGACACGTGCGACGGCCAAGCTTCTTGAAGAACGACGAAGCGCGACGACCAGTCAATTGGGGCTAATCCGGTACTTCGCGCGGCAAGCGCACTGGCTTCAGGAACGCTTCCCCGAAGCAGAGCTGCGTGATGTCGAGGGGCTCGTAAAAACGGTCTCGTTCAAGGATTTGGAAGCAAACGATTGGAGCCTCGCGCCGGGCCGATATGTTGGCACCTCACCACTGGAGGAAGACGAAGATTTTGATTTCGAAGAGAGCATGCGCGAGATTCACGGCGAGCTTGCCGATCTAAACGCTGAAGCGGTTGATCTGGCGGCGACGATCGCAGATCATTTTCAGAGACTACTTATATGAACTGGATTGAGCGATCACTCGACGAGTTGGGAGAGGTTAACCGTGGCCGGTCACGACATAGGCCAAGGGACGCTGCACATTTGTATGGTGGCCCACATCCATTCGTTCAAACTGGCGATGTCAAGCGCGCGGACTTATATCTTACGGAATATTCACAAACCTACAGCGACGCCGGATTAGCGCAGAGCAAACTATGGAAGATCGGAACTCTATGTATAACAATCGCCGCAAATATTGCTGATACTGCTATTCTTGGTATTGATGCGTGTTTTCCTGATAGTGTTATTGGGTTTATCGCAGATGAAAAGAAGGCTGACGCGAGATTTATCAAATATATGTTTGATGCTCGGCTGAAGCATCGATATCGGACATTTTCTCAGGGCGTTGCACAGGATAACTTAAGCCAAGAAAAATTGTTATCGATAAGATTCCAAGTGCCAGAAAAAGTATCTGACCAAAAAATGATTGCGGATATTCTAGTCGCGTACGACGCTCTAATCGCCAACAACGCCCGCCGGATCGCGCTTCTCGAAACATCAGCGCGACTACTGTTTGAAGAGTGGTTCGTCAGGCTCCGCTATCCTAGTCACGAGCGCAATAATATGGTCAATGGTGTGCCAGATGGGTGGGAACGCTCACCTCTCGAAACTGCTTTGATACTTCAACGTGGTTTCGATTTGCCTAACCAATCCCGACGGGAAGGCTCGATTCCGATTTACGGGTCCACAGGACTGAGCGGATATCACAATGAAGCAAAAGTTTCCGGTCCCGGGGTAGTAACCGGTCGCAGTGGAACCCTCGGGGAAGTTCATTACGTTCGCGAGAACTTCTGGCCTCTGAATACTGCTTTATGGGTGAAGGAATTTCGCCGCGTCAGTCCATTGTATGCGTTATTCTTACTGCGCACACTGGATTTGAAAGCATTTAACGGCGGAGTCGCAGTTCCTACTCTCGATCGTAAATCAGCTCATCGAATTACAATCCTGGTTCCTCCTCGCGATCTTATTGTGAAGTTCGACGAGATCGTTGCCTCATCGTTCAGTCAAATCGGGAACCTCGACATTCAAAATCAGCTACTTCGCCGGGGTCGTGACCTTTTGCTCCCTCGTCTGATGGATGGCAGGATTGAAGTATGAAATTTAACGAAGACACATTAGCCCAGGAAACGACCGCGAATTATCTTCGCGACAAGCTCGGCTGGGACAGTGTCTACGCATACAACTCGGAGACCCTCGGCAAAGAGGGCATGCTGGGCCGCTCCAGCGAAACGGAGGTCGTGCTTACGCGCTATCTCGGCGAGGCGCTGGTTAAGCTAAACCCCGGTCTGCCGACCGACGCCTATCAGTCGGCCGTGCGAACAATCACCGACGCAACCATCTCGCAGTCACTTCTGCTTACTAATCGCGAGCGCCACGAGATGCTTCGCGACGGGGTACTCGTCGAATACCGCGATTCGAAGGGAGAATTAAAGAAGGCCCGTTTGCGCATCTTCGATTTCGACGATCCGGATAACAATCACTTCCTCGCTGTGCGCGAGCTGTGGATCAAGGGGGCGCTCTATCGTAGGCGCGCGGACGTGATCGGATTCGTGAATGGCATCCCTCTCGTGTTCGTGGAGCTTAAAGCACCCAATCGTGATCTCCAGCGGGCCTATAACGAAAACCTGTCGGACTACAAGGATACGATCCCGCATCTCTTCGAGCACAATGCCTTCATCGTGCTCGGTAATGGGATCACGGCAAAATATGGGTCACTTTCCAGTAAATATAAGCACTTCCGAGAATGGAAGCGCCTCGACGAGGGTGATCCTGGCGTTGTCGACATGGAAACACTCCTAAAGGGGATATGTTCTAAAAAAGGGCTGCTCGACATATTCGAGAATTTCATCATGTTCGACGACAGTGCTGGCGAGTTGGTGAAGATCGTCGCTCAAAACCAGCAGGTTATCGGAGTGAATCGTGCGATCGAAGCGGTGCGTGAACGCAAGGACCGCGCCGGCAAGCTCGGGGTCTTCTGGCACACCCAAGGGGCCGGCAAATCCTATTCGATCGTGTTCTTCACCCGAAAGGTGCATCGACGGATCGGAGCAAACTTTACGTTTTTGATAGTCACCGATCGCGACGATCTCGATACGCAGATTTACAAAACGTTCGCTGGATGCCGCGTTGTCGACAACGACAAGAGCCGGTGCCGGGCGGGAAGCGGTGCGGAGCTGCGCACGTTCCTCGAAGAACACAACAAAGCGTATGTGTTCTCACTTATTCAGAAATTTAATCAGAGGGTTACGCCAGATAGCCCGTATTCGAGGCGAGACGACATTATAGTCGTGAGCGACGAGGCGCACCGCACCCAATACGGCGAATTAGCGCTGAACCTCCGCAATGCACTCCCCAACGCTTCCTATATCGGGTTCACGGGAACGCCTCTCTTCGGCAACGATGAAATCACCAAGCGAGTATTCGGCGACTACATATCTCGCTTCAATTTCCAGCGTGCCGTCGAGGATAACGCGACCGTGCCGCTCTATTACGATGCGCGCGGCGAGAAGCTAGGCGTCGCACTCAACGATTTAAACGAGCGCATCGCCGAGAAGCTCGAACAGCTGGAAATTGACGACATTGATGTTGCCCAGCGGCTCGAACGCGAGCTGAAGCGCGAATACCATGTCGTTACCGCGACCAAGCGTCTCGACCCGATCGCCAGGGACTTCGTCGAGCATTTTTCGACCGAATGGGAGTCGGGCAAGGCGATGTTCGTCGCTATCGATAAGATCACGACGGTTCGCATGTACGCCCTGGTCAAAAAGTATTGGAACGAGCGGATCGATGCGCTCGAAAAGGCGCTCGGTCAGGCTGCCGACGATCAGGATTTGATCTATCGGAAACGCCAGCTCGCCTGGATGCGCGAGACTCAAATGGCCGTAGTCGTCAGCGAAGAGCAAGGTGAGGTCGATAAGTTCAGAAAGTGGGGTTTGGATATCATTCCCCACCGCAAGCTCATGAAAGAGGGGTTCCTCGGAGCCGACGGCAAGCGGGTCGATGCCGAAGACGCGTTTAAGGCAGGAGGTCATCCGTTCAGAATCGTCTTCGTCTGCGCGATGTGGCTCACGGGGTTCGATGTGCCGAGCTTGTCAACCATGTATCTCGACAAACCACTTAAGGCCCATACGCTGATGCAGGCAATCGCCCGAGCGAACCGCGTGAACGACGGCAAGAATAATGGACTAATCGTCGACTACGGCGGCATTCTCAAAAGCTTGCGGAAGGCGCTTGCGACCTTTGCGGGAGAGAGTGGAGAGGGTGCTGGTGGCGGGGAAATCGATCCGGTCCGTCCCCAAGAAGAATTGCTCGACGATCTGCGGGAGACCATATCCTTCGTGCGCGCCTTCCTGACCGAACGGCAAGCAACTCTGGATGTGGTGATTAACAGCACGGGGTTCGAACGCAATGCGGCGCTTGTCCGCACTAAGGAAGCAATCAACGAGAATGATGAAAGCCGAAAGCGGTTTGAGGTCTTAGCACGCGAGGTGTTCACCAAATTTAAGGCTTGCCTCACCATGAAGGGAGTCAATGATTTCCGCGCAGAGGTCGGGGCAATCAACTATGTTTACAAGAGCCTGCAAGAGGATCGCGACGCGGCTGATATTTCCGCCATCATGCGAGAGCTGCACGATGTTGTTGATCAGGCGATCGTTCCGAGGGCTGATGGTGGGACGGCAAGCGGAAAGACGTTCGATATTTCGGCAATTGATTTTGAACGGCTGCGAGCGGAATTCGAACACCGGCCGACGAAGCGCACTGACACATTGAATCTGATGGATGCGCTGGAAAAACGGCTCGCGCGAATGCTCGCCGAAAATCCCACCCGCACCAATTTTCAGAGTCACTATGAGGAAATTGTCGCGGCATATAACGGCGAGAAGGATCGCGTGACGATTGAAGCGACGTTTGAAGCCTTACTCAAATTCACTGCCGCCCTTGACGACGAAGCGGAGCGCGCGCTGCGCGAGGGTCTTGATCCGGCGACCCTCACTTTGTTCGATCTCCTCAAGAAACCGGACCTGAAAAAGGCCGATATTGATCGGCTCAAGAAAGTTGCCGGGTCTCTCTTAGCGACACTTCAACAGCGAAAGAGCGAGATTGACGATTGGCGGGCAAAAGAGGCTACGCGAGACGTTATGCGCCAAACGATCTATGATTTTCTCTTCAGCGACGAAACCGGACTTCCGGGTAGCTATTCGTCGGAGGAGATTGCGCAAAAGACCCAAGTGGTTTTCGGGCATGTCTATTCGGCAATGAATTAAAAGGATTCTACGGTAGCCCCCGATTGGGCCTAGGAGACGCGACCGCTGCCGAATCGCGTCCGCGCTCCTGATCTGTTCAAAGGCGGCGAGATCGATGGACAACCCCGACTTTGGGTATCACCGTGCGCAGATTGCTGTTATATTGTAAGAATACGACCAACCCGAAAAACGGAGGAGGCTATGGCTAAGCGCCAAGTGTTCTACAGTTTCCATTTTGACAATGACGTGATGAGAGTTCAGCAAATTCGTAACATGGGCGTCATTGAAGGCGACGAACCGGTGTCACCCAACGAATGGGAGCAGCTAAAGCGAAAATCTGGCGGCGTGGAAAAATGGATCGACGACAACATGAAGTATCGGTCCTGCGCGATTGTACTAATCGGAGAGGACACTTCAAAGCGACCTTGGGTCAAATATGAAATCAAAAAAGCCTGGAATGACGGAAAGGGGCTTTTCGGAATATATATTCATAATCTGAAACACCCAACAACGGGAACTTGCTCGCAAGGTCCGAATCCCTTTACGCAATTCTTATTCAAGAAGAAAAACGGAACTGCCGCAGTTATCCCCGTATATAATCCGAGCACAAGTGATGCATACGGCGATATCAAGAAGAATATTGATAAATGGACGGAAGACGCCACCCAAATTAAGGACGACAGGCTTGCGCTGGCCTAAAATGCCCACGCAGGGCTAACGGAAAAGGTTCCGCGAATGACGGTTCCGCTGTCCCTCACGGGCAAGTACCAGTTGGTTGTCCTTGGGCAAGAGGGCAATGCCGAAGTCAATGCCTGCGCTGTGCGATTGGTGAATGCCGTAAATCACGCGTTCGATAGCCTCGGCGTGAATCCGAGAAAGTTTCTCGTTTCCTCGACGCCGGCCAATCCGGGTCTCGATCTCGATCGGCGAATGCTCGCAGTGGCTGTGTATTTTGGGTGTGTAGCATCGCCCACGTTGTCAGCACCCGAGATAACGATGCTAAATCAGATGCTTGGAGACGGGATCTTGATAATTCCTGTCGTGGAAAGCCTCGCGAATTTCAGGGGTTTCGTACCGCAGGAAATCGCTCATCTGAATGGTTGCCCTCTGGCAGAGTGCGGAGCTGATTTCGAGCGCCTGGCGTCTCGTGTCCTCGAAGGATTTGGGCTGCTTAGGGAGAAGCGACGCCTCTTCATCAGCTACCGACGTGCCGAGACAAGCAGCGTCGCCGCTCAGCTCTACGAGGCCCTCGATCTGGCCGGCTTCGATGTGTTTCTTGATACGCATGGCGTTATACGTCCCGGTGAGCCATTCCAGGAGCTTCTTTGGCACCGCTTGGCCGACACCGATGTCGCCCTTCTGCTTGACTCTCCTGAATTTCTGGCAAGTCGGTGGACAGAGGAGGAGCTAGCGCGGGCGAACAACTCCAATATCCAGCTTTTGCAGGTGTTGTGGCCCGGTCAAACAGAGGGCGCGACCGCGGCATTCAGCATGTTCCATCCTCTCACTGCTCAAGACTTCACTGCGACAATGACGCTTGGCCCGGCGGCACAAATGACGGATAAATGCATCGCTGAAATTGTCGATCGAGTGGAGGGTTTGAGGGCAAGAGCCGTAGGTGCCCGGCATGCGTTTCTCGTGCGAGAATTTGCTCTTGAAGCACGGAAGGAGGGGCTTACCATTTTTACGACGCTAGAGCGCACCCTGGTTGTGTCGACGCCTAGCGGCAATAGAGTGCTGGTCATGCCTGCCATCGGCGTGCCTGACTCCGAACGCTATGAAACACTGGAACGCCTTCACCAGCGGGATGTGGGTTTGGGCCAGACATACGCGCAGCCGCCCGTCTTACTCTACGACCAGACCGGTATCCGAAGCCGATGGCTTCAGCACTTAGGCTGGCTGAACGACAATATCGCTGCCGCACGAAGCATAAGCATCATGGACGCGAGAGCATGGCTAAGCGACCTAAAAGGCCTGTGAAGGGCTCCACCGCGCAAAGGGTATTCTTGTCAGCGAGCGTTCCGCTGCCGTCGCGGAACTCTGCCTATTTCAATACGGCCGATGTCATTGCTATCCGGGACGCCGTCCGGGCGCTTACGATCGTCATTATCGAACAAAAAGCTGAACTGGTATTTGGAGGTCATCCCGCGATATCGCCGATGATCCGTCTTCAAATTGCTCAGGCCGGCATGCCCGTCGGCGATCGGGTGGTTATGTTTCAGAGCCGTTTTTTTGAGCGTGTCTTTCCGGACGACAATGCTGCTTTTGAGCGCGTCATACTCACCGATGCGGTCGACGGCGACAAGCAAAAGAGCCTCGTCCATATGAGAGAGACGATGCTGAGCGGTCCCTTCAATTGTGGAATATTCATCGGCGGAATGGAGGGGGTCGAAGAGGAATACGAAATGTTTAAACGCATTCAAACGAGCGTGCCCGCGTATCCGATCGCGTCAACCGGCGCGGCGGCAGCAATCCTCTTCAAGGCAGATACTACGATAAGAAGTCGGCACCCCGAACTTCAAGACGAGTTTAGCTACATCTCCCTGATGAGAAGTCTCGTAGGTTCGCGCCTGGTTGGCAATCCCAGGCGGCGGAGGGGGTAAACGTCGGAGCAGCTCTCAGCGTCCCGCGAGCCCGGCCGCCGTCTCGATCCAGCCGCCGATGTTTCCGCGCCCGTTCTGTGCTGTGAAGTCGTAACTCATGCAGTGATTGGAAAGCTGATCGACGGTGTTGCTCGTAGGCGCGGTGACCCAAAGGTCTGACTCCGCTATGGCGAGCGTATAGTCGGCGTACTTAACCCATTTGCCGCCGCTCCACTCTGCGAAAAAAATTGCATCGCCGACCTTGTAAAGGCCCATCTGATCCAAGGGGTTTGCGCCCTTTTCCGCCACTTCTTGCGCTGTATTCTTGACTCCGTGGATGAAGACCGTCAGCAACCCGTTTCCTTTTAGAATACTCCGGGCGATCTCGTACCTGACCCAGCGGCGGCTCCACGTTCCTGTCCCTGCCAAGACGCAAGTCACTGAAGTGTTTTTCAACCCGTTACGCAGGAAAGTTTTGAGCGCGTCGTCACCCTCCTTTTGAGAAGCCTCGAATACACTACTGTCAAAGAATCCGACACTCTCCTCCTCTTCAGGCTTGACCACCCAAGAGTTTCGGACGTTCCATGCACGCCAGACGTCTGGTTTGTAGTGAAACGAGAAAAAGGTCCTTCGCGTCAACTCGTCCCCCTGTGGGCAGCGTGACCCGCTAAGTCTTCGGCGGGGCGTCCGTTCAAGCCGTGTGGCGCATCTTGGGGGAATAATACCAAAGGTGGTCGGTATCTGCTAGCACGCTTTCGCGCGCTTCATGCCGACCCGGTTGGGCGCAAGGGTGCCGGTGTCGGCGTCTGGTTCGAGGATCACCCGGTTTGCCTCAGGGCAACGAGGGGACCTTCTCCGATAACGCCAGCTATTCTCTTGGCCAAATCGCGAGCGAGCTGCTCGGGTGTTTCCCATTTAAGCGTATTTATATGTTTGATATCGAAGTGCAATTTGTCGAGATAGTCTGCGCGACAGGTCGAAATGAGTGGAATTCCGAGACCTATCGCAACGCCGGCTTCGAAATACACGCCGTTGTTCATAAGCGTGTAATCCGCGACCAGAAATCGCGATCTCCTGATCTCGACGAGAATTTCGTCGCTGATTCCGTTGATGAATTCCTTTCCGTCGATTCTAAATGGTCGATATCCCGCCGTCGTGATGCCAGGATCGAAACCTCGCGTGTAGGCGTCATTCATCGAGGGGTCGAATGACATTGCGACAAACCCTTGAAGATGCTCGCCACCCGGTTGCGATAATTCCTCCGCTTGGATAAGTCCCGCGGGGGTCATGCGAACGGTCGTTGGCATTGCGCCCTCAGCATGTATCAGTCCATCGCTCTCAAGGATTTCGAGAAGAAGAGCTAAATCTTTCTGTTCGGCGCTATACGAAACAGCATGAATCCGAAGTATGTCGGCAATTGAAAACATGCTGTAAAGATCGTATCCTACTTCGTGAACTATCGCCGCCAACGCGCGTTGCGCGCGATCCCGAAGTCTTGGCAATTGACGTCCTTCGATTTGTAGGACTAGCTCGGCCTCCAAGAAGGGGATGATGCCGACGGCATTTTGTTCGCGGACAAAAGCCGACACTTTGACCCAACCGTCGCGAGGTTGTGGTCCCTCTCTAAAAAACGGCGGCGGTTCCCACTCAAATTCTCCGCATCTTTCGCAGTTGATGCGAACCCGCCGATCGCCCGCGGTTCCGGACTGTTGCTCTGGCCGCTTGCATATTTCACAGTAGTCGGTAGTAAGCACCCTTATGTCCCTTCAACGCGCGGAGGGTGAGCGGCTGGCGAATAGGTTCCTCCCTCGCTCGACGATGCGGGCGACGTCGAAGTCCTTGACGCGACCGGAGGCCACATCGGCGAGCCCGGTTTCCATTTCGGCTCTGATCGCATCCGATTCCTTGCTAGAGGGGTTAGCGGGGGTGACGAGTTTATCCATGGTCTTTCCCTTCGCGGTCGGTGCTTATTCCAACGGCCATTCAATTTGCGTGAGGTCACGGGAACCGTCGACGATCCGCACCACCTGCGCTCCATCATCGATCAAACGATACAGCGCTAACCAACGTTCGATGACAAGCGCTCGCGCGTCCTCGGCGATTTCAGGACGCGCCGGGCCAAGCTGAGGATGCTCCGTCAACAGTTGGCAACGTTCTTCGAGGCGGTCGTAAATCTGGTCGGCGACGGCTTCGGAACTGCGAGGCGCGACATAGAGCCAAATATCCAACAGGTCTTCGCGAGCACGGCGTGTAAATCGAACCCGGCTCACGCACTCACGCTTTGGACGCGGCGAGACGCGCGCGTGCTTCCTGCTTCAACGTTTTAAAATCCAGCTCGCCGGCGTCGCCGCTGTCGATGCCTTCCTGCCAGGCCTTGCGAAGATAGGTGAGTTTCTCGGCTTCCTGCTGCTCAACCTTCTCCATCAAGCGGAGCGCCTCGCGGACAACCTCGCTCGATGAGGTGTAGCGACCGGCCGAAACCTTCGCCTTGACGAAATTGGCCAGCTCGTCGGTCAGGGATACGTTCATGTTCATGGTTGGCCTCCTTTGTCCTCGATTATAACGTGAATGCCTAAAAATAGCAATCTTAGACATTAGCACGGACCGGCCTTTGATAGATTCATAGAGTAACATAAAGGACGTTATGTTACTGTATTTACACGACATCGTCAGCCGAGGGTCCCGCAAGCTTAGCCCGAGGGGCCGGCACTGGCCGCAGGCGAGCGCGACTGAAGATATGCGCGAAACGCCTCGATCAACGCCGAGCGTCGGGAGACGTCGATAAGGACTTTGAGATCGGCCAGATTCTCTGTGGCAATCTTGTCCTTGGACAAGAGGTTATCAAAAAAAGACGCTACGAGCGCGTATTCAAGATCCAGCAATCCATTTAGTACCGTGGATGGCTTCGCCGACCCCAAGCCCCCGTCACGCGCCCAGCGCATGGCATTCAATAATTTAAGGCACACAAATCTGAATGTGAACGGCCTTTCGATCTCAATCCTGGCGATGTCCATGTCGTCCAGATGCGGGTACGGCACCTTTAGGATATGCGGCAGTGCAACAATAAGCAGGCCTAGCTGGGCAGGCTTGTTTAGCGCACCGCTGCGCAGACCCCGATGTATCTCGGGGCCTGCGTCGTTCTGAAGATCGTTCGTCAGATTGACGACTTCTGCTTTTGCTTTATCGGGATTCGTTTCGAGCAGATTTAGCGGAGGACGGAATTTGTCCATTGCCTTTTGCAAAGCCACGATTTTACCCGGATACCGATGGCTGGAAGTTACGACATCGATCATTTCGCGAACGAAATTCGAGATGTCGGCGTCTATGAGCGTCGAGCGATCAATTGGTTTACGTTGATCGCGCTCATAGCGTAGTGCCTCCCCTACAGCTATCGTTGCGAATACCCGGTCTCTGGCATTCGAAAGCGGCTCAAACGAGCGACGCATTGTGTATTGCCAGCTGGTGCTCTTGGACATCTCCACTATTGACGTGTCCGGCAAAATGAGCCGGCAAGGCGCGGGACGTTGGATTACGCGCCTGAGCGCACCATCGCGCATCTCGTTCTGATCGATCACATAATCCATCGGATCGATCCTCAAGTCGCTTCGAAACCGGTGACATGATAGTTGATTTGCCACGGAGGCATTCCGCCAATCGCTAACGTTGGCTGAAATCGCAACGGCATTTGGGCCGCTCGTCGCGGCAGGGAAATTTCCGTGACGGATACACCACGCGGCATCCGCTGCTGGATGCAATGGACCGTCACATCCTCGACAAAACATAGTAGGCGGTCGGTCATGTGCTTGACGAACGCAGTAACGGGCTGTCCGTCGATAACGGGCTCCAAAGCTGTGACAATTCCGGCGCTTTCGGCGTAAACAATGCGTGGCAATTGCCATCCATCGTGTTCAAGATCATTCCTCGCCACGACGAGTGCATCGCCCCAAACCCGCGCTTCGCGCAGATACACAGCGAGCGGCGCGTCCAGCTGAGCAAAGGCGACGATTCCGCGCTCGAAGGTGGTCGCCTTCTGATAGAGAAAGCCGATATTTACCCCAAGCGCGTTGGTCACACGCTGCATTTTGTCCTTGAATGACCGTGTTGCGCTGGTCAGAAATTCGTCGACTTTCTTGCCTAGCTGTCGGTCGACGCTCTCGGCAACGCGGATGGTGGGTCCCTGGACGTGGATGATGGTACCCGCCGCGATTTTGCTCGCATGGGTCACATAAATGTCCGTCAACTCTTGGGCACTCGTTCTGATTTCCATCAGCGTTGTGATGAGCGGGCTGTAAGCCGCCTCAAAAGCTTGCTTCTCCCTGTCGGGGAGCGTGTCGCCGAGCGTGAGAACGCCAATAAAGAGCCGCGCCATGAAGGGTGAAGAAGACCCTTCATCCGCGAATTTTTGCACGATGAATTTCCCCGGGTCGTTCACAACTTTCATGTTGGTCTGCCGCTGAATCCGTTGCAGCATTTCCCGAAAATTCTGCTCGGAAATCGGCAAGACGTGCGAGAGCTGGAACCCTTCGCGCTCGATCGTCCCGGCCGTTTTGAGGGCCGCCCCGAGGAAAACCAGTAAGCCGTTAAGCGGAAGCTTTCCGCGCAGCAGGATCACGCCCCCATCCTGCCATTTGATAAATTG
>Ga0302319_10011020_pt1 | contig 17186 bp, 19 predicted proteins | sample Bog_T0_2_FD_203319 | JGI IMG/M metagenome (GOLD analysis project Ga0302319, IMG submission 203319) | Peat permafrost microbial communities from Stordalen Mire near Abisko, Sweden - Bog_T0_2 | ecosystem: Environmental > Terrestrial > Soil > Wetlands > Peat | place: Sweden: Abisko, Stordalen Mire...
AAGTCTTTTGTTATGTATTTTTTGGCTGTAAGTAGACTGAAACAAAATTACTTACCGCAATTTGCATCGACTAAAGAGCTGAAAACAAAAGAGTTTTTTGCAGGGAGGTATGAAATTGAAAACATCCTCAACGTACCACATTATGGAACATCGAAGATGACTCCTGCGTTTCTGGTCCTCGGCCAAAGGTTTTCTGATCGCCGCTCCTTGGTTCCTTGGTCCCTTTGTCTCTTGATTCCTGCTTCACTCACCCGTCGTCGTGGCGAGTGAGAAGCGCTCCTTCAGTTGCGAGAGCGAAGGTTTCGTGGTGCCCCACATCTCAGAATCGAGATGTGGGGCACCCGGCGGACTTGGCTGGTGGGCGGTGGCCGGTTCAGTTGCGAGAACGAGGGGGCGTGCTATCCCACATCTCAGAATCGAGATGTGGGGCACCGCCCACTATCCGCTGGCTCGCTGACTCACTCCCTTGGTCCCTGCGTCACCCACCCCGATACGAGTTAGGGCCTCGCTGCCCTGCCGGGAGCCAGGATAGGCCTCGGTCGATTTGCCGAGGCGGAAAGTTTTTTTGTTCTCATGGAAGCGTTTGGGTTGACCGCACGGCGCGCACACCGCAGAATGAATGAAGTCCTTTGATTTCGTAGTCAGGATGGTCGGGCCCGGAATCTCCGGTGACCTTTCACATAGAGGTGGACATGGCCGCATATTTGCTCTTGTTAGTCGCCGTTTTATCGCGCGTGATTCCTCACGCTCCGTGGTGGAGCTTTACGGCCGTTACCGGTTGTCTGCTCTATTTTGGCGCGAAACGTCCGTGGCGTGAGATGTTTGCGCCGTTGGCGGCTCTGATCACGACTGACTGCTATCTGACGCTTTTCCGGTATTCCGGCTATTCAATGAACTGGGGGTTTTCATCGTTCTCCTGGGGCTGGTACCTGGCAGCGATGGTGTTGGGCTCGCTATTGCTGCGCAAGCGCGTGACCTTTGCGCGCGGGGCTGCGGGCGCAATTGTGGGGCCGACTTCGTTTTTCCTTGTCTCCAACTTCGGCGCGTGGTTTAGTAACCCGTTCAACACGTATCCCCACACGTTCGCCGGGCTCGTAGCCTGCTATGCGGCCGGCGTGCCGTTCTATCGTAACGACCTCGTCGCGACTTCTCTCGTGCTGGCCGTGGCATTGGGCGTTCCCGCGCTGGTGCGCCGCACGCATACTGCTCGCGCGCAAGTGGCGTAGGCGGGGAAGTAGATTACGCCGCGCAGGAAATTCGCCCGGGAAAGGAGGAGAAATGGCAGCCGCAGCACAGCCAACTTACGTGCCCCTGGAAGTCTATTTAAGATCCTCCTTTGAGCCCGACGCGGAGTACGTGGATGGCGTAATCGAGGAAAGGCCCGTGGGTGAAAACGAACACTCTGCCTGGCAGCATGCCCTTGACCTTTGGTTTGGTCAGCGTGAAAAGGAGTGGGGCGTCCGCGTACGCCCGGAGCTTCGCGTACAAGTCGCGAGTCACAGGTTCCGCGTTCCCGACCTCGCGCTCCTCGATCGTAGCCTGCCTGCTGAGAGATTTGCCACGCATCCCCCAATCGCCGTTTTCGAAATTCTGTCTCCTGAAGACTCATTGAACCGTATGATGACGAAGCTGGCCGACTACGAGCGCATGGGTATCAAGACGATTCTTGTCCTCGACCCGAATGGACGGCACTTTCGCTATCTTGGGGGAACGTTGGAACCGCTGCCTGCGGAGCCATTCAATCTTCCCGGCAGCGAGTGCCGGTTCGACCTTGCGGAGATTGAAAAGCTGCTGGACTAAGGCGCTTTCTCCGCACTGGACGAGACTTCGGACTTACTATCCGCTACCTTTCCGGTGGCAAATCAGCCTTCGAGCAGCTTGCCCGAGCGTTTCCTGCGCATCCACCACCACGCGAATCCCAGCACGGCCAGTACGCCCAAAATCAGCACTACGATAAGGCCGTGCCGTGCCACCAGATCGACGGCGCCCGGACCGAACTTGAGCACAAGCAGGGAAAGCGCCAGCCAGCGCAGCATCCTCCCCGTAAACACTGCCAGCAGGAAATTGGGGATACGCATTTCAAACACGCCGGAAGCAAAGATGAACACCTTCCACGGCGCTGGCGGTGGCATCATGGACGGAATCATTACGGCCAGGAACTCCTGGCGCTGGAAGCGGTCACGCATTTTTTCGAATTTCGCGCGGTCCACGCGCTTCAGCAGGAACAATTCCCCGCCGGCGCGTCCCAGCCCATAGGGCACCAGGCCGCCGATGGCCGAACCAGCGGCCGCCATCAGGCAGTAGAGCCAAAAGTGGCTCTTGTCATTCCAGATATAGAGGGCGAGCATCGCATCCATGGGCACGGGAATGCTCGACGAATCGAGCAACGCGACCGCGCCCACGCCCCAAATCCCCCATTTCAAGAGCGCCGGTAGAATTACCAGCTTCCATTCCGCCAAGTGTGCCAAAATAAATCGCTTCAAACGCGGTCCCTTTCCGGCCTATCGTGCGTCAATTCAACAAGAACCATTGTACGAGGCGCGGTCTTGAGCAGGGTTTTCAACAAAATGAGAGAATAGAGAGAAAGGATTCGAGCACGGAGCCAGCCGGATAGATGTGTGCGGCCGGCAAGGTTCCATCCCACTAAATGCCCACCAGCGAAGCGCCAGCCGAAGTGAACGAGCCCAAAGGACCCGACGAGACCAGTCCGCAATCGGACAGCTCTGCGCAGGAAACCTCTATTACGGGTTCAATCCTGGGGTTGGACACGTTCTCAGCGCGCGACTTGGAGCCGCGTGAAGAGGCCACGGTTGAAGAAGCCGAGACAGATGCGGCCTCGTCCAACGTTCGCGGCTCGCGCTGGCTGGACTACGACACCCACGAACTACTGGAGATGATCAGCGAGCTCGAGGACGAGCGGCGCTGGGCGCGACTGCGCGAGGGCGCTCTGTGGGCAGTGCTGGTGCACATTATTTTGCTCTCGTGCCTCTACTTGATTCCCAAGTACGTCCTCAAGACGCCGATCATCGACGACTTCGACGCCATCAAGGAACGACCAGATCTGACCTATCTCGATATGCCGCCTAAACTGAGCAAGCCCAGGATTGAGCCCAAGCTGCCCGCCAATAAGCCGCTCATCGACAAGAAGACGATGGAAGACCTGAAGAAGCAGGCAGAGCAGGCGCCGCCTCCGCCTCCGCCCGCGCAGCAGCAGACTCCGGAACAGCCCAAGCCGCAGGTCGCGCAGCCGGTGCCGAACAATCCGCAGTCGCAGGCGCCCGAAGCGCCGCGCCCACAGGCCGTGCCAGCAAAGCCGAATTTCGCCATGGGGTCGCAGAATCCTGCCGACCAGCTTCGCCACGATATGCAAAACGCGCTGCCCGGTCACGGACCGCAGAACTACGGCGACCAGGGACCGGGGCGTCTTTCCATGCATCCCGGCGCGGGCACTGGCGGTATCCAGGTTCTTTCTGACACGCAGGGGGTCGATTTCAGCGCGTGGCTGGCGCGGTGGCATTTCATTACCGAGCGCACATGGGATCCGCTTATTCCTGACGAAGTGAACCCGCCGATTCTCAAAGCGGGTATGGTTGCGGTGCACTTCAAAGTGCTGCCTAACGGCCAGGTCATCGATATGCAACTGGATGGCCGCTCTGGCGATACGGGTCTCGACCGCGCGGCCTGGGGAGCCATCAGCGGCTCAAGTTATCCGGCGCTGCCGCGGGATTTCCACGGCCCCTATCTGGAGTTGCGCGCCTACTTCCTCTACAACGAGCAGCCGCAGTAGTTTGACAACTTGCGAGATCGAGCGGTTTGACAGCTGTTTTCTGCCTGAGTCTCGTCCGGTCAGCACACTTTGAACTACCGGAAAGCGCGCTCCACACTTCGTCCACCGTATAGAATGCGCAAAATAGCAACCGTACTCAACCTGACCCGGAATGCAATTAGAGCACGCCTCTCAAACCCGATTACGCGCAATCCCGAGCGCAAATCCTCGCGCAACGGTCCCCGGTTCGGAAGCGTCTGCAGGCTCATGCACGCCCTCTCAATGCGCTCAATATAAGCCATCGCTCGCTCCGCGTCACTGTGCGCCGCAATGTAGTCGTATAGCTCGATGAGATCGTCTTGCGCCTCAGGAGTGAATACAACTTTAAATTTCACGCTTTCCGTAGCTTTCTCGCGTGATGCCGCGTTCGGACTGCCGCAAACACCGCTTCGGCTGGAATCGCTCGTTTGGGATCGGCTTCAAGCGCATCGTATGCAGCGACTACTTCCTCACACAGCCATCGTTCCACGGCAGCGTCCCGCTCTTCCAGTGCGCGCAAGCCGGCTCGAACCACCTCACTGGCCGACGCGTAGGTTCCTGAGCGAACCAGCCGGTCGATGTAGCGGCCCTGTTCATTTGGCAGGCTAACCGTGCGTTTCTCGCAGGGGGAAGTCGGCATAGATGTAGCTCCTCAAGGAGATTCTAGCACGAGTATGAAGAATTCATACTCGTGAATTCACGGCATGTCTTCAACCCTCTTGTTATCCGGCGTCGCGGCCTTGCATTCGTGTAATCTATGGGCTACACCGCCAGAAGATCGAATTAATTGGATACTGTGCAAATTCGTCGTACTGAAGAATTCACAGTCTGGCTAGGTGGCCTGAGAGACAAGCAACGGAGTGACGAGATGGCAATCAAAACAAAGCTCTACGATGCTGCCGAATTTCTAACGGATCCAGAGGTGATCGCTGCCTATCTCACCGAGGCGCTGGACAGCGACGATCCGCGTTCGATTGCCAAGGCGCTGGGCGCCGTGGCGCGAGCGCGGGGCGGAATGGCCCAACTTGCGCGCGAGACTGGCATCACGCGCGAATCGCTCTATCGCGCGCTCAGCGAAACCGGCAATCCAGAATTGGGCACGGCGCTCAAGGTGATGCACGCGCTGGGCGTGCGGCTCACCGCCTCGCTCAGCGCCTGATTCTCGGGGGTCGCGTGCCCCCGCTCGCAAAGGCTTCATTCTCCACCAGATTTGCGCTAGAATTTTCCTGTAACCTATGTCGAGCCTCTTCCCATCCGGATCGCCCTTTTTCAAGCGCTTTCGCAGCGGCCGCCACGACCGTGGACGCTGACCCTTCCCGCTGAGTAATCTAATTCCGACGAAAGTTTCTCCCGCGCGGGCCGTTTCGCATTCCCAAAAACCCGCCGGATTTCTGCGGTCTTGAGCCCGCACATCGGTTATTGAAATACCATCCGCCATAAGCGCGGATAGAAAGGTCATTCCTGATGAACAGCTTCTCGAGCAAGGCCGTGCTTATCTCGGGTAATCGCTCCTACACTTTTTATCGCCTGCCGGCGCTCACCGACCGTGGCTTCAATCTCTCGCGCCTTCCATTCAGTCTGAAAATCCTGCTGGAAAACCTGCTGCGCCGCGAAGACGGCGTGAATGTGACGGCTGCCGATATCGGATTTCTGGCCAACTGGAATGCGAAGGCCGAGCCCAGCCGCGAGATTGCCTACATGCCGTCACGCGTGCTGATGCAGGACTTCACTGGCGTACCCGCGATCGTGGATCTGGCTGCCATGCGCGACGCCATCAAAACCCTGGGCGGCGACCCAGAGCGCGTGAATCCACTGGCGCCCGCCGAACTGGTCATCGATCACTCCGTGCAGGTGGACGAATACGGTACGCCCGCGGCCTACGAGGTCAATTCCCTGCTCGAATTCCAGCGTAACCGGGAGCGGTATGCATTTTTGAAGTGGGGGCAGTCGGCGTTTCGCAACTTCTCTGCGGTGCCGCCCGGCATGGGCATCTGCCACCAGGTGAACCTGGAGTACCTGGCGCGCGTGGTTTTCACGTCGCAGGCGAACGGCGAGACGGTGGCTTATCCTGACACGCTCGTCGGCACCGACTCGCACACCACCATGATTAACGGGCTCGGCGTGCTGGGTTGGGGCGTGGGCGGCATCGAGGCCGAGGCGGCCATGCTCGGCCAGCCTGTTTCTATGCTGATTCCGCAAGTGGTCGGCTACAAGCTCACCGGCAAGCTGCGCGAGGGGGCTACGGCCACCGATCTCGTGCTCACCGTGACGCAGGCACTGCGCAAGCTGGGTGTGGTTGGCAAGTTTGTCGAGTTCTACGGCCCCGGTATTGCGGAACTTCCTCTGGCCGATCGCGCCACCATTGGCAATATGGCGCCAGAGTATGGCGCAACATGCGGCATCTTCCCTGTCGACGCCGAGACTCTGCGCTACTTGCGCCTGACCGGGCGCAGCGAAGAACAGATCGCACTCGTCGAGGCCTATTACAAGGAGCAAGGGCTGTTTCACACCACCGGCGCGCCGGAGGCCGAGTACACGCAAACCCTCGCGCTCGACCTGAGCGATGTGGAGCCCAGTGTGGCCGGGCCCAAGCGTCCGCAGGACCGCGTGCTGCTGAAGGATGCGGCCGCAAGCTTCGCACAGCAATTGCCGGCGCTGCTTGCGCCTACGGCCAAGCCGCTCGGCTCGCGGACGGCGGCTGCGTGGCGGCGAGACGCCGTTACCGACGCAGCCGTGGCCGAAGACAACGAAGGGCCGTCGAACCCATCGGCGCATGCGTTCAAGACAGGAGCGATCACGACTACGGTGAAAGAGCGGTTTGGCGTTGATCCCGATCCTTATCTCGATCACGGCTCGGTCGTGATCGCTGCGATCACCAGTTGCACCAATACGTCGAACCCCTCAGTGATGATCGCCGCCGGGTTGCTTGCAAAGAAGGCCGTGGAAAAAGGCCTCACCGTTCCGCCGTGGGTGAAGACTTCCCTTGCTCCCGGCTCGCGTGTCGTAACCGACTACTACCAGAAAGCAGGTCTGCTGCCCTATCTCGAGAAGCTTCGCTTCAACGTGGTCGGCTACGGTTGCACCACGTGCATCGGCAATTCAGGACCGCTGCCCTCCGACGTTTCGAAATCCATTGAAGAGCACGGCCTGGTTGCTGTAAGCGTACTCAGCGGCAATCGCAACTTTGAGGGCCGCGTGAATGTGGATGTGCGCGCGAACTACTTGATGAGCCCGCCGCTGGTGGTGGCTTACGCGCTTGCCGGCAAGATCGGCCACAACTTCGATGCCGATCCCCTGGGCAGCGACAAAGACGGGAAGCCCGTTTATCTGCGCGACATCTGGCCAACGCAAGCTGAAGTCGCCGCGGCAATCGAGAAAGGCGTCACGCGCGAAGGCTTCTGCAAGGAATACGCCACGGTTTCAGAGGGCGACGCCAGCTGGCAGGGCTTGACCTTCCCCACTGGCGACGTCTACCAGTGGGAGACGGATTCGACCTATATCCGCAAAGCGCCCTACTTCGACGGAATCACGGCCAAGCCGACTCCTGTCGAAAACATTGCAGGCGCGCGCGTGCTCGCGGTGCTGGGCGATTCAGTGACCACAGATCATATCTCACCTGCCGGATCGATCAAGGCTAATGGACCTGCTGGAAAATATCTCGACGAGCACGGTGTGAAGACTGCCGACTTCAACAGCTACGGCTCGCGTCGCGGCAATCACGAAGTGATGGTGCGCGGGACTTTCGCCAATGTGCGCCTGCGCAACAAACTCGCACCGGGAACCGAAGGCGGCGTCACGCGCCTGTTGCCCGAAGGCGAGCAGATGTCGATCTTCGATGCCAGCGTGAAGTATGCCGAGCGCGGCGTGCCGCTCATGATTCTCGCCGGCAAGGAATACGGCTCGGGCTCGTCGCGCGACTGGGCCGCCAAGGGGCCCAAGCTGCTGGGCGTGCGTGCGGTCATCGCCGAAAGCTTCGAGCGCATTCACCGGTCGAATCTCGTGGGCATGGGAATTTTGCCGTTGCAATTTGCGTCGGGCGAGACCGTGGAGTCGCTCGGTCTTACCGGCGAAGAAGTCTACGACTTCCCCGGCCTCACCGCGCTCCTCAAGGATCGCCTTGCCAACGGCCGCACGCTACGCGTCAAAGCAACGGCGAGCGACGGAAAGGTGAAGGAATTTGACACTCTGGTGCGCATCGACACGCCTCAGGAGATCGAGTACTACGAGCACGGCGGCATTTTGCAATACGTGTTGCGGCAGTTGGCCGCAAATTAGGCGAGAACCGGAGGACGGGCTAGGCGTCCGTCTTCGGCTCGTCTTCCAGCACTTCGTCGAGCATTACGCGCAGACTTGCGGCGCGCGCACGGCCAGCGCGGGGATCGGCCGACCTGGCCTGCGACAATTCATCGGCCAGGTTGAGCGCTGCGAGCACGGCGACGCGCAATGAGTCCGCGGTCTTTCCGTGCGAGGCCACGGCGCGCATTTTGCTGTCGACATAGGCGGCGAGCTCGCGAATATGCTCCGGGTTCTGCCCCGACAGATGATAGAGCTGGTCGTAAATCTCCACCGTCACGTATTCGTGCGGACTGTTGCGCGGTTCCTCGACCATCTGCGCCTCACAATTCCAGCGCGTCAAGCTGCTTGAGCAACCGATCAACGCGCTGCCTGACCTGTTCGCGCTCGGCGCGCAGCGCTTGCAACTCGTTTTGCAGTTGATCGACCAAGAGCGATTGCGCCTGGGCTTGCGCTTCGGCCTGCGCAATGCCAGCTTCGAGATCCACATTGCGCGCCTCGGCCGCCGTGCGAGCCTGCCGCTCCTGCTTGACCAGCTCCACGGCGCGATAGATGCGCTCTTCGAGCGAAGCGAAATCGTCTGCGCTCACGGCCAACGCCGCGGGCTCTACCTGTGCGCTCAGAGGCTGCTCGCCGCTCGCGGTTTCCGCGGCTGCCTCCGATTCCCAAAAAGTTTCCGCCATCGATTCGACCTCCCCTGATCGGGCACTTTGTCGTAAGAGTATATCGCCGAACGCACGCGATGTTCAGGTTAAACGCGCAGCCGCGCTCCTGCTTTGCCAACAGCGTCCACGATCTGCGCTTGAAAACTTTGCAGTTCCTCTTCGCGGAGGGTGCGATCCGGCGCCTGGAATGTTGCGCCCAGCAGGAGCGCATATTCCTGGGCGCCGAGACGCGCATCGCGGAAGACTTCGCGGACGCGCCACTCGACCAGCTCGGAGATTTGCAAACCGGCCATGGCGCGGTCGATGGTTTCCCAGTTGACGCTCTCGTCCAAGACCAGAGAGAAGTCGCGGCGCACCGGCTGATAGCGCGAGATGTCGCGGGCGACGGGCCGGCGTAACGGCAATTTGTAGAGCCGGTCGAGATACAACTCGCCTGCGAGCACCGTGTCCTTGATTTTTCTGGCGGCGGCCTCACGCGGGTGCAACTGGCCGAACCAGCCGGCGGTGACGCCGTCTGCCACGACGCGCGCCGAGCGATAGGGATGCAGCCACTCGGGTGTGAGGCCGGCGTCCGAGGGAAAACGGTCGAAGTACATGCCGCGCATCTCGAATCGCGACAGCACCTGCTCGACCACGCCCTTCACGTCAAAGAAATCAAATGCACGGCCGGCATGCGATGCGCTTTCCTGCGGCAATCCGCCGACGGCGCCAAACGCCAGGGCCGGGCGCTCGTCGACTTTGTCCGTGTTGCCGCTGAAAATCGTGCCGAGTTCAAACAGGCGCACATCGCTGACGTCGCGATTCAGATTGCCGGCAATCATGTTCAACATGCCGGGCACGAGCGACGGGCGCAGCACACCGGCTTCTTCGCTGAGCGGGTTGCCGAGGGGAACGACGAGCGCGGGCTGCGGCGCCGTCAACGCGGCTTCGGCCGCGGAGCAGAAGGTGCTGCCGATGGCCTCATGGAATCCTGCGGCCAGCATGGTGCTGCGCACGACGATTTCTTTCTGGGCCCACGGCAATGCGCGCACGCCTCCGCCGAACTCCGGCAGCGTGTTGGCGAAGCGATTGTAGCCGTAAACGCGAGCGACCTCTTCAATGAGATCGATTTCGCGCTCGAGATCGAGACGCCAACTGGGCAGCGTGACTTGCCACGCGGCGCCGCTTCTTCCCGGCACAGCACTGAGCCCGCATCCGAGCGCCGTCAACACGTTTTCGACAGTGGCGGCGATGATGCCCTCTTCGTCGATGGTCTTGCCGAGAATGCGATGCACCTCGCCGAGCGCGAGCGGTACGGGCGTGCGCTGCGCAGTACGCGCCTCGGCTGCCGGAACGCGGACATCGACCAGTTCGCCTTCAATCGATCCGCCGTTGGCGAGCAGAATCGCGCTCACGAGGGCGGACGCCACCGGCGCCGCGCTGAAATCCGCGCCGCGTTCGAAGCGATGACTGGCGTCGGTGTGCAGCCCGTGACGCCGCGCGGTTTGCCGCACCACAATGGGATCGAACCACGCCGCTTCGACCAGCACGTTCTTGGTCTCGGGCGTAATCATTGTGTCCCAGCCGCCCATCACGCCGGCCAGCCCGAGCGCCTTGTTGTGATCGGCGACGATGAGATCTTCCGCGTTGAGAATGCGCTCTATGCCATCGAGCGTTTTGAGCCGCTCGCCCTTGCGCGCGCGACGCACAATGATGCCGCCCTCAAGCTTGTCGAGATCGAAGGCGTGCGTGGGCTGGCCCATCGCGAGCCAGGCAAAGTTGGTGGCGTCGACGGCGTTGGAGATTTTTTTCTGCTCGAGGAGCGCGAAGTATGTGGAGACTTCAGCGCCCGCGAACCAATCGCGCGACTCGCCGATGGTGATTTCGCGCAGGACACGTGCGGTGAAGCGGCCGCAGGCGTCTTCAGCCTCGATCTTGACGGAGAAGGACTGGGCGGCAGGGCGGGGATTTGGAAGTGGGAATGACAGTTCGGGAAGTGCGAGCCCATAGATCGCCGCGGCCTCGCGTGCCACGCCGTAGTGGTTCATCGCGTCCACGCGGTTGGTGGTGATGTCCATTTCGTAGAGCGAGCCGTTAGTGGGAGCGAGATTGTAGATGCCCTCGACGGCGATTCCGCGCAGAGTGAGGTCTTCGGCGAGCTGCGTGTCATCGACGGAAAGGCCGGGAAGGTATGATCGAAGCCATTTGGTGAGTATCTTCATTGTTCGGGTTTCTCTCTTCGCAAGTTGGCGCGCTCCGCGCCTGGCAAGTTCGCGAGTTGGCGAGCTGCATCAGGTTCAACGTTCGCAGATTGGCGCGGTCCTGCCACTTCGTCCGCCGGATCGAGAACGCCGAGCAGTCCATTGATCAACTTGGCTACGCGGGTACCCAGATCCAACAGGGTTTCACTGGAAGCGTTATCGAAAAAGCCTAATGAGGCGGCTAACTCAATTTGAGTTTGCAATTCGTTGATGGCGGCTCGGGCTGCTCCGAGTCCCCTCCGCATCTCGGCATCATTCAGGCGGCCGTGTGCTTCTGCAATGTGACTTGCCACGTTGACCGCTGAGCGGCGCATCTGCATACGCAGGCCGAAGGTCTCCGATTTGGGGAACTCCTCGGTCTGTGCATAGACAGCTCGCGCCAGTTCCATGGCTTTTTGCCAGGCAATCAAATCGCGATAATGCCGTGTTCTTGCCATCTTGCGAACCTGCCACGCGCGTGGCGCGCCAACTTAGACAAACTGACTCAAAAACCTCATGTCGCCGGCAAAGAAGCTGCCGATTTCGCTGATGCCATACTTCATCATGGCGATGCGCTCTACGCCCATGCCGAAGGCGAAACCGGAGATCTTCTTTGAGTCGTAGGCGGGCTGTTTTTCCGCGGCGAAGGCGAAGACCGCGGGATCGACCATGCCGCAACCGAGCAATTCGATCCATCCCGACTGCTTGCACTTGCGGCAGCCCTTGCCACCACAAAAAATGCAGCTGATCTGCACGTCGGCGCTCGGTTCGGTGAAGGGGAAGAATGATGGGAAGAAACGCGTTTTGACCGCGGAGCCGAAGAGCGCCTTCATGGCATGGTCGAGCGTGCCCTTGAGGTCGCTGAAAGTGATATTGGTGTCGACGCAGAGTCCTTCCACTTGATGAAAGATGGGCGAGTGCGTGGCGTCGGCGGCGTCATTGCGGTGCACTTTGCCGGGGATTACGATACGCACCGGCGGCGGCTGTTGTTCCATAGTCCGCATCTGCACGGGAGAAGTGTGGGTGCGCAGCAGCAGGCGGTCGCGCAGGGGCCGGCGGTCCTGGTTGGCGACGACCAATGTGTCCTGAGTGTCGCGCGCGGGATGGCCGGGCGGAAAATTCATGCACTCGAAGTTGTAGTAGTCGGTTTCAACCTCGGGCCCCACGCCGACCGAGTAGCCGAGGGCCGCAAAGACCGAGACAATTTCGTTGAGCGTGCGCGTAATCGGATGCTCGGCGCCGTTGAGGCGGCGCGAACCGGGCAACGTGATGTCGATAGCCTCGGACTTGAGCGCGGCGTCGGTCGGACCCGCGCCAGCCGCCTCTTCAAGCAGCGCCTCAACAAGATCTTTGAGCACTCTGAATCGCTGGCCCACGGCTTTCTTCGCTGGCGCGGGCGCGGCCTTGAGCCACCGGTCAGAGATTTCCTGGAGCAGGCCCTGCTTGCGCCCCAGCCACTTGAGCCGGAACGCCTCCACGTCGAGCGCCGAGGCACTTTCGCGGGCCTGCGCCTCCAGCGAGGCAAACGCATTGTCGAGCGCAGCCTCGTCGAATGCCGTCAGATTGGGTATCGCTTCGTTCGTCATGTCGAATGTTCAGGATAAAGCATTGCATGCAACAGCCGCGCGCCCCGGCGCGTTCGAAAGCCTGTTACCGCAATTTTCCTGCGAAAAACCGTGCACCCTGCCGTAGCATGGTGACCATGAAACGCATCGCTGCCGCCTGCTGCCTCGCCCTCTGCGCTCTGATCCCGGGAGCTGCTCAGCTTTCCGCCCAACCCGCTTCGAGCCAAGCAGCCTCCGCCATCTACCCACTGCAAGATGGCTTTGTCGACGCCCACGGCGTGCTCATCTATTACGTTGAGTTTGGCAAGGGTCCGCCGCTGGTAGTGCTGCATGGCGGCCCCGGAGCGGACCACACGTATTTCCTGCCCTGGCTGCTGCCCCTGGCGCGCACGCATCGCCTTATCTTTATCGATGAGCGCGGCTCGGGCCGCTCCGAGCGCCTGCAGGACCCAAGCAAGTACACCGTGGAGGGCGACGTGGAAGACATCGAAGCCGTTCGCGTTGCTCTCGGCCTTGGCAAAATCTCACTGCTCGGCCATAGTTGCGGCGGCGTGCTGGCCGAGGCTTATGCGCTCAAGTACCAGGAGCACCTGAGCCACCTGATCCTGAACAGTACCTTTGCTTCGACGCGCGAGATGAATGCCGTGCTGGCGCGCGAAAAAGCACAGATGCCGCCGGAAAAGCTGGCGCGACTGAATGAGCTGGAGGTTGCCGGCCTCTTCGGCAAGGGCGCAATCTGGGAGCACGGGCGCTACCCGGCCGAGTACGAAACTCTGGCGTGGGGCGATGGATATTTTCCGTTCCTCTACGGCGCGCGGCCCGATTCCACATACGATCCAGCGACCGGCAACGCTCCTACCAACTGGGAGCTTTATCGCGCGATGTGGGGATCGGATGGCGAGTTTGTCATCGACGGGAATTTGAAGTCGGTGGAGTATGTGGACCGGCTGCATACCATCCACGTGCCGACACTGATTGTGGTGGGCGACCACGACGAATGCGACCCCAGCCTGAGCAAGGAGATGCACGAGAAGATCGCGGGGTCGAAGCTGACGATTCTACCCAATGCGGGCCACATGAATTTTGTGGATCAGCCGGAGATGTGGCAGAAGGCGGTGCAGGGATTCTTGAGTGAATAGCGACTTTGAACCGACGCACTACGGCCCGGAGTTCGTTTCGAACTCCGGGCCGTTTTTTCCGCCAGTCATATCTTGAGTTACGCTGCCTTGGGCTTCTCTGCCCTGGCCTTGTCAGACTTGGCCTTGGCGTCTTTGGCCTGTTCCACGAGCTTGGTGAAACCCGCGGCATCCTTGACGGCAATGTCGGCCAGAACCTTGCGGTCCAGCTCGATGCCGGCCTTCTTCAATCCGTTGATGAACTGCGAGTAACTGGTGCCGTTCAGCTTGCAGGCGGCGGCGATGCGCACGATCCACAACGAGCGGTACTCGCGCTTCTTGAGGCGCCGGCCCATGTAAGCAAACTTGAGGCCGCGCTCCACGGCCTCCTGGGCCGCCTGGTAGAGCTTTGATTTCGTCAGGAAATAACCGCTGGCTCGTTTGAGGATCTTCTTGCGGCGGTCATTCCGCTTAGTGCCACGTTTTACGCGGGGCATGGTGTTCTCCTTTTTTGCGTCTTCAAGTTACGCGGCTGGAGGCAGGTGAGCCTCTTCACTCGCTCAATTCATGCTCAATCTCACGCCGTCTTCCGGCGGGGGCTCCGCGACGCATATGCAGAACCCAGAAGCGCATTCAAGCGCAACGATCAAGCGTAAGGGATCATGCGCGCTACCTTCTTGTAGTCGCCATCGGAAACCAGCACAGTCTTGCCTAGCTTGCGTTTCACTTTTTTCGATTTCGACGTAAGGATGTGCCGCGTCTTCGTCTGGCCCCGCTTGATTTTGCCGGTTCCAGTCTTGCTGAAGCGCTTGGCCGCGCCCGTATGGGTCTTTAACTTAGGCATTTTCTTCTCGATTTGGATCTGGGCCTGCGATGGACAGGGACTTCCCTGCTCTATTGGGCCTCAACCAGTATATCGCAAGCGCGGCCTCGAGGCGACTCCGACGGTACTGTCCTAACACTGCGTTGCCGTAAAAGAGGAGGGTCGAATGGGGAGTAACGAACAAGTAACGATGCTATTTGACAGAATACTGGAATGGCGTGAACATCGTAATGCGCTCACGAATGAGCGCGCTTCCAAGGCAGCGGAAAGCCCGATAGCCGGGCCACTCAGCCATGAGCAGAGCCTCAAGGCAGCGGTGAAGTATGTCCTGAAAATGGTGGACTGTGCAATGTCTCCGCCGGTTATTCGGGCCATGCTCGGAGGGATGGGTTTCCCCTTGGCGAAGTACAAGGGGAATCATCTTCCCGCGATTCATTCCGCACTGAGGCAGTTGGTAGCTCAGGGCTGTATTCGGGAAGTGCCTTGCGAGGGGCTGACAGGCGGATCGAAGGAATACGAGTGGATCGGCCCAGGTTGAGGAGTTAAATACACAAACGGCCTAGACGCTGTGAACGCCTAGGCCGTGAGGGAAAGGCGGAACCGGCAATGCGAATAACCATCAGAATCACGCGCACTGCGGAAGGTCATACGGTAGAAATCACCGTTGAACCACCGGCCTAACCCTTAAGAATTAGCGCCCCGTCACCTGCGCTAACAGGTAGCGGGGCAAAATCCAAAGCGCGGAGTGACCCACGCCCTAGACCCATAGACAGTGTGGCTCTTTTCTCCGCTCAACGCAAGAGGAGGGGAGCCATGACCTGTCATTCCTGCAAAGCTGCGTGTAAGCGGTTTGGACGCCATCGCAACGGCCTCCAGCGATTCCGCTGCAATCAATGCAACAAAACCTACACCGAAGAGCATGAGCGTCCTTTGGATGCAATGCGTATCCCTTTGGATCGTGCACTCAATGTCCTGCAACTATTGCTAGAGGGAATGAGTATTCGCAGTGTCGAGCGAGTAACCACCATCCACCGCGACACGATTCTTAGCTTGCTCGTCCTGGCTGGCGAACGGTGCCAAAACCTAATGTACGAAAGAATCAAGAGCATCGACGTGAAGGATGTGCAAGTCGATGAGATTTGGGGATATGTATTTAAGAAGGAAGGCCATAAGTGGAACCATGAAAAGGACATTGCTGAAATCGGCGATGCCTATTGCTTCGTGGCAATCGAGCGCGAGACGAAATTGGTATTGACCTACCACTTGGGCAAGCGCGACACGATCTCGACTGACACGTTCATTCACAAGCTGGCCCGTGCCACTTCCCGCAACCGCTACCAACTCACAAGCGACGGCTTCAAAGCCTATATCAAGGCCGTGCAGATTTACCTATCTGGCCGCGTCCATTTCGCCCAACTGGTCAAGGTCTATGGCGCGGATCGAGAAGGCGAGCAGCGGTACAGCCCTGCCGAAGTTGTTGACGCGGTCCCGTATCTCGTCTGCGGCAATCCTGACCGTGACCGCATCTGCACTAGCCATGTGGAGCGGCAGAACTTGAGTATCCGCATGGGGATGCGGCGTATGACCCGGCTGACAAACGGATTCAGCAAGAAGTGGGAGAATCTGCAAGCTGCGTATTCTCTGTGGTTTGCCTATTACAACTTCTGCCGGAGGCACCAAACACTCAGGGTGACGCCAGCGATGGAAAGCGGTCTCACGGATCATGTTTGGAGCATCGGGGAATTACTGAATGCGTGAAGTTGATTCTTGTGGCAGAAGAGGAAATGCTATGGATACGATAAGCATAGACGTGAAAAAGCCCTCTGGCAGGAGGGCTCGCGTCAACTCTGGGCGCAATTTCAGGGTAAGGGGGAAATTGTGCCTATGTCAACGGAGAAATACTTCATGACTGAAGAACAGTTGGATGCCAAAAAGTGGCAGATGTTCGAGGAGGGTAAGGCGCTCAAGCGAAGGCGGGACGCCTTGGAAGACGAAATCAAAAAGTTCGTCACGTCTTGGACGACAATGGCGCAGGTATTTTCTCTGCCGCACAATCAGACCTTTCTGATTAGCGATAGGGAGATAGAACTTTCCAATCCCCTGCATCCAACGAAGCGATCCGATGCAATCCCGTGGAGACATTTTGATGCCGAGGCAATCAAGCTGCTTCTTGGCGACTTCCAGCGCACGCGGGAGGAGTTCGAGCAAGAGAACAAACTTCTAAAGCCACACGGGATCGACCTAGGGCGCGAGGACATTTAACGATCAAGAAAGCGGTCCTCTATCCAGTTCCAAATACGGTGTCCCGCCCAAATGCTGAACGCGAGGATGCCGATAAATAGCACCGCCGCTACGGCTGCCGCCGTGTCTCCCCAGAAGTTGAAATGCTCAAATATCGCGACAAAACCAATCGCCAGCACGATTCCGATTACTAGGGAGATTAGAAACTGGGGAATATCGGCAATGCGGATATATCCGATCACAGGAGTGCCCCCTTGCGAATTCTTGATTGAATGCAATCATAGTTCCAGAAGAAGGGCGCAGCAACGCACTAATAGGACACCACCGACTCCGACTCTTGTCCAACGCAAGATGAGCCTGAAGGTGGGAGTTGATTCCAACGCAAGATGAGCCTGAAGCGATTGGAGCGGGCAAGCTGAGGATGGATGATCAGCGTGCTTGGAGCAGAGAAGTTGAGTTT
>Ga0302319_10011021_pt1 | contig 17184 bp, 16 predicted proteins | sample Bog_T0_2_FD_203319 | JGI IMG/M metagenome (GOLD analysis project Ga0302319, IMG submission 203319) | Peat permafrost microbial communities from Stordalen Mire near Abisko, Sweden - Bog_T0_2 | ecosystem: Environmental > Terrestrial > Soil > Wetlands > Peat | place: Sweden: Abisko, Stordalen Mire...
GGAGTAAAGGAACCCCTAGAATAATGGGACGTTTCTAATGGCGCCAAACAGGGGACATTTCTATTGGTTGACAACACGCCACCGCGCGCGGCGATTGACAACCCGGGAGCCCGCAGCGAAGATAAGACCACTAGAAAGCCTGGTTTCCGCCGCTTGAGCACGACGATTCCGGCGGCCCGCTCTCGTTGTCCCCGCCACGACTTCCCACCCCAACGCTGTAAAAGGATCCCGCGATGACCAACCCCTGGCGACTCTGCTTGTGGGGCTTGTGCGCGCCGCTGCTGCTGTGCGGCGTAGCCCGGCCGGCCGACCTCTATGTGGCCCCCAATGGCAACGACGCCTGGTCGGGCAGGGCCGCGCGCCGCGATCGATCGAGCAGCGACGGCCCGCTGGCCACCCTCGCCGCTTCCCTCGCCGCCAGCCGCAAACAAGGACCGGCCCCGCGGCGAATCGTCCTGGCCGCGGGCCGTTACTTCCTCGAACAAACGCTCACACTGGACGCCCGCGATGCGGATTTGACCATCGAAGGCGCCGCCGCGGGCCAGACCGTCCTCTATGGCGGACGCCGCGTCACCGGCTGGCGCAAAGACGGCGACCGCTTCTGGTCGGCCGATGTCCCCGAAGTGCGGCGGGGCCAGTGGGACTTCCGCGCCCTGCTGGTCAACGATCGCATGTGCCCCCGCGCGCGGCTGCCCGAGACAGGGCGGATGGAGCACGAAAATCGTTTCCCGGTCCGCTGGATGAGCACGGCCGGCGGCGGCTGGGAACGCGTGCCGACCCGGCCGGAACTGACCACCATGCGGTACCGCGCCGGCGACCTGGGCCCCTGGCTCAGTACGCGCAACGCGGAGATCACCGTCTACCACATGTGGGACGAGTCGATGCTGGGCCTCGCCGCCCACGACCCGTCCACGCGCACGCTGACTTTCTCCTCGCCCGCCGGGCATCCGCCGGGAGCCTTTGGCGTCAATACCTATGTGGTCTGGAACGTCCGCGAAGGCATGCGCCGTCCGGGCCAGTGGTACCTCGACCGCGATCAGGGGCGGATCGTCTATTGGCCGCTGCCGGGCGAAAACATGGCCGAGGCCCTCGTGGTGGCTCCCTGCGTGGAGACCATTCTGGCCATCCGCGGCCAGAAGCGCAAGCCGTTGCGGAACGTCACGCTCCGGGCCTTCACGCTCTCGGCCACCACCACGCCCCGCAAGCCGGGCGGGTTCGGCGCCGCCGCGTACCGCGGTGCGCTCGACATGACCTTCGGCCAGGGCACCCGCCTGGCCGACCTGGAAATCGCCAACGTCGCCGGACACGCCCTATGCGACTTCGGCACCCACGGGCTGCGGATCGAGAACGGCCACTTCCACCATTTGGGCGCGGGCGGGCTGCGAACCCAGGAGGGTGCAGGGCAGATCGAGAACAACCGCATCCACGACCTGGGCCTCATGTACCCCAGCGCCCTGGGGTTGATGGCCGGCGGACGCAACGGCTGCTACCACGTGCGCCGCAACGTGATCCACCACGCGCCGTACTCCGGCATGTGCATCGATGGCGACGACAATCTCATCGAAGAGAACCTGCTCCATCACTGCATGCAGGAATTGCAGGACGGCGCGGCGATCTACGTCGGCGGGGCCAAGGCCAACGTCTTGCGCCGCAACGTGGTCCGCGACGTGGTGCAGATCGGCGCCGGTTATGGAGTATCGTCCTATTATCTCGACGAGAAGTGCCGCGACTGCGTGGTGGAAAACAACATTTCCATCGGCGTGGCCCGGCCCATCCACAACCACATGACGCTCAACTGCACCGTGCGCGACAACGTGTTCCTGGCCGACGGCGACATGGACCTGTCGTTCCCCCGCAGTGCCGGGTTTCACGTCACCGGCAATACTTTCCAACTCAACGGCAAACTGAAGATCGGCGATCCGGCAGCCGTGGTCGAGTGGGCCCACAACCTGGTGGTCCAGGCGGGCGAGGCCGGCACGGCCCTCTCCGACGCCATGCCCGTCACGCCCGCACAGCCGCGTCAGACGCCGCGCTACGCCACGGCAATGGCGATGGCCCAACCGCCGCTCTTGGACGGCACGCTCGGCGGCGACCGCTGGCCGCTGGGCGGCGTCGAGCTGAGCGAGACGCCCGACCAGCGTCGCGTCCGCGGCGCCCCGTTGATGGCCAAGTTGTGTGCCGACGCCACGCACCTTTACGTGGGCCTGATCGTGGTGGGCATGTTTCCCGAGGATCGCCAGCTCGAGCACGCGTGGGGCAAGGACGAGGGCGTGGAACTGGCCCTCGGCGGCCGCCGGCCCAACGGCGCGCCGCTCACCTACGTGTTGCGAGGCTTTGCCGATGGCACTCTCGAAAGTCTCACGCTCGGCGGCGCCACCGCGGCCGAGGCCGCGCGTCTCCCGATCCGTTATGCGGCCGGGGTCGACAAGCTGGTCTGGCGCTGCGAGTGGAGCATTCCCCTGGCGGCGCTCGGCTTCACGCCGGCCAAGGGGGCCCAACTGCCGTTCAACCTCACCGTGTTCCGCAGCGAGGATCGCCAGTTCATCCAGTTTGCCGGCACGTTGGGCGAAACCTGGGACCTCAAACGCGGCGGACGGCTGCTCTTTGGCGACGTCCACACCCAAACCGAGCCGAAACGGCGGAAGTGATGGAACGGTTCCGAAGCGCCGCGACACCGTCGCTCGGCGCTCGCCCAAGTGTCCACTTCCGGCCCTGCTTCGCGCGGCGGCGCGGCCCGGGCCAGACGAACGGCCGTAGCGGCCGCCATGGCGGCGACGCAACGCCCGATCAGCTCCGGGTTTGCGCGATTTTCCCGCTTCAAGGCGTATCGTCCGCCCGCGTACCCTCCACGGGTCCACAGGCCACATAGACTACAAGTCAATCGATGACATATCTAGTATTACCGGCGGCGGAGGCAATCCATGTCGTTGCAGCGGGAACTGAAGAAGAAGCGGCCGTTCGAGTCGTTGGAACAGGAGGCCATCCTCAACGTCCTTCGCACCAACGATCAGTACCAGTTTCGCTTCGCCCGGCTGTTTCGGCCCTACGACCTGACGCCCTCGCAGTACAACATCCTCCGCATCCTCCGCGGGGAAGGCGCGCCGCTGCCGATCCTGGAGATCGCCGCCCGCACCATTGCCATCGTCCCGGGCATCACCGGCCTGATCGACCGGCTGGAGCGATCGGGATTCGTCATCCGCCAGCGGTGTGCGGAAGATCGAAGGGTGATTTACGTGGCCCTGACTGAAAAGGGGCGGAAGACGTTGGCTGCTCTCGACGGCCCTCTGCGGGAGTTGCACCAGACGCTCATCGGCCACCTCTCAAAAACTGAACTCAAGGAACTGATCCGCCTGCTGGAGAAGGCCCGTGGGCCGCTGCCGGCAGTGCATCAGGATCCCCATCTTCGCGGAGCTTTTCCGTAGGCGAATTTCAAACAAGAAAGGAGCACATTCATGAGACGCTTGTTCTATGGTAATACAGTGGGGGGACTGGGCTCGCTGGGCCTGCTCTTGCTTCGTTTGGTGATGGGAGCCGCATTCGTGCTGCATGGCTGGCCGAAGATCCAGAACCCGTTGGACTGGATGGGAGCGGCAGCGCACGTGCCCCCGGTGCTCCAGGCTTGTGCCGCGTTGGCCGAGTTTGGCGGAGGCATGGCCTTGATCGTGGGGCTGCTCACCCGGCTTGCCGCGCTGGGGATTACCTCGAACATGGTCGTGGCGCTCGCCATGGTTCACTTGCCGCACGGCGACTCCTTCGTGAGCAAGCCGGGCGGGCATTCCTTCGAGTTGCCCGCCGTCTACCTGGCCTGTGCCTTAGTGTTCCTGCTCTTGGGGCCGGGCCGATTCTCGTTCGACGCCTTCCTCTTCGGCCAACCCCGGCAAAGCGAGCCGCGCGGGGGCGGATGAGATCCAAGCCGGCCCCCACCCGGGAGTGCGGCCGCCAAACTCGATGTGGTGTTATTGCGGGCAAACTGGGGAAGGCGGCGAAATCATGCCGTGCTGTGGCTTTCGATCAAGGACGGCCATGCGTTGATGCCGATTTCAAAGCCCTGTCCCCATTGACTGCGGAGGCCCCACCGATGACCGAGAGTTCTGCGGAACCGAGCGTGCGACGATTCGCCGATCTGAATGCCCTGCGGCGGCAACTCGAAGAGATCGCTTCCCGGAGGAGCAGTTCCGAGAGGAAGGCTGAGGCTCGACGGCTGACCGCTCAAGAGCCGACCCTGGTGATCCGCGGCAAGTAGCCTGATCGGTTTCGAGGCATCGATCATCCATCGACCGAGTCGTTCACCCGTGGCGTCGGCAAATAGCAACCGGAACCGTGCTCCAATGACATTGCTTTCATCGGGTAGCACAACAACCCGAAAGTACAGGTTTCTGCCCTGCCTACCCACTAGTCTAGGGGGATAATTGACGTCACACCCAGTGGAGCCCTGGTGGCATGTCCCCTCGCCGCGGTTGGGCCTACGCGGCTTTCACGCCCGGTGGAGCGGAAAACGTTTGACCTCGAAGCGGACATTGCTATCAATTATCCGGCCGGGATTCCCGCCGCGGAGAGACGATCGAAATCACGAATGACGGAAAAAGGATCTGGGGCATGGCGCAGAAAAAACCCACCGAAGCCGCGTTGAAGAACGTTCTGCAAATGGCGGTCGAATTGCTGCAAGACGCCGAGGAGGCCGTTAGTGACGACATGGTCGTTTCGAATGGCGCCGTCTATATGCGGCTTCGAGCGGCGGTCAAGGAGGCTACCGGCGTCGTTCACGGCATCGACGTGAGCATTGAGAGCGACCTGGACGACGAAGAGGATGAGGAAGAGGACGATGAATACGCGTCCAACGAAGACGATGATTGATCGGCGCGGCTCAAGCCGCGGAAAGAAGCGGCGCCGACCGGCGTGCCACGCCCTTCAAGGCCCCATCCCGGACAGGGTTGGATTCATCCCTTAATTTTGTGCTGGACACTGGCGCGGGCGGTCCACATTGCATCGTCCAGGATTGCCGTGGCCGCCGCAATGCGTGCCGCCTTTGGGCGTGCCAGCAATGCATATTTGGACGACTCCAAACGAAGGAAAGACTTCGCTGCCGATCGTGGATGGGCCCGCGGTGCGTCGACAAAAAACCCGTCCTGCACGATCAAGCCGTGCAGGGCGGGAAGATCAATCATGCCGTTAGGCGTGAACAGCCCGCATGACCTCAGCCAAGCGGGTGATGTGCGATCTTAAATTATGTGGCTCCGGCTGAAGTAGTAGAAATGCCGGAGCGCGCAGAACTGACTAGTTTGAATGCGTACCTCCTTTTGTTCGTACCGGAGATCAGCCTCATCAAGTCTGCCGGAACGATACGCGAGGGCTTTGGCGTCGGCAAGCCCAATAGGTATTGTGCCAGGGCCCCTGCCACCGTCCCGCTGGTCTTCTTCCGCACTACGTGCCCTCAGCCTTTTTTCCCGAGCCCCAACGCGCCGATCGCCAACAGCAACCATGCCACGATGAAGGCTACCCCGCCGACCGGGACCAGGTGGACCAGGAAGCGGATTCCTGTCGCCAGCCATGCGTAAAGGCAACCGGAGAACAGCAGCATGCCGGCCAGGAAAGTCCAACCGGCAAATTCGAACAGGCGGCTGGGGCCATGCAAGATCAGCAGCCCGGCCAGCACCAGGCCAACGGCGTGGATCATCTGGTACTGGACTGCCGTGTGAAACGTCTCAAGCTGTTGCGGCGTCAGATGCGGCTTCAGGGCGTGAGCGCCCAGGGCCCCCAGGCCGACCGCCAGGGCCGCCAACAGGCTGCCGAGGAAGATGAATAGGCTCGTCTGCATGTTTTCTCTCCGCTGGAAGCGTATCCGGATCTGTTTCCTCAGCCAAGGGCCTGACGCCGCAAAGGCGTCCTCGCCGGTCATTGGCTTCGCGCATTAACGCGAGCCTTTGCCAGCCTTCGCCGTGCGAAACATCAAGCCGGCTGCCAATACCAGATATGAGGGAAAGGTCACCATCAGAGCCACAAACAACGGCAACAGGCCCGCCGCCACCCCGGCCGCGATATTACAGCCGGACAGGTTTGCCACTGCGGCTGGAGACAAGGATAGGACGGAGAGCGAGGAAATCTGCCCCGCAAGGACCCGCCACACGCCGACGATCATCGGCAACGGCAGCAGAACGAGGTACGAGGCGATAACCGACGGGTGCCGACTCTTCACCACCACGAAACAGGCCCCGAGGAAGACGGCGATGCCCACCGAGAGCAGCCACGCGCAGTTGCCCGGCCCGAGCGCGCCACAGAACCACTGAAAATACGATATCTGCGCTGCGGCGACATTCGCCTGGGCGATGAGGATGGAAAAAGCAACGCCGGAAATGTTCATGGTCGAGTCTCCTGTGAGAAGCGAATATACGCTAAGCGATCATCCCCCTTCCCATTCCTCGAAGAACCGACGCAAGTAGTCCTCCATGAACTGGTGCCGCCGTGCGGCAATCGTCCTGCCCGTCGCCGTGTTCATGCGATCTTTCAGCAACAACAACTTCTCGTAGAAGTGGTTGACTGTGGTGCCGCCGCTCTTCAGGTACGACTGGGCACTGCGGTGCTCCTCGGGCTTGACGGCCGGATCGTAAATCAACCGCCCCTTGCTTCCCCCGTAGGCCAATGCACGGGCGATGCCGATGGCCCCCATCGCGTCCAGCCGGTCGGCATCCTGGACGACTTGCCCTTCCAGTGAAAGCCCCGGCTGTTCAACCCCGGCCCCCTTGAAGGAAATGTCGGCGATGATCCGGCAGACGTGCTCGATCACGCCCGGCTCCACGTCGAGCGAGCGCAGCCAATCGCCGGCCACCTTGGGGCCCACCGTGGAGTCGCCGCCCTGGGATTTCCAGTCGGCAATGTCGTGGAGCAGCGCGGCCAACTCGACGACCAGCCGGTCGGCGGCCTCCGCCTGGCCGATTCGCTGGGCCATCTTCCAGACACGGTAAACGTGCCACCAGTCGTGGCCGCTGCCTTCGCCCGAAAGCGCGCTTCTTACGTGGTCTACGGTGCGGTCGATGAGGTGCGATGGGGACATCATATGCTCAAGGCTCCCGCGCCCTTGTGGGCCGATTGGGCTCTCGCCCGAGGGGTTTTTCGCAGCCGTTCAGGATAGCCGCGGCTGCTCGCTCGTTCAACAGGTCGCGGTGGATGATTCCGCAATGATTGGTACGACGGTTCGGCCGCTTGCCATGTCCGCGCCCAGGCTGCGCGGCCATTGACCGCCCCGCGCAGCTTGCCGACAATGAGTGTTTCCCAGAGAGGGCTGTTAACCTCGGCCCATACTCGCGATGTTCTCAATTCTCATCCGCCCGGCCAAGCCGTAGGAACCGCTTCTCGACCGGTCCCGCGGGCTTGAAAATCTCCAACCGCCGGCAGTGAAATCGGAGACGCCGCTCGCCATGACGATCCTCTACTCCGTGATTATCCCGGCCTATAACGAAGCGGCCTGGCTGGCGAAGAGCCTTCCCGCGCTGGCGGCCGCGATGGCCACCACCGACGCGGCTGGCGAAGTCATCGTGGTCGACAACAACTCCTCGGATCGAACGGCCGCGGTGGCCGCGGGGCATGGCGTGCGGGTGGTGTTCGAGCCCCATAACCAGATTTCTCGAGCGCGGAATGCCGGGGCCCGCGCCGCTTGCGGCCGCTACCTGGTGTTCTTGGATGCCGACACCACCATGTCCGCGGAACTATTGCATTCCCTGATCGCCAGCTTGAGCGGCGGTGGATGTTGCGGAGGCGGTGCTCTGGTTCGTTTCGATGCGACGTTGCCGATCTACGCCCGCTGGATCCTGCGGCTGTGGAATCGGCTGGCCGTGCGGCGGCAGTGGGCGGCCGGTTGTTTTATCTTCTGCCTCCGCGAGGGCTACGAGGGCATCGGCGGCTTCAACGAGCGGCTGTTTGCTTCGGAGGAGATTTGGTTTTCCAAACGGCTGCGGGAGTGGGGCACGGACAAGGGCCTGGAGTTCACCATCCTCGCCGCACCGCCGATTGTCACCTCGGCACGCAAGATGCAGGACCACCCGCTGCGGAATTTCCTGGCCTTCTGCTTCATGTTGGCCTTCCCCGTGGCGGTGTTCTCGCGACGACTATCCTATCTGTGGTACTATCGGAAAGGCTAGAGCAGTTTCACGATACCTATAGCGTGTCGGGTGCCAGGTCCCACGCTCGCGTGGGCATGCCCGGCCTGCGCTGCGAACGGGCATGGCACCTGCTACACCCACGATGAAGCTGCTCTAATCGCTCGGCCCGCTGCGGTTGAGCATCGTCCTATCCTCGAGATGCAGCCGAGGTCGTGCGTCGCCAAGCCCCAGCGCTCAGGCGTGCTCGAAGAGCATTTCCTGGACCTCTATGCCCTCCAGCCCGGAGAGCTTGGTCTTCAATTCCCGGCAAGTCGCCAAATCGCCGAACATCTCCAAGAGGATGAGACCGCGCGGGGAGCAGACATTCTCCTCCACGTGGTGCAATCCGACGCGGGTCTTGATGCTGCAACCATATTCCGCGAGCAACTTCTGCACCGCGGGGACCTGAGCGGCCCGGTTCGTAACGTGAACGCCGAAGATGAGATGCGGTTCTTCCATAGTCTGGTCTCCTGGGTTGAGCACTATTGTAGCAGGCGGCTCGGCCCGCGGAAGATAGGGCGCCGAGGACTCTTTCCACGAACCACCCACACACCTCTCTCGCGGGGGTAGAAGGTCGCTTTGAAACAGCTTCCAACCGCGCCAATTACCGCCGCATCGCGTAATCCAGTGCGGCAGGGTCAGGTCCGTGTCTGCGGACTTGGTGCATCCCCGCCGCGATTGCTGACATCGCCCGGGAATTCCGCTAGAATCTCTTCCCATCACCGATTCGTCGCAACGACGCCTGCCAGCGACCCGGCCTGCCGTGAACCCATTCCCGAATTCCAGGAGACAACCATGCGTATCAGCCTCCCAGTGATTCTTGTTGTGGTGGCAATCCACTCGATGTCTCTGCTGTCGACTCGCGGCGGCGAGCCGAAGATCCGTGTGGGGATCATCGGACTCGATACGTCGCACGTGATGGCCTTCACCAAATTGATCAACGATCCGAAGGCCGTAGGCGACATCGCCACCATGAAGATCGTGGCCGGCTTTCCCGGCGGCACCCGCGACAATCCTTCCAGTTGGGACCGCGTGCCGAAATACACCGCGGAACTCCGCAAATCGGGAGTCGAGATCGTCGACTCCATCGCCACGCTGCTCACCAAGGTCGACGCGGTGCTCGTGGAAAGCGTCGACGGCCGGCCGCACCTGGAGCAGGTCCGCCCGGTGCTGGCCGCCGGCAAGCCGGTGTTCGTCGACAAACCTTGCGCCGGCTCGCTGGTCGACGTGATCGTGATTTTCGAATTGGCCAAGAAACAGCACGTGCCGATTTTCTCCTCCTCCTCGCTGCGGTTCGGGCCGCACCTGCTGGCATTGCGCAACGATCCCAAGGTCGGCGCCATTCGCGGCGTCGACGTGCACAGCCCTTGTTCGCTCGAACCGCACCATCCCGACCTCTTTTGGTACGGCGTGCACGGCGTGGAAATGCTCTACACGCTCATGGGCACCGGCTGCAAGTCGGTCGTCCGCGTGCACGCCGACGGCAGCGACGTCGTCGTGGGCGCCTGGGCCGACGGCCGTCTGGGAACTTTCCGCGGAGTGCGCGACGGCAGCTATAGCTACGGGGCCGTCGTGATCGGCACCAAGGGGACGGGCCTTGCCGACAAGTACGAGGGCTATCAATACCTGGTCATGGAGATCGGCAAGTTCTTCAAGACCGGCAAGCCCCCGGTGACCGCCGAGGAGACGATCGAATTGTTCGCCTTCATGGAAGCAGCCGACGAGAGCAAGCGGGAGGGTGGCTGCCCGGTCAGCCTGGAGCGCGTGCTGACCAAGGCCCGCGCGGAAGCGGCCAAGAAACTCTGAGCGTCCTTCAACACCACGACAATTGGCTCGAAAACCGATCGCATCATGAACAACCAGGTGATATCGTTGTTGGCGCTGTTCGCCATTTGCCCGCTAGTATCGTCCGCGGCCGACTCCGCCGTCTTGCAGACTTCCCCCTCAGTCGCCCAGCCGGCATTCGTCCCGCTGCGGTTCGGCGCAATCCGGCCCCAGGGCTGGATTCTGCAACAGATGCGCCGCGACCTCCAGGAGGGTTTCGCGGGCCACCTCGACGAGCTGTGCCACGAGGCGTCGAGCGACATCTTCGCCTCCGGCCGGAACCGGCCCGGCCAGCCCAACCGCGGCAATGCGGCCGGCGACGCCTGGTGGAACGGCGAGACCGAGGGTAATTGGCACTGCGGCCACTTCATGCTCGCCTGCCTCACCGGCGAGCCGCAGGCCATGAAGAAGGCCAAGGACTATGTGGACCACGTCCTCGCCGCGCAGGACGCCGACGGGTATCTCGGCATCTTCTCGCCGGAGCTGCGCTATCAGGGCCACGGCGAGTTGTGGACGCAAACCTGTCTCTTCCGCGGCCTGCTGGCCTATGCCGACGCCACCGGCGACGAAAAGGTTTTCGCAGCGGTCCGCCGCGCCGTGGACCGGACCATGGCGGGCTACACGGGCTGCCGGCGAATCGCATTCACCCAGCACGACCCCATGTTCACGGACGTTCTGGAACAGCTTTACGCCAGGACCAACGACAGGAAATACCCCGATTTCGCACTGCGTCTCTACCGTGAGTGCCCTAACCTCAAAGCATTTCTGCAAAGCCCGGAAATCACTCAGCCCAGCGGGCGGACGGTCTTCAACGCCTGCTACTGCGGCGGCCATGGGGCGACCGTGACGGAAGCGATGCGCATTGCCTTGTGGCTCGGCAGCGCGACGGGCGACGAGGAATTCGTGCGTCTCGGCCGGGGCGTGGTTGCCGCCATGGACCACTGGGTGATGCCCAGCGGCGCACTGGTCAGCATGGAAGCGGTGGACCACCGGCCGCAGCCGTGGGACGTGGCCTACGAGTATTGCACGATCTTCGAGCGGGAATTCACGCTGCTCAGCGCCGCACAAAAGTTCGGCGACGCCGCCTATGCCGACGCGGTGGAGCATCTCTGGTTCAACGCCGCCCAGGGCTCTCGCGTCCCGGACGGCACGGCGGTCCTCTATTTGTCCGCGGAAAACCGCCTCTCGGTCCATGACGAGTTCGGCCGCGCCCAGCGTTTCTCGCCCACCCATCAGCATCGGGCCGTCTGCTGCAACCCCAACGCCACGCGCGTCGCGTCGTATTACACCGCGGGCATGTGGATGCGCCCGCGTGGCGCCGAGCCGGCCATCGCCGCGGTGCTCTACGGCCCCTCGCAATTGAGCGCCACGATCGCCGGCATCCCCGTGTCGATCGAGGAAAAGACCCTTTATCCCTACTCGGGCGAAGTGGAGCTGACCGTGCGACCCGCCAAGCCGGTCACCTTCTGCCTGTGGCTGCGCAATCCGTCCTGGTCGCGCGCCACGCGAATCGCCTGCCCCGGCGCGGAACTGCGTCACTCGAGCGGCTTCTGGCAGGTGCGCAAGCTGTGGAGCAGCGGCGACAAGGTGGCAATCCATTTCGACCAGGCGATCCGCGGGGTGCCCGCCATCAACGGCGAATTCGCGATCCAGTACGGCCCGCTGCTGTATGTGCTGCCCGTGCGGGGAACAACCAAGACCATCAAGACCTACGGCAAGGCCGGCTTTGCAGATTACCTGATGTCGGCCGACAAGGACGTCCAAACGAAGCTGGCCCTGCCGGCGTCGCAACGAGCCAATGGGTTTGGCTTCACGCCGAAGTACCGCTCCGCCAGCGGTGCGAATCCCGACTTTCCGCTGGACAACCCGCCCGTGGAACTGGAAGGCAAGCTGGTCTGCGAGTCCGATGGCGCGCTGGTGCCCGTCACGCTGGTGCCCATGGGCGCGCAAACCGCCCGTCTGCGGCGCGTGACTTTTCCCGTGGGCGCCGCCGCGAAGAAATAGCGGCCTGTGAGATGAGGGTACCTATCCATCGCGTTTGAGAACCCCTGGGGCATCAGATGGCACACCGCGGCCTTGCCGGTGCCACTGCCCTGCTGCTATGGCGAACGTTGCGGAATGGCCTGCTGGATCTGCCGATCCGGATCGAGCTGTACGCGTCCCGCGGGATCGTAGATCAGGCCGGTCGGCGTGGCCGGGGCGGCTGTCTTTAGCTCAGAAAAATCACCGCCACGCGACGAGAATTCTCACTCGGCGGGCGGCTTGTCGGCCTGGAGGCGCAGTTTGCCGGGAGCCGCCTGCGCGGCCTTCTCCTTCTCCGCCGAGAGCTTGCCGAGGATCGATTGCGGCTCGGCGTTGGGATCCAACTTGTAGAGCGGCAGATAACGATAATAGACCTCCAACGTCAGCGCGGCCAGGCTGGTGACGAACAACCGCCCACCCTGCTCGGCGAAGGGGACCTTGGCGGGAGCAATGGGGTCCCAACTCCCGGCGGCGCAACAATCTTCGCGGATTTGCGACTCGATGAGAATTCGCCGCATCTTGCGATTCCAGGAGTCCCAATCGGGACCCTGGATGTTGTGCAGCACCTGCGTGGCATAGTACCAGTAGTAGAAATCGCGGAATTTTGCGTCGGGCAGGTTATGCAACAGATGGGTGACCCCCTCGACCATCATCGGATCGTCGCGCGCGCGGCCCAGATATTGCTGCACCAGCATGGCGACCGCCGTCATGTTGCGGTTGGGGCCGGCCGGGTTGCCGGTGCCGTCGCCGGGCATGTAGGCGTAGAGCCCTTGGCTCTTCCCGCGGGCGACCAACTTGAGGAATTTCTTCGCGTTGTCGAACACCGCGGGAGTGACGCTGAGCCCCGCCATCTTGGCGCTTTTCAGAGCCATCACGCACCAGCCGGTCACGGAGGTGTCGCCTTCATCGCCGGGCGAATACCGCCAGCCGCCTTGGGCGTGTTGGGCCGACTCGATGAAACGCACGGCCGCCTGCGCCGCGTGGCCCAAGCCCTTGTCGCCGCTCATTCCATAGGCTTCGCAAAGGGTGATGGTGGCGAGGCTCTCGGCGTACATCAACTTGCCGGCCAGCGAGCCGTCGGGCTGCTGGTGCTGAAAGAGATAGTAGAGGCCGGCGTAGACATTCGCCTTGAAAGGACCTCGCGAGTCGTGGGTTTGGCCGGCCGCCAGGAACGGCAGCAGCGCCAGGGCGGTGGCGCCGGCGGGCGTGTTCACGCTGCCCGGCCCGCGACAGGTCGGGTCCTTGCAGTGCGACAGATACGATTCGAGGCCCCAACTGCCGTCTTTGTTTTGATGCCGGGCGATCCAATGGAGCGCGGCTGTAACGGCCCGCTCCGACGATGCCATGCCGGAGGAGAAGGCTACCCTTCTCCGGGCGTCGACGCGCCCCTGGAAGGCGCTGGCGGAGCCGGGGCGGTTTCCGCTACCCGGACCGCGGCCAACCCCGCTGGGGTCCTGGAACGTGAGTCCCGGACTACCGGCTTTGAGGTTGAGTGGGACCAGTTCGTCCGGACGGCCGAGGTCTTTGGCGGGCCGGAGACCCTGCAACGAAGGGCTGTCCACGGCCTGTTTTAGCTCTTCGCCTTGATCGACCACGTCGATGTTGAGATCGCGGGGCTCTTCCGCCGCGATGTCCAGCGGGCCGATGCGCACGAAATCTCGCGGCACGGCCGCTTCCACTTCAACCGACTCGACCCGCGGCGCGTCGTCGACGACCTTGGGTTTGACGCGGGTGCCGATGAGCATCAGCGTACAGATCAAGATCATGTGGAAGACGAAACTCGTGGCCCACCAAGCCCCTTCGGCCGTGAGCCATTGCGAGAACTGGTCGCTGCCGTGCGGCAGGCCATCGTCGTCCGGCGATCGATCGCCGGCATCGGCCACTTCGGGCGCCATGAGAATTCCCCCGAAAAGAGCAATTGCCACAGGGGACGCACCGACTTTCCGGGACCGCAGTCAATTATCGGCCAACGGGCTGATCGGCGTCAAGAGCGCGAAGGGAGTCAAAAATTCCTGGCGGGGGAGGCAGGCCCCGCACCCCAAAGGCAGTTTCGCTGTCTCCCAGGCGGCAAGCGGCTGACCAGGCTTCCCTTCTCTCACCCTTTGCGGAGCGGTATTATTTGGATGATCGCTCATGTCTGGGCGTTCGCTGGCCTGCCGCTGGGGGAGCGGCATCGCCAATCGCTTGTCGGGCAGGCGCTTTGAAACGGTGGAGAATCAAGAAAATGAAGTGGGCATGGCAGACCCGAACAACCTGGGGCCAATGGCTATTGGCCATTTGGCTGATTGCCACCGGCTTATTGTCGCTGACGGGGGCATCGATTCCTCACGCCAACCAGATTCTATCCCTGCTGGCCATCGCCGCCGGTGTGCTGCTCCTGTTGAAGCGATGAATCGCTAACAGGAGAATCCGGCAACGTCCAAGGACCGCGCCGTGATCCTGGACCTGAAGGACTGCGAGCGGGCGCTGGCGTGGAGCACCCTGCGTGAGGTGACCGTCGAACGGATCGACACGACTAACCATGATGAAACAGCGGCAGCAGTTGCTGCGAGAGTCCCATGATGATCTCGATCAGGATGAGGATGATCACGATCCACTCCAGACGTACGGTCCGTTCGTGGTCGGCTTCGTCCGACAGAGTCGTGTAGAGCGTGTTCAGCAAGCTCAGTTTGTCCTTGATGCTCCGGTCGAAATGTTCGAGGCCAAGAGCCTGCGAAGCCAGCGTATAGACGCGGGCCAGGAATGCATCGGGAAACGGCTTGAATGCGTTGGTCACCGCTTCGCTGAAGGCCTGACCGTCCAACATCAATTCCCTGATGTGCCGCATCGACGCTTTGACGCTCTTCGCCTGCCCACGGATGTCGTACGATTCCCGCAGGCTGTCGTCGAGCTGATCGTCCAGGTAGTGCAGCTCGCGTAATTGGACGTTGGCCAGTTCGAGCACCGTAAGAACATCCGCCATATCCGTTCCGAAGACCAGCGCCGCGTTCCAAGTGATGATTGTCAAGTCGTCGTCGTAGTAGGCGATGCGTCTGGACAGCTCTTCCCGCCGTTGCTGACCGGAAAGTGCTTGGGTGTTGCTGCTGAGCAACTGGGCTAGGACTTGTCCGTTGTCGGTGAGAAACGCATCGAGGTCACAACCATCTGTTCCCAGCGAGGGAACCGCGAAGACGAGATAATCCTCCGTCTCCTCGCGGACATTCGCTCTTCGCACCGCCGGACCGATGGTAGCCAGTAGAGACTCGGCCCGCTTGCGGGCATCGGCTGCGAACGGGGTCTTGTCGTACAGTTCGTTGCTGAGCACGGCAATCTGTTCCAAGGTCCCCGCGAAAGGAACGCGGTATTCCACGGACACCGCTCCAAAATCGTAGATCGTAAGCATTACCGAGTTCTCCGTCAGAAAACTCGAGCCTCGAATCGGCTCCATGGCCTGGCTGATGTGAACCGGCGCAGGCCGGAGATTCAAGTAGGCCGGCATCCTCGTGTCGTGCCGAAAACCACAGCGCTCATGCGCCTCTTGGATCAGGCTCGCGCAGCACTTCAGATCGACTGAAAAGCCGATATCCAATGCGTAGAACACATGACAGAAACCAGAGACGACAAGACCGTCAGTTTCGGCAGTAGTCATGGCAGTTCCCACTCCTTGAAAGCGACGTTTATCGCTTGTCGACAACCATTGTCCAAGTCTTGCTGTCACTGGATATCTCGACGGTAAAGCCGTAGAAACGCTTGTCACCATAGTAACCGACGACCACGACGCGGCCCACCGTCGTCTCCGTCTCCAGGTCCACCTGCCACCAGGCGTCTTTATCTTTGGCGACGTCCGTGCCCCAGTAGCTCTCGGTGTCGATGCAGCCGTCGTTGGCAAGGCTGGCGTCCATTCCCGGCAAGGCGGCGGAGCAGGATGTCGGCTTGCCAGTGGTCAAGCTCTCGAAGGCTGCGTTGTTGCCCCGCATGTACTTCTCGAACAGCCTGCCCGCAACCCGAGCACTGTCACCGACAGGCTTTGACGGATAACGCTCGGTCTGGCCGGCCCAGCGATCTTCCAGTTTGAGCAATTCCGCATGGCAAGCGTGCTCGTCGAACGGCCTGTTCGCCGCCAACGCTTCCAGTTGCCGTTGGAAGAACAACTCCCAGCGCCGCGCGTAGAAACCGGAGAGCATTCCAGACCATTCTTTCCAAGCGTAGTCGCCGAGCGACGGAGTTCTTCCCCACAGCGTGAGCACGCGGCGGGCATTCCACTCCAGCCGGGCACGCTCCGCGTCGGTTTGGCCCCAATGTTTGGCGTCTTCAAGCCACGTCCCCAGCAGAAACTCGTCGTTGGTTGCCAGCAGTTCGTCGACGTCGTAGATCAGTTGGAGAAACTCCTGCGACGATTTCCGATACGCGGCTACGTCTTTGGCGTTGTATGCGGCTACCGTCCGCGCGTAGAGTTGCCCCGCGTGGTTGGAGAGGGCCTGCCGCGCGATATTGACCAGGTCGTGGCGGTAGGTCTCCGCGCCGCCCAGATCCTTCTCGGCCCGCAGCAGCAACTGCCAGGCTTTTGCCAGCGGCGTTGCAGGATAGCTGGTGTAGCGACGCCCCACGGTCGGGAAGGCGGTGAGGATGGTCTGCCCACGGATACCCTGGTTATAGATGCTGGTCCGCAGGATGTGCCAGGCTAATTCCGCATCCGCGTTGTTCCGCCCATAACGGAACCACGGGTACTCCCGCATCCAAGCGGTCAGGTCCACGTCGTCCCGCCACGCCATTTCATACATCAGATCGAATACCAGCGGGCTGTGTCCATAACCCTCCATCATCATGCCCACGCCGCGCACGTTCTGGCCGAGTGGGTGCTTCCGCACAGCGGCCAGGTCGTTCAGGCGCTGCAATGGCCCGCCGCCTCCAAGAGCCGTGGTGTCGCCGAAATTGTACACGAAGGACCAGACCCAGGGCTTGCCATAGAAGCCTTGGGTCGTGTTCCAAACCGGGGTGCGTTCGCAGAAGAGATCCAGAACCAACATGTGGTCGTTCGGGACCGCGTCGAGAAATGCCTTGATGCGGTCCTGTTTCCAGAATCGAGCCTGGTTCATGAAGGTCCAACCCTGGAGCAGCCAAACCGCCTTGGGGTCGGCCTTGGCCATACCCTCGTAGATGGCGCGGCCGATGCCGGAGAGGTACTTCAGGTCGCCGCTGGGCGGGCTCATCTCGATGAACGAGTCGG
>Ga0302319_10011023_pt1 | contig 17183 bp, 13 predicted proteins | sample Bog_T0_2_FD_203319 | JGI IMG/M metagenome (GOLD analysis project Ga0302319, IMG submission 203319) | Peat permafrost microbial communities from Stordalen Mire near Abisko, Sweden - Bog_T0_2 | ecosystem: Environmental > Terrestrial > Soil > Wetlands > Peat | place: Sweden: Abisko, Stordalen Mire...
TACTTGCTCACCATACCGGTCACGGCGTCGTGAAACAGCGAGTAATAACGCGGTCCAGACAACGCCAATCCGCCGTCAACAATCTCGTATCCATCGCGCCTTGCGGTTGCCAGGCGCGCCTGCTTGGCCGGCCCGTATCCGCCCCAAGGCGACAGCCAGACTCCTGGCGCCGTCCCGTATTCAGCCGCAGCTTTTTTCAGCGGTTCAAATCCATCCACAAAATCCTGGCGAATCTTCCAGAGATTGCCGGTATCATCCCAGCCATCATCGAAAAGATATGAGTCCAGCGTAACGCCGCGTTTCTTGTTCAACTCATCGCCAATCGCGTGAATGCGATTCAAGGCTTCGGGCTGCGTATATGGATTGAAGAAACCAATGTCAAACCAACTGTTGTAATGCAGAAACGTGCGATAAGGATGCGCCCTTTCGCGTTCAAGATAGGTCAGAAACGCGCGCCGCATCTGTCCGCGCGGCGCCACTCCAATCACTGAAGAGAATTGCGCTGACTTGCCCGTGCCAAGCGGCACATCGCTTTGCAACTCGCTCACACCGCGGTCGCCCACCACGCTGCTTTCCGAAAGTGGTGACTCGAAGCCAAGATAAAACACATCGGTTGTGAGCGGCGATCCCTTCACACTTCCAGCGACCGCGATGCCTGGGGCGTTCACATCGATCATGGTCACGCCGCTGAGTGGAAGCGGCTTGTCGCCAGCCGTGATGGTGAGTATCTGGCGGATGTAGGCCGAGTCCTGGCGGAGGATCACAGCCAGGTCGGCTGTAAATCTGCCCGCGGGGTCAGTAAGTGGATAGTGGACTACGACACCGGGCAACCGCTCAGAGCCGCGCGACGCACCCGCGTTTGGTTCGAGCTGTTCGCAAACAGCAGCGCCCGAAACAACCAGATCGGAGGCGTGCACAATGCCGATGTCCTTCAACTCAAGGGAGAAGAGTTCGGCAAACTCCAGTCCCGCATTCCTGGTATAGCCGCTGAATGCCACTTTGTCCGCGACCACCAGGTCGCTGAGGTGACGATTCTGCAAGTGCCAGGCAGCCACAATGTCACGATTTTGCATCGCGCCACCGGCGTGTTCCTGCGCAGTTGGCTGGTCAAGCACATGGCAAATCGGGATTCCAGCAACTGAAGTGGGAAGTTCTTGAGAAAGAGCGGCCTGGTGGTTCCATGTCCCAAGAGCAGTTAGAAGAACCGCTGCCCTCAATACGGCCAAGACTGCGCAGGAATGCATTAAACGGGCTTTCACTCGCCCCTCCTCGTTCAGGGACCAGTGTATCCGAGTTGCGCAAGGTGCGATTCAGTTGCTTAAGCCGCGGCCCTCGCGCTCAGTGAACTCCATGCTCATTCAGCCACGGGCCATACTCGTGATCGACCTTCTGAATGTGATTGGTAAGCCAGTCGCGAAGGAAGTTGAGCAGGTGCAGGTTCAAGGTGATCTCGCCACGCTCAAAGCGGGTGGAGTAATCCTCAACCTGCCTCATCAGGTCGATGTGCAGCTTGCGATGATCGGCCAACCCCGGATAACTCGCCTTCGCCATCAGCGCTTCTTCCGCTGTGAAGTGAGTGCGCGTATAGTCCACCAGTTTGTGCAGAAGCGGACCGGTCATCTGCTGCGCCTGCCCTTTCAGCATCGCCGCGTGAAGATCGTTGAGAATATCAATCAGAGCCGTGTGTTGGCTGTCGAGAGCGTTCACTCCCACTGAATACTTACTGGTCCACGTCATTAAAGCCATCGGCGTTCTCCTCCTGAGGCGTGCCTGTATTTCCCTCATCGGAAGAGATAGGAAAAGTATGAGTGGATTGCGTTGCGAAGCCTTCTGGCGCGCCGCCAGATTTAGCGAATCCCCCGCGCGTTAAGCCACGGGCCATATTGCTGGTCCGGACCTTCAATATGTTCCAGAAACCAACTGCGCAGAAAGCATAGCAATGTATTCATCTCCACACCCTCTCCGTATTGGAGCCGATGCGCCGCCTGCAATACCTGCGCCATCAGGCGCTGGTGCTTGCCGCGGTGATCGTCCAGGCCCGGGTAACCCGTCTGAGCCATCAGTTGTTCCTCGCTCTGAAAGTGCATGCGCGTGAATTCGATCAGCTGGTCGAGGTGTTGGCTCAGTGTCTCGCGTCCGGCACCGCGGATTACCGCCAACCGCAACTCATTCATCGCATCCATAAGGATGCCGTGCTGACAGTCCATGGCGCGTACGCCAACTCCACATGCATGGTTCCAGGTTAGTAGCGTCACATGAGCCTCCGTTAATCATTAACGGAGTTATCGGTCACAGTTGGCCGCATGTTATCGGTAATCTGACGAACTCATGTGACCAAAGTCTCTCGCGACGTTATTCCCGCTTTGCTATTCAAGAATCACTGCCGGCTCGGTCACCGAACCAGACCCATGGCTGCGCGTGGTGAGCGTGATGGCCGCGGCAAGAATCAATCCGCCTCCAAACCACGCGTAGGGGCCGAGATGCTCCCCCAGCAACTTCACCCCCAGCCACGAGCCAAGGGCCGGTTCAATGTTCAGAAACACGCCGGCGCGCGAAGCAGGCACATGATGAATGCCCCAGTTCCAAAGCAGCGTTGTGAGCGCGGTGCAGAAGAGCCCGCTGACGGCGAGGGCCGTCCACACGAAGGCGCTCATGTGCGCAAACGGAGGCGGCTGCGCATTGGAGTGCGTCAATGGCTGCAACGCCCACGGCCCCAGTACGATCACTGCAAGCATTGCTGTTCCCGCCAGGATTGAATACGATGTAACCACCGGCGGGCTGTGCGTTTCCATCAACTTCTTGCTCAGCAGAATCCACGCCAGCGCTGTCACGAGCGACGCCACCACCAGTAAGTCTCCGGGAAGCGATGGCTGCTCGTGGCCGCCGGGGCTGTGGCTGCCGCCCAACACAATCAGTGCCGCGCCTGCAGTCGATCCAGCCAGGGCAATCCACCCAACCCAGTCCAGTCGTTCCTTGGCAAACAGTGCCGCTGCAGCGGCCAGAAGTACAGGCATGGAGCCAACCATCAACGACGCGTGGCTGACCGTGGTCAGCGCCAGCCCGTGAAACTGAAGCAGAAACTGAATCGGAATTCCGAATGCCGCGGAGACCAGCAAAAGCACGGTCTCTTTCGCCGTCAGGCGAAAGCGCCGGCGATTGGCAATCACAATCGGCAGCATGCCCAGGGACGCGAACAGAAACCGGTAGAGCACCATGTGCTCCACGCTCATCTCGTCCATGGCGACGCGGCCCCAGTAAAAGCCAGTGCCCCAAAGGCACCCGGCCAGCGCGCACGCGCCATAACCGAGAAATGCGATTCTTCCATCCGCGACCGAATGCTTATTCATTCCTCATTTAATGTCGCACATGGATGCGAGTCAAAGTCTCAACGGCCGAATCGTCCGGCCCAGCGGACTCACCTTCAATGCTCATCCGCTTGAATTCGCGATTTGGGAAGCTCGCCCTTCATTCGCTATGCTGGGGTTGCGAGAGGGAGGACTCCGGCATGGCCGAGTGGCGAGCGTTGGTTCTCAATTACATCCGCGCTGAGGCGCAACCGCAGGACAAGTTCGGACACCAGCCCCGTCTCTACGCCCTCGCCTGCAAAATTGGCCAGGGCGTCGAATTCGACGACGACATCGTCTTTGCCGCCGCTTGGATGCACGATCTTGGTGTCTTTCTTGGCCATCGGCCGGAAGATCCCGCGCAGTTGGCCCGCTGGGATCACGTTCCTTACACCATTGCCCGTAGCCACGAACTACTTGCCGAGTGGGGCTTCCCGTCCGAAAAACTCCATGCAGTTGCGGAAGCAATCCGCACCCATCAGCCTCAGGATGAGCCGGTCGCGATCGAGGCGGTTCTGCTTCGTGACGCGGATATTCTTGAGCAGTTGGGCGCCATCGGCGCGTTGCGAGCCATCGCCAAGATCGGCCGCGACAACCGCTATCCGACATTCTCTTCGGTAGTCCCCGTGCTTCAAAAAGCGGTTGAGACGTTACCGGCCAGGCTCATCACCGATCGCGCCAAAGCCCTTGCCGTCCCGCGTATCCAAACCCTTCAACTGTTACTTGGAACCATCGAAAGTGAGGCAGGCAGGTTACTGTTTTAGAATCTGCTCACCCCGAAGTTGCATTTAGAAAACACAACTGAGCCACTACCATAGAGGTGTGCTCCCTATGCGCGCCAGACGTTAAATTGTTTTTGGAGGAACCGAAAATGTCCAGGCAACTCAAGGCAGCACTCGCCACGATCTTTCTCATCGCGACGCTCCCCGCGCTTGCCCAGGTGGTTCCTTCCGCAACGCAAGGCGGCTTGCCCCTTGTTGTCGGCGCAGGCTACTCCGGCTTCAACATCGATTGGGGCCAGGACGCCTTCGGGCAAGTTCGCTATATGGAAGGCATGACCTATTGGGTTGACTGGAATCTGACCCACCTGCCCGGCCCCGACTTCTTGAAGGGCCTCGGTGTTGAACTCGAGGCCAGAGACATCAACATGGGCCTGCCCGCCTCCCTCTCCGATGCCGAACTGTATGACAAGGGCATCAACATGCGGCAGATAACCGGGTTGGGCGGCGTCATCTACACTGTAAGACGTTTTCGCCGAGTCCATCCATATGGCAAAGCATTTGCCGGGCTGGGCCACATCAATTTTCCGCCGCTTCCCGCCTCGCCATCCAGCTATCGTGAGGATAGCCGCACCATTACCGCGTTCGGCGCGGGAGCGGATGTGCATGTTTGGAGTCACGTCTGGCTACGCGCAGATTGGGAATACCAGTTCTGGCCTGACCTCTTTGGAAGCCCTCACAACCTCACCCCAACCGGAATTACCATCGGCGCTGTGTATGACTTCAAAAACGGCCATCACAACTGATTCGCGATTCAAAATGAGAGTGTTCTCCAAAGGTTGCTTGAAATTTCAATTAACACGCATCGAATAACTCCGCAATATAAGTTATTTTTTGAGGTACCGCAAAGGTAACTTACCCCAACAGTATTAGGCACCTGTTATGTGGGTACCTTTTGAGTATTTCCATAACCCCCAGTGTTTGCAATACTCAGGGCTGATTTAAGGCCTTTGGAGCAGCAAACCAACATGGGAGTTTCTCTTACCTTTAAGCGAATCCTCGGCGTCCGATTCATCGTTGGCACCGCTGACGACGCAATCGACAGAATCTCCCGTCAAGGGGGACTTGTCGTGGTTCCTGCGGCTCCTGCGCTCATCAATCTTCCCACCGACTGGCGCTACCGCGAAGCGCTGCTTGGCGCGGATTTCGCCCTCGCCGACAGCACATTGATGGTCCTGCTCTGGAATCTTTTTCAAATCGATAGCCTTCCCAAGCTTTCCGGACTGCGCTACCTGCGCGCGCTGATCCAGCGCCCTGATTTCTGTCAGGAGGGATCAAGTTTCTGGGTCATGCCCACCGAATCCGCTTCGCGTCGCAATGTGAAATGGCTGAATGAAAATGGCGTTCACGTCGGTTCGGACCAGGTTTACCTGGCGCCCATGTACGGCGATGCGATTGGTGATGAAGTTCTCTTGCGCCAGCTGGAAGAGCGCCGGCCACGTCACATCGTGCTCGGTATCGGCGGTGGCAAGCAGGAGCAGTTGGGGCTATATCTCAAGCGGAATCTCAGCTACAAGCCCGCCATTCACTGCGTCGGCGCGGCCATTGCTTTCTTGTCAGGTGATCAGGTGCATATCCCGGTGTGGGTCGATCATTGCGGTCTTGGGTGGCTCTGGCGCAGCGCATCAAACCCAGTCGCGTTCCTGCCTCGCTACTGGTCGGCGCGGCGTTTGGTCCCGATGATGCTCCAGTACCGCGATCGCATGCCGTCCGCGGTTTCCCAGGCAGTATCCCTGCGCACCGTCAGACCGCGCCCTGCGGAACGCTAACGCAGCGGCCTAGCCCGCCACATGCGTAGCAGGTTGGTACTTGCCAACCTCCACGCGCGATGCAATCGCTATCCGGTTCCACATGTTGATCTGCGCAATCGCGAAGGTCAGCTTCACCAGTTCGGCCTCGTCAAAAGCCGCCCGCGCTTCGGCGTAAACTTCGTCGCTCGCGTGCCCCTGCTGAATATTCGTAATCGCCTCGGTCCACGCCAGCGCTGCCCGCTCCCTGCCCGTGAAAAACGGAGTCTCCCGCCATGCCGAGAGGGCGTACAACCGCTGCTCCGTCTCCCCCGCCGCCCGGGCGTCCTTGGTATGCATATCGATGCAATAGGCGCACCCATTCAATTGCGACGCGCGTGTTTTTACCAGTTCCAGCAGGGAAGCTTCCAGCCCGCTCTCTTTGATCACCTTCCCCAGGTTCAACAGCGCGTGGGTCCCCTCCGGAAACGTCTTCCCATACCGCATTCGTTCTTCCAGCATCCTCTCCTCCTGCCGTCTCTGATGCGCCACCCCAAATTTTGGTTCATCCAGACCAGCCAATTACGATTTCCCGGCGGATAATGATTCCAGTCCGCCCCGCTCTGCATCCTTAAGGCGTGCGCGGAACTTTTTCCGCACACCAGGGTTCTAATCGATGACGGCTCCCGCGAAATGCCGTCTAAATGGATGAAGTTTCCCGAAAAGATTCTCCGGCGGACGCGGGAGCAGCACCTCAGGCAGAGGAGAGATCATACCAATGAATGGTTCAACTTTGAAGAAGGTTTTCCCGCAGATAGCGGCATGGGCCGCGCTCGTGGTCTTGTCTTGCGCGGTTGCCGTTGCCCAAGCTCCGCAGCAGGCTGGCCAACGCCCCGACGGCCAGGTAGAGATGGACGTCGTTCATGCCCTCGACGCCTCGAATGCGCTCAAGAATGACATGATTACCGCCGCTACCATCCAGGGCGAGGTCACGCTTACCGGCACCGTTTCATCGGACGCCGGCAGCGAGCTGGCTGAGGCCATTGCCGGCCATGTCGTCGGAGTGACCAAGGTGCACAACAACCTGAAGGTCGGTAATCCGCAGGATGCGCAGTCGGCCGACGCTGGTCAGCAGGCGGCTAATAACCAAACTGACGACCCAGGTCAAGCGCCTCCGCAGCCCTCCGCGGACGCCCAGCCCATGCCCGATCAGGGCCAGCCTCAGAGCCAGGACCAGGCTCAGGGTCAGGCGCCGGGTCCACCTCCACCGCCTCCTCCAGGCTACCCGTCGGCTCGTCCGCAGTACGCTCCGGGACCAGGTTACCCGCCGCCTCCGCAATATGCCCAGGCGCCTCAGGCGCCAGCCTACGCCGCGCCCACCGGCCCAGTCACCATTCCCCAGGGCACGCTCCTGCAGCTTCGCACCGCCGAGTCGGTTGGCAGCAAACGGGCCAAGGACGGAACTCCCGTCCAGCTGACTGTAATCCGCGACGTGGCCGTGGGCGGAGTCCTTGCGCTGCCCAAAGGCGCCACCATTCACGGCGTGGTGACGGACGTCAAGAAAGTCGGCGCTGGCGATCTGGGCGGCAGTTCCCAGCTGGCCATCAAGCTGGTCTCGCTCGACCTCGGCGGCCAGAGCTATCCGCTGGACACCGACCAGTTCAAGGTCAAGGCGCCCAGCAAGACCGGCCAGACCGTAGGTAGCGCCGTTAGCGGCGGAATCCTTGGCACCATCATCGGTTGCGCCGTCGGACGCGGATTTGGCTGCGCGGTGGGCGCCGGCGCCGGCGTAGCCGCTGGCACCGCCGCTTCAGCCGCCTCTTCCGGACCGCAAGCCTGGATCCCAGCTGAAGCGCTGGTCACTTTCCACCTGAATACGCCCTTGACCGTCAACCCGGTCAGCCAGCAGGAAGCATCTCGCCTGGCGCAGGGTCTGTATCAAGGCGGCCCCAACCTTTATCGCCGCGGACCTTACGGCTACTATGGCGCGCAATACGCCGGCGGCCCTTACCCATACGCCTACGGCCCGGTCTTCTACCGCCCCTACTACATGGTCGGCGGCGCCTACTACTGGCGGTAACAGGGCAGGGAACAGGAGTTAGAAAACAAAACGGGCATCCTGGCTTCCGGGATGCCCATTTTGCATTCCTGAACTACCCCTTCGCGGAATGCTTTCTCGGAATTCCCGTCTCCATATCCCAACTTAGGCCCACAGCGTCGCCACCGGCGCGGCGAACAGCCCATCTCCAAACGGAACCGTCGCTTCGCCGTCGTAAAGCACCACCCCCAGCTTCATCGTGTCGCCGCAAGCTTTCTTCAGCTTTCGCATGCCCCTCAAGTCGCTGCTGCGCACCGTGGCGCTGGCCTTCACCTCAATCCCCACCAACGCGCCACTCCGATCCTCCACCACAAGATCCACTTCGTCCTGGTCCTTGTCCCGGTAATGGCTGAGGGAATACCGTTCCTCTGACCATGCCGCCTGCTTCATCACTTCTGAAAAGACAAACGTTTCCAGAAGTGCTCCAAACGCATGGCGATCCTTGGCCAGCTTCTCGGCGCTTAACCCCAGCATCGCCGCCAGTAGGCCCGAATCCAGAAAGTGAAGCTTCGGCGTCTTCACCAGGCGGCTCAACTCGTTGTGAAGCCAGGGAGAAACACGCTGCACAAGAAACAGCTGTTCCAGCGTGCCGGTGTACTTGCGCGTCGTCTTGTCGTCAATGCCCAGTTGGCCGCCGATCTGGCTGGAGTTGGTCAGCTGCCCTGAATAGTGAGCCAGCACCTGCAAAAGCCTGGGCACCTGGTCAATCTTTTCTATCTCCGCGATATCCCGCACGTCCCGCTGCACAATGGCCTTCACGTAGTCGCGCGCCCACACCTGCCGCCGCCGGGCGTCCTCCCGTCGCAGCATCTCCGGATACCCGCCCACCAGCACCGCATGGACCAGTGCCTCGCCGATCAAAGCGGCGTTCGGCTTCACCAGTTTGCCCGCAAATGCCGCGCTCAGAAAGCCCGGCCTCTTGCCGGCAGTCTCAGCCCTCGATAAAGGCAGCAGCGTCACGATCTCCATGCGGCCCGCCAAGCTTTCCGAGACCTGCGGCAGTGTCAGCACATTTGCCGAACCGGTCAGAAGAAACCGCCCTGGCCGGCGATCGTTGTCTACCGACTGCTTGATAGCCCGCAGAAGCTCCGGCGAGCGTTGCACCTCGTCGATGGTGACCCGATCGAATCCGCGCACAAAACCCGCCGGGTCGTTGCGCGCCGCCGCCAGCACCGTGTCATCGTCCAATGTCACGTAGGTGCGCCCATGGCCGGCGAACTTCTTCACCAGCGTAGTCTTGCCGCACTGCCGTGGACCGATCACCAGAATGACCGGTGTGTCCTTGAGCGCCGTTTCAATCAGCGCGTCGGCAAACCTTCGGAATATAGGGAACTTACCGTCGTCCATCTTGGACGATTCTACCGTCTATTTCGGATTGAACCACAACTAATTTCGGAATCAACCATCGTCTATTTCGGAATCATAACTCGTCCATATCGGAATAACAGCTTGTCTATTTCGGAACAATAATACGTCTATTTCGGAATCATCCACCGTCTATTTCGGATTCAAAATCCATATACACTTGATATATATACCATTTAGCCAGCAATCATCCATCCGCTAAATCCTCTAGCCTCCGGCCATTGCAGCCGCTTCGACTCTGCCCTTTCTGGAAGGCTCGACACCAAGCGGCATTCTCCTCAACCTGAGCCCCCGCCAGCTCCCCCGCCCAGTGCCTCGCGAATCCTCTCAACCTCCGCGCCGCGCGAAAAAGATCACCCGCCACGCCATTTCCGTGAATCGCTCGAACATCTCCCCGCCCGCGTCAACTTATCCCCGCTTCTTCGCGGGTCAGGCCGCCCATTCGTCGTCTATAATGGCATAGAATCGCGCCAGTCGAAAATTGGGCGACAATTGCGCATCCGTGGCAGATCCCCGTCCCGTGCAGCCGAAGCCAGAATGGCCTCCTGCCGGATGGACGCTATACACCACGACCGCGCGTAGAGAGCAGAAGGTTCAAGTCCATCCATGATTCGTTTCCTGCAAAGAGACAACCGTGTTGTGAAGGCTTTTTTCTGGGTCATCATTGGCATGGCCTCCATCTCAATGGTGGTGTACCTGATTCCCGGCCTCACTGGCCAGGGAGCCGCAGCCACTGACAGCTATGCCGTGGTTTACCCTCACTGGTACAGCAAGTTCCTCTCCGCCGGCGCAACCGTGACCCAGGCCGAGGTTGAGAAGGCGGCGCGCGCTCAGCTTGCCCAGCAGCGCTACCCCGACAACCCGATCATTCTCAACATGTTTGAGCAGCGCGTCGGCCAGCAACTGGTCCAGCAACAGGTCTTGCTCGCGGAAGCGGACAAGCTCGGCGTCCGCGCCACGGCGGAGGACGTGCGCCAGTACCTGCAGACCGGTTCGGCAGGCCAGGTCCTGTTCCCCGGCGGCAAATTCATCGGCGACGACCAGTATGCGAACCTGGTGGCCACTCGCTTCAACATGTCGGTGCCAGAGTTCGAAGAAGACGTACGCCACGACATCACCATTCGCCGCCTCCAGGCGCTCGTTGCCGGCGGCGTGTCGGTGGGCGAAAAGGAAGTTCGCGACGAATACCGCAAGGGCAACATCAAGATCAAGTTCGATTACGCGGTAATTTCTTCCGACGATCTGCGCAAGACCATCAACCCCAGCGACAGCGATCTCGAAGCCTTCTTCAAGAAGAATGCCGCCCGTTACTCGAGCGCCGTTCCCGAGCAGCGCAAGATCACCTACTTCGCCTTTACGCCCACCGAAATCCCCGGCGGTGTTCCTCAGCCCTCACAGCAGGAGATTCAGGCCTACTTCAACGCCCACAAGACCGAATACTCCACCCCCGAGCAGGCACGCGCCCGCCACATCCTGATCAAGGTGGATGCCGGTGCCGACCCCAAGGCGGATGCGGCCGCCAAGGCCAAGGCCGAAGGCCTCCTCAAGCAGATCAAGGGCGGCGCGGACTTTGCCGACCTGGCCAAGAAGAACTCCGACGATCCCGGCAGCAAGGACTCCGGCGGCGAGTTGCCCTTTGCCCAGCACGGCGCCATGGTCCCTGAGTTCGACAAGGCCATCTTCTCCCAGAAGATTGGCGACACCGAGATCGTGAAAAGCCAGTTCGGCTATCACATTGTCCAAGTTGAAGAGCGCAAGCCCGCTCAACAGCAGGACATCAGCCAGGTCTTGCCAACCATTCAGGCCACCCTCATCCGCCAGAAGTCAGCCGCAGCCGAAGAAAACTACGCCAACTCCCTCACCGCCGAGGCCGTCAAGAGCGGGCTGGAAAAGACCGCCGCCGCTCACCACCTTGAAGTGGTAACCACTCCCCTGGTCGGCAAACAGGGCGTCATCTCCTCGCTGCCCGACGGTTCTCAAATCCTGACCAAGGCCTTCGCGGAAAAGCAGGGCGATCCGCCACAGTCCGCGGCCACCGGCGAAGGCTATGCAATTTTCCAGGTCACCGGCATCCAGGCGGCGCACGCGCCGACCTTTGCCGACTGGAAAGACCACGTCCTTGAAGACTATCGCGCCGACACGCTTCCCGGCCTGCTCAACGCCAAGACCCAGCAACTGGCTGACAAGGCCAAAGCCGAAAACGACCTTGCCAAGGCGGCCAAGGAAATGGGCGCGACCGTCAAAACCAGCGACCTGGTTGGCGGAGACGGACAGGTTCCCGACCTGGGCCAGGTGGGCCAGGTAGCCCCGCAGTTGCTTGAGCTCTCGGTTGGCGCCATCAGTGGGCCCATCGATGCCGCGCGCAGCGGAGTGGTGGCCAAGATCCTCGACAAGCAGGAGCCAACCCCCGACCAGATCGCGAAGAACTTTGACCAAACCCGCGACCAGATGGTGGAGGAGCGCCGCTCTGAGGCCTTCAACGTCTTCCTCAGCGGCATCATGGCCGACTACAAAAAGAACAAGCGCATTGCCTACAATGCCAAGGCCCAGGAAGGCCCGAAGATCCCCGGCGCCGGCCTCTAAGTAGGCCGCAGAAGACCTCGTTCGTGCGGCAGGCCGGGGATTTATCCCCGGCGCAACCCTCTTTGGGGTCAATTCACAAAGGCTTTGTAACAAGGGGCGGGTGCCCCCGGTCCCTCGCAGTTGGGGACCGGGGACACCTCGAACTCCAACCCGGCCGCTCCCGGATTCCGACGGTTCAGCCCGGTTAACCGGCCACTCGGAAGTAACCCTTGACGCACTCCTACCTTAACCCCACCGTCTGAAACGGCAGCCCCGTCGTCGGCCAGTGCTCCGGCTCGGCATCCACATTCGGCCCAATCGACACTCCCGGAATCGAAGCCGGCGCAACCGTCACATTCCACCCGTCCACCACCACCCGTGCGCCATTACCCAGAAAATCCCCAGCCGCCGAGGTGATACTCACCGACCGCGTCTCGTCCGGCGTCAGCGTAACGTAGTTGTCGCTCGCATACGCCGGCAAAATCCGCTCCCCGGTCTTTGCGTCCCTCAACTGCAGATGCGTCATCAGCGCAATGCTCTTGGTTGGATTGTGCAACGTCACCGTCACCACCTGCTGCCCATCGGCGAAGCTCCGATTGACCTTGGCCTCCAGCGTCACCTTCGCCATCTTGTTCAGTTCCGTCAGGTCGTCCGGATGCTCCTTCGTTCCCTGCCAATAGAAGTTCGATGACAGCAGCTTGCCCGCTCCATCCCGCAATTCCAGCTTGAGAAAGTGAACCGCACTCGCCGACGCCGGCAACTCAAGCTGCTCCACCGTCGTCGCCGCCGAAGCCACTGCATTCACCGGCGTCTTGTGCCATGCCGCCACCGAGCCATCGAGGTTATAGATCGTCACGTGCGCCACCGCCCCGCTCAGAGCCTCCGGCGTGCCTCATTCAACTGGATATGCACCATCTCCCCGGCCTTCTTCACCGCGAACAGCGAAGAATTCGCCTCCAGGTCGTAGTGGTAGAGCTGCCAGACAAAGCTCGGTTGCGCCGGGGCGCTCATCCACGTAATCACCGCCGTCGTCGGATGGAACATCTGCGCATTCCGCCCCTCGTACATGGATCGGTACGCCTCGTAGTTCATCAGCTGAGCTTTCCGCACGAAGTCCGCGAGGTTCGTCACCGCTCCATAACGCGCCGCAAGTTGCAGAGGATACCTGTTTCCAGCCTGCGCGCCCTTGGCCATATCGTGCTCGGCCCAGTCGTCGTTGATCGTCTCCCAATCCTTCTTCGGCATCATCCCGTGAATCGATTCCAGCGTCGGCACCGACACCGATCCCGTCTCAGTTTTGAAATAGTCGTCCGTCACCCTGTAATACTCGCGGGGCGTCCTCCAGAAATAAGGCCCGCCCGACCTCACCCCTGCTCCATCCGTCGAACTCGGCTGATAGCGCCGTGTCGGCTCCAGCTCCGCCATCAGCGTGCGCAGTGCCGCATCGATCTCCGGCGGCGGAAACCCCTCGTTCCGCGCGCACCACAGCATGATCGCCGGATGATTCCGGAAGCGCAGAATCTTGTCTTTCACATTGGCCACGTAGGTGGGCAGATCTGTCGGATTCGGCCCATCGCTCGGGTTGGGCTGGAAGAATTCGTCCCAAATCATAATCCCGTACTTGTCGCAAAGCTCGTAGAAATCCTCTCCCGTGCTCTGCCCCACCCAGTTGCGAATCAGGTTCACATTCGCCAACTGGTGCAGGTGAATCTCCGCCTCCAGCCGCTCCCGCGGAATCCTCTTCAGCGCCTCGTCCAGCCCCCAGTCGCCCCCGCGAATGAAAACCGGAACCCCATTCACGCTGATCGTCAGCGTATCCGTCCCCGGCACGCTGTAAGTGATCTTCCGCACCCCAAAGCTCACCGTCTGCCCGTCGGAAACCTGCTTGTTCACCGCAAAGCTCAAATGCAGATCGTAGAGATTCTGCGGCCCATATCCATTCGGCCACCAAAGCCGCGGGTGATCAAAATGCAGCCCCGCATCCGTCTTTTCGCTGAACTCAATCCGCTGCGTACTGTGCGCCGCCAACTCCACCGCCCGCGTAAAGTGCACCCCGCCAATCTCTCCATCCAGATCGCCCTTCACCGCCTGGTCGCTCACGTTCTCCACCGTTGCCGAAACCCCAACATCCGCAGAATCCGTCTTCGGCAGCGGCAAATCGGTCGTCACCAGCGGGTCTTTCACCACCACCGGCCCGGTCGACGACAAAAACACCTTCTGCCAGATCCCCGTGTCCCGATCGCGAATCGCCGGAATCCAGTCCCATCCGATCGTCGACAGAAACGTCGGCCCATCGATGGCTGTTTCGCCGCCGTTCTTGCCCATTCCGTCACGAATCGTATGCTCATGCGAAACCCCAGGATGCGGCTGCGGAGCCACCAGCACCGCCAGCACAGCCTGCTTACCCGGCGTCACGTTGGCCGTAATATCGAAGATTCCCCGGATAAACGCCCCGCGCGTAGTCCCAATCTGAACCCCGTTCACCCAAATCGCCGAAGAGTAGTTGATCCCCTCAAAGTTCAGCCAGATATGCCGCCCCTTCAACCCCGCCGGAACCTCAAACGCGGTCCGGTACCAATACGACGTCCGCGCCAGGCTCTCTGGTATGTTCTCCGGCCGGTTGTTCTCCCCGAAGAGCGGCTCCGGATAAACATGGTTGTTCACCAGCGTCGTTAACACCGTGCCCGGAACTGTAGCGGTGTACCACCCCTTCGTCTTGAAGGAAGCAGATGACACTGCCGCGCCCCCATCGGCCACCTTGGCCACGTCCTGCAACTGCCAGCCGGAGGCGATCGGAACCGGCCCGACCGGCTCGGTTTTTGCGAATGCGGCGCTGCTGGCCGCGATCAGTGATAACGATACCAAGGCGAGAGAGAGTGGGCGATCAAAGCGAATTTGCAAGGGAGTACTTCCTCTGATTTTCAGGTGGATTTGCGGCGCGATCCGCTGGACACACGGATTATAACGGCTCTGGCTCGGGCTCCGACCATCGCTGCCAGTGACGGCTGGCTTTCACGGCAAGCCCACAAAACCGCAAAAATCTGTCCGGGCCGCCGACTTTCGCCATCAAACCCTTCGCAGACTGAACAACCGGGCTCCAGCCAAACCGGACCCCAGCCAAACAAGGGATAATCAAACCATGGATTTTCAGCGTTCCTCCGGCGTTCTTCTTCATGTCAGCTCGCTGCCCTCCTACGGAGGCATCGGCGATCTGGGCCCCGCGGCCCACGAATTCGTATCGTTTCTCGCCGCATCCAGGCAGCACATCTGGCAGGTTCTCCCCCTCTGCCCCACTGGCTACGGCAACTCGCCCTATGCCGGCTCCTCGGCCTTTGCCGGCAACCCCTATCTCATCAGTCTTGAGTTCCTCTCCGACTGGGGCTGGATCGAAGGCCATCGCATCGCCGGCCTCGCCGGCCACAGTGGCAACGTCGACTTCGAGCAGGTGGAAACATGCAAGCTCCCGCTGCTCCACGAAGCAGCCGGCAACTTCCTCGACCGCGCCCCCCACGACCCCCGCCTCGCCGGCCAATGGGCCGAGTTTGAAGCATTTTGTATCGCGGAAGCCGCCTGGCTCGTCGATTACGCCTTCTACGCGGTGCTCCGTAAGGAGCACAACACCGGCGCCTGGACGGCCTGGCCCGAGCCCATCCGCAAGCGTCAGCCCGCCGCACTCGCCCAGATCGCCCAGAAACACGGTCGCGCCCTGGCCCAGGAGCAGGTGCTCCAGTTCGCCTTCGCCAAACAGTGGAAAAACCTCCGCGCCGCCGCCGCCAAACACGAAATACGAATCCTCGGCGACATAGCCATCTTCGTCAACATGGACTCCTCCGACGTCTGGGTACACTCCGGCCTCTTCGAGCTCGACCAGGAACTGCGCCCCATCCGCATCGCCGGCGTCCCGCCCGACTACTTCTCGCCCACCGGACAGCGCTGGGGCAATCCGCTCTATCGCTGGGATGTGTTGCAGGCACAGGGATTTGACTGGTGGATCGAGCGCGTTCGCCGCGCCTGCGCCCTCTATGACCTCATCCGCCTCGATCACTTCCGCGGCTTCGAGGCCTTCTGGGCCATCCCCGCCGAGGAAGCGACCGCCATCAATGGCGAATGGATCAAAGCGCCGGGGCTGGCCCTCTTCCGCGCCCTCGAAGCCGCGCTCGGCCCACTCCCCCTCATCGCCGAAGACCTCGGCGTCATCACCCCTCAAGTCGACGCGCTGCGCGACGAACTCGGAATGCCCGGCATGAAGGTCATCCAGTTCGGCTTTGACGGCTGGGAAGCCCACGGCCACCTGCCCCACCAGTTCACCCCGAAGTCGGTTGCCTACACCGGCACCCACGACAACGACACCACCCAGGGCTGGTGGAACACCGCCAACGACAAAACCCACGCGGCCGTCGAGGCTTATGTTGGCCCGGTTCTCGTTCGCGACGAAGTTGCCCGCCCTGTCTGGCCGCTCATCCGCGCCATCGAAGCCAGCGTGGCCGAACTGGCCATCGCTCCTGCCCAGGACGTGCTTGAATTGGGCTCCGAGGCCCGTATGAACACCCCCTCCGTCGGAGCGGGGAACTGGGGCTGGCGTGCCCCGGAGGGATGCTGGACCCCCGAGCTAGCCTGCCGCCTTGCCGCCATCGCCGAAGTAACCGACCGCGACAACGACCCGATGGGCAAACCGAAAATGCCAAGCGCCTCCTAGTGCCCTTCCAAAATGCCACTTTCATCCCCAGCAACCGGCTCGCACTCTCGGTTACGGCTGAAATGCTCATTCCGACCTGAATCGCGCCCCGGAGGGGCCGAAGGATAATAGCCCAGGACTAGCGGAGCGCAGTCCTGGGAAAGGGCCCAATCAATGGCCCGCGCCCTGTAGAGGCGCTGCGAAACGGTGTCCGCTCATGAATAGCCCAGTCGTCCAGGTCGAGACCCAGACCGAACCCCTTAGGATTGTTGGGAGCATCCCGCCTGTCCCCAGGCTTTGGCATCGTGGCAATCGTCAGCAAAAACTAGTCAGGAAAGCTACCTGCCTCATGCCGATCAAGAACCAACGGCCGCCTGATTTCGACGCTGCTGATGTTTGACTAGCCAGGTCGAACGGCCTACTGTGCTTCGGTATAGGTGTAATCGTAATACTGCCACGCGCCATCGATCAGCGAGTAGAGGCGCACGTACAGTATCCCGCCGGTAGTCGGAATTCTGGTTATGCTCTTGCTTTCGCCGGAAACAATTCCACCAAAGATATCATCGGAGCCCGCCCCCGTTGTGCCCACATGCAGGCTGTATTGCGTTACTTGGGATCCCGCAGTCCACGAGA
>Ga0302319_10011024_pt1 | contig 17183 bp, 15 predicted proteins | sample Bog_T0_2_FD_203319 | JGI IMG/M metagenome (GOLD analysis project Ga0302319, IMG submission 203319) | Peat permafrost microbial communities from Stordalen Mire near Abisko, Sweden - Bog_T0_2 | ecosystem: Environmental > Terrestrial > Soil > Wetlands > Peat | place: Sweden: Abisko, Stordalen Mire...
GGAACTCGTTGCAGGCCTCGGGAACCCGCTTCTTGGCGAGATACATCGCCTCGATCTTGTTGAACTGGGCCAGCCGCAGTTCGGACTTGTCGGTCGGGATGGCGAAGCCGGCGTCGACGAACAATTGCGGGTCGAGCGCATGGAACTGGACCATCGCCTGGACATACTGGTCGGCGACGCGGTCGCGGACCGCCACGTCCGCGATGTCTTCCAGCCGCGATTCGCCGGGCAGCCGCTCCATGACGATCGCGTCGATCTCTTCGCAGTATCCGTACTGGAACGGCGAGGCTACGCCGTTCTGGTTCAACACCCGCAACGCCGCGCCTTCCAGCTTCACCGGGCAAAGCGCGTGTACCTCGCGCGAGCCCTTGACGTAGAGCGGGATCGTCTTGCCGTCGCGCTCCGCGTCGACCAGCCACGCCGGGCGCCAGCGCGGCTGGATTTCCATGCGCGTCACCCGACCGATATTGCGCTCGATCCAGGCGGTCAACAGGCTTTCGGCGATGGCGGTTGGTGAAGCTTCCCCCATGATTCCCTTGATATTTTGATCGCCCCGTTCAACCGGAAGGGGCGCGTTGGACTGAGCTTGGGCTCAGCCGGTCGGATTGACGTAGGTCATCACCAGATAGGCGATCATGTCTTCGTCGCTGGGGTTGATATAGGCGTGGTGTTTGTCGGCCTGGAACAATATGGCGTCGCCCTTGCCCAGGGATTTGCGTTGGCCACCGATTTCGATGTCGAGGCGGCCTTTGGCGACGACGAGATTCTCGATCGTCCCGGCGGCGTGAGGCTCGGCGTCTTCGGTTGCATGCGCCTTGAGGCGGAGTTCATAGAACTCGGCGCGACGTTCGCCATCGAAAGGAAACAGGGCGCGCGAGCTGAATTCGCCCGAGGCGGAGGTCAGCGCCCGGGCGCCGGCCGCCGGGAAAACGCGAATCTGGTCGCCGGCCGGCGATGCAATCAGGGTGGCGAATGGGACATCGAATGCCGAGGCGATTTTCCAGACGAGATTGATCGTTGGAACGGAACGCCCGGTTTCGATCTGACCCAGCATGGCACGGCTGACGTTTGAAGCTCTCGCAAGGGCCTCGAGCGACAGACCTCGACGGGTACGCAGCCGTTTGATGTTGTGGCCGACTATCAGGCCGAGATTGTCGTCAGCCGGACGGGGCATGGGGGCTGTGCCGGCATCGGGGTCGGGGAGGTCGGTTTCCGCCGCCGTCATTTGGGCGCGTTTGGCCATCAGGAACCCGCCCTGCGAATCATTTGACAAGGAACTCCGACGTACATTCCCTTCAAATAGAAGAAACTGCACGAACGGGCAAGAAAAACAAATGGGGTTCAGCTACGCGGAACGTTCATGGGTATGTCATGACAAGAAAGATAACGGCTTCCTGGTCGTTGGGGTTGCGATACACATGCGCCTGGTCACCGGGAAAGAGTATGGCGTCTCCTGTTTCCAACTTGTAGCGCTTCCCGCCGACATCGATTTCGATGCCTCCCGATGACACCACCAGATTCTCCACAGTGCCGTCCGGATGGGGGGATGCATCCTCGACGCTGCCGGCCTTGAGCCGGATTTCGTAGAATTCCGCTTTTTGCGCCGCGTCCATCGGGAACAGGGCGCGCGACGCCAAGCCTCCGGTCGCCGATACGAGTGTCTGGGTCTCGCTTGCCGGAAGCGGGCGAACCAACTGTGTGTCGGCTCCGGCGATCAGAATTGAAAACGGGACGTCGAATGCCCGGGCGAGTTTCCAGACCACATTGATCGTCGGCGCGCTGGAGCCACGCTCGATCTGGCTCAGCATCGCCCGGCTGACGCCGGCCAATCGCGCCAACCCGTCCAGCGACAACCCGCGGTCGTTCCGCAGCCGTTTCAGGTTGGGACCGATCAGGATGTTGACGTCGGGTCCATTTTCGTCGGCTTTGTCCTGGTTCTGGCCGCGATAACTGGATACCTGCGCGTTGCGCGCGATGACAATCGGTTCAGCCATCACGCCGACTGCCTCGTCTGCGACACGATGCGGGCGGTGCCAGTCACATCGGTCCTCCGCCGGCACCGGCATTTTCTGGACAGCGCGGCAGCGGCGCCTCTCGCGGAAAGTCGCATCGTTCAATCCTTATAAACATATAAAACTTGTCATTGGATTCGCAAACACTATAGGCAATGTTAATTTGATATTCAAATACATAATTTGAATGTGAGTATTGTACCTATGGCAAAAATGGGCGCTGCTCATGTCCGGCCAGCCTTCCGGTCCACCGTTTCCGACGATCGGACAGGCGCGGGTTCGATTGTTGCCAGCACGGACCAGAAACCATTTGTACAAAATGTTACGGCCGCTAGGATGACTGGGCGCGGTTCAGGAGCCGGCGGTTTGAGATGCCGGCCGTCCTGGCGACGACGATAGGCCGGCCAGACAGGATCGGACCGACCGTTTGACGATCTGCTTATCAAACTCGAGGGAGGCTGAGCGATTTGGGCGAATGGACGTGCGATGTCTGCGGCTGGGAATACGACCCCGTCCTTGGCGACAAGGCCGGTGGAATCCTACCCGGAACCCAGTTCGAGGATTTGCCCGCCGACTGGTGCTGTCCCGATTGCGGCGCGGCGAAGCACCGGTTCGCGCCGACCGAGACCTGACCGCTTCCCGCCACGCGGCTCGAGGTCCAGAATCGAGGGCACCTGAAAACCATTTGTGCAAAATGTTTTGACTGCTAGGATCGGAGTCGACAGCGTGAATTCGACGATTAAGGCGGTCGGATTCCCCAGGGGCGAGTCAGAGGGTCACTGGGAAGCGCCTTTTCCGTTTGGTAGACTTAAGCTTTGGCAAGGGCTGTTCGACTGAGGCAAATACGCCTGCACCGGTCGCGACCTCGGAAACTGGAGGCAGCAATGGATCTCGGCCTGGCCGGCAAGACCGTGGTCGTCACCGGCGGCAGCGGCGGCATCGGCAGGGGGCTGGTGATCGAATTCGCCCGTGAAGGCGCCAATGTCGCCAGCATAGACCGCGATCCGGGTGACGCGGTGCTGGCGTCGGCGTTCGAGCACGGCGTGTCCGGCGCGGTTTTTCCGATTGTCGGCGACATCACTTCTCGCGCCGGTATCGATGAGGCGATGAACCAGGTGCGTGGGCGGTTCGGCCCGGTGGACGTTCTGGTCAACAATGCGGGCGGCGCCAGCCCGCCGGCATTGTTCGAAAGCCTCACCGAAGCCGACCGCGCCTGGGAACTCGCCCTCAACGCCGACGGCACGGTGAATTGCTGCCAGGCGGTCGCGCCCGACATGCTGGATCGCGGTTGCGGCAGCATCGTCAACATCTCGTCCCACGCCGCGATCCTGGCGCAGGCCGCGCCAACCATGGTGCATTACGGTGCGGTCAAGGGCTTCGTCGCCAGCTTCTCCAAGGCGCTCGCCTGGGAATGGGGGCCTCGCGGCGTCCGGGTCAATACGATCGCACCCGGCTGGATCGTGCCGCATCGCGACGACGATGTCGGCCCGTCCAGCTTCTGGAACCGCTTCGGCTTCGAGATGATGGGCACGACGACCGCGATGCAGGCGGCATTGGAAACGGGCACGCTCTTCAATATGAAAGACTTGCCGATCCGGCGGCTCGGCCGGCCCGAGGATATTGCCCGGCTGGCGATGTTCCTGGCGTCGGAGCGGTCGAGCTATATAACCGGGCAATTGATCAGCGTCGGCGGCGGCGCGTACATGCCGTGATGTAAGGGGAGGAGTTTTCATGGGGCTGCGTCTTGAGGATATCGAGCTGATCAAGCAGCTCAAGCATCGGTACATGCGCTGCCTCGACAGTGCGGATCCGGCGGGCCTGAAGGCGACGATGCATCCGGACCTCTCGATTCTCTATATCGGCGGCAGCTATCGCTTCGAGATGGAGGGGCGGGACAACGTGCTGGCTGCGCTGTCGGGCATGTGGAACAAGAATTACGCCGGATCTCATATCGTCCATCATCCCGAGATCACGGTGCATGACGACGATACCGCCGACGGAATCTGGTACCTCACCGACTACGCGATGAATTTCAACATCGGCATGTCGACCCAGGGCGCCGCGATCTATCGCGACAAATACGTCAAGCATGAGGGGGTCTGGGTCATCCGCCATTCGGGCTATACGCGCCTGTGGGAGCGGTACGAGAAGATGGAGGTGAAGCCCAACCTGACCGCCCATCTGTTCGCGACGCTCGACCTTCCCGAACATCAGCCGGGGCTCTGACCCCGCATGCCGAATCTCGTGCTGCGCTTCGACATGCGCAACTGGCGGCATGAACAATCATCCGCCGACCTCTACAGGACTGCCGTCGAGATGGCGGTCTGGGCCGACGAACATGGATTCAGGACGGTCCAGTTCGCCGAACATCACGGCAGCGAAGACGGCTATATCCCGTCTCCGATCGTGCTCGCCGCGGCGATTGCGTCCCGGACCAGGCGGATCCGGCTGCGCTTCGGCCTGATCATCCTGCCACTCTATAACCCGATCAAGCTGGCCGAGGATCTGGCGGTGCTCGACATCGTCAGCAACGGCCGGGTCGACGTCGTGTTCGGCGCCGGCTATGCGCGACACGAGTTCGAGATGTTCGGCGTCGATCCGGCCCATCGCGGCCGGTTGATGGAAGAGAACATCGCCGCCATCAAGCAGGCCTGGACCGGCGAGGTATTCACCTATCAAGGACGCAAGGCCAGGGTCAGACCGGTGCCGGTCCAGAAGCCGCGGCCGCCGATCTGGATGGGTGGGGCATCGGCGGCGGCGGCGCGGCGGGCCGCGCGGATTGCCGATTACTTCTATTCCGGCGAACCCGGCCTTTTCGAGTTCTACCGCGAGGAAGCCTTGAAGCTGGGGCATGATCCTGGCCCGTGGCGCGACATCGGCACCGGCTTCTTCGTCGTCACCGACGACGTCGACAAGGAGTGGGCGCGCATGGCGCCCTATATCGAACATGAAGCCCGCTCCTACAGCGAATGGATCGGCTCCAGCGGCGACGTCATCCAGGCGGCTATCGGGGAGCTCGATGTCGGAATGCTGCGCGCTTCGGGCGGCTACCCGATCATGCTGCGCGACGAGGCGATCCGGTACGTGGCCGAGCGTGGTCTGAACGGCGACCTCAGCCTGCACCCGCTGATCTCGGGCATGCCGGCCGAGATCGGGTGGGACCAGCTCAGGCGGTTCGAGACGGAAGTCCTGCCGCATATCGAAAGACCGGCTGGACAGTGACAGCAAGTTGGAGGGCGACAGCCCCACTTTGAAACCAAGAGGAACGGCAAGATGACAGTGGAAACCATCGCGCTCGGCGATGTGAAGCAATTCGACGATGTGACCGACGTGCTGGTCGTGGGCCTGGGCGCGGCCGGGGCCGGCGCCGCGATCGAGGCGCGGATGGCGGGTTCTGACGTGCTGGTCCTGGAGCGGGCCTCGGCCGGCGGCGGTTCGACCGCGCTGTCGGGCGGCTTCATCTATCTGGGCGGCGGCACGCGGGTGCAGAAGCTGAATGGCATCGAGGATTCGGCCGAGGAGATGTACAAATATCTCCGCGCCATGAGCCCGGAGACCGACGACAAGAAGGTTCGGCTCTATGCCGACAGTTCCGTCGCCCATTTCAACTGGATCGAGGCCAACGGCGCCCGGTTCGACGACCGGTTCTATCCGCACAAGCATTACGAGCATTCGAGCGCGGAATCGCTGGCCTGGACCGGCAACGAGATGGTCTGGCCCTTCCGCGACCTCGCCAAGCCCGCCCCGCGCGGCCACAAGGCGCCGGGGAAGGACGACAAGCATGTCGGCGTCGGCGAGACCGGCGGGGGAGGGCAGGTGCTCATGGAGGGGCTGATCGCCAGCGCCGAGAAACTGGGCGCACGCTTCGCCTATGACGCCAACGCCAAGCAGTTGGTCGTTGACCCACGCGGCCGTGTTGTCGGCGTGCGTTACACCAGTGCAGGGGAGGATCGCACCGTTAGGGCCCGCCAGGGCGTGGTTCTGGCGGCCGGCGGTTTCTCGATGAACCAGGCGATGATGGACGAATATTGCCCGGATTTCGGCAGCGAGGTCTTCGGCAAGCTGGGCAGCACCTATGTCGAAGGGGCCGGCCACCGGCTGGGGCAAAGTGCCGGCGGCGCCTTCGAACACATGAACGGCTATTTCGTGACCGCGCCGTTCTATCCGCCGGAAAGCCTGCTGAAGGCGATCCTGGTCAACAAGAACGGCAAGCGCTTCATCGCCGAGGATTCCTATCACAGCCGGTCGACCGCGGCCTGCCTGAAGCAGCCCGACAAGATCGCCTATCTGATCTGCGACAGCGCCATTTTCGAACGCTGCGAATACCCGCACGAGCTGATCGACGCCTGGGAGACCATCGCGGAGATGGAGGCCGGGCTGAAATTGCCGGAGGGCTCGCTGCAGGAGACGCTGGCGCGGTACAACGCCCATGCCGGGCGGGGCGACGACCCTGAGTTCCATAAATACAAGAAATGGATCCAGCCGCTGGTCGAACCGCCGTTCGCCGCGATCGACTGCACACTCGGCACCACGCCGATCCTGGGGTTCACGCTGGGAGGCCTCAAGACCTCGGAAAAGGGCGAAGTGCTGACTGCTTCTGGCGCGCCGATTCCCGGCCTCTATGCAGCTGGCGCCTGCGCCTCCAATCTGGCTTATGACGCGATGGGCTATTCGACCGGCACCTGCATCGGCGAATCGACGTTCTTCGGGCGGCAGTGCGGGATCAATGCGGCGGCGATGCCGGTGGCGGATTAAAGAATTACATCGGGAGGAAGATCATGGGAACATTGGACGGCAAAGTAGCGATCGTGACCGGGGCGGGGCAGGGCGTGGGCGAGGGGATTGCCTTTGCCCTGGCCAAGGAGGGCGCCATTCTGGTGGTCGCCGGCCGCACCGAATCCAAGGTGGTGCGCACCGCCAAGACGATCGAGGGTTTCGGTGGACGCGCGCTGCCGCTGCTGTGCGACGTCTGCAAGCCGGCGGACATCGCCGCCACGGTAGACCGCACGCTGGCCGAATTCGGCGGCATCGACATTTTGGTCAACAATGCGCAGATCGTCCACAATGACCTGCTCGACAATCTGAGCGACCGGCAATTCACCGAGACCTTCGATTCCGGTCCGTTCGCGACGTTCCGGTTCATGAAGGCGGTGCACCCGCACATGAAGGCGCGGGGCGGCGGCAACATCATCAATCTCGCCAGTTCGTCGGCGGTGCGCTGGGATGCCAAGGCCTATGGCGTCTATGCCGCCGCCAAGCAGGCCATTCGGTCGCTCTCCCGTGCGGCGGCGCACGAATGGGCGCTCGACAATATCCGGGTCAACACGCTGGCCCCGCTGGCGATGACGCCGGCGCTCGAAAGCTGGATCGAGGGCGATCCGGTCGGGTCGAACGCCTTCCTCGACACCGTGCCGATGGGCCGCATCGGCGATCCCGAACGCGATATCGGCCGAGCCGTCGTGTTCCTGGTCGGCCCCGACGCCGGCTATGTGACCGCGCTGACGCTGCCGCTGGATGGGGGCAGAGTTTCTTCGACTGAAGGCGTTGCGGTGGGACCAATCGGCCTGTCATAGCGCGCCGGAGACCATCGCGCCTCCTGCCCGGCATCACCCCCACCCAACCCTCCCCCATCAAGGGGGAGGGACAAGAAAAAGCGCGCTCATAAGCCCTCCCCCTCGATGGGGGAGGGTTGGGTGGGGGTGATCTCGCCGGTGGCTCAGGGACGCAGGCAGAGCGACCGCGATTACAGCACCCGCAAGCGGCGGGAAGCTGACACCCTCGACCCGTACCCTGTCCCGGCTGGTGTACCGGCGTGCCTCAGCCGCATAGTGCCCTATTCTGGAATTGGCCCCAAGCATCGCATTGCGCATCGGTAACGCAATGGTTGATGTCACCCATTACCCCATAGACGATCCGGAGTGTTGGTTAGGAGCATCTAATGGATATTTTGGCCGTGGACTATAGAGGAGCGGGCAGCTATCGCGCACCGGATTCGTTTTGACCGATCGAAAGACAACGACGGAGAGGGCGACACCTGTAAAGTATTTACAATAATGGGCTGTGGCTTGGCTTTCACTCGGCGGTGACTCTCGCGTTCGGCATGGCGTTTCACCTTTCTGTAACAGGTCGATCCTACATCAATCGGAAGGCGGAAACCCAGCCGATAATCTCGGCATGGCAGGGCAGTTGCATTTGAAGTTTCATGGGGCGCATCTGGAGCCAAAAGGCGAAAAGGGCGAGCTTGGAGAGGGCGGTGAATGATTATTGAACCGCAAAGGCGCCAAGACGCAAAGAAATCCAATTCTTCTTGGCGCCTTTGCGTCTTTGCGGTTCAATTCTCGCGAATGGGCGCGGCTCCGCGGCGCTACGACCGCTTGCGTTTTGGCGCAGGAAAAACCATCATGTTGCAATCTTTTATTGAGGCGCCGCAGACTGCAAGTCCGGTGCGGTGAAACGGAATCGCGGGGAGTTGGGGATGAAGTTTCTTGCGGGCGCAGCGGCGGCGATCGGGCTGGTCGCCGGGACGGCGGCTGGGCAGGGCGCGCAGACCGCGGACTGGCCGTTCGTCGGTGGCGATATCGGCGGGCAGCGCTACACGCCGCTGGGCCAGATCGACAAGGAAAACGTTCAACATCTGAAGGTCGCCTGGACCTACCATACCGGCGACTACGCCAAACCCGGCGACACCACGCATTCGACCACTGCATTCGAGGCCGCGCCGATCGTGTTCGACGGCACGCTGTATGTCTGCACGCCCAACGATCATGTCATCGCCCTCGATCCGGAGACCGGCAAGGAAAAGTGGCAGTTCTCCACGCCGGTCAACCAGGAGGGCGTGTACGAGGCGGTCTGCCGCGGCGTCAGTCACTGGCGCGACAGCGCGGCGGCGGCGGGTGCGGTCTGCCGCGACCGGATCTATGTCGGCACCATCGACGCGCGGCTGATCGCGCTCGACGCCGCCGACGGGAAGCCCTGCGCCGATTTCGGCAAGGCTGGCACCGTCGACCTTAAGGCCGGGCTGGGCGACGTCAGGGCCGGCGAATACTACCCGACCTCGCCGCCGCTGGTGGTGGGCGACCTCGTGCTGACCAACGCTTTCGTCAAGGACGTGCAGCGCCTGGACGCGCCGGGCGGCGGTGTGCGCGCCTTCGATGCGCGGACCGGCGAACTCAAATGGGTGTTCGACGCCGCGCCGCCGAGCAAGACTCCGGTGACCGCCGACCAGGTGAAGCAGGGCGCTACGCTGACTCGCGGCACGCCCAACAGCTGGGGCCTCATGTCGGCCGACCCGGACCAAGGCGTGGTTTATGTGCCGACCGGCAATCCGTCACCGGACCATTATGCCGGCGCCGAGCGCGGCGACATGGACTATTACGGCTCGTCGATCGTGGCGCTCGACGCCCTGACCGGCGCGGTGCGCTGGCATTACCAGACCGTCCATCACGATCTGTGGGACTACGACGTCGGCGCGCAGCCGGTGTTCTATCAGCACAAGGGCGCTGACGGGACGTTTCCTGCGGTCATCGGGGCGACCAAGCTCGGCATGGTCTTCCTGCTGAACGGCAAGGATGGCACCCCGATCTTCCCGGTGGAGGAGAAACCGGTTCCGCAATCGAACGTGCCGGGTGAACATACGTCGGCGACCCAGCCCTACCCGACCAAGCCGGCGCCGTTTCTGCCGCCGCCTCTGACTCACGACACGGTTTTCGGTGTGACGCCGATCGATCGCGGCCAGTGCCGCAATGCCTTCGATGCGCTCGATTACCAGGGGCCGTTTACGCCGCCCACCACCAAAGGGATTCTGGAGTATCCAGGCCTCGGCGGCGGCATCAACTGGGGCTCGGTCTCGGTCGACCCGGTCCGGCGCAGGATGATCGTCAACGTCCAGATGGCGCCGTTCACGATCAAGCTGGTGCCGCGCGACCAGGTGAAGGACCAGAACCATCCGTCGTCCGACCTGGTCGGGTTCGGCCCGCAGGAGGGCGTGCCCTATGCGGTTGCCCGAGCGCCGTTCCTGTCGCCTTACGGCACCCCCTGCGTGCCGCCGCCCTGGGGCAAGCTGATCGCGGTCAGCCTCGATACCGGCGAGATTGTCTGGGAAAAGACGCTGGGCAACCTCAACGCCAATTCCAAGGCGCCGCTTGTCGGCAGGTTCTTCAACTGGGGCACGCCCAATCTGGGCGGATCGCTCCAGACGGCAAGTGGCATCGCGTTCATCGGCGCGACCATGGACCATTATTTCCGGGCGATCGACAGCGATACCGGGGCGGAACTGTGGCATGCCGAGCTACCCTTCGCGGCCCAGAGTACGCCGATCAGCTATCGGCTGACCCAGAACGGCAAGCAGTACGTTGTGATCGCCGCCGGCGGCCACGGCGCGCTGGGTGAGGAACCGGGCGACGCGCTGGTGGCGTTCTCGCTCGAAGACTGATTTCAAACAGGGAGACAAGGCGCATGAGCATCGCGGACAACAAGAAGGTGGTCGAGGCCTATTTCGAGGCCCAGGCGTCGGGCGATCTGTTCAAGGGGCTGGCGCTGCTGGCCGACGACGCGATCTGGTCGGTGCCGGGCGATTGGGAGTTGTGCGGCGACTTCACCAAGGAGCAGATGGGCAAGATGATGGAGGGCCTGAACCAGTTCGACGGCGGCCTCCACTTCACCCACCATTCGGTCACCGCCGAGGACGACCGGGTCGCCGTGCTGACCGTGGTCGACGCCGAGCTGAAGGACGGCAGGCACTACCACAACAACATCTTCTTCCTGTTCACGATCCGGGACGGGAAAATCCAAGCGGTGACGGAGGCGGTGGATTCGCACAAGTCGCGGCAGTTCTGGCTGGGGAAGTAGGGAGTAACAGCCGCGCGTGCGATCCTTCCTACCGTAACGGGCGGAAAAACGCGCGCAAATCCTCGACCAGAATCTCCGGCGATTCCATGGGCGCGAAATGTCCGCCAGACGGCACGGCGGTCCAGCGCCTGATGTCGTAATGGCGCTCCATCACCCGGCGCGGCGCGTAGCAGACGTCGTGCCTGAAGCGGATGATTCCGGTCGGGGTATCGACGATCGGCGTCCGGTCGTGGGTAGCCTGCCAGGGATGATGTCTATTCTCGAAGTAGTAACGCGCCGCGGTTCCGGCGCTTTCGGTCACCCAGTACAGCATCACCAGCGTCAAAAGCTCGTCCTTGGTGAACGCTCGCTCGACGTCGCCGCCGCAATCGCTCCACTCGCGCCGCTTGTCGACGAGCCAGGCGCACAGGCCGAGCGGCGACTCCACCAGGCCATAGCTCAGCGTCTGCGGCCGCGTGCTTTGGATGGCGAGGTAGCCCTGGCCCTCGGCCATGCGTTGCACGGCGCGGGCGCGCGCCGGCAACTCGTCGGCTGCGTATTCCTCGATGCCGGGCAAGCCGGTCTGGAAAAAATTGAGCGGCGCGCCATTGGCGATATGGATGCCGACCAGGCTGTCGCGATGCTTGTGGCCAAGTTGGGCGGTGACGAGGGCGCCCCAATCGGCGCCATGCGCGGCGAATTTGCCGTAACCCAGAACCTCGGTCATCAAGGCTTGCCAAAGGTCGGCGGTAACCAGGGCGTTGACGCCGGGTTTTTCGAGCGGCGTCGAAAAGCCGTAGCCGGGGAGGGACGGGACGACGACGTCGAAAGCGTCGGCGGCATCCCCGCCGAAGCTGGCCGGATCGGCGAGCGGCCGGATGATCTTGTGCATGTCCCAGAAGGTCCATGGCCATCCATGGGTCAAGATCAACGGCAGGGGCTTCGGCCCCTTGCCCTTCTGGTGGATGAAATGGACGGGCAGGCCGGAGAACACCGTGCGGTAGTGATCGAAGCGGTTCATCTCCGCTTCGTGCCGGCGCCAGTCGTAGCGGTCGCGCCAATAGGCGACGAGCCCGCGCAGATAAAGCTGGTTGGTGCCGTAGGTCCAATCGTCGTTGGCGAAGTCGGGCGCCCAGCGCGGGTTCTGGAGGCGCGCCGCCAAATCCGACAGCGCCGCATCGGGCACCGCGATCTTGAAAGGTTCGGCCCTCGTCACGCGAAACGGCGCCCGTCCTTACGCCGCAAGATCGAACCCATAAAGCCGGGCCGCGTTGCTCGACACCATCTTCACGATGTCCCCGGGCGGCACGTCGGCGAAGATCTCGGCGAGGATTTCGCGCGAGCGCGGGAAGGTCGATTCCGTGTGCGGGTAGTCGCTGCCCCACATCAGCCCATCGACGCCGAAATAGTCGAGCATGCGCATGCCATAGGGGTCTTCCTGGAACGACACGAAGCTGTTGCTGCGGAAGAAATCGCTCGGCAGCAGGTCCTTGTCCTTGAAGCGCCGCCATTCGGGCCCGCGTTGCGGCCTGTCGGTGTAGTTGTAATCGAGCCGCTGCAGAAACACCGTGATCCACGACAGCTCGCATTCGACCGCGCCGACCCGCAGCCGCGGGAAGCGTTCGAACACGCAGGAATAGATCATGTCCGCCAGCGCGGTGCGGATCTGGAAATCCTGATTGACGGTGCTGGTCGGCGAGAAATTCTTGACATCGAGCCGGAAGCCCGCATCGCCCAGGCGCGGATCGGCGCGATCCGAGCCCACATGAAGCGATAGCGGCATCTCCAGATCCTGGGCCGCCGCCCAGAACCGCTCATAGATCGGCAGCCGGTAAGCGCCCCAGGCCGGCGGCGCGACGGTGATCAGCGCGCCCGCCAGGCCCTTGGCGCGTACTCGCTCGAGTTCGGCGACCGCCTGGTCGACATCGTCGACATTGATCATCGCCAGGCCTTTGAGCCGCTTGGGATCGTGGCTGCAGAACTCGGCGATCCAATCGTTGTAGGCGCGCATCGCCGCGGAGACGAGTTCGCTGTTCGGCACGGCGAACAGGACCAGGCCCTGGCTGGGATAGATCACCGACGCCCAGATCCCGTCGCGCTCGTTTTCGGCGACGAAGCCGGCAGGGTCATAGGCGCCGGGCCGCACCTCCGAGAATTTTCCCGACGTGCGCAGCTCGGTCGCTTCCTTCTCAAACCGATGTCCGGTCTGGATGCCGAGAAACGACATGGTCTTCTTGGCGTCGACATACCACCAGTCGCCGTCGGCTTCGGCAACCACGTGCGGCGCGCGATCGCCGAAGGCCGGGACAAGGCTTTTCCAGAGATCGGGCGGTTCGACGATATGCGAATCCGACGAGATCAACCGTACGCTGCCAATCGCGTCGGCGACGGCGTGAGATGCGGTCTGCATGGCGAAATCCTTCCTGACGATCTAAGAGGGAGGGCTTGTGACAATGGCGCCGGGACGCGCGTTGGCGACCATGGCGCCGTCGCGACAAACCGGAACGCCGTTGACGACGACATGCGCGATGCCGCTGGGCCGGTCGGCAATCAGGCGCTCGCCGCCGGCCGGCATGTCGGTAACCCGGCGGATCGGTCCGACGGCGAGATTCGCGAGGTCGAGAACCACAATGTCGGCCGGCGCACCAACGCAAAGCCGGCCGCGATCGACGCCGAGCACCTGGCCCAGCTCGCCGGTGAGTTTGTGAATGCCGGCCTCGACACTCATGATCCCGCGGTCGCGCACCCAATGGGCGAGGAAGTCGGTCGGCAGCACCGCGTCGCAGATCTGGGCGACATGCGCGCCGGCATCGGAAAGGCCCATGATGCAGCCATCGCCGAGGAGGAGGTCCGCGACACCCTTTTCATTATCGTTGGCGAAGGTGACGCTGAAACGCGTCGCCAGATTGTCCGCGAGCGCGATGTCGCACATGGCATCGAAGGGCATGACGCCGCGCTCTGCGGCAAGATCCTCCAACGACCGGCCGATTAGCCCGGCATACGCGTTGGACTCGGCGACCTTGATCAGATGCCAGCGGGGTTTCAGCAGATTGCCGGCCGCCAGCTCAGCCTTCACCCGGCCGCGCCAGGTTGCGTCGGCGTAAAATCGCCCACGCTCTGACCGGGGCGCGCCGATGACTTCGGCAAAGGCCGGGATATAAGAAAAGGAATAGGGATCGAGGAGCGAGATCAGCTGGGTGATCGGACGGCAGGTGACCTGCCCCCAGATGTCGCCGCCCGCCGCGCGCGCTTGCCGGAGCGCTTCCATTTTCGCGGCGGAGGAAATCCGGGTGCTGTTCTCCGGATAGGTCAGAATGGCCGAGTAGTTGAGGGTGCGACCGAGCGAACGCTGGAAGTCGAATATCCAGAGGTAGTCTTCGCCCGGCGCGACGTGGACGATGCCCTGGCCGATCTCGGCGGTGACCCGCAGCAGCGCTTCGGTCTCTTCCTGCGTCGCCACCATGGAGGGGATCGGCCGGCCCTGATAGCCCAGAATAAACCCCGCCCTGTCGGTCGAGAAGCCGAGCGCGCCGCCGCGGATCGAGGCTGCGATCACGTCTTTCATCGCGTCGATCTCGGCCTCGGTGGCCGCGCGCTCATAACTCGCCTCGCCCATGACGTAGAGCCGGACCGCGGTGTGTCCGACAAAGCCGCCGAAATTGATGGCGGGGCCGCGGCGCGCCACCGCCGCCAGATATTCGGGATAGGTCTCGAAATCCCAGACGATGCCGGCGTCGAGCGTCGTGCTGTTCATGTCCTCGACCTTGTCGAGCGTGCCGACCAAGACATGCCGGCCCGCGGGACTGACCGGGGCGATGCTGAAGCCGCAATTGCCGGCGACGACCGTGGTCACGCCGTGCAGCGCCGAAGCGGCGAGTTCCGGGTCCCACAGCACCTGCGGATCGTAATGGGTATGGATATCGATGAACCCCGGGGCGACGAGGCGCCCCGACGCGTCCATTTCATGGCGTCCGCGCACCGTCGAGGCGATTTCCGCGACGACTCCACGCGATATGCCGATATCGGCCGGCACGCCGGGAGCGCCGGTGCCATCGATCAATGTCCCGCCGCGGATCGCCAGATCATGGATCAAACGAACGCCTCCCCAACGATTTTCTCAAACCGGGCTCACCCTTTTTGGGTGATTCGAGCCCGGTACGAGCAATACTTCCCATTCGGAAACCGCCGTCAGCGGTCTCATGTCGAAAGTTAGCGCGATGCCGGCGTCGTGGGAAGCAGACTCCTGCGTTGTGGCAGGGCGATCGCATTTGGAATTTGTCTCTGCCGGAGCGCTCATTGTCGTCCAAAAATTGAACCGCAGAGACGCAGAGACGCCAAGGAGAACTGGATTTCTTGGCGTCTCTGCGTCTCTGCGGCTCAATAATCATTGGCCACCCGCTCCAAAGCCGCCAGATTCGCCCTTTACGCCTCCGATGCGCTCAGCGAAGGTTCAAATGCGATTGCCCTGTGCGTTGTGGGTCTCCTGAAAGCCGAGCCGATCAGTAATCCGCCTTCAGCGCGGCATAGAAATCGTATTCGCCTTCCTGCCGCTCGTGCTGAACGCCCGGTCCGCCGGACGCAAGCAGCGACCAATGTTCGGTCAGGCGCCAGGTCACCCCCAGATTGAGGCCGGTGAAGGTCCTTTCGCCCCGGAGAGCAGCGGTCTGGCGGTAGATCTCGGCCCCGAGCGACAGATCATCGGAGATGGTGCGCGCCAAGGTCATTCCGGTAAGCCAAAAATTGCGGTCGCCGGGTCCCGGATTGATGTCGTAACCGCCGCCGCCGAACAGCGACCAGTTTCCCCAGTCCTCTTGCGCCCAGAACGGCAGAAAATAGCTGAACCGTTCAGGTCCGAATTGATGCCCCGCTGTCGGGATGAACAGGCGCGGAAAGAAAGAGACATCCGGCGCTGAAGAGCCCTCCGCCTGATGAAGGAACCGGTATTTCGCCGCCAACTGGAGGTCCCCGGCTCCGATCTGTCCTTGGCTCTGGAAGTTTGCCGGAATGACGGCGGTCAGTTGAAGGTCCTCCGCTCCTCCATAGTTGGCGTCGATTCCCGCCTGCCCGGTCGTGTCGCGCGGGACGCGCACGCCAGTCGCAAAGTCATAGACTTCCCAATGTCCGGTGTCGGTCGGCTCGGGGTCGTCGGTGACATAGGGCGGGCCGGCCAAGACCACACTCGCGGATAGCTGCAGGATCACCACGCAAGCAACCGCCGGAATTCGTATGAGCCTCCCAAACATCATCAACCGCCTGCGCAAAGGGCTGCCGCTTGCGTCAGAGTCTGCCACAGCGATGCCAGAGAATGCCAAAAACGCTTGACACGTCCACTCCAACAGAATATTTAACCTGAAGGTTATTTAACCATCAGGTTCGATCTGCCATGCGTCCCGACCACCTCAGCACCACGCTATCCGCTCTCGCCGATCCCACGCGTCGGGCGATTTTGGCGCGACTGGCGCTGGGCGAGACCTCGGTCACCGAACTGGCCGAGCCATTCGCCATGAGCCTGCCCGCAGTCTCGAAGCATTTGAAGGTGCTCCAGCACGCCGGATTGATCGCCAGGGGACGCGAAGCACAGTGGCGGCCGTGCCGGCTGAACGCGGGACCGCTGCGCGATGTGGCTGATTGGCTCGAGCACTACCGGCGATTCTGGGAAGAAAGCTTCGATCGCCTGGATGAATATTTGAGGTCCATCCAGGCCGAGGAACCGAAAGAGGAGAAGGAGTAATCTTCGGCTCGCCTCAAGGCTGCGGGTTGCGATTACCGAATATTCAACCAGGGGAGTGAATTATGCAGATGAATCCGTATCTCAACTTCAATGGCAATTGCGAGGCCGCGTTCAATTTCTACCACGCATGTCTCGGTGGTCAGATCATCGCCATGATCAGGAACTCAGACACGCCGGCCGGCGCTCAGGCTCCCGCTGACCGGCAGAGCAAGATCATGCATGCGAGGCTACTCGCCGGCGGCCACCTGTTGATGGGTTCCGACACGCCTGACGAACACTACACGACACCGAAGGGCTTCGCCGTCTCGATCAGCGTCGATGAGCCGGCGGAAGCCGATCGCATTTTTGCCGCTCTTGCAGAGGGCGGGTCGGTGCGCATGCCGATCCAGGAAACCTTCTGGGCCATGCGTTTCGGGATGTTTGTCGATCAGTTCGGCATTCCCTGGATGGTCAATTGCGAAAAGCCGCTTTGAATCGCCCATAATCACATCGGGGAGATTTGTCATGAAACAGGCTGCTGCTGTCGCCGAGACCGGCGCGCGTGTCGTCACCATTAGCCAGATTGTCAACGCGCCGCCCGATCTGGCGTTCAAGGCGTGGCTTGAACCGCGGCA